>JAEEGF011723621.1_pt1 | contig 22487 bp, 21 predicted proteins | sample 9134171 | NCBI WGS metagenome assembly JAEEGF01 (sample SAMN16246542, study PRJNA631951) | gut metagenome | biome: gut microbiome; feature: rumen; material: AP-attached | host: Bos | place: Iran: Karaj | collected 2018-10 | reverse complement strand
TGTGAGCCTTTTCGGCGTGCCGCCCTTAGGGGATGTGGCATATACGTCCTTTGATCCTTCCCTGTATGAGCAGAAGACTATCCACTGGCCGTCCGGCGACCAGATGGGCTCGCTCTCGTATGCGCTGTTGGTGGTTATCTGGAGGGCCTGCCCGCCGGTTGCGGCAACTGTGTAGATGTCGCCTTTATAGCTGAAGGCGATGGTTTTGCCGTCCGGGGAAATGGCGTTGCGGCGAATCCAGGAGGGATTTTCCTGGGCCGATACGGTGATGGCTACCAGCAGGGCCGATGTCGCTAAGATTGTTCTGATGCTCATGGGTTTTTATTTTACGGTGAGGAGAAGGTCGATGGGGAGGTCTTCCGAAGAAGTGCCGATGAGGATGTGGAAGTCGCCGGGTTCGAGTTTCCACTCGTGCGCATCGGCATCGAAGAAACTCAGGTCTTCCGGATTGAGGGTGAACGAGAGAGTGCGGGCTTCTCCGGGGGCCAGATATACTTTCTGGAAGCCCTTGAGTTCGCGCACGGGGCGCTCAACTGAGGCTTCCGCATCGTTAACGTATAGCTGAACAACTTCTGCACCGGCCTTGTCTCCGGTGTTCTTTACGGTAACTTTAGCCGTTACGTTGCTTCCTGCCTTCACGACTTTCTTTGTGAGGAAGGCTCCGCTAAGCTCAAAGCTGGTGTAACTGAGGCCGTAGCCGAAGGGGTACTGGACGGGGATGTCCTTTGAGGAGTACCAGCGGTAGCCGATGAACACGCCTTCGTCGTAGTACTCTTCCCAGTAGGGAACGCCTTCAACCTCGATTCCGGGATACTGGCGCTCCGTCTTAATGGGGCCGTCGGCAAGGGCGATGGGCATTGTGAAAGGCAGTTTGCCGGAGGGGTTCACCGCACCGGTGAGAACATCGGCAAGGGCATGACCGCTTTCCGATCCGCCGTACCAGGCCTGGACGATGGCGTTGACCTTATCGGCCCAAGGCATGGCTACCGGGGAACCGGAGATGTTCACCACGATGAGGTTGGGGGTTACTTCGGCAAGGGCCTCGATGAGTTCATCCTGGCCATAGGGGAGGACGATGTCCACGCGGTCCGTGCCTTCGTTGTCCTGAAATTTGCTCTTGTTCAGGCCGCCGATGAAGATTACGCAGTCCGCTTCCTTCGCGGCCGCTACGGCATCGGCCCTGAGCTGATCCGCACTGCGGCTTTCGCTGAGGTCCTGGCCGGTCACTACCTTGTTGTAGTCGGTGGTGGTGTCTCCCACGTAGCCGCGCTCCCACACGACATCGGCCTTGCCTTCAAAAGCTTCCCTGAGGGCATCCAGAGGGATGACTTCGTATTTTGCCTTGAGGTTGGAGGAGCCGCCGCCCACGACCATCATCTTGTAGGCGTTTTCGCCCACGAGGAGGATTGTAGGCTTGTCATCTCGGCCAAGCGAAGCGCGTGGAGAGATCTCATCGACTCGAAGCGGCAGGGCGCCGCCGTTCTTCAGCAGCACGATTCCTTCCGCGGCAATCTTGCGCGATGCGGCGAAGTGTTCCGGAGAGGTGAAGCTGCCGAAGTTCTGCACCGGATTCATGGCTGTGCGGAAGATTGTGCGAAGAACGCGGCGGGCCTTGTCGTCGAGGCCTTCTTCGGTGGCTCGGCCGTCACGCAGGCGCTCCAGATAGGGGTTTGCCAGGTGGTACATGTCGTAGGTGTTGGACGCTGCGCCCTGAAGGCCGTTGGTCCATGTGCCCATTTCGATGTCAAGGCCGTTGGCAGCCGCTTCGTCATCGTCCCTGCAGCCGCCCCAGTCGCTTATAACAACGCCGTCGAAACCCCATTCGTCCTTGAGGATATCCTGGAGCAGGCGCTTGTTGTGGCAGTTGTACTGGCCGTTCCAAAGGTTGTATGAGCCCATGATCGCCCATGCGCCGCCTTCCTGCACGGCTGCCTTGAAGGCGGGGAAGTATATCTCGTACAGGGTGCGGTCGTCTACATTCGAGTTGGTTTTGGTGCGGCGCGTCTCCTGGTTGTTAACCGCGAAATGCTTCACGCAGGCGGCAACGCCCTGCTCCTGCACGCCTTTAATATAAGGTACTACAAGCTGTGCCGCCAGATACGGATCTTCGCCCATATACTCGAAGGTGCGGCCGTTCAGCGGGGTTCGGCCCATGTTAACGCCAGGGCCCAGCAGAATATCCTTTTCGCGGTAGCGGGCCTCCTCGCCGATGCACTTCCCGTACAGGGCGCTTAGCTCGCGGTCCCAGGTTGCGGCCAGGTTCACCAGCGCGGGATACGCCGTGCAGGAGTCGTTCGTCCATCCTGCCTGGTCCCACTCGTCCCACAGCACCTCCGGGCGGATGCCGTGAGGGCCGTCCGTGTGCCACAGCTCCGGAATGCCAAGGCGCGGAACGCCGTGGCTGGAGAACTTGGACTGGGCGTGGGTGATTGCCACCTTCTCCTCCAGCGTCATCCGCTGCAGGGCGTCTTCCACCCTCTCTTCCAGAGGCTTGGAGGGATCCAGATAAACAGGTGTGCTGCTCTCCCTGGGGCAGCAAGCGGCGAGTATCGCCGCAGTGATGAAGATAACGGTGGCTCTTTTCATAGTATCACGTCTTTTTAGAATTCCAAATATAATAATAATGTGCCTGTTATGCAAGCGTAAAATGCAAATAATTGAGAATCATTATATTACGCAAATCGTCTCCGGCAAAACGCCGGAGACGATTCTCACAATCAACTCACACTGAGTGGGTTACATTTCACGCTCGAATCCACTATAATTTGCCCTTTGCCGGAAAGTCTGACACGACGGTCGGCTCCGTGAAGCCGTTGGGCCGAAGGTCCTATATGTCAGAGGAATCGTCAGAACGCCAGCACGGGGCGTGCTCTTATTTCCTTTAAATGAATAACGGATGCCTGGTTAGCTATGACTAGAGGCCTAAGTTCGCAATTTCGATAAAAAAATCAAAAATTTTGCAAAAAATTATTGTTTTTCAGAAAAAATGTATATATTTGCGACAAGAAACCAAATCTAACGAGATATGATTGCAAATTGGTGGGCTTCCCTTAGCCCGATTATGGGAATCGTCTGGATAGTTACACTGGTTGCCACGCTGGTGTTCATAATCCAGAGCGTAATGACATTCATTGGTGCGGATGTGGATGCGGACTTCGACACTGATGTGGACCTTTCGGCCGACGGCAGCGACCTGTCCAACATCGACACCGGTACCAATCTCTACACCCTCCGCAATTTCGTGAACTTCTTCATGGGATTCGGCTGGAGCATCATCATCCTGAAGGATAGCATCAAGTCTACCGCGGTGCTCATCCTGGTGTCGGTGGTGGTGGCCGTCGCCCTTGTGGCCCTGGTGATGTACCTCTTCAAATGGCTGTCGTCCATGCAGGCCAGCGGCAATATCGACGTGAAGACATCGGCCGTGGGATGCGAGGGCAAGGTCTATCTCACCATCCCCGCAAAGAGGCAGGGCTCCGGCAAGGTTCAGATCAGCATCAACGGTGCGGTGCGCGAGTACGACGCCGTAACGGAGGACGAAGAACTCAAGACCGGCTCGCCCATCCGCGTGGTGGAGGCCATCGACTCGAATACACTCCTTGTGGAAGAAATCAACAACTATATAGTATAAAGGTATGAATCCAGTTTATCTTATCATCATCATCGTTGCGGTAGTGTTCGTAACCCTTTCCGCAATCCTCAAGCGCTATCGCCGCTGCCCCTCCGACAAGATTCTCGTAATCTACGGTAAAACAGGCCGCAAATCATCGGCAAAGTGCATCCACGGCGGTGCTGCCTTCATCTGGCCCGTGTTCCAGGATTTCTCCTACCTGGACCTTAAGCCCATCTCCATCGAGTGCAACCTTCAGAACGCACTTTCCAAGCAGAACATCCGCGTGGACGTTCCCTGCCGCTTCACCGTGGGTATCAGCACTGAGCCCGAGGTAATGACCAACGCCGCAGAGCGTCTCCTCGGCCTGAGCACCGACAGCATCCAGAGCATCGCCACCGATATCCTCTTCGGTCAGCTGCGTCTTGTCATCGCCACGATGGACATCGAGGAAATCAACTCGGACCGCGACAAGTTCCTGGCGAGCGTTTCCGCGAACGTGGAGGCTGAACTCCGCAAGATCGGCCTCAAGCTCATCAACGTGAACGTCACCGATATCCGCGACGAGTCCGGCTATATCGAGGCTCTCGGTAAGGAAGCCGCCGCAAAGGCCATCAACGACGCCAAGAAGAGCGTTGCAGAACAGAACCGTTACGGTGAAACCGGTAAGGCCCAGGCCGATAAGGACACCCGTGTGAATGTTGCCGCGGCCGATGCCGATGCCGTCAAGGGTGAAAACAACGCCAAGATCGAAATCGCCAACTCCGACGCCCTTCGCCGTCAGAAGACTGCAGAGGCAGACCGCGTTGCAGTTGCCGCCGAAAAGGTTCAGGCCGCTAAGGCCCTGCAGGAGGCATACCAGAGCGAGCGCGACGCTGAAATGGCCCGTGCCGAACGTGAGAAGGCAACCCAGCAGGCCAACATCGTTGTGGCAGCCGAAATTGACAAGGAGAAGAAGATCATCGAGGCCGAAGCAGAGGCCGAGCAGGCACGCCGAAAGGCAAAGGGTGAAGCCGACGCCATCTACGCCAAGATGGATGCACAGGCCCGCGGTATGTTCGAAATCCTCACCAAGCAGGCCGACGGTTTCAAGAACCTGGTCGGTGCTGCGGAAGGCGACGCCCAGAAGGCCGTCCTGATGATGATTGCCGACAAACTCCCCGAACTGGTGAAGACCCAGGTGGAGGCCGTCAAGGGCATCAACATCGACAAGGTGACCGTATGGGACACTGGCAGCGGAGAGAACGGCAAAACCGCCACTTCCAACTTCATCTCCGGTATGATGAAGAGCGTTCCCCCGCTGGAGGACCTGTTCAAGATGGCCGGTATGGAACTGCCTTCCTATCTGAAGGGCAAGGTAGCGGAAGAGCAGCCTCAGGAAAAAGCAGAATAAGGAGGTCCTATGCCGATAATTGTTAACGTAGACGTAATGCTCGCGCGCCGGAAAATGTCCTCCGGCGAGCTGGCCCAGAAAGTCGGCATCACCCCCGCCAACCTTTCAATCCTGAAGTGCGGCAAAGCCAAAGCCGTACGCCTCTCCACCCTGGACGCATTGTGCCAGGCCCTGGAATGCCAGCCGGGAGACCTGCTGGAGTACAGGGAATAAACTAAACGTGCGCAGGGGTCCACTGGAATGGACCCCTGCATACGTTTTTACCGGAAAAGTGAGCGTAGGGGTGCCAGAGTATGGACCCCTACGCACGTTTTACTGCTCCTTGATGATATCCATGCCCAGGCGGATGGCCTCCTCGTTCATGGGGATGAGGTGGTGGTGGCGCTCCGGGAGGGTTTTGCGCAAAGCCTTGAGCACACCTTCGATCGACACGATGGGATGGACCTTCAGGAAGCCGCCCAGGACGATCATGTTGAATACCTTGATCATGTTCATCTCGGCAGCCTTGTCCATGGCGTCGATGCGGTATACGTGGATGTCCTTGCGGGTGGGGGGCACGTTTATGCCGTAGCCGTCGTAGATGAGGGTGCCGCCGGGTTTGACCTTGGGCTCGAACTTCTCCAGCGAGGGCTGGTTAAGGACGATGGCAGTGTCGTAGGACGACAGGATGGGGGACGATACGGGCTCGTCGCTCACAATCACGGTGACGTTTGCCGTGCCGCCGCGCTGCTCCGGGCCGTATGCCGGCATCCAGGTCACTTCCTTGTCTTCCATAAGGCCGCTGTAGGCCAGGATCTTACCCATGGACAGGACTCCCTGTCCTCCGAATCCGGATATGATGATTTCGTGTGTCATAGCTCTTAACCTTTATCTTTCATGTCTCCCAGCGGGTAGAAGGGAACCATGTTCTCCTCCATCCACTTGTTGGCCTTTTCCGGGCTCATCCTCCAGTTGGTGTTGCAGGTGGAGACGATTTCCACCAGGTTGGAGCCCTTTCCCTGCATCGAGTACTCGAATGCCTTGCGGATAGCCTTCTTGGCCTTCAGGATGGCGGGCACGCTGTGAACGCTCTGGCGCGTTACATAGCATGTGCCTTCCAGCTGTGCGGCGATATCGGCAATCTTCAGAGGGTAGCCGTGAAGCTTTGGATCGCGGCCGTATGGGCAGGTGACCGTCTTCATGCCGATCAGGGTCGTGGGGGCCATCTGGCCGCCCGTCATACCGTAGATGGCGTTGTTGATGAAGATGATGGTGATGTTCTCGCCGCGGTTCAGCGCGTGGATGGTTTCCGCCGTGCCGATGCAGGCGAGGTCGCCGTCGCCCTGGTAGGTGAATACCAAGCGGTCCGGCCACAGCCTCTTCACTGCCGATGCCAGCGCGGGTGCGCGGCCGTGGGCAGCTTCCTGCCAGTCTACATCTATATATTTATAGGCGAACACAGCGCATCCCACGGGGGAGATTGCGATGGTCTTCTCCGTCATTCCCATATCGGCAATGACCTCCGCTACCAGTTTATGCACAACGCCATGGCTGCAGCCCGGGCAGTAATGCATAGGCACGTCGTTCAGAAGTTCCGGTTTGCGGTATACCAGGTTTTCGGGCCTGATTATTTCTTCTTTTGTCATAAGGCGATGTGATTAAAGAGTCATTTTCTTGATCTCGGCAACAACTTCTTCCGGCTCCGGAATGATACCGCCGAGACGGCCGTACCACTTCACCGGCACGTTGCACTCCACGGCCAGGCGGATGTCCTCCACCATCTGGCCGGCGTTGATTTCCAGCGAAAGGATGCCCTTCACCTTTTTACCAAGCTCGCCGATCTTCTTCGACGGGAACGGCCACAGGGTGATGGGGCGCAGCAGGCCCACCTTGATACCCTGCTCACGGGCGATGGCGATAACCTTCTTGGCGATACGCGCGGCGCTGCCGAATGCCACGATCAGATACTCGGCGTCGTCGCACATGTACTCTTCATAGCGCACCTCGTTCTTTTCGCATTCGCGGTACTTGGCCTGGATGCGCAGGTTGTTCTGCTCCATCTCTTCCGAGCGCAGCTCAAGGGAAGTGACGATATTGGGCTGACGCATGCCGATGCGGCCGGTAGTGGCCCAGGGGCACTCCTTTGCAATCTCTTCGGTGGTGCGGCGGGGCTTGAATGGAGGAAGCACGACTTTCTCCATCATCTGGCCGATGGCGCCGTCGCTGAGAATCATCGCGGGATTGCGGTATTTGAAAGCGAGCTCGAATGCAAGGTCTACAAAATCCGCCATCTCCTGCACCGATGCCGGGGCAAGGGTAATGAGACGATAGTCTCCGTGGCCGCCGCCTTTCACGGTCTGGAAATAATCCGCCTGGCTGGGCTGGATAGTTCCGAGGCCGGGGCCGCCGCGGGAGACGTTCACGATGAGGGCGGGGAGTTCCGCGCCAGCCATGTAGGAAATGCCTTCCTGCATGAGGGAGATGCCAGGGCTGGAGGACGATGTCATCACGCGCTTGCCGGTTGCGGCGCCGCCGTACACCATGTTGATGGACGCGACCTCGCTTTCCGCCTGCAGCACCACCATGCCGGTGGTTTCCCAGGGCTTTTCAGCGGCAAGGGTTTCCAGAACCTCGCTCTGGGGGGTGATGGGATAGCCGAAATATCCGTCGCAACCGCAGCGGATGGCGGCATGGGCAATGGCTTCATTGCCTTTCATCAGGGTGACTTCTTTCTCTGCCATAGCTATTCCTCCTTTTTACGGTAAACTGTGATACATCCGTCCGGGCACACGATTGCGCAGGACGAACATCCCGTGCAAACATCCTCCAGGGCGGTTTCTGCATAATTGTACCCCTTCTGGTTCACGCTCTTTGAGGTGAGCTGGAGCACATGCAGGGGGCAGGCAACGACGCAGAGGCCGCAGCCCTTGCAGCGTTCGATGTCGACAACTGTCGCACCTTTCATTTTAGCCATACAGTGTGTTATTGTTTATTGGTTGTACATGTCTTTGTTGTAGAAGTCCAGGATCTCATTGGCTATGTCCAGAGCCTGCTTCGCGGGGCTTTCCGGATTCAGGTGGACGGCTTCAAGGTAGCTGTTCATCGCCATCTGCCAGTTCCCCTTCTTGCGCCAGGCGTTGCCCAGCAGGTAGAAGAGTTCATCGTCCATCGACCCGCCGCCGGAGCGGAATTTTTCCATAAGGTCGATGACGTCATCGGCCTTATGAGCTTCCAGCATCGCCTTGATCCTTTCCTTCATCACTTGGGATCGTTCACGAACATGCACCAGCCGTAGGTGTCTTCCTCCAGGCCTTTCTGGATGCCCACGATGCGGTTGTAGAGTTTGGTGCTGATGGGGCCGGCCTCTTCGCCGTATCTGTACTCACGGGTGATTGTGCCGCTCTCCAGGGTAACCTTGTCGTCGATGCGGGAGATAGGCGTAATCACCACGGCGGTGCCGCAGGAGTTCACCTCCTCGAAGGTTTCCAGTTCGTCGATGAAGATTGTGCGGCGCTCCACCTTGAGGCCGAACTCCTCGGCCACCTTGCGCAGCGACTTGTTGGTAATCGAAGGCAGTACGCTGGGGGAGTTGGGGGTGATGTAGCAGCCGTGCTTGATTGCGAAGAAGTTGGACGAACCGAACTCCTCGATGTGGGAGTGGGTTGCACTGTCCAGGAACAGGAGTTCCTTGTAGCCCATCCTGTGGGCCAAATTGTATGCGTGCAGCGATTGTGCATAGTTTGCGCCCAGCTTGTATCCGCCGGAGCCGTAGGTGGCCGCACGGTCATAGTTGCGGGACATGACCGCGGTTACCGGCATAAGGCTCTTGCCGCCGGAATATGTTCCCACGGCCGATGCCATCACCGCGAACATCACGTCCTTTGCCGATTTGATACCCAGCTGAGGGTTGATGCCGAACAGTACTGGCCTCAGGTACAGGGATGCGCCGCTCTCATAGGAGGGAATATAGTCCCAGTTCTCCTGAACGCACATTACGCACATGTCGATGAACATTTCCATCGTGGGAGCAGGCATATCCAGGTAATTGGCACTGGACTGCATGCGCTTTGCGTTTTCGTCCGGGCGGAAGAGGCGCACTCGGCCATCTGCTCCGCGATATGCCTTCATGCCCTCGAAGCAGGAAGGAGCATAGTGGAAAATGCCGGCGAAGCAGTGGAGGCTGAAGTTGAAATCACCCGTTACTTCGGGTTTGGTCCATCTTCCGTCGATGCACTTTGAGAACACTATCGCGTTTGTGGGATAGTAGTTGAACGAACGTTTTGAATAATCTATTTCTGCCATGTTATTAGTTATGTGTGTGGTTATTAGTCTTCAATGATGCGGTCCTTGTTGTAGGTGTGGATCTTGGTGGCTCCGGCGAGGATGATGTAGCCGTTTTCCGCCAGGGATTCCAGTTCGTTCTCCCCGGGATAAACCTTAACGGGGGCAAGCCAGCTCACTTTCTTGGTGATGGCGTCCGTGATGTCCTGGCTGTAGGCGACGCCACCGGTGAGGATAATCACGTCCACGTGGCCTTCCACAAGCGCGCCCTGGGCAACGATGTACTTGGCGATGTTAAGCACGAAAGCCTTCATGAATACGACGTACTCCGGAATGCCTTCCTTTGCTTTCTTAACTATCTCGCGCATGTCGTTGGTACCGAAATATGCAACAGCACCGCCTTTGCCGATGAGCTTTTTCTTCACCTCCTGCTTGGTGTACTTCCCGCTGAAGCACATGTCGATGAGAGGGTAGGGAGGGCAGCAGCCGGCTCGTTCCGGGGTGATGGGGCCATCCCCGCCAAGGCCGTGGGAGGTGTCGATAACCCTTCCGCCGCGGTGGGTGGAGATGGTTACGCCGCCGCCCATGTGGCATATTATGGCGGTGGTGTCCTCCGCCTTGCGGCCGGTTTCCTTGAGGTAGCGGCGCATGATGGCGCGGGTGTTGAGGGCATGGAAAAGGGTTTTGCGGGGGAATTCCGGGATGCCGCCCACGTGGCACTCCGGCAGCATTTCATCCGCCATGGGCGGATCCGCCACATAGGCCACGCATTTGCCAAAGCGGGGCTTAATGCCTTCCTTTTCCCGCAGCGCATTAATCTCCACGGCGATATTGTCGCCGATGAGGGCGCTAAGGTTGCAGGCGTGGTTGCCCTCGCGGCTCTCGCTGAGCACCAGCCTCATATCGGCATTCACATTATACACGCCGGTGATGCAGGGGGTGAACAATCCGCCGCGGCACATCACTATGTCGATGTCCTCCAGCTTGATGCCGCACTCCTTCAGGGCATCCAGGATTGCGTTCGTTCGCATCATGTCCTGATCCATCACATCGGCAAAATGCGAAAGGTCTTCAACGGTGTGCTCCAGCTTCTTCTCCAGGATAATGTCGCCGTCCTTGTACACGGCGAACTTGGTTGTTATTGAGCCTGTGTTAATTACCAGTACAATGCCCTCCGGGGCCTTTCCGTTAATCGGAGCAATTTTACTCATGTGGTTATTAATTTGCTTACAATTTCGCAATTATTTTTCTAATTGACAAGAAAATCTTAAAAATAATTCAAATATTGCTTACTGTTTTACAAAACTGTCGAAATACTCGCAGGTGCCCTTGATGATGTCGTCCAGGCTGCCGTCGGAGACTACGGTCTCGAGGGGGAAGCCGAAGGAGAGGGCGCGGTAGGTGCCGGAGTCGAAGGCTACGGCGGCGGAGATATCCGTGCTGCGGTAGCGCATGACGGAGGTGGACTGTTTGCCGGCGGGGCCGATGCCATCTGCATTCTCTACGCGGTAGACATCCATGTTGTATTCACGGTTGTAGCGGGTTTCCGGCAAGTTGAGGGTGCGTCCGTAGGGGCGTACGGCGCCGCTGCGGTCCCCATAATTCGTGAGCCATTTGTAGCCGAACAGGGCCTTGATGGCTTCGCGAACCTCGTCGCTCTTTTTCTCGATGGGATACAGTTTGTCCCAGGCATCCGTGCCGATGTAGGCTCCGGACAGCAGCAGGTGGCAGCCGTTGGAGGCGAAGCGGGCGATGGCGCCGCGGAAATCCGCCGGGAAGACTTCGTAGCGGTCTTTGTGGGCGCGGTTCAGCCCGCAGGGGGTTGTTACCTGCTTGCCGCAGATTATGTCCAGGGCCCACACTCCAGTGGTGTCCGCCGCCGTGAGGGCGCCGGATGCGGTGCTGGTCACGGTGCAGCCGGCTTTCATCAGGGAGCGGGCGTGGGTGGCCACGAAGTCGAAGGTGTTGCCCGCGAACTTGATGCCCCTGTGGTCTGTGAAGCAGCCGCCGCTGCCGGGATTGTCGTCATCGGCCCAGGGAATTCCCTTTTCGAAAAGATAAACCTCGCCGGCGTAGCTGATGTCTTCGCCCCAGGCTACTCCGCCGTCCAGCGTGTACATGAAGCCGCCGTAGCTGGGGAGGTTCACCCAGACCGGGGCCGATACACGGGTGAAGTTGTTCACCACCATCACGTTATGCCCGTTGCCATCCTCCGGGATGCCAATGCATAGGACCTCCGAGGGGAAACTGCGGCCGCCATCGTTTGCCGCCGCGATGCGGAAGCTGTACAGGTGGCCTTTCTTTACCGATACCTCCGCGGTGCATATGGCGCCGTCCTTATGCACGTCCGTGAGTTCAACGCCTCCGTCGAAGCCCTCGTCGTCTTCACGGGTGTACAGGATGTAGCTGCTGGCCCTTGCGGTGGGCTCCAGAGGGTCGTTCACCGCTTCCCAGCGCAGCTGCGCCTTGCCGTTTTTGCCAAGAGTTACGCTGAAGTTCTTCACGGGGAGGGGCTGCACCACATAGCTGCAGCCATAGCGGTATGAGAGGTATTTGAGGATGCCCTTGTATACGGAGCGGCTAAAGTCGAAGCGGAAGGCAGGGTCCAGGCCGAAGGTCATGTCCGTGAAATTCTGGTGCGAGAAGGCTTCCAGTATCATTGCGGGCACAACCGGTGCGCTGGCCTCGTGGTAGCCTCTGTCGTAAATGGTCATGCGGGTCCAGCCGGGGAGCCACAGGCTGCGCATGTCGTCCACTATCTGGGTTTGCATGAGGTCTGCCATCATGCGTGAACTCTGGCGGGATTCTCCGCTTGGGAGATGGGTTTTCCCCGCCCTTTCGGAATGGACGATGGAAAGGGTTCCGTAGGTGTAGCCATCGTCCTTAACCCCTGCGTTGGAGTGGAAGGCGAGGGAAAGGTCGAAGGGAACGCCGCGGCCGCGCCCGTTGGGATTAACCCTGGAGCCGCCGCTCATGTTGTTCACCCAGATGGCACGGGAGCCGTATTCCCTCTGGTATTCCGTTTCCCAGTCGAAGTAGGAGAGGCTCATGCCGCCCCAGAGGAGGCTGTACAGGGCGCCTTCTTCATAGCAGGGGAGGCCTGAGATGCCGGCCCCGCGGTCTATCTTGCCCATGCCGCCGCCGAAGCGCACGGCATCGGCACTCACCACGGTGTTCTCTTTGAAACTGCTTCCCTTGGGAACGCCGTTGTCCAGTTCCACCCAGCCGCTGCGGCCTTTACGGAACTCGAAGGTGCCAAGGTATACCCAGGTGCCGCCGGCCATGGTCTGGTTCACGGCGAATCTGGTTTCGCCCCCGGCGTGATGCACGGTGTAGGATGCGCAGGTTGTGCTGTTGGAAAGAGTCTTGTACGACACGTAGACGGCATATTTGCCGCTCTCTTCGAACATTGCCGTCCAGCGTATGGAGGCGTTGGCGTTATTCTGCACGCCGATGCTGCGGGCCGTGCCCATCTCGAAGGGGTTGTCTTCCCCTGCGTAAACTTCTTTTTTATCGGCAAAACCGATTCCTGCATTAACCCAGGAGCCTTTTTCCTGGTATACTCCCGCCTGCCTTAAGGGGCGTTCGCGGGGGCCTTCGAATGAAGGGTCGTTGTCGCAGACAATCTCCAGCGGCTGGGTGTCCCTTTCCCTTGGTGTGAGCACTACAGCGCCGGAATTCTCCAGCATGGGGATTAGGAAGGGGAGTACGAAGCTCTGGGTGAAGATGTCTTCCATCGTCCCGTGAAGGGGAGCCCTTTGCCATCTCCAACGCTCTGCGTCCGGGTCGAAATACCTGCCGTGGCTCTGCCAGATGGAAATGTGCCTTCCGGAAAGGCCCTTCTCGTAAACCGGCCCGTCTACAACGCTCACGAGCGGAATTGTTTTCGAGCGGGGATCCCTTATGCGGAAATTGTTCTGCCGGGGTTTGCCGTCCGAGGTAAGAAGCGGCATCTGGAGGTCCCGGATAAGTTTGCGGTCGCCGTAAAGATCTCCCAGCTCGTAATTGGAATAGGCCGATGGGAACAGCTTTTTGAATTCCTTGGTAACCCACTCATAGTCACCCTCGTGCCAGGGATACTCCGCAAAGTCCGACGTGAAATAGAAGTCCAGCACTCCGCCGCGGTCCATGATCTTGGAGATGCGCACGGAGGCCCTCACCTTGTTACGCCTTTCCATCCTGGCCTTGAGGCTGTCGGCTGCAGGCTTGAAATCGCGTATCATTTTGGTCTGTGCTCCGGCGGGGAGTGACAGCGCCAGGGCGGCGGCAAGGCAAAGGATTATCTTTCTCATCTGGAAGGCTTTTTCTTCAGTTTGGATACGTCAAGGACGATAACGATGACCGAGGACACCGCCAGGGCTATCACGTCGGCGATAAAGTCTTTCGGCTCCCCGCTACGGTACGGCAGCATGCTCTGCAGCCACTCCGTCATGGCAGCAAGGCCAACTCCGGCGGCAAATGTGAGAGTGGTGAAAAGTAGCGATGTCCACACTTTTTCGGTGTACTTGTCGAAGGCAAAGAATGCCAACAGCGGTATCGGGAAGAACATGCAGAAATGCACGACCTTGTCCGTGGGGATGCCGAAAATCGTTTTCTGTACGCTGGGCGGCGTTTTGATGTTTGCGAGGCATACCGCAAGCACCGTCACCAGGTACAGCGCCAGAATTATCCTCGAAAACAATAATTGCCGTTTAGTCATAGTAGAAAAATTATAAATAAGATGGTATATTCTCCAAAACCATAGACGCCCATGTCTTTGTGAATGGGAGGGGCCCAAACTTGTTTGGGAGGGATAGGACCTCTGGTCCGTAGTTTTGGGAATATACCATCTTATTTATAAACAAGTTTTTTTTTCATTTTAGCAGTAATTCGCCGAAGTATTCAGGGCAGTGGAAATCCGGGTGGGGGGTGCCGATGGGGCTCCAGCTTAGGAAGTGGGGGTGGGGAGTGCAGTCCCCGCATTTGTAGAAGTTGGCGCGGAGGGAGGCCGGGAGGTTATCCGGATCCACGCCGATGAGCTCAAAGGGGATGAGCAGGGTTACGCGCCATGCCCGGATGCCGCCTTCGCTTTCAACGATTTCCTCCGGTGTTACCAGACGCACGATTTCCTCCATCTCGGATGCGGGCCTTTTCACCCTTTCGTTACGGTTGGGGCCGCAGGCGGCAAGCACTTTGCCGCGGGGGTTGGTTTCAAAGTTATAGTAGCACTTTCCCGAAGGGTCCTGCACGAAGAATTCTACGCAGCTGTCTTCCCACTGGGTGCCGTTGTCCTGGAGATTCTGGGCGCGAAGGTCCATCCCGCTCACGCGGAAGTCTACGACGAGGCTATCCTCAGTGCGGGCGATGCGGCCGGCGCAGAAGGGGGCGTACGGGAATTCCGAGGGCCAGTTCACACAGTTTACGTCGAAACGGCCGCCCTGGGTTTCGAGGGCGGTGTCCAGGTCCATATCGGCAAGATTCTTCAGGAGGGGTACTTCAAGGGTGGTCATAGTGCTTGCATGTCGTTAAGTTTCTTGTAATAGCCGTCCAGAGCCAGAAGCTGGGCGTGGGTTCCGCGCTCCACGATGCGGCCTTCGTGCATTACCACGATTTCATCGGCATTCTTGATGGTGGAGAGGCGGTGGGCGATTGCGATGGTTGTGCGGGAATGCATCAGGCGGTCCAGCGCTTCCTGAACCAGGCGTTCGCTTTCAGTGTCCAGGGATGCCGTGGCTTCGTCCAGGATTAGGATGGGCGGGTTCTTGAGGATGGCCCTGGCGATGGACAGGCGCTGCCTCTGGCCGCCGGAGAGTTTGGTGCCGCGGTCCCCGATGTTGGTCTGGTAGCCTTCCGGCTTTTCCATGATGAACTCGTGGGCGTTGGCGATCTTTGCCGCGGCGATTACCTGCTCTTCGGTGGCGTTTTCTACGCCGAAGGCTATGTTGTTGAAAATTGTGTCGTTGAATAGGATGGGCTCTTGATTCACGTTGCCCATGAGGGAGTGGAGGTCTTTGAGGCGCACTTCCCGTACGTCTTTCCCGTCTATGAGAACGCTTCCCGAAGTGACGTCCCAGAAGCGGGGGATAAGGTCCACCAAAGTGGATTTGCCGGCCCCGGATTCGCCCACGATAGCAAGGGTTTTGCCCTTGGGGATGCTGAGGTTGATGCCTTTGAGAATCTCCCGCGAACCGTCGTAGCTGAAGCTAACGTCTCGGAGTTCGATCTTATCGGAGAAGCCGCCAAGCTCTTTTGGCTCCGAGGGGTCCGTAATGGGGTTCTGCGCTTCCAGGATGCGGTTTATCCTTTCCATGGAGGCAAGGCCCTTGGGAATGCCGTACGCCGCCTTGGCCAGTTCCTTGATGGGGGCTATCACGGAGTAGAGGATGGCCATGAAGAAGATGAACTGCGAAGCGTCCATGAAATCTTTCCCCAGGAAGCCGCGGCCCTTGATGATGATGATTCCGCCGAATGCGAGCACCACCATAATCATAATGGTTCCCAGCAGTTCGCTTAAGGGATGGGCCGATGCCTGGCGCATCCTCACCCTCGAATTCTTCGCGCGCATGCCCTCCGTGACGGCTTCGAAACGCCCGGACATCTTTTTCTCCGCATTGAATGCCTTAACCACGCGGAGCCCGCCAAGGGTTTCTTCCACCTGTGACATGGTGTCTGACCAATACCGCTGGGCTTCCAGGGACTTACGCTTAAGCTGCTTTCCCACAACGCTCATGATCCATACGAAAGCCGGGACGAAGATGGCTACGAACAGCATCATCTCCGCGCTTGTGAACAGCAGGATGCCGAAGTACACCAGGATGAGGATGGGATCCTTGATGAGCATGTCGATGGAGGAGGTGATGGAGGTTTCCACCTCGTTCACATCCCCGCTCATACGGGCTATGATATCGCCCTTGCGCTCCTCCGAGAAGAAGCCGATGGGGAGGGCCAGGATCTTGTTGTAGATGCGGTTGCGGATATCCTTGACGATGCCGGTGCGGATGGGAATCATCACGGCCGACGAGCCGAAGTAGCAGCTGGTTTTCAGCACCGTGAACACGATCATCACCGCGCAGAGGGCGAGGAGGGTGTTCACCGCCCCGTGCACGTCCGTGTACGAGCTCACCCACGCGTACGAGTTATTCATCAGGAGCTCCTTGAAACTGTAGCCTTCAGTGCCCCAGGGGATGAATTCGTATACGTTCGTGTCTATCTTGAAGAGAATATTCAGAAGGGGGATGATAACGGCGAAGGAGAACACGTTGAACACCGCGGAAAGCAGGTTCAGCAGCACGGCTCCCACCATATATATCTTATAAGGAGAGGCGTAGAGCCTCATCATTTTGAAAAACTCTCTCATTGACGTTTATAATCCTACAAATCTAACTTTTTTTCGTTAAATTTGCAAGGATAAAACAGCGCATTATGATAGCAATTATTCTGGAAAAAGCCACCGACCGCCTGGTATCGGCCCTCAGGCTCTCCTCTTTCAAGGATTTCAAGATCTATATCCCGGAGCATTGCGATGCAATCGGGGCGGATGAAGACTCGCTCAACTACACCATCGGCACACTGGCAGATGTTAAGGAAGATTTCGTGATGTTCCTGTGCCCGAAGGCAGAGCCGGAAAAGGGCATGCTGGGGAGGGTGAACCGCACCATAACGGAGCATCCGGAGTTCGACGTGTATCACATCAACCTGGAAGGCGAGCCCAAGTTTCCCCTGAAGGTGGACGCGGAGGATTTCTTCGTGATGGTTGCCCAGAAGGATTTCAAGGCTCCGCTGTCCTCGTTCGTATTCCGCACATCGGTACTTAAGGAAATGATTGTATATCGTGCGGACGAAACGAAAGATCCACTGGCCACGGTAATCTCCTGCATCGGCAAGGGAGAGATGAGAACCGTCCGCCACACCACTCTGGTGCATCGTTTCCCGGCCCTCACTCCGGAGCAGAAGGAGGAAAGGATCTGGCGCCGCATAGAGTTCCTCCGCTGGACGGAATCCTACTGGGGCGACGAAGATTATCCCGTCACGGTGGCAAAGGGATTCGCCATATATGCAAAGGAAGTCGCCAAGCTATATCCTTCCCGCGGCAAGGATGAACTCAAGCAAATTATGGAAGGGTTCACGACGGTGAAAGGCCCCGTGCGCAAGCTCATGGCGTCATCGGCCCTTAAAAAGGCTATCAAGGCAAGGGAAGAAGAGATGTCAGAGCCACTTGGACAGCCAGTGGAAAATCAGGATAATCCGCTTTCTTAGCACCGGGAGGTCTATCCCGTCGGCCGTATCCACGGGTTTGTTGTTGCGCATCGTAATTCCGGAAGTGAACATCACCGCCGGCATTCCGCCGTCCAGGAACACCCTTTGGTCGCACACCTGGGTGAGGAACAGCCTTGTGAAATCGGCGCTGCCGTAATAGTCGAACGCGAGGTCCATATTAATGCGCCTGTTGAGGTTCACGTTCGTCAGGGCGTCCCGGCGGGCATAAGCCGAGTCTCCAAGAAGAATCAGATAGTCGATCCTTCCCGGATGCAGGGGGGCTTCGCTGCTACCAATCTGGTCGATGTTTATCACCAGGTCGATATCTCCTTTGCCGATGACTTTCCCCGTGACCGGGTCCTTGAGGCGACCGTTCAGGATTCTCCTGTACAGGGCCTTGGCGCCGGAGAAGTTGCGCATTTTGCCGTCCAGGCCCACGAAGATTACGTTCGTGCGGTAACGCCTGCCGTAATGCTCCATCCGATGGAGCATCTCCGCGAGGGTTGCCATGGCAACCACGCCGGAGGCATTGCTGTCCGCCCCCGGATACATGCGGCCGGAGAGGATGCCCAGATTGTCGTAATGGGCCATTATGATGATGTAGCGCTCGCCGGTTCCGGGGTACATGCCAAGGACGTTATGGCCCGTGCCGCCGCCCTCCAGGTTGAAGCCGTCTGCCCAGCAGCCATCGAAGGGGACGACGCCCGCGCATTTTAGGGAGAAGCGTATCCATTCGGCCGCCATGAAGTGGCCTTTGGTGCCGCTGGCGCGCCCTTCGCAAACCTCGGAGGAGAGGAATTCTATGCCCTGGAGAAGCTTCTGCTCCTGCACCGCGGCTTCCGCGTTCACCGGGCTCACGACGAAACCACGGCTCTGCCCCAGGACCTGGAGCGGAAGCAAAGTGAGTATGAGAAGCAATAATTTTCGGTGCATTGGGCGTGTTTGGCGCGATAAATGTTTATATTTGCATCCGTCAAACGGATGCGAAATTAGACAATTCTGCCCGTTTTTGAAAATTTTTCTTTTATGAAGCGAGTCATTGCCGCTGCCTTTGTGTTTGTTCTCCTGCTGTGTTCAGGCGTTTCTGCGCGTGCCCAGTGGGACAAGGACGTGTTCTCTTTCCGCGGGCGCAGCGCCCTTGCGGAAGGGCGGCTTGCAGATGCAATCACCAACTTCAATATCCTTGCCCAACTGGATTCCACGGACTATTACACTTTCTTTTTCCGCGGAATAGCCAAGTACAATCTGGGGGATATCCGCGGGGCCCGGAAAGACTTCGATACGGCCGTGCGCCTGAATCCCGTGTTCACGTCGGGCTACCATTACAGGGCAATCACCAGTTCCCGCTTCGGCAATTACGAAGATGCCCTGGATGACCTTGAGAAGGCGATTTCCCTGCGGCCCGGCTATGAAGGCCTGTATTTCACGCGAGGGGTAACGTACTTCCTTGCCCGCCGCTTCGACGATGCGGTGAGCGACTTCAACAAGTATATCAGGAAGGAGCCGAAGGATCCATCGGCCTACCTTAACCGCGGAGCGTCGTATCTGTTCATGGGGGATACGCTCAAGGCAATCAAGGACTACGAGAAGGCAATCAAGCTGGACCGGTTCGAGCCGGAGGGCTATATCCGCCGGGCTCGCCTGCTGTTCGAGATGGGCAATAACGACGGAGCGCTGAAAGATTTGAACAAGGCGGTGGAGCTGGACAGCACGAATACCCTGGCGCATTTCAACCGCGCCCTGGTGAATTCGGAGATGTACAATTTCCAGGACGCTTTGGACGATCTTGACAAAGTGCTGGACAAGGAGCCCGGAAATGCGCTCACCCTGTATAACAGGAGCCTTCTTTATGCCCGGCTTGGAAATTTCGAGAACGCGCTTGAGGATATGGACAGGGTGATCAATATCAATCCCCGGAACGTTCTGGCATATTTCAACAGGGCGAGTTATTTCGTGAGCATGGGCAGATGGGCCGATGCCCTGGCGGATTATAATTCCTGCATCGGCCTGTATCCGGATTTCGCGAGGGCGTATCTGAACCGCTCGTTCGTGGAGCTTCAGATGGGCATGCGCCGGGCCTCCCGCGAGGACTACCGGATTGCGGAGCAGAAGATACGGGAGTTCCGCGAAAAGAGCACTTCCGATGCGGTTTCCTTCGCGGATACCACACGTAAATACAGCTCCCTGCTCGCGCTGGATGCGGATTTCGCCCGCTCGGACTTCGACGACGAAATGCTCCAGTACCGTGACGTGGATGTTAAACTCCGTCCTCTGTACAGGTTCTCACTTGCAGATTCCAGGGACGATACGTCTTATGCCCTCAGCCGCGGATATGAGAACCCTCTGCTGAGCCGGTTCCTGGGGGATCTGCCCCTGCCGGTCGTGCTCTCCTCGGAGAAGCCGTCGGCAAAGCCGGAGATGTCGCTTGTTGAAACAACGCTGTACGTTAACATGGAGGATTCGCCCCGTCGGGCCTTCCTGCGGGCGCTTTCGGAGCTGGAGCACAACCAGTACAATTCGGCGCTCGGCCAGTACGACACGGCTCTGGAAGGGGAGGATTCTTCGCCCTACGGAGCATACTACAAGGCATTCTACTATATGAACCGGGCCGTCCTGAGGGCCGATATGATCGAGTTCATTGCCTCGATGGAAAGCAGCGTGCAAACCCTCACCATGGACGAGGGCGGCCATGCCCGGGCGCGCGTTTCCGAGCAGGTTACCCGCGGCTACGATTATTCGGAGGCCATCGCGGACATGGAGGCGGCGGCGTCCACCCTTGAAGGGGTGCCGTACATCTATTTCAATCTGGGTAATCTGTACTGCCTGTCTTCCCGCCTGGTGGAGGCCATCGGCAGCTACGACAAGGCCCTTTCGATCTATCCCTATATGGCCGATGCGTACTACAACCGCGGGCTCATCCTCATCTATCTGAAGGATAAGGACAAAGGGTGTATCGACCTGTCCCGTGCCGGCGAACTGGGTATCGGGGATGCATATTCCATCATTGCGCGCTACTGCGATCAGGAAGAGGTGTACTAGTGGCATTATCGAAAGACATATTGCTTGCGAAGATTCGCACCGGGGAGCCGTTTGCGAGGGGGGAGCAGCTGCGGCTGTGCCTTCTTCTCAGTTATCCGGCTATAATGGCGCAGCTGTCGTTCGTACTGATGCAGTACATAGACACTGCCATGGTGGGGCATCTTGGAGCGGCGCAAGGGGCGTCCATCGGCCTGGTGTCCACGGTGATGTGGCTTATGGGCGGGTTCCTGATGGCGGCAAGCAGCGGTTTTTCCGTGCAGGTGGCTCAGCTCATCGGGGCGAACGATTTCGCATCGGCCAGGAAAGTGCTCCGGCAGGCGCTCGTGAGCGTGATGGTTTTCAGCGCGGTTATCGGGCTTGTCGGGGCGGTGATTTCCCCGGGGCTTCCGCACTGGCTGGGCGGGGGAGAGGATATATGCGCGGATTCATCGGCCTATTTCCTGCTGTGCTCGCTGTTCATTCCGTTCATGCAGCTGGACTGGACCTGCGCGGCGATGCTGCAGGCGAGCGGGGAGATGAAGATTCCAAGCCTCCTGTACATGGGAATGTGCCTTTTCGATGTGGGATTCAATTACCTTTTCATATATGTGCTGGACATGGGCGTTACCGGAGCAGCTCTGGGAACGGGGCTGGCGGAAGTGGTTACTGCCGTTGCCATGCTGTGGTTCCTGGTGAAGAAATCGCCCCAGCTGAATCTTTTCCAGGACAGGGGCTCGTTCAGGCCCACCCGGGAGGTGCTGCGTAAGGCGATGGGTATCAGCGGGCCTATGGCTATTCAGAATGTGCTTATGAGAGGGGCTTATATCGTTTCCACCATAATCGTGGCGCCGCTTGGGACTATTGCAATAGCCGCCAATTCCTTTGCGGTTACGGCGGAGAGTTTCTGTTATCTGCCCGGGTACGGGATAGAGGAGGCTGCCACTGCGCTGGTGGGGCAGTCGGTGGGGGCCGGGCGCAAAGATGTCGCGAAACATTTTGCGTGGACAACTACGCTTCTGGGAATGCTCGTGATGGGGCTTTTGGCGGTGCTGATGTATATTTTCGCCGCGCCCATTATGGGGCTTCTCACTCCGGATACCGGGGTTATCACCCTCGGAGCCAAGGTGCTGCGGATAGAGGCGTTTGCCGAGGTGGGATATGCCGCGTCAATCGTTGCGTATGGAGCATGTGTGGGGGCAGGGGACACCAAGATTCCAAGCATGCTTAACCTGCTGTCTATGTGGATAGTGCGTATTATTCCCGCAATCTTCCTCACTAGAATCTGGGGCCTCACCGGGCTTTGGATCTGCATGGCGGTGGAGCTTTCGGTCCGGGGCCTGCTGTTCCTGGCGCGGCTCGGCAGCGGCAAATGGTATAAGGAGAAATAAACTCCATTTGTTTGGTTTTTAGATAAATAATGCCTACTTTCGCAAAAATTGAAACAATTCATCTTATTATGAAAAAGTTTTTTATACTGGCACTTTCTGCCATTATCGCCCTTGCCTCCTGCACAAAAGAAGAAAATCTGGACGGCAAGTGGACTGCTCCCCGTCACGAGGATCAACCCGATGATATCGCCCTGAGCCTCATCTTCAAAGGAAACAAGCTGGACCTTTACATCAATTCCTACGGCTGGCATTTCGAGGGCACCTACACCTATGCCGATGATGTTATCAAATACAACATCACCAAGGGTTATGCCGCCCTTTCGGATGTCGAAAAAGATGAGCACGGAATGATTGTCGCATACTCCGGAGGCATCCAGAGTATCAACCACCAGACTCTGGAACCCAATCCCGGATTTGACTGGTACGATATGTTGATTTACCGTCCGGACCTTTATGATGACTACAAGGATATGCTATCCAGTTTCTCGTTCGATATCGGCGCCGACGGCAAGGCCCGGAGCGACATCATGGGCATGGGAGGCACATTCACCAAAGTGAAGTAAGCCTCTTTCGGGATACAAGT
>JAEEGF011006453.1_pt1 | contig 22488 bp, 22 predicted proteins | sample 9134171 | NCBI WGS metagenome assembly JAEEGF01 (sample SAMN16246542, study PRJNA631951) | gut metagenome | biome: gut microbiome; feature: rumen; material: AP-attached | host: Bos | place: Iran: Karaj | collected 2018-10 | reverse complement strand
TCTTGTTTTGCTTGCTATTCTCCATGATACTAAGCTTTTATATTCCACGAAATGCAATTCAAAGCACCGCCTCGCCTGATAGCTTCCAAAGCAGGAATGCCTACCACTTCGCAAGCGGGCATCACTGCGCTGATTTGTTCCAATGCCTGTTCGTCCTCTGGTATTCCCAATTGAGGAACAAGTACAAGATGGCCGACCTGCAAGAAGTTGATATACGACCAGCTGCGCTCATGCTTCCGTTTTACGTTATATTTTAGGGTTATCACATCGAAATGCTTCTCCAAAATTCGAAGATAATCATTAGCAAATGTTTTGTCGAAATCGGCATAGTTGGTCATCAGCACACGTTTGTCGCCCAAGTAATGGATGATACCGTCGCTATGTCCGTAGGGTTCCCCTTGTGAATCCCACGGAATGAAAACAACCTCGCAGCGGAACGCTTCTTCGAGCATTCGTTGCACCTCCACGTTGGACTTATCTTTGTTCTCCACAAACACCTTGTCCGTCATCACAATCTTGTCGCCGCATTTCACTACGTTTCCGCCATCCAGCACAAGATCTAAAGAGAGGCTATTTTGCTGGATAGGTTGCAATTGATTGGATTCAGTTTGAAACACATCAATGGGATTGGTTTGCAACCGAAGTCCTATTTTATCTTGCAGATAGTCAGGTGTGTATTTGTAGAAAACAAACCGGTCTTCTTCAATCTGAATCGGCATAAAATCGCGGCACCAGATGTCTTTGGTTCCGGACAGATGGACATACGGAATTCCTCGTTTCTGCAGCGTTTCTTCGATATGAGCGTTCAGAACGGGGCTTTTCTCGGGCAGGATGCTGGAGAAATAGACGCAGGTGGTGAGGTTGTCGGTGATCATAATTCTTTAATCTTTTTCGGCACATATCCTAATTTTTCTTTTGCATATTTCAAAGCTTCTTCTTTCTTGATTTCTTGCAACAGAATTTTTTTAGATAAAAAATTTATAATCATAGTTTCTTTAGCCGGATATTTAGTTATTCGAAACCAGCAATCATCACACAATACAGCCCTTAATTCGCTACTTTTATACTCCTGTTCAACTTTTTGTCCAAGACCAACTCTAGTAGAAAACAACACATCACATGGAATATCGTTTGGAACCATTTCAACAAGTGTGTTTTCAATATCCTTAAAAGAAAAATCAGTTGCTTCCTTAATAGCTTTTAGCACTTTGTTTGGTCCTACGATCACTTTATTTGAATCTACTTTTAGACTGTTGGAAATCACAGCACTTCTTATCAAGTACGAATAATACGTATCTTTATCTCCGCTAATAACAAAATCCAATCCAGGATAGTTGCCTCCTTTATAAGCATCTGTTTTTGCTTTTCCCCATCTATGTATATAGAAATGATTAAAATTATTCCTTTGCAACTCGTTTTGATGCACCGAATTGTCCTCAAAGTTGTTTATTTTGTGATAATAAACTTCAATTTCTGTTGGTCTAATCAATATATCGTTCAATTTCAATGTGTATTTTGAAAGAAATTGTTTTTCTTCATCCTGAAGCCGATTAATGCACTTTTCAATACTGTTTTTTTCCATAACTTTGTTGTTTTAGAATTCAGGCGGCAAAAGTAAACAATGCACCCGACATAGAAATCACTTTTTTTGTTAAGATTCGTTAAGATTTCCAAAATAGTTATTTATAATAATTGAATTGTCCCTATTCGTTGGAGCTGGAAATCGGAATTTCTAACTCCTATGTAATGCTAACCTAAGTCTGACTTTTCCCCTACCCAAAACCGAAAAACCGCCAATCGCAAATCGTTAACCGCAAATCGCAAACCGCAACACCGGTTATCTGTGAATCTCTTTTGCAATGCGCCCCTCAAAAAGAGTTATCTGTTTCGCCATTGTTTCCAATACTGTTGCAGTTTCTTCTTGAGGCGGAAAGTATCATACAAATCGGGGGATATTCGGTAGGTTACGCCGCCTCGAACGGAAATCTCTATCCATCGCATAATCCATGATATTTGGAAAATGTATTCGGTTCCCCTGTTCGTGTTCGTACTTTCGAATCCTTCGATGTTGTTCCAAGGCAACTCCACGTTTCTGACTTTCACCCAATCCCCATGTTTTCCTTTTCGTTCAGCGTTTGTGAGAAGAAGGGAGTCTTCAGAGACTACTATCCGGTCTTTGATGTGCGACAGCCATAGACCTGCCCAGTGGAGCATCATCACCACGCATATTACAAATAATGGCCAATACCACCACCGCATATCGGAAGATGCCACTGCCATTGCAAAGTTGATTGATGAACAGGGTCAACAACTCGTGTCGGGACCCTACCGTTTTATCTCCTCGCCCACGGTGAACGGCTGGTTTAATGCAGGCGGTTATCCGCCAGACTCTTGGAATGGCATCACCGGTTTCATCGACCATTATGGCAACACCACCTTCACGGAAGAGGAAATGCGGCAAATAGAGCAGTGGCACAACGAAAAACTACGCTCTCGAAAATAAAATACGCGTAGATACGCGCGATACGTGGAGATAATGAACAGCCACTTATTTCAGGAAATATTTGTAACTTTGCACTTTCAAAACACCTTTTGCAATATGAAAAAGATTTTACTCTTTGCCGTATCCTTATTGTCATTATGCGCGTGGGCGCAACCGGAAGGCCATTTTGCCTCCTTGATGTCACCGCGCAAGACGATGCCCTCTTTTGGCGCGAAGAATGATTATCAGTGGAAGATGACCAGCTTCTACACGGATGACTATTACCAGATTTGCAGCTTCTCCTATGACGCCAACCATCGTCTCTTGGCGATGTCAGACTCCATTTATGGCGAGTACCAGGTCATCGACTCTATGAGTTACGATGCCTCGGGCAACCTGGTACGCCTGTCGGGTTGGCAAGTATTGGACGGGGTGAGGCAGAATGTCTATTACATCGACTACACCTACAATGCCGCGGGGCTGATTACCTCGAGGAGCAACTACAACAACTTTGACGGCGACTGGGTGCTGGGCGGCATATACAGCTACACCTATAACAACCGCAACCAGCTGGTGCTCACCACCTTGAACTTTGGCGGCCTGTTGTATCAGAAGACGGAGTACCAGTATAGCGGGGACGATTGCGTGCAGGAGTTGTGGTACAGCTACGACTTCGACTCGGGCGCGCTCCTCCCCTCGGAGAAATACGTGACGAGCTATGCCGACGGCCGCAAGGTGCTGCGGCTAGACAGCATAAGTGACGACGGCACCTATTGGCAGTACAACGGCAAGTTCACGTACCAGTACGACAGCCGTGGCAACTGCACGGAGTACCATCATTACGACGGGACGGACTACGAGGTGGAGCGGAGTCTCTACACCTACGACTACGGCAAGCCACTCAGCAGCACGTTGATCCCGTGGAATCCGGAGCTGGACCGTCCGCGGATGTACGACAACGTGGACGCCTGCGTGCGCGAAGCCTGGTACAGTTTGGATGTGGACCACGTGCTTCAGTATGTTTGCGACTACGTTTACGAGTACAACGACATCAACACGGGCGTGCAAACCACAGAGTCACAGAAAGTTTCCCTTTATCCCAACCCGTCCTCCGGCCGCATTGTGTTAGACGGCTTGCAGGATGGCGATGCCGAGGTCCGCATCCACGACCTCTCGGGCCGTCTTGTCCTCACCCGCCGCGCTTCTGGCCCCACGACTGCCCTTGACATCACCGCCCTCGCCCCCGGCTGCTATGTGGTCAAAGTGGCGCAGGGAAATGAGGAGAAGGTTGTGAAGGTGGTGGTGAAGTAATCCCTTTTATAAATACGCTCTATTCGTGATATAACTCTTTGAGTTCCATAATGTCGAGCATATTGAACTGCACCCCGTCAATCTCGGCATGCCAGGATTGATGGTAGTGTGCGTAGAACCAATGGCGAAGAGGATGATTATTTTCTTTTAGATGTTTGAAAAGATTATCCATAACCTTCCGCTCGTATTTCACGTCATCCATCAAACTCTCGTCGCGCATAGCCCAATCGTGCAGTCCCTGATGCGATGACAACTCGCAAAAAGACGGGGAAGTGTGCGTAATCACCACATCAACGGCACACGTTTCGTCAATCATTGATAGTTTCTCCTTATCGAAAAACGGGCTCTCGTTTCTCCAAAAGACATTTGGTGACAGCGGGTCATCGGGATTCGGCAGATGGTATTCTTTGGCCGAGATGCGCCATAGCCTGTCAATTGAGGTGGCGCCCCCGACACAGAGGATGGTGCGCCCGCGGGCTTTCACCACGGAATAGTCGGGCAGTGTCATCCACCGCTGGTACCGGATGGGCTGGAGGTTGAAATAGGCAGGATTGTCGTGGTTCCCGCGGATGAACACCAGCCAGTTGTTGGCTTTCGACAGCTGTTTGTTGCATCTGCGATATAAAGTCTCATAGTACCCCGCCTTCTCAAAACCAAAGCCGCAGTCGCCCGCCACAACAATCAGTGTGTCCGTCATTCCATACTGCACACAGCATTTATGGACAAGCTGCGTGAAGTCGCCGTGGATATCGCCGCAAACTATGACACCCTTTGCCTGGGGAAAATCATATATGTCAACTTTGTTCATCATACAGGCTGCAAAAATAGGAATAATTTGGTTTTGTTGTTTCAATGGATAAGTATGGGGAATGGGAAATTGTTACAAGCCATTTTGGGTATGCCCGGGAATTGCAACAGGTGTTAGGGTACTCCCGATGGGAAAATTTCGTGACCGCTATCGGACGTGCTATGCAATCGTGCAAAACATTGGGTATCAGCATTGACGACCATTTTCGTGAGGTCACGAAAATGGTCATGTTGGGCAGTGGATCGCAACGTGAGGTGCAGGACTTTATGCTCACCCGTTATGTAGCCAGAATGGCGAAGGGGGAAGGGGAAAGTGGTGAAGGTGGTGGTGGAGTTAATCCTTGTTATATATATGCTCTATTCGTAATATAACTCCTTGAGTTTTATAATGTCGAGCATATTGAGTCTAATTTGTCAGTCGTGACTGACGAATTATTCGGAGTTCTCACTGGCGGAATTTTTGAGTATCAGTTTCTCGCACCATATCTTTTTTCTCCAACTTTTCATTGCCAACTTCAAGGATATTAAACAATCTCGTGCCAGGTTGGGAAGTTTTGTTAAACGACCACAAATACACTCAAATTGAGTACAATATTACAAGTATTTTTGCACTCAATTTGAGAGAAAAATAATTTAAAATGGACGATATCGACTATCAAGATAAAATTATCCAAACCATTAAGAGGATGCGCGTCGAACGGGACATCAGCCAAGCTAAGCTAAGTGAGTTGTTAGGAATCTCCCGTGGACAGGTTGGCAATATTGAAAACCCCAACTACCCTCATAAGTACACGCTTAAACAGATTGTAACTGTCTGCGAAAAGTTAGATGTTCCCATCGAACAGATTTTCATCCCAAATAAAAAGGTAAAGCCGGAATGTTCGGAAGTGATAAAGGGATTGGTGGACTGTATTATAAAGTACGAATAGTTAGTTAAGGATATGGCAAATTCTAATATAACTCTCCCTTACGATATTACCAAGGCCACAAGCATTTTTGAATTCAGTAAAGGCTTGCTGGGAAAGTCTTTACGCGATTTCGTCCGGGATGACTATGAGCCAAGGAAAGGTAAAGGAAGCCTTGGACAAATGGTGGAGAATATTTTCTTTTTGCTTGAAACGAATAACTATGCCGGTGCTGATTTTTCAGAGGCCGGAATGGAACTAAAATGTACGCCGCTTAAGAAAAGCAAACAGGACGATTACCTTATTAAGGAACGTCTTGTGTGCAATATGATCAACTACTGCGAGGTTGTAAAAGACGATTTCGAACACTCTCATTTCTATCTGAAATGCCAGTTGATGCTGTTGCTCTTCTATCTGCACCAGAATAATTGCGACAACCTCGATTTGGAATTCATTTTCTCTGTTTTGTGGAAACTTCCCAAGAAGGATTTACTGATTATTCGCCACGATTATGAAGTCATCATCGACAAAATAAAACAAGGGAAGGCACACGAGCTCTCTGAGGGTGACACAATGTACCTTGGCGCTTGTCGCAAGGGACAGAAGGGTGAAAGTTTGATGAAACAGCCCAACAATCCCGATATTGACGCTCCCAGAAGAGCATTCAGCCTCAAAATGGCCTATATGCGCACTGTCTTGGAGTATGTTGTGAAGAGTGGGAAAAATGCCGTCTCGAATGTCGCAGGTGCGAAATCGGAGTTAGTTAGCACAAATGCTCTGTTGAAGAACTCTTTCGACGACATTCTGCTTGGTCGATTCAATCCATTCTTGAATATGTCTTTTGAGAAGATTGCGAAGCGAAAAAAGGTAGATATATCGAATAATCCGAAGAACAAGTTTGCAATGGTGGCAAATGCGATTGCGTCTTCTACTAAATGTCCTAATGTAAACCGTTCGGAAGAATTCCTCAAAGCTGGTTTAACGATGAAGACCATTCGTATCCAAGCCAACGGTATCATCAAGGAAGCTATGTCTTTTGAAAATATCGACTACATTGAAGTGGCAGAGTGCGAAGAATGGATAGACTCCCGTCTTTATGAGCTTTTTTCCAGTCGGTTCTTGTTCGTGATTTTCAGAGAACAAACCGTGGGCAAAGAGGATTACGTGCTGGACGATGTCTTTTTCTGGACGATGCCGCAGAAGGATTTGGACTGGGCTGAAGAGTATTGGAAACATATCAAGGACAATATTTTAGCCGACCATATTTCTGAGGAGTATTGGTGGAAAGGTGCGGATAAGAAAAAATTCCACGTTCGCCCAAAAGCTCAAAAAGCAGTTGATTTGGCTCCCACTCCAAACGGCAAGGGAGCAAAGAAATTCTGTTATTGGTTCAACAATGATTACGTCAGAGAAATAATAGATAATCGAATTCTTGAAAGAAATAATGGCTAAAAAACAAAATAAAATCCGTGTAGTAGAACTCTTTGCCGGTGTGGGAGGTTTCCGCATCGGATTGGAAGGTGCATCTGATGCCTACGATACCATTTGGAACAACCAGTGGGAACCATCGACTAAGCATCAGGACGCTTCGTTGGTATATGTAGCACGTTTTGGCTCAAAAGGACACTCCAATAAAGACATTAACCTTGTGCCGACAAAGGATATTCCCGACCATGATTTGCTTGTGGGTGGTTTCCCCTGCCAAGATTATTCCGTAGCAGCAACGCTCAGTCGCTCAGGTGGTATAGAAGGCAAAAAGGGTGTGCTTTGGTGGCAAATCTACCGCATTCTCAATGAAAAAGGCGACAAACGTCCGCAATACATCTTTTTTGAGAATGTTGACAGATTGCTCAATTCACCAGCCACACAACGAGGGCGCGATTTTGCCATTATCCTTGCTTCTTTGGCTGACTTAGGATATGTGGTTGAATGGCGCATCATCAACGCTGCCGACTATGGAATGCCCCAACGAAGACGCAGAACCTATATCGTAGGTTACTTAAAGACTTCTGTTATAGCTGAAAAGATTGAGCAGATGGAAGACTGGGTGGAATACGATGGCGTAATGGCAAAGGCTTTTGAATTTAGGCCAAAACCGGGTACAGTGTCCGAATTTGACATCGAAGGTTCCATAAAAGAAGTGTCAGATGGTTTCAACAAGAGCAAAAAAGAGAGTCCCTTTGGCAATGCTGGAATGATGATGGACCGCCATGTGTATTCAGTAGATGCTGAAGCTGTTTATGACGGGCCAAAACAAACATTGGGAGGAAACCTCGTTGATGAGAACCTCGTGCCGGAAGACTTCTTTATTACTGACGAAGAATTGCCCAGATGGCAATACGAGAAAGGGGCTAAAAAGATTGAACGAGTTTCCAAGGAGGGTTACAAATATACTTTCTCTGAGGGTGGAATGGCCTTCCCCGACAGCTTGGAGCAACCTTCCCGAACTATTATCACTGGAGAAGGCGGCACTGCTCCATCTCGCTTCAAGCATGTCGTGCAAACAAAATCAGGCCGATATCGCCGACTATTACCCATTGAATTGGAACGAATGAATATGTTCCCCGACAACCACACATATCATCCTGATGTGACTGACGGTCGACGAGCATTCCTAATGGGTAATGCCCTAGTATGCGGCGTTGTCGAAGCAATCGGCAAGAGCCTCTATCAGGCAATCTACAACAAAGCTCCTGTTTCTTCAAAACCTATCTTTACGGTGCGTGACGCAAAACCTATGCTGGATTTGCAACTTTTCGAAGACGAGGAGAAACCGTTAGTAGTGAATCGTCCCCAAAAGCAATATGTCCTTGACCCCACTAAACATCTATTGATTGGTTTGGTGAAGAAGGACAATGAAGCATATTTCTTGAAGGAAGAACCGACAAAGATTTATTATACTGGTAAAACAAAGACTTTTCCATCTACGGTTGCCATTAACAAGCTCTATTATTTTATGCCTTACATTAAAGGGAAGGGGGTTCAGGATTTATACTTGATTCGTGTAGCCCGTATCGGCAATAAGGCTGAAATTCATCCCGAATCTTCCGATGAGGAACCGAGATTGATATTTGAGTTGGAATACTTAGAGAGCCTGCCTGAATACCAAATGGTACAGTTGTACAGGTATTGGTATAAAGATACTTTGTTGGGAAGAATTGTTCAAGTATAATAATACCCCTCATTATGCCCCACACCCTCTACAAAACCCAAGGCACCTGCTCGCAGTTCATCGATGTGACGGTGGATGACGACGGCGTCATCCAGCAGGTCTTCTTCTATGGCGGCTGCCACGGCAACCTGCAGGCCCTCTGCCGGCTGGTAACCGGCCAGAAGATCGACGACGTCATTAGCAAACTCGACGGCATCCGCTGCGGCGACAAACCCACCTCCTGCCCCGACCAACTCTGCCGCGCACTGGAAACCCTTAAAAAATAGCCACTATGTCCATACTCCGCGTCCTCCTCGCCATCTTCTTTCCTCCCCTCGCCGTCATCGACCGCGGGTGCGGGTCCGTCCTCATAGTCCTCATCCTCACCCTCTGCGGATGGGTGCCGGGCGTCATCGGCGCATTGGTCATACTGAACAAGAACGAATAAGCTATGAAACACATCACCGTTTCCGCCGCCGTCATCCAAGACTCCCAGAACCGCATCTTCGCCACCCAGCGCGGGGCCGGCGACTGGAAGGACTGGTGGGAGTTTCCCGGCGGCAAGATCGAACCCGGCGAGACCCCCGAGGAGGCCCTCCGCCGCGAAATCCGGGAGGAACTGGACACCCGCATCACCGTGGGCGAACTGCTGCACACTATCGAGTGGGACTACCCCAAGTTCCACCTCACGATGCACTGCTTCCTCTGCACGGTGGAGAGCGGCTCGCTGACCCTCCTTGAACACGAGGCCGCCCGCTGGCTCGCCCCCGACGAACTCGACAGCGTGCAGTGGCTGCCCGCCGACTGGGAGGTGATTGAAATACTGAAACAACGGTTCCGAGAAACTAACGAATAGTATCTCCCTTATTCCACGATGGTTTTATGATTCCTCAAGATGGTTTTGGCCGTACCTTTCTTGTTGGAAAAATCAAACATGGACATAGCGTACCAGCCCTCATAATCCGGAGCCCAGTAGCGGATGCCCGCCATACCGTTCGCCTTACCCCACTTTACCACGTCGGCATAGATGTTGGCTTGGCCCTGCTGGTCGTGTTTGTAACCCTTTACTTTTTTGTTCCAGCCGGCGAAGGGACCGTCCATTTTCCCCGAAGGGTAAGAGAACTCGCCGATGAAAACGGGGAGTCCGCATTTCTTGTTGATTTTCTTCACCGTCTTTTTCAGCAAACTCTTCTTGTTCAGCGACATGGAAGGTGCGCTGGGATAGTAGCTGATGCCGGCGGTTTCCATCTCATATCCGTTTTCTTTCATGAAGTTGAAAAACTTGGCGCTGCAGCCTGCCGGGAAGACCACGGTGGCGATATGCGTGGAGAATTTGACATTTGAGGCGTCAATGCCTAATTTTGCGTATGCGTTCAAGATTCCGTTTTTCACGGCTGCGTACGCTTTGGCATTATGCTTCCACACGTGTTTTTTCAGCCAGCCGCGTGCAAACACAGGCGCCGTGTATTTCTTAAGGGTTCCTGCCTTTGCCAGTTTGGGGTCAACCGCAGTTTCCAAGCCCATACTGATGCCGGCGAAACCGAAATTGGCCTCGTTGCCGAGATTCCAGTTGTTGACCGTGCAACCGGTGCCAAGAATGGCCTCAGCCACAAACTCCCCGTATGCCTCCAACACCGTGCAGATTTCGTCAAGTGTCAGCTCCTCCCATTTTTTGCCGTTCATCAGGTAGTTGAACTCCGGGTACTCGTCGAAACGCGGTGCCTGCTGCTTGTCCATATCCATATAGGTGTAAGCGCACATGATTTCCGGATTGATGGGAATGTTCAATTCCGCTGCAATCTGGCATAGGCGTATTCCTTGGTCGAATGTGTGGACGTTGGCATTCTCGTCAGGTTCTCCGTCGGTGACATCCTCGGCGGTCACATGGCGTTTTGTGGCAATCCGCACGTACATCTCGGTGGAACCAAGCTCACGGTAGATTTGCTGAAGCTCTGCCGGAGTCGAGGCGGTTCTGTCGCCGATCTCAAAAGAGTATCCTTTTTCAAACTGATTGAGCGAAAAAGGACTCAGAGAAAGAGCCACGCGGAATTCGTCGGATTTTTTCTCGGAAACCGTTTTTGTCCCTTTATAGACTCTCGCAAAAGGCAATGTGATGGTCTGCGACTTGTTGACGTTCTCTCGGATGGGTGTGGTTTTCACCTCAACATCGTCAAGGATTGCGTAACCCGTAAATTCTATCTGGTCGTTGGTGCGTGCGTGTGACGTGCCTTGACGCGTCTCGGCATAACCTGATTTAAGTTCAACGCGGTTGACGCCGCCACCCTCGTTACACACCATCTTGATGGATGACGAAAGACCGTTCTGTTGGGCCGACATCACATAAATCCCATTGTGTTCAAGGGTGATTCGGAATTGGTACGTTCCTGCTTGTAAAGACGCTGTGCTCATCGTCTCTACCACTCGACCGTTCATATCGGCAATCACCAATGTCACAACTCCGCTATTGGCTGTTGTGAGTTCCACCTCGGTGGAGCCATTGAACGGGTTCGGGTTGTTTTGCGACAAGGTCAACGCGCTCTTTTCAGAAAGAAGGGTTCCATAGTTGATGTTTTCCATCTTTAAAGTGGTGTCGGGCCAGAAGAGGGTCGTCTGCCACCCTGTGGTAAGGTTGGTGACAATCACGCGATCCAGCTTGACATAGCGACCTTCGGTGTCACGCCCCGTAAAGGTAACGGTCTGTGCTATAGTGCAAAAGCATACTGCAGATAACAATGCGAAAGCGAATAATCTTTTCATAATCGGAAAATCTAAATTAATCGCGCAAAAATAATCTATTTAGAGTTTGCAACACAGGACGATTTTTCCGTAAGACTGGCCGTTTTTTCCATTGTGACAAGATATTTCTACGCAATGGAAAAAAGTGCTATTTTTGCGAAAATTTTGACTATTAAAAGCGTATGGATGATAATAGCGTACGAAGCCTGTTCCCCAAGCTTGCCGACACGACGGAAATCTATCGCAACGGCGAGGATTTCTTTTTGTTTCTACACCCGAAAATGAAAGATTATCGGTTAGATTTCATACAGCCAGACTACTATTCGTTCATCGTGGTGCGTAACGGTCAGGTCAATGCCCTCATAGATGGCACGCAGTATCAAGTGCCGGCCAATTCATCGTTGGCCATTTTGCCGCGGCAACATGTGGTGACCGAAGTGTTGGATGAGGACATCGACAGTTTTGTCTGGCTTATGTCAAGCGAATTCGCTTCAAAACTTTTAGTGCAGAACGAGTACACCGTCTATTCGAACCTGAACAGGAATCCCGTGCTCCACTATAGCCCTGAGGAAATGCGTATTATGGAGGATATTGCCATACTGCAGCGTGACGCGCTGCTGCACCCTAAGGCCAATAGTTTGATCGACTTCAATGCCATGCTGCTCAGCTTTGGCTTCCGAATGTTGTTTTGGGGGCGTGTTGAGGAGGCGAACATGGTGAATGTGGAATCTGCACGCCATGATATGATGATGATGCGGTTCACGCAACTGCTGGACCGGCATTATCTACGAGAACACCGTGTCGCTTGGTATGCCGGCGAATTGTGTGTGGCTCCCAAGTACCTGAGCGAATGTGCCAAGCGTGCCACGGGACATACTGCAGGCTGGTGGATAGACCACTACCTGATGCGTGATACCATCCGTTTGCTCCGACAGAAGCGGCTGTCAATCAAAACAATATCTGTACGTTTGGGCTTTGATGATCCCTCTGCTTTCGGCAAATGGTTCAAGCGCCTGAAAGGGCAGTCGCCCGCCCATTTCCGACAAAACGAGTGCAAGAGATAGTGCAGAATTACGGTTTTGAGTAGAGAAATAACTCGAAGCGTCTCTTCCGTCAGACAGTATTCCAAAGAATTATTAGTATCTTTGCAGCGTGTTAAAACCATCCTTTATGAACCGAGCCCTTATCATCGCAGTCCTGCTGCTCCCACTCCTCGCGTGGGGACAGATGAAACCGACCGCATCCCTGCTGCCCGAAGAGAGTCGTGTTCAATTACAACGACTCGGCGACTCCCTGCGAAAATACGACCGATTCGAGAATTTCGACCGCTACGGCTGGATGGTGGTGGAGAAAGTGGCGGAAACCAATCATCACACCTATTCATCTGATTATGGGATTATTAACGACAAGGGGCAAACCATATTGCCGTGCGAATACTCCTGCATCCGCTTCCAAGACCATTCCGATCTGATTATGGTGGCGAAGAACAGTCATTCGGCAGGCTTTATGAACCGGCAGCTGGAATGGGTCATTCCTCCAGAGTTTAGTGAATCTTTATGGTGCGATTTGGAAACGGACAACTTGTTTTCCCACGGGATGATCGTAGTGGAGGACAGCAGTTTCAAATACGGTGTGGTGGATTCCTTTGGGAATGAGGTTCTGCCTTGCCGTTATCAATGGTTGGAAATTGCCGGACCTGACCTTTATGTGATTAATGGAGACAAGGCGGGCGTTATCAACCAGAACGGCGACACGGTGATTCCGTTTGTTTATGAATATCTTCGCTTCTTGGGGAACAATTCATTTGAAGCGAGAAAGCAAGGCCAATGCGGGGTGATTTCAACCTCTGGTCGGGAGATTCTCCCTTTCGTGTATGAAAGTATATTAGCTTGTGACAAAGGACTTTATTCGGTCAGTCAGAACGGCAAATGGGGCGTGGTGGATTCTTTGGGGAATGTTGTCATACCGCTCAAGTATGAGACACAGCATATATGGTTTGTCCGCGGAATGGATTTGGTGGAGATGGGTGGCTTGTATATGAACAACGGTATGGATCGGGACGACCCTGAGAAATGTAAACTGCTCAACAAAAACGGGGAGGTGCTGATCCAAGGTTACGATGCCAGCATTCCAGGCAAATCCGGCGAACGAATAGCGGTGTTGTTTTACAATGAGGACAGGGATGCCACGTGTGAAATTTACGACCGCAATGGAAAGAAGTTGGATGCTTTCGACGAGTTTTCGTTTGATGGCATTGACTGGGTGAACGACGTGACGATGATTCCCGTGAAGCGCAACGGCAAATGGGGTTTCGTCAACCGCGACTTCGAACTGATTGTGCCGTGCCAATATGATGGACAAGCTCACGGCGGTCACGGGTATGGGACGGTGACCACACTCGACAAACAGCAAATGTTGATAGAGGAGACTGGCGACACGCTTGTGACAGGCCCTTACCGATGGATTTGCTCCTCGGTGAACGGATGGTTTCAAGTGGAAACCATTTCAACAGATTCTTACGACTGGGAGGGCTTGTCAGGTTTCATCGACCGCTACGGTAACTGCACCTTTACGGAGACGGCGGAACCTGGGCGAAAAGTTCTTATGAATCAAGATTTGATCGACGATGATGAAAATTTGGTGCCTTTTGCTGATATGCTTCCCGAGTTCCCCGGCGGTCTAGACTCTCTGAACGCCTACCTCGCGAGAACGATACAGTATCCTCAAGATGCCCGCGACCACGGCGTTTCTGGCACGGTGCTCGCCGAGTTTGTGGTGGAAAAGGACGGGCATGTCAGAGAGGTCACCATCAAGGTGCCGCTCTTCCCCTCCTGTGATGAAGAGGTCACCCGCGCGCTACTGCAGATGCCCGAATGGAAGCCCGGCACAAATCAGGGATTGCCCGTTCGATTCTTTATGCAGGTGCCCATTATATTCAAGAACGATACCTTATACCCCAAACTAATTACCGACACCGCTCTGATTAACACATTAACGGCAATGTTGCGGAACAAGTCATTCTCACAAAAAGATTACCATTGGCTCAATCTGGAGGAGGGCGATTTTTACAGTCTGAAGAACTTTTATGTCGTCAGAAGTATGCTTGTAGGTCCTACAGGGTGGAGCTCCAACTTCCAGCATTACCTCATCATTGACACCACAAAACATACAGACTTCTATTTTATGAGTCTTTCCGACGCTATAAATAATGTCTATCTAAATGGAGATTTGTATGTTAACAGAGTCTCTTATAAAGATTGGTTTAATGAAGACGCGGATTATTTTCACAGAAAAAAAGCCACATTCAAGCTGATACGTACTACCTTATCACCTGCCGACCTACAGATCAAGACGGAAACGGAAACGGAGAAGACGCTTCGTTGGGAGGAAGCGTATGGATGGCGTTTTCACTAATATTTCCGTGCGAATCCACACGATACGCGGAGGATAATTATTTCCTTGTCAGTTTCAATATCATTCATATTTTTGCATCATGATTATTACGAAAAAGTTCGTAACGAAAAAATTCAGAACCTGGCTGCTGGCGTTTGCCACCGTCCTCATCTCCGCCGCCACGCCGCTCCTCTTTGGCGGGGCGGTCATCCTGACCTCCTGCACCACCGAGGAGTACTCGGTCGCGCGTCCGACCATCGAGCGGATCCAGCAACGGGGCAAGCTACTCGTCGGCACCACCGGCGACTACCGTCCGCTGACCTTCTGCGAGCCTGAAACCGGCGAATACTGGGGCTTCGGCATCGAGATGGCACAGACGATCGCCGACAGCATCGGAGTTCCCGTGGAGTTTGTCCAGACTTCGTGGCCGACCTTGACTGCTGACGTTATGGCCAATCCCCAAACCTTCGACCTCGCCATCGGGGGCATCACCATCACGGATGCCCGGCGCGCCATTATGCTGATGAGCGAGGGGTACTTGGCCAACGGCAAGACCATCCTCTGCCGGACCGCGGACACCACCCGCTTCCATTCGCTGGCCGACATCGACCGTCCCGACGTGCGGGTGATGGTGAACCCCGGCGGTCTGAACGAACAGTTCGCCCACGAAAACCTCACCCACGCCACCATCATTGTGTACCCGAACAATGAGGAGATCCCGTCGCTCATCGCCGAGGGCGAGGCCGACGTGATGATCTCGGAAATCACGGAGGCACCCTACTACGTGCAGACCGACCCACGCTTGGCGGCGCCGCTTCTGAACGCCCCTTTCACCCACGGAGAGATCGGCGTGCTGATGCGCAAAGGGCAGGACGACCTGCTGGAGCTGGTGAACAGTGTCATCCGCCGGATGAAGGCCGACGGCTCGCTCCAACGGCTGTGCGAAAAATACGGGCTTGTGCAAAACGTTGACAAATAACCTCCTATGACCGACATCATGACACCCCAGCAGCGGCACTATTGTATGTCGCGCATCCGCAGCAAGGACACCACGCCCGAGAAGCGCGTGCGGCAGTGGCTGTGGAGACACGGCTACCGCTACCGCCTCAACGTGAAGGGCGTGCCGGGCAAACCCGACATCGTGATGCGCAAGTACCGGACGGCGATTTTCGTGAACGGGTGTTTTTGGCACGGACACAATGTAGAGACGCGCCATGGCACGTCTCTACAAATCGAAAATTCCGAATGTTGCAAAATCCCTAAGACCAACCGTGATTTTTGGGTGAACAAAATCTGGCGTAACCAGGAACGTGACCAAAAGAACTATCGGATTCTGCAGGAGAACGGCTGGCAAGTGATTGTGCTTTGGGAGTGTCAGCTGAAGCCCAAGAAGTTAGAGCAAACAATGCGTGAGGTGGAGGTCTTGCTCCAAGACTACTATCTCCGTACCTTCAGTCGCAAAGTCAAACCCTATATCCATCTTGAAGAAAATCTGCCGCAGGCGGCGGAGGATTTGGCGGACTATGGGGTGGAATAGTTTATGGGATTACCGCTTGACAACTTTGACCGTCTCTACACCTTCACTGGAGATAAGTCGAAGTAGGTAAATTCCCGAAGAACAGCCAGACAAGTCCACCGAAAAATCATTCCCATTTACGAGCTGGTGGGATAGCATTTTCCCGAACGGGTCGAAAACCTGCACTTCTATGACGGGTTCTCCTTCCGTCTGCATTCGTACAACTCCATGGGTAGGATTGGGGAATGCCATGACGTTTTTCCTGCTGTTTTCCCCGACGGAAGCTGGCAGTTCCGGTCCTCGGATACCGATGATGATGGCATGGTTGTTGTTGAAACCGTATGAACTACAGCTGGTTAGTGCAAAATAGCCGTTTTGCTGTCCGCCCCATCCCCAGTTGAAGTGGAAAAAGTCGTTGTCTTGGTAGCCGTCGCAAGTCCAGACGTGGCCGCCGTAGTTCCCGCTTCCCCCGTACATGAAGGGGGCTCCTTCGTCAAGTTCGCTTTTTAAATAATTGAGCCATATGGCCGGCGATAGATTCCCTCGCTCAATATACTGTATGGTAGCTGGATAGCGAAAGTATGTGGAAAGGGCCGACACAATGCGGTTGGAATTGGCCACACTTGCGGATGGACCGTAATTCATATTGACGGCAACTCCGCAATGGTACAGCAAAGTGGCGACTGCTTCCACACAACTGTCTGGGTGATTGGATGTTGTCAGTTGGTCGGGCATGCTTTCGTAGTGATAGGTCGTTGCCCCGAAATTGGCGGAAAGGGTTCCGTAGTTGCTGGTGTAGGAGTGGCTTCCGGTACCCGTGGTAGGGAATCGCCAATAGCGCATTACCTGCCCCATAACCAGGGCCCCGCAACCCGCTGCGGCGTGACCGCCGTAAGCAGGATGGCCTGTCGCATCCGCAGGGCAAAGATCGTTGTAATACCTGGTTTGGTTCCATTCGTTGTTGCCCAGCAGCGGACCGACGACCACCGTCTCATCTTTTTGCGCGAGAGAATTCCCGGAAAGCAGTGCCTTCCACTGTTGTTGTGTAGATTTTTTATTATATTGCTGATTATTAATGATATATCGAATGCCTTCCGTGTATCCATCCAGAAAAAAGCGTATATGGTCGGGCATATTGTCGGCAACGAAGGCACTCTCATCGGAATAAGCCAATATCGGTTGCGCACGATCATCGCCTGCTACGATGACAAAGCCTTCAGGTTCGAAATTAAAGACATAGAAACCGGGAGCTGAGCCATTTTCTCCGCGCAGTGTTGGAGCAGTGTAAGCTACAGTAGGAGTGAGCGATTCGGGTGCGTGGCTGAACTTCATGGCAAAGAAGTGGGTGGCCACTGTGCAAGCTGTGGTTATATCCACCGATTTCGCGGATATGGTGCCGCACTGCATCAGCAGCAAGAAGGATAAAAGGGGGTATTTCAATTTCATAATGCTATGAATTTCATCGAAAGAATATTGAGAACAAACACGTTAGATCGATAACATCAGTTCTTGATTCTCACGGCAAAAATAAAAAAAACATGGAAACACACACGTATAATTGGTTTGTTGTGTCATTTTGATGAGTAAAACAGGCTTTTTATAGTCCTGAAGAAATTTCTTCCTCGATTAAACGCAAAAAATCAGCGGAAACTGTCCGTAATCCGCTGATTTTTATTGTTTTGTAAGACTTTCGGGCGGCAGGTCGGATTCGAACCGACGACCCACGGAACCACAATCCGGTACTCTAACCAACTGAGCTACAACCGCCATTTGGGTGTCTCAAAAAGACGGTGCAAAAATACACTTTTTTTGAATATGCGCCATCGGTTTTGTTATTTTTTGTTATTCGGTTGGAACAAAGTACGATGGGAGAAATTATATGCCATAGTTTTTAATGAAAACAAGATGTTGTATGGATTTGTTTGCGTTTTTTTGTGTACATTTGCCGTCTGATATATTTATATGGTATGACCCGTAAAGAACGCTATTCTTATATCTTGGACTATTTTTCCCGTTGTCAGCCCGATGTGGAATCCGAACTACATTACACCAATGCCTACCAGCTCCTGGTAGCCACTATGCTGGCCGCGCAATGTACCGACAAGAGGGTGAACATGGTGACGCCAGCGCTTTTTGAGCGTTATCCAGATGCACGGGCTTTGTCAGAGGCTTCGGAGGATGATATTCTCGCGTTTGTGAAGTCGGTTTCATATCCCAACAGCAAGGCCCATCATTTGTCGGAGATGTCCAAGATGCTGGTCCGTGATTTTCAAGGCGAGGTTCCAGCTACGATGGAGGAACTTGTAAAGTTGCCCGGGGTGGGGCGCAAGACGGCCAATGTGGTGCTTGCCTTCGCTTTCGGGCAGGCGGCGATGCCTGTGGACACGCATGTTTTTCGGGTGGCGCACCGGCTTGGGCTGGTGTCCGATGCCCCCACACCAGAGGCAGTGGAGCGCCAGTTGGTGCGGAATATCCCCCAAAAGTTTGTGTCCCGTGCACATCATTGGTTGCTGCTGCACGGGCGCTATGTGTGCGTGGCCCGCAAGCCTAAGTGTCAGGAGTGCCCTTTGAACACCATCTGCCCATCTGTACAGTAATCGTTTTCCCTCCACTTTTTTCGAAATTTTTTTTTAAATTTCCAATTTCTGATATGCGCACGTTTTTGCGTCTGCTGACTTTTTGTTTTTTTGCGGATTTTTGTAAAATACCGCATTAGTGTTATTTGTATGGAAGAAAATAGTTTATAAATCGATAGTGTCTATTGATTTTGCAAAATTAACAAATGTTTCTTAAAATAAAAAATTAACACAAATTATATTGAATTATATTGAATAATTTTTATTTTTGCTGCAAAAAAATGAACGGTTATGTTAGTGAGAACTTACAGTTGTGCCCTGATGGGCGTTGCGGCCATTCAGATTGCGGTGGAGGTCAGCGTGGATGTCGGAATCGGTTTCCATTTGGTGGGATTGCCCGACAGTGCGGTCAAGGAGAGTCAGCAGCGGATTGAGACGGCCTTGAAATTGTACAAATATAATATTCCAGGACGGAAGATAGTGGTTAATATGGCTCCGGCCGACATCCGGAAGGAGGGTTCGGCCTTTGACCTGACGCTGGCAATCGCCATCTTGGCAGCCTCCGAGCAGATTAAAGGGGCGGACCGCTTGGAGGATTATTATATCATGGGCGAGTTGTCGTTGGATGGCAGCATGCAGCCGATACGGGGTGCACTGCCCATCGCCATTGAGGCGCGTAAAAGGGGCAAGAAGGCGTTGATCCTGCCGGCGCAGAACGCGCGGGAAGCCGCTATTGTGGACGGTCTGGAGATCCTCGGGGTGGAGAATATCAAGCAGGTGATTGATTACTTTGACAAGGATGTGCCCATCGAGCCTACGAAAATCGATATAGAGCAGGAATTCCGCAAAAGTTTGAACGACTACGAATATGATTTCTCGGATGTGAAGGGGCAGGAGAACATCAAGCGTGCGTTGGAGATTGCGGCGGCAGGCGGTCATAATGTCATCCTCATCGGGCCGCCCGGTTCGGGCAAGACGATGCTGGCCAAGCGACTGCCATCCATCCTGCCACCGCTGACATTGCATGAGGCGTTGGAAACCACCAAGATACACTCCGTGGCGGGCAAGATGAGCCGATATGCCTCGCTGATATGCGTGCGGCCCTTCCGTGCGCCGCATCATACCATCAGCGATGTGGCGTTAGTGGGCGGCGGCACCCATCCTCAGCCCGGCGAGATCTCGCTGGCCCACAACGGCGTGCTCTTTCTGGACGAACTGCCCGAATTCAAGCGCCAGGTGTTAGAGGTGATGCGCCAACCGTTGGAGGACCGTTTTGTGACTATCTCACGGTCGCAGTATTCGGTAGAGTTTCCGGCTTCCTTCATGTTCGTGGCTGCCATGAATCCTTGTCCTTGTGGTAATTACAATCATCCGACCATCGCTTGTACCTGCAAGCCCGGAGAGGTGCAGAACTATTTAGGACGAGTGTCGGGCCCGTTGATGGACCGCATCGACCTCCACGTGGAGGTGGTGCCGGTGAGTCATGAGGAACTGGCTAGCAACAAGCCGTCGGAGAAGAGTGCGGCCATCCGCAAACGCGTGGTGGCGGCCCGAAACATCCAGAAAGAGCGCTTTACCAACCAATTCAATGTTTTCTGTAACGCGCAGATGACCAGCCGGATGGTGCGGCAGTATTGTACGATTGACGAGGCAGGGCAGTCGATTCTGAAGCAGGCGATGGACCGCCTGGGTCTCTCCGCCCGCGCCTACGACCGCATTCTGAAGGTGGCCCGCACCATCGCCGATCTGGACGGCAGTCCGGGAATCGAGACGGGACACCTCAGCGAGGCTATCAATTTCCGGAGCCTGGACCGAGACAATTGGGGGAAACGGTGATTTTGTGTATTTTTGCACGTTTTTCCTAAGAGGGAATTTTATTGTTTGCGATTGGAAATGACAGACTGTCCTGTGAAATGGAAATTGTTTGACGACATGTCACGCTGCACGGATGCCGAGGTGGAGCGTATGTTGTTGTTGGCCAGCGACCAGCGACGCGAGCAGGCGTTGGCGTATCACCATACGTTCGGACAATTCGCATGTTTGAAGACATACGAGCTTTTGCGGCAGTGTGTGGAGGAGGTCTTGTCGGGATGCGAGAGCGAATGGGCCATGATGCGGTCGCAACTGGCCCAATGGGATGGCGGCTTTGTGTATGCGGAACATGGGAAACCTTTCCTGCGTGCGGAGAGTGGGGGAGAACGGATCGAAGGGGTGGAAATCAGCATCAGCCACTGCAAACAGGCCGTGGGGGTGGCTCTGCATGACCGGCCCGTAGGACTGGACGTGGAGTCGTTCAGGAAAGCCTCCGATTCGTTGCTGCACCGCACGATGAATGCCGACGAGCGCGAACGCATCCTCCACGCCGACAATCCCGACCGGATGTTCGCTTGCCTTTGGACCCAAAAAGAGGCAATCTTGAAAATGGATGGTTCCGGCTTGGTGGATCCTCTCGAAAATGTGCTGTCCGAAAGGGACTTGATGCGAAACTTCCGAATGGAGACGGGCGTCAACGAGGAGAAACAATACTGTTGGAGCCTGGTGTGTAGGGTGGGTGAGAGGCGTTAAGAAATTAAGAAATTAAAGCCAACTGCTAACGGCCTATCTAAAATGCCAGGAACCCGACTCCGACTTTGAGGCCGAACCAGTAGGCATTCAATATCCGGTTGCGCACAAAACTGTTGACGGATGTGGTACTCGCCTCATGGCTGGAATAGTCGTCAAGGAAGCCTTTCATCGCCTTGTATCCTCCAAAGGTACTGCCGAAGGAAAAACCGAATGAAAGGCGCAAGCGGTTGAAAAAGAGGTAGTCGTAACCTATTTCCGCTTTGGCTCCGAACAGCATGCTCTTGCCTTCTTTGAAATCGGGATGATAGTATCCTATCCATTGTGGCGGCTCTTCATTGTTTGTATAATGGTAGAAAAAACCGTCGAAGATGAATTTAGCATAAAAACCCAGCGGCGCTTTTGTGTACCCCAAATATTGTTTGTAAAACACGTTGAACCCGTGTGCCACCACTTGGCCAGTGAAGGAATAGTCCTCATTAAAGTAGTAACCCTGGGATGGACTTGTGAATTCCTGATACAAGGATCCTTTATAGGGCGAGTTATAGTAATTGTACCCGGCACCCACGCTCCCTTTTTCCCAGACAATGCACTCCACGTTTGGGGAGAGGATGTAGTTCAAGCCGAGGTAGCGGCGGAGGTGTGCGCTGTTGATGTGTTCGTCCAGGGTTCGTGACAGAGGATTTGGATTTTTCCAGGATGGCGATAGGTAGCCCTCCGCGTTGAAGATGACGTGCTTTCCCATATAGCCTGTGTTCTGCCCTAGACAGAATCCCGACAGAAGGATTGCGATGGTGAAAAGATATATTTTTTTCATAGTTATTTTCCTTTAACAAAATTATATAACTCGTCGTAAATGAATGCGTTGGTGTATGCCTTGTTGATGCTGCTGGTATGGCTGTCGCGGATGGCTACATCGTTCTTGCCAGTCCCGAAATCGGTAATGACGAAGTACATTTCGGTCGAGGGACGTGGTAAGGCGAAGGTGGTCAGGGTGACAGGAAGGACGTAGGGACAGAGAAAGGTCAGGAAGAGGCTTTTGCTCTTTT
>JAEEGF011677535.1_pt1 | contig 22490 bp, 17 predicted proteins | sample 9134171 | NCBI WGS metagenome assembly JAEEGF01 (sample SAMN16246542, study PRJNA631951) | gut metagenome | biome: gut microbiome; feature: rumen; material: AP-attached | host: Bos | place: Iran: Karaj | collected 2018-10 | reverse complement strand
AGATTATATAAAACTCATTCAAACAATAATTTAAACTTATTAATTATGAAAAAATTTTTACGCTTTTCTTTAGTAGCGCTGTTTGCCGTGCTCGGAATGAGCAATGCAATGGCACAAGAGGTTACTTTAGACTTTTCTCTTGAAACTGAGTCTGGTTCTAAGGTTAGTGTTTGGGGATTCCCTGCTGGTAGTAAAAATAAGACTGTAGATGAACAATCTTTTACTTACGATGGATATACAGTAAAGGTTGCTGGATCTACTGGGAATGGTTACTATTGGCAAGATTCTGATCACTATCTTTTTTTCGGAAAACAGGGAGCATATGTTACTCTTCCTGCTTTTGATTTTGACGTGGAGCGTATCGACATCGAAATACCAGGTAGTGCTTCTGCAAGTGTGAAACAAAACATTTTTGTTGGCGATAATGCGGTTAGTACAGAAACAACAGGTAAAGGTACTAAAAATTATTTAATTGCTTCAGATAAGCAAGCTGCTGGTACCATTTATACTATAAAAGTAACAAATGCTTATAATAGTCAGATTAAGAAAATATTGATTTGGAAAAAGGGAACTTCTGGTGACCAAAAACTGCAAGCTGGTATTGCATGGAGTAAGGCAACAGCAACCGTAACCTATGGCAATGCTGATGATACCCAGTACCTTCCTACATTCCAGAATCCCAATAACCTTACAGGTATAACTTTCTCATCAGATAACTCCGATGCGGTTTCCATTTCAACTGATGGTGAGATAGAAGTAGAAGGTGTTGGTGAAGCAACTCTTACTGCTTCTTTTGCAGGAAATGATCAATATGAAGCAGATGAGGTAACATGTAAAGTTACTGTTAAGGAAGCTGAGCCTGTTGATCCTGAAATAGAAACGGTTAATACATTCCCATATGAAGAGGCATTCAGTAATTCCTTAGGTAAATTCTATATTAAAAATGTAACCCTGCCTGAAGGTTTAACATATATATGGGCTAAAAATAATCAGTATGTAAAAGCATCTGCTTATAAGAGTGGCAATTATGCTTCAGAAAGTTGGCTGATTTCTCCGTATTTTGATCTCACAAGCACAACTGCTCCAGCATTTACTTTCAATCATGCCTTGAACAAATTCAATAGTGTAGATGAAATGAAGGAGCAGGCAACCCTTTGGATAAAGGAAAAGGATGGAGATTGGACTCAGCTTTCAGGAATGAATTATACAGAAAATAAAAATTGGACCTTTATTTCTGCGGGTGAATTTGATCTGTCTTCATATAAAGGAAAAACCATCCAGATAGGTTTCAAATATGTTAGTACAACAACTTCAGCTGGAACATGGGAAATAAAGGAATTTGCTCTTACTGATGGAGAAGAAGATCCTAACGTTAAAGGTGGTGAAAACAATCCTTATACTGTAGAAGAAATCATGGCATTTGATCCTGATAATGCGGAAAGTCTCCCAGCAACCAAGGTCTGGGTTAAGGGCTATATTGCAGGTTGCGTAAATACTGAAAAAGGAAATGAGCTTTCAACAGGAGATGCTGTAGCTTCTAATCTTGCACTTTCTTCAACAGGTACTGTTACCTCAGTAATTCCTGTTCAGTTACCTAGTGGTGCAGTAAGAAACGCTCTGAATGTTGCTGATAACGCAGGCAATGTAGGTAAAGAAGTTCTGGTTTATGGTAACATACAGAAGTATTGTGGCGTAGCAGGTGTAAAGAACACCTCTGATTACAAGTTTACAGGTAATTCAACAGAAATTGACACCGGCATCCAGAACCTGACCATTGATACTGACGTTAACGCTCCGATGTACAACCTGAAGGGTGAGCGCGTTGACGCTAACTATCGTGGTGTAGTGATTAAGGGTGGTAAGAAGACCATTCAGAAGTAAATGAATACTGAGGTAAAACCACAGCATACAAAACAGAAAGAGGAGCTTTACGGCTCCTCTTTCTGTTTTTGTTGGCAGATGGCTGCTGCCAGATCGTTCAACCGAAGGCAGCGGGCACGCATGTCAGTAAGCTTTTCGTTTTGCCAAGGGTAGGGTGCCAACATCAGCAGACGTCCGGCACTACAGGCCTCGAGGTAACGCGGCTGGGGCTTGAAGAATGGCGGAAAGCCCTTGAGCAGAAGGACGATGAGGGGAATGCCAGCCGCCATGCAGGCAGTAGCTATCTGTTGCTCACCCGGGCTGATGCAGGGTGAGACGATGACTGCACCCTTACGGCCAGCCGCCAGGAAGGTCTGCTTCTGCTGTTCTATCTCCCAAGGGTAGAGGTGGCGCGAGCATTGTACCTGTAGCTTGGTTGGGGCAGCAAGGAGGGCAGGGTTGCCCATAGCCGCCATTGGGAGGCCTGCAGCGTTGATGGTGCCTAACTGGGTGAAGTACTCAGGGTGCTGGCGCTTGAGGAGCAGGCGGCGAGGGTTGTCGTCGAGGTAGGACAGCATGCGCTGCAGCTGGCCTTTAAAAAAGAGGATGCGGTCGTTGTAGCCGGGCTCCCAGAGGGTGCCGTGGGGTGGGTGCTTGGGGCCTTGGTTCTGCTGAGGATGAGACTGAGGCAAAGCCTCAGCGTACAGGACCTGAGGGGAAGACAGGGAGGTGGTGGCCTGAGGGGAAGACAGGGAGGTGGTGACCTGAGGGGAAGACAGGAAAGGGGAGGGGGGTGGTTTTGTAGGCTGAGGCTTTGCCTCGGTTATTGCAGGCTTTGCGTCAGGTATTATTCCCAGCTCGCGGGCAGCACGGCGGGTGCCAGCCTTGAAACCATTGATGACGTGGCCCAGATGGCGCGGCAGCTTCTCATGCACAAAGAGCACACCATGAATGTGGTCCGGCATGATACATAGGCGTATCACCTCTATCTGATGGTAATAACGGGTTATGCCAAACCACTCCTCCTTTACACGTTCACCTAAGGGCGACAGGACTACATGCGGCGCATCGGGCCCCTCGTAGAGGGAGGCGTCGCCAGCCAAAGTGCCTAATAGTGGACGGCGTGCTTCGGTGGCTATCGTGACGAGATAGATGCCACGCTCGGTGTAGTCTTTCTCCTCGCAACGGCGCTTCATGGACGGCTTCTTGCCTTGTGTCCAAGACCTGTGTGAATGGTCTTTATGTTCCATACTATGTGCAAAGATAGAAATAATTCTTAATTCTTAATTCTTAATTCTTAATTATTTTGTAACTTTGCATGCAAAACCAAAAGACTATGGCAAAGAAGAATGGTGAGCTGACACCGATGATGAAACAGTTTTTCGACTTCAAGGCAAAGTACCCTGAAGCGTTGCTGCTGTTTCGTTGCGGCGACTTCTACGAGACGTACTGCGAAGACGCTGTGACCGCCTCGCGCATCCTCGGCATTACGCTGACGAAGCGTAACAACGGGGCAGGCGTGAAAGGCGACGAGATGGCCGGTTTCCCACATCATGCACTCGATACCTATCTGCCGAAACTCATCCGTGCTGGTAAACGTGTGGCCATCTGCGACCAGCTGGAAGACCCGAAGCTGACGAAGAAGTTGGTGAAGCGTGGCATTACCGAACTGGTGACGCCCGGCGTGACGATGAGCGACACGGTACTGAACTACAAGGAAAACAACTTCCTGGCTGCCATCCACTTCGGAAAGGGAGCCTGTGGCGTATCGTTTCTGGACATCTCGACGGGAGAATTCCTGACAGGTGAGGGCACGTATGACTACGTGGAGAAGCTACTGACAAACATACAGCCGAAGGAGGTGCTCTACGACCGCAGTTGCAGGCGTGAGTTTGAGGAGCAGTTCGGTAGCCGCTACTGCACGTTTGAGCTCGACGACTGGGTGTTTACCGAGCAGACTGCCATGCAGAAATTGCTGAAGCACTTCAAGGTGAAGTCGCTGAAGGGCTTTGGAGTGGATCACCTGAAGAACGGCATCATAGCCAGCGGAGCCATTCTGCAATACCTGGAGCAGACGCTACACACGCAGATAGGACACATTACGACGCTGTCGCGTATAGAAGAGGAGAAGTATGTACGCATGGATAAGTTCACCGTGCGCTCGCTGGAACTCTTAGGGACCATGCAGGAAGGTGGTACATCGTTGCTTGACGTCATAGACCGAACGGTGAGCCCTATGGGCGGCCGACTGCTCAGGCGCTGGGTAGTATTTCCCCTGAAGACCGAACGGACTATCAACGAGCGTCTGGACATTGTGGATTACTTCTTCCGTGAGCCAGACTTCCGACAGACGGTTGACGAGGCGCTGCACCAGATAGGCGACCTGGAGCGTATCATCTCGAAGGTTGCAGTAGGACGTGTGGCACCCCGTGAGGTGGTACAGCTGAAACGGGCGCTGACAGCCCTGCAGCCCATCAAGAGCGCCTGCCTGGCAGCCAGCAACGAGGCATTGCATAGGGTAGGGGAGCAGCTGGATGCCTGTGAGGTGCTGCGTGACCGCATAGAACGGGAGATAGAGAACGAGCCGCCGCAGCTGGTCAACAAGGGTGGCGTCATCCGCAAGGGTGTGAACAGCGAACTGGACGAGTTGCGTAACATAGCCTACTCGGGTAAGGACTATCTGCTGAGGATTCAGGAGCGTGAGGTACAGCAGACAGGCATCTCGTCGCTGAAGATAGGTTTCAATAATGTGTTCGGCTACTATCTGGAGGTGCGTAACACCTTTAAGGATAAGGTGCCGCAGGACTGGATACGTAAGCAGACGCTGGCACAGGCAGAGCGATACATCACCCCTGAGCTGAAGGAATATGAAGAGAAGATATTAGGCGCCGAGGACAAGATACTGAGTCTGGAGGCACAACTCTTTGCAGACTTGGTCATGTCGATGCAGGAGTATGTTGCAAAGATCAAGACCGATGCAAACCTCATTGCTCATCTGGACTGTCTGCTGTCAGCCGCCAAGACGGCCGAGGAGAACCACTACGTCAGACCAGTCATAGACAGTTCAGACGTCATCGACATCAAGCAGGGACGCCATCCCGTTATTGAGCAGCAGCTGCCGATGGGTGAGCGCTATGTGCCTAACGACATTTACCTGGACAGCGAACGACAGCAGATCATCATTATCACAGGTCCGAACATGGCCGGTAAATCGGCGCTGCTGCGCCAAACGGCGCTCATCGTACTATTGGCGCAGATGGGCAGTTTCGTGCCCGCAGAGAGCGCGAGAATAGGCTTGGTAGATAAGATTTTCACGAGGGTAGGGGCGTCAGACAATATTTCGCTGGGCGAATCAACGTTTATGGTGGAGATGACCGAGGCCTCGAACATTCTGAATAACGTGTCAGACCGTTCCTTGGTGCTGTTTGACGAACTGGGACGTGGCACCTCGACGTATGACGGTATCTCGATAGCCTGGGCCATTGTGGAATACCTGCACGAGAACAGCCGGGGCAAGGCCCGTACATTGTTTGCTACCCACTACCACGAGCTGAATGAGATGGAGAAGAACTTCAAGCGCATCAAGAACTACAACGTCAGCGTGAAGGAGATGGACGGTAAGGTCATCTTCCTGAGAAAGCTGGAGCGGGGTGGGAGTGAGCACTCCTTCGGTATTCATGTAGCGGAGATTGCCGGTATGCCGAAGTCGATAGTGAAGCGTGCAAACGTCATTCTGAAGCAGCTGGAAGGAGGTTCCCATTCAGCTCCCGATGGCAAGCCAAATCGTATAGGACATGAAGCCCCCTCAGGGGCAGTAGGGGGGACTGGTGTTCAGCTGTCGTTCTTCCAGTTAGACGACCCCATACTCTGTCAGGTCCGTGACGAGATATTAGGGCTTGACGTGAACAATCTGACGCCATTGGAGGCATTGAACAAGCTCAACGACATCAAGCGGATAGTCAGCGGGAAGTAGGCGACGTGCTACAAGGGTAGTGCAAAGACCATTCGGCAGCCCTTGTTGTAGCTGCTGTCAATGTAGAGCTGTGCATTCAGCAGGTCGGCCATGCGCTTGCTCATCGTGAGTCCGAGACCCATTCCCTGCTTGAAGTTATCGACCTTGAAGAATCGGTGGAAGATGCGCGAATGGAACTTCTTGGGGATGCCAGAACCCGTATCGGTGACGGTGAACGTGACGACCTGTTGCTGCTGGTTGGTCTGCAGCGTAGCGTGCAGTTCGACAAATCCTTTCTCCGTAAACTTCAGACCATTATCAATCAGTTGCAGGATGATTTTCTCCGTTGCATCTTGGTTGCCCTTGAAGACAAAGTCGTCAGGTACGTCGTTGATGAAGCGTAGTTCTACCTGTTCAGGCTGTGTCCTATTCACTTTTTTCTGAATGTCGTTGAAGAGTGCGGCACATTGGATGTCATCAATCTTTTCGTAATAGTTCCGGCTTTCGTCCTGGGCCACCTCCAACAGTTCGTTGACCATGTTGGTTATCTCGTTGGTGTTCTTGTTGATGGTCTGCATAATCTCCGAGCGCTGCTCCTTGCTGAGTTCAAACTCGCTGCGGGTAAGAATCTGGGCGAATCCGGTAATGACGTTCAACGGCGTGCGAATCTCGTGGCTGATCTGATGAACGAAATTAGTCTTCATGCGGTCAGATTCTTCAGCGCGGTCAAGTGCCATCTCCAGTTCTTTGTTCTTCTGAGCCAGTCGTTTGTTGGTTTGGCGGCGGTGGTAGTTCCAGGCGGCACCGACGATGATGATGACCACCAGCAGGACGATGACCACGATGAGCCATATTTCCCGTTCCTTGGCTGCCTTCTCATTGATTTTGGCAATGTCCAGTTCGGCGCTGATCTGGTTGAGGTTGTCGAAGAACATGTTGCTGTTGAGTGAGTCGCGCAGTTCTCGTCGGTAGGTTGACTCCTTCATCACGTCGTCGATGCGCCCCATACGGAGATATATTCTGGTTCGCAGGTCCGACTTCTTGATGGCATCGAAGTCGAGTTTGTCGTCATTGATAATCTGAAGAGCCTTCTCGTAGTCCTTATCGAAATAGGCATGAACCATCTCAATGGTGCTTTTCCCGTAGTTGTCCAGTTCAGGATGTTGTTTGACGAACGACTTATACTCCTCGTAGGTCTTCAAGAAGTTCTCTTGGTCTTCCTGATAGAAGCAAAGTCCGCTTTTCAGCGCCAGATAGACGCGGTAGTACTGTGGGAAATTCTTGGTATAGGGTGCGAATTTCTCATTCCACATCCATGCTTCCTCCGGATTTCGCGTCAGGTTAAGCGATGCCAACTGCGAGTAGGTAGCCATGAGCGAGTTGCTGTCGTTTGGCTCGATGTTCTTGAGTGCGCTCTCGAAGTAATACTTCGCCATGCGGTAGTTTCCTCTTGACTCGTAGATGATGCCCAAAGCGTTATAGACAATGTGGTATTGGGTAACGTCGTGCTTCTTCATGTCTTCAAGCATCACATTCGACTTCTTGATGGCACGATAAATCTGTTCGTTCTCCGTGTCAAAGATGATTTCGTTGAGCCTGATCTTGTAATAGGAGTTATAGTTCTTATTCTTGAGGTAATACTCCTGTAACTGCTCGGAGGCTTCGTAGAACAGCTTTTCGTCACCCTGTTCGTAGCATTTGAAGTAACGCTGGTAGAGGCTGTTGAAGGCAGTATCGGTTTCCTCCGCATGAGCAATAACACATGCGAAGAGTAGGAAGCAGCAGCAAAATAGTTTAATTAATTTCATAGGCTTTCGAGGATGTGTAGTTAAGCTTGCTTCTTCCAACTTCGATACATACCGTAGGCTCCGATAGCGACAAACGGGATAGAGAGCAGCTGCCCCATATCGAGTGGCATGCTGGCCTCGAAAGCTACCTGGATATCCTTGGTGAACTCAATGAAGAAACGGGCCGTGAAGATATACGTCAGACAGAGCCCGAAGAAGAAGCCTGAGCCTAATAGCTGTGGCTTCTTGCGGTAGATATACCAGCCGATAAAGAAGAGTAGGGCATAGGCAATGGCCTCGTAGAGCTGTCCCGGATGGCGGGGCATGCTATCGACACGTTCGAAGATGAACGCCCAGGGGACATCGGTTATCTTGCCGATAATCTCGGAATTCATAAGGTTGCCCAAGCGGATGAACGTAGAGGTAATGGGTACGGCGAGGGCAATGATGTCGAGTACCTGCCACATCGGCATCTTGTAGTGCTTGACATAGATGATGAGGGCAAGTATGATACCGATGGTACCACCATGAGAAGCCAGTCCCTCGTAGCCTGTGAATTTCCAGCCACCATCAGCCAGAAAATGGATGGGCAGCAGCATCTCTATGAAACCCTTGACGCTGGTCAGGTAGGTCTGCGGTTCGTAGAAGATGCAATGTCCCAGACGGGCACCTGCCAGAATGCCTACGAAGCAGTAGAGGAACAAGGGGTCGAAGAGCTCGTCCTTGATTTTCTGCTCCTTATAGATTCTCTTTACCAGCAGGTAGGCGAGCGCCAGACCAATCATCCAGCATAGCGCATACCAGCGAATCTCGAACGAACCGAAGCTCAAGGCCGTATGGTTGGGGTTCCAAACAATGTAATTAAGTAGTTCCATTGTTACAGTTTTTATAGAGGCTATAGATTCTATTGAGGCTATAGCTGTTAAACATTAAAACGGAAGTGCATGATGTCACCGTCCTGAACGACGTATTCCTTGCCTTCTACAGCCAGTTTGCCGGCTTCGCGGACAGCAGCCTCGGAACCGTATTGGATATAGTCGTCGTACTTGATGACCTCGGCGCGGATAAAGCCTTTCTCGAAGTCGGTATGGATGACACCGGCACACTGCGGAGCCTTCCAGCCACGCTTGTAGGTCCAGGCCTTTACCTCCATTTCGCCGGCGGTGATGAACGTCTCAAGGTTCAGCAGGGCGTAGGCTTTCTTGATGAGGCGGTTTACACCGCTCTCCTCCAAGCCAAGCTCCTCTAAGAAGAGCTGCTTGTCTTCGTACGACTCCAACTCGGCAATATCCTCTTCGGTCTTAGCGGCGATAATCATCGCTTCGGCACCCTCTTCCTGGGCCAGTGCCTCGACTTTTTGTGTAAAGGCATTACCGTCTTTGGCATCTGCCTCACCAACATTGCAGACGTAGAGTACAGGCTTCGAAGTCAATAGGAACAGATTGCGGGCGCAGTCCTGTTCTTCCTTGCTCTCGAACTCCACGATACGGGCGTTCTTCCCCTGTTCGAGCACTTCCTTATAAGCATGTAACACAGCAACTTCCACCTTTGCGTCTTTGTTGCCGGCAGCAGCAGCCTTCTCGGTCTTGGCCAGACGGCCCTCGATGGTCTCGAGGTCCTTCAGCTGCAGTTCAGTATCGATAATCTCCTTGTCGCGGATGGGGTCGATGGTGCCATCAACGTGGGTGATATTATCATCCTCGAAACAACGTAGCACGTGGATGATGGCATCTGTCTCACGGATGTTGCCCAGGAACTTGTTGCCCAGACCCTCGCCCTTGGAGGCACCCTTCACAAGGCCTGCAATGTCCACGATTTCGCAGGTAGCCGGTACGATGCGTCCAGGATGAACAAGTTCTGCAAGCTTTGTCAGGCGCTCATCGGGAACGGTGATGACGCCGACGTTGGGCTCTATTGTACAGAAAGGGAAATTTGCTGCCTGTGCCTTTGCGCTCGACAGACAATTGAAAAGTGTCGATTTACCGACGTTGGGTAATCCGACAATACCACATTTTAATGCCATTTTTCTATTATAACGTTACAATTTGGGCGCAAAATTACGCAATTATCTGCGGATAACAAAATAAATATTTGTTTTTATCAGAATTTATATTTACCTTTGTCGCGGAAAAAGATAAGAACCATAACAATTGTTTAATCATTTTAATACTTAACATTATGCAGTTTTTAGAAGCCATTCAAACGTGTGTGTTAAAGAAGTATGCCGATTTTAATGGCCGTGCTTCACGTTCGGAATTCTGGTGGTACATCCTGGGATATGTAGTTCTCAGCTATGCCTGGTCATTCATTATCTCTATGATTACCGGTGCATCGGTGATGGCTGGTATGGATGGTAACTTCCACTTCTCAGCACTCCAGCTTTTGTCCTATATTCCATCCTTGGGTCTGCTGTTGCCAACGCTGGCTGTTGGTGCCCGTCGTCTGCACGATATCGGCAAGAGTGGCTGGTGGCAGTTGCTGAACCTGATTTGCTGCGGCGGTCTGGTGCTGATTTATTTCTGGGTTCAGGAAGGTCATAAGGGCGATAACGAGTATGGTCCTGCTCCTCAAGATTAATCCTTTTTTGTTGGGATAATATGAAAGCGAGGCATCCATTTGAATGCCTCGTTTTCATATTAATGAGCTTCTAACCAATTGGTGCCCCAACCGCTGTCGGCCACGAGGGGTACGTTCATTTGGAAGGCGTTTTGCATCTCCTCGAGTACAATCTTTTCCACTCGTTCTTTCTCTTCCGGATAGACGCTGAAGTTCAGTTCGTCGTGTACCTGCAGAATCATCTTCGAACGGATGCCCTCGTTCTTGAACCTATTATATATACGAATCATTGCTACCTTGATGATGTCGGCAGCTGTTCCCTGAATGGGGGCATTGATGGCGTTACGCTCAGCAAATCCGCGAACGGTACCATTGGCCGAACGGATGTCGGGCAGGTAACGACGACGACCGAAAAGGGTCGTAACATAGCCTTTCTCACGGGCCTGTTCCTTCGCCTGTTCCATGTAGTCGTGTACTTGTGGGAAGGTTTCAAAGAAGCCATCAATAAGTTGGCGGGCTTCATCGCGTGATATCTCCAGACGCTCTGCCAACCCGAACATCGTGATACCGTAGATGATGCCGAAATTGGCACGCTTCGACTTAGAACGCTCGTCGCGGCTCACCTCGTCAATCGCTTTTTTATAGATGGTGGCAGCGGTGGCAGCATGCAGGTCCTTGCCTTCGCGGAAGACGTTGATCATGTTCTCATCGCCAGAGAGATGAGCCATCACACGCAGCTCAATCTGACTGTAGTCGGCTGAGAAGAATAGACAGCCAGGCTCCGGGATGAAGGCCTTGCGAATTTCCTTTCCATCTTCGCCGCGAACGGGAATGTTTTGAAGGTTAGGATCAGAAGAGGAGAGTCGCCCTGTAGCCGTAACCGTCTGATTGAAAGAGGTATGAATGTGTCCTGTACGTGAGTTGATGAGTTTTGGGAGTGCATCAACATAGGTGCCTAACAGCTTCTTCAGGCCCCGATGGTCGAGAATGGCAGCTACTATTTCGTGTTTGCCACGAAGGGTTTGAAGCACTTCTTCGCTGGTGACGTATTGCCCCGTCTTGGTCTTCTTGGGTTTCTCCATAATCTTCAACTTGCCGAAGAGGATATCACCTACCTGTTTGGGTGAAGCGATGTTGAACGACTCGCCGGCCAGTTCGTAGATGTGTTGCTCCAGTTCCAGTATGCGCTGGGTGAAGATATCGGATGTTTCCTTCAGTGACTCGGTATCCAGGCAGACACCATTCATCTCCATTTCGGCCAGTACGGGCATTAGGGGCATTTCTATATGATAGAAGAGATCTTCGCACTCATACTTTTTCAGTTCGGGTTCCAGTTTATTCTTCAGCTGAAGGGTGATGTCGGCATCCTCAGCAGCATACTCATAGACCTGTTGGGGAGTGAGGTCACGCATGGAGCGCTGGTTCTTCCCTTTCGGGCCGATGAGCTCATCAATATGGATGGTTTGGTAGTTGAGATATATCTCCGCCATGTAGTCCATGTTATGGCGCAGCTCGGGCTGGATGAGGTAGTGTGCTATCATGGTGTCCCACATGGGTCCCTTCAGTACGATGCCGTAGTTGCGGAGAACCTCGAGGTCGTACTTCAGGTTTTGACCTACCTTCATGATGGACTCATTCTCATAGACGGGACGGAAAATCTCCACCACTCGTTGTGCTTCGTCCCGGTTGGCCGGCACTGGGACATAGAATGCCTGATGTTCCTTGACTGCGAAGCTCAAACCTACCAATTCTGCATCGATGGGGGAGGTAGAAGTTGTTTCCGTATCTAGAACGAGAATTTTTCCTGACAAGAATTTTTCGACAATTTTCTTCATTTCCTCCTCATTGTCAACGAGTTGGTAGTCGTGAGGGGTCGTTTTTAGGCTCGAAATTTTTGAATTTTCGGAACTAACCTGCCCGTCGGTCGGAAATTCTGCAAATAAATCGAGTTGTGCGTTTACGGTTTTTTGCACCGTTTCAGGTTTTTTAAGGATTCGGTTGACGAAGCTCTTAAACTCCAATTCTGTGAAGATTCGGTTGAGTTCTGCCTCGTTGGGTTCTACTTTCTTCAGTTCGTCGAGTTTGAGTTCGACGGGTACGTCCGTCTTGATGGTTGCAAGGAAGAAGGACATGCGGATGTCATCAACATGTTCTTTTATTTTTTCCTTCAGTTTTCCCTTGATTTCATCGACGCGGTGGATGAGTTCATCCACACTACCGAACTCGTTGATGAGTTTCACGGCGGTCTTCTCACCTACACCGGGGCAGCCAGGGAAATTGTCAGCAGAGTCGCCCATGAGTGCCAGGAGGTCGATGACCTGAAGTGGGGTAGGGATGTCATACTTTTCCGTTACCTCCTTCGGTCCCATTATTTCATAGCCTCCTCCGTGGCGTGGACGATAGATGTTGACGTTGTCGCTGACCAGTTGTCCGTAGTCTTTATCGGGGGTGAGCATATAGGTTTTGACGCCGATGGAATCAGCTTTTTTAGCTAAAGTACCGATAACGTCGTCTGCCTCGTAGCCATCAATCTGTAGGATGGGTATGTTGTAGGCTTTCAGAATATCCTTGATGATGGGGATTGCTTTTCGGATGTCTTCAGGTGTCTCTTCACGCTGTGCCTTGTAGGCAGGGAATGCCTCATTGCGAAACGTCGGCCCGTGAGGGTCGAATGCCACGCCGATGTGTGTGGGCTGCTCTTTGGTGAGCACCTCGTTGAGGGTATTGACGAAGCCCATGATGGCCGACGTATTCAGCCCTTTTGAGTTGATTCGCGGGTTCTTGATGAATGCGTAGTACGACCTGTATATGAGGGCGTAGGCATCGAGAAGAAATAGTTTATCCATAAGTAATATTGAATTTTGTGTGTAAAATTACAAAAAAATTTGGCAATATCCGATATTATTCTGTAATTTTGCAAAAATTTTGACACAATGGACCATTTATCGTTGATTCAACAACCTATTCGTGAGTCATTGGACAATTTCATAGAATTGTTCAATGGTTCGCTGGTACACTCTGACAAGTTACTTTCGCAGGTGCTTACTCATATCCGTCAGCGTGGCGGGAAACGTATGCGTCCCATCCTTATCCTGTTGCTGGCAAAGAACTATGGAGTGGTGTCACAGACTACGTTACACTCTGCAGTGGGACTTGAATTGCTCCATACAGCATCACTGGTTCACGATGACGTGGTGGATGAAAGTGAGGAGCGTCGCGGACAGGCATCGGTGAATGCAACTTATAATAATAAGGTGGCAGTGTTGGTGGGAGATTTTCTGTTGTCAACAGCCTTGCTGCATGTGTCTTTTACTAACAATGCTACTATTATACAGAACCTTGCAGAGTTAGGTCGTACGTTAGCTCGTGGAGAGATTCTCCAGTTGTCGAATATTCAGAATACAGTCATCAGTGAGGACGTCTATTACGATGTCATTAAGATGAAGACGGCCGCTCTCTTTGAGTCGTGTGCCGGCATTGGTGCTATGTCAGCTGGTGCATCTGCCGAAGAAGTAGAAAAAGCCAAATTGTTTGGTCAGAACCTGGGTATAATTTTCCAGATTCGAGACGATATTTTTGATTATTACGAGTCCAGTGAGATAGGTAAGCCAACGGGAAACGACATGGCAGAGGGTAAACTGACTTTGCCAGTTATCTATGCCTTGAACAACAGCAATTTAGAGTCGATGCATAAGCTTGCCCGTAAGGTGAAGAACGGAACTGTCAACAGCGATGAAATTGCCGTGTTGGTGGATTTTGCCAAAGAGAATGGAGGAATAGAGTATGCTAAGCGTCGCATGAATGACTATCGGCAGCTTTGTGTGGACTATATTGAGCGCAGTGTCAAAGAAAAGGCAATCAGGGATTCCCTGACTGCCTATGTAGATTACGTGATTCAACGGAATCACTGATTAGAAGAACTTTGTTTCTTTGCCGACAACCTCGCTGAGCAGGAGGTTTGCAAGACGACTTGTACCCATGCGGAACCACTGGTTGGTGAGCCATTTCTCGCCTAATATTTCCTTAACAATGGTGTACATGATGACGGCATCCATCACCGTGTTCAGGCCGCCAGCAGGCTTGAAGCCAATCTGAATACCTGTTTCTTCGTAGTATTCCTTGATGGCTTGGCACATCACGTAGGCTGCTTCAGGAGTGGCAGCCGGTTCCAGTTTTCCCGTAGAAGTCTTGATGTAGTCAGCTCCGGCATACATGGCCAGGATGGATGCTTTCTTGATGTTGGAAGCGGTCTTCAGGCAACCGGTTTCCAGGATTACTTTCATCTTCTTGTCGCCACAAACAGCCTTCAGCTCCGATATTTCATCGGCAACAGTTTCGTAGTCACCGCTTAGGAATTTACCTACTGACTGGACAATGTCAATCTCAGTTGCTCCGTCCTTTACGGCAAGTGCCGTCTCAGCAACCTTTACTTCAATGAGCGCTTGCGAAGAGGGAAATGAGCCACTGACACAGGCAATCTCCACACCTTCAACTTCCAGCGTTTCGCTGACTGTCTTGGCAAAGCATGGATAGACGCAGATGGTTGCTACGTGGGGCAGGTCGGGGTAGGTCTCGTCAAACTGATTAACTCGTTCTGTAAAGGCCAGTACACTCTCGTCTGAGTCTGTTGTTTTCAGGGTGGTCAGTTCCACGCTGCCCATAAGGAATTTCTTTACTTCGAGGGTGTCGTTTTCAGGCACTTTCTCGGCAATGATTTTCTTGACGGCGGCCTTTACTTCCTCGTCGTTCAGGTCGCAATTGTACTTGGCAAGTGCTGCTTCGTACTTGTTAGTTTCGTTCTTTACTGCCATAATAGTTTGTTTTATTGTAATGAATTTATGCCATGAGTTTCTCGTTTTCTATGTGGCGTAGTTGGTCGCGACGGGTTTTTTTCTCAATGCTTTTCAACAATTCTTCCGTCAGATCTACACCAGTCTGATTGGCAAGACAGAGTAGTACCCATAGCACGTCGGCCATCTCTTCTCCCATCGCTTCACGGCCGTTGTCGGCACCACGACCGTCGGTCGGTTTCCACGATTGTTCACCGTAGCGTCGAGCCATGATACGTGCCAGTTCGCCTACTTCCTCAGTCAGTACGGTCATGTTGGTCAGTTCTGAGAAATATCTTACCCCGTACTCCTTAATCCACTTATCTACAAGTAGTTGCGCTTCTTGTATAGTCATACCTGTTTACTCTTTGTTTTTCGTATCCATGCAGATGGTGACCGGTCCGTCGTTGATGAGTGCCACCTTCATATCGGCTCCGAACTCGCCTGTGCCAATAGGTTTTCCTAATGCCTCGCTGAGACAATGGCAGAACGCGTTGTAGAGTGGGATGGAATGCTCATGACTTCCTGCCTTGAACCAGGACGGTCGGTTGCCTTTCTTATAACTGGCAAACAATGTGAACTGACTGATGACCAACACCTCACCACCGACATCCATAATTGAGCAGTTCATCACGTGGTTTTCATCATCGAAGACACGAAGTCCGACAACTTTCTTTACCAGCCATTCCACGTCCTCTATCGAGTCTTCCTCGCATACACCTATCAATATCATATAACCCGGACCAATGGCCGACTTCACCTGTCCGCCTATAGTGACACTTGCTTCGCTGACTCTCTGTATGACTGCCCTCATCCGCTTTACTTTCTATTGTTGCTGCAAAGATATACATTAATTCTGAAACCACCAAATTTTCTGCTTTCAATTGGTTCGTTTCGCTGTGCCATAACGCCACAACGCCACAATGCCACTTTGCCACATTAAGCACTTTCGAGATAGCGCTAACTATAGATTATAAATTATTATATATTATACTATATAATAATTCTAATTACTATCCTACACCCACCTTGTACACTTGCCACCACCTTATTGTGGCAAAGTGGCAAAGTGGCAAAGTGGCAGCGAGAACTATTTTCTGTCTGTCGTATATTACGTTTCGCTGGCACCAAGATTATGTTTCATCTTCAGGGTGGAAGTGACGGAAGACAATTTGTGCTTTTGCGGGCCCAATGAGCGAGCTGAGCGTTTCCGGTTCTGCCTCACGAATCCTACGAACCGATTTGAGGCCCTTTAGAAGCTCGTCACGCGTTTTTGGGCCGATGCCCTTGATGTTGTCAAGCTCCGATTGTAATGCGTGCTTAGAACGCTTGTCTCGGTGGAAGGTGATGGCATAGCGATGAACTTCATCCTGCAGTTGAGAGAGCACGCGGAACAACTCGCTGTCAGTCTTCAGCCCGACGACGCGTGCTGGAAATCCGTAAAGTAGTTCGTTGGTTCGGTGGCGGTCGTTCTTGGACAGTCCGGCAATGGGTATGTCCAGGTGTAGCTCATCCTGAACTGCCTGTCGGATCACCTCCATTTGTCCTCGTCCGCCATCGGCAACGATGAGGTCAGGTAGTGGTTGTTCTTCCTCTATGAGCCTGTGGTATCGTCTCCACACCACCTCCTTCATCGACGCATAGTCGTCGGGCCCTACAACAGTCTTGATATTATACTTACGGTAGTCTTTTTTCGAGGGTTTCATACCCTTGAACACTACACAGCCGGCAACGGCATCTGAACCTGAGATATTCGAGTTGTCAAAGCACTCTATCTGGTAGGGTAGGGTGGGTAGATGTAGCAGTTCCTGCAGCTCCTTCATGAGGCGTGTCTGCTTCTGTTCAGGGTTTAGTTTTTCGGCTTGTTTTAGTCGGTCGAACTTGTATTGCTTACCGTTCATCTGCGACAATTCCAGCAGTGTTTTCTTATCGCCTCTTTGGGGTACGGTAATCGTGATGCCGTCCAGCGAAACGTTTATTTCTGAAGGAAGTATAATTTCTTTAGCGTCGCTCTTGAATCGCTCACGCATCTCGACGATGGCCAACTGGAGCAGTTCCTCGTCACTCTCGTCCAGTTTCTTCTTATATTCGAACGTGAACGACTGGTTGACCGCACCGTTGGCTACATGCAGGTAATTAATAAAGGCGGTCTTTTCATCGTTTGTAATGGTGAATACATCCACGTTGTTGATGGTGTGCGACACGACCTCACTTTTGCTTACAAACGAGTCAATCAGGAGGTATTTCCGCTTGATTTCTTCAGCTTCTTCGAATCTCAAATCCTCCGCCAATTGCTCCATTTCCGTCCTAAGACTTCGTAATAGCTCTCGTGTGTTTCCTTTTAAGATTTCACGCGCTTGCTCAATGTTTTTCCTGTAATCATTGATGCTTTGTCTGGCAACGCAGGGCCCTTTGCAGTTCTTGATGTGAAACTCCAGACAAAGTTGGTATTTACCATTGTCTATACCCTCTTGTGTAATAGGCTGCCTACAGGTGCGAGGATGATATAGTTTGTTAATCAGTTCGAGGATAGCGTACATGCTACCTATGTGGCTGTATGGCCCGTAGTAAGTCCCCCATTTTTTGTTGATGGTTCTTGTCTTGAAAATACGTGGTAACAGTTCGTTGGTGATGCAGATGCTGGGATAGGTTTTCCCGTCCTTCAGCAGTACGTTGTAACGCGGATTATACTTCTTGATTAGTGAATTTTCCAGCAATAAAGCATCCTCTTCTGTATTTACCACTGTGTAACTGATGTCGTGTATCTTTGAGACGAGCACCTTGGTTTTGAAGCGGTCAACTTCTGTGTGGAAGTAGGACGAGACGCGGGATTTCAGGTTCTTTGCTTTGCCTACGTAGATAATGGTTCCTTCAGCGTCATAGTATTGGTAGCTGCCAGGTTTTTCAGGCAGCCTACTGACTATTTTTTTTAGCTTTTCAAGTCTTGCTTCGTTCTCTTCCTTTGTCATGATGTTTCACGTGAAACTTTATAGAACCATCAATGTGGTGACGTCAACAAGTCCGTCAAATACGTCTCGGCCATGTAGTCCCTCGTCGCGAATTTCGATAATGAAATTCATATATACCTTTTTGGGGTGTAGGTGTTGTACCAGATTGTAAGTGGCTTTCGCGGTTCCTCCTGTAGCGAGCAAGTCATCGTGAATAAGTACGACATCGTCAGGTGTGATTGCGTCAATGTGCATTTCAATTGTATCAACGCCATATTCTTTTGAATAGCTTTCTTTGACAACTGTCGAAGGCAGTTTACCTGGTTTACGTGCAAGTACCACTCCTGTTCCTAATTTAGCTGCAAGTGCAGCAGCCATGACGAAGCCACGACTTTCTATACCGACTATCTTTGTAATGCCCTTGTCTTTGTATAAGTCGTACATTTCATCGACCATGATTTTCAGACATTCGGCATTTTGGTACAACGAGGTTACGTCTCTGAAATTGATTCCCTTTTTCGGAAAATCTGGGATACACCGAAGATTTTCCACTAATACTTTGTTATTCATAATAATGTATCGTTATGTATGTTTAATATGTTTCACGTGAAACTTTATCTACCCATTAATACTAGTAGTACATTGATATCGCTCGGTGAAACGCCTGGAATTCTACTTGCTTGTGCCAGCGTTTCGGGTTCGATGGTCGTCAGTTTCTGGCGGGCTTCGGTGGAAAGGCCTTGCATCTCTTCGTAGTGGAAGTGTCCTTTGATTCTGATGTTTTCCAGTCGGTGCATCTTTTCAGCCACCATTCGTTCGCGATCGATGTACCCCTTGTATTTCATTCTGATTTCTGCTGCCTCGGCTATCTCCTGTTTCCGATTAATTGGACGGTTTATTATTTCTTTCAATGGAGGCACAAGTTCGCTTAGTACGCTTAGGGATAACTGGGGACGGCTGACTAAGTCAATGAGTTTGCAGCCGCGTTCAAGCGGGGTGGTACCTAAATTCTCCAAACCGCTATTGATATCCTTTGCCTTGATAGAAGTATTTTGACAGAAAAGTTCGATATCCTCGATGTATTGTTTCTTTTCCATCCACCAGTCGTATCGGTCACGTTTGGCTAATCCCAGCTCGTAGGCTTTCTCTGTCAGTCGTGCATCAGCATCGTCTTGTCGTAGCAGGATGCGGTATTCAGCCCTTGATGTAAACATACGATAAGGTTCATCTACTCCTTTTGTCACTAAATCGTCGATGAGTACACCGATATAGGCCTCGTCACGTTTCAGTTCGAAGGTAGCGTGCGTTGTAGAGGAACTACTGCCTGCAGAACCAGCCCTGAGTGCTGCGTTGATGCCTGCTATGGTGCCTTGTCCACCAGCTTCTTCGTATCCTGTTGTTCCGTTTACCTGGCCAGCCATGAAAAGTCCTTTTATAATCTTTGATTCCAATGAGTGGGTCAGTTGTGTAGGGTCGAAGAAATCGTACTCTATGGCATAGCCCGGTCGATAGACTTTTGCGTCTCTCAATCCAGGAATTTTTCGAAGTGCTGCTATTTGTACGTCCATCGGCAGGCTTGACGAAAAGCCGTTCAGATACATTTCGTTAGTGTTGTCGCCTTCCGGTTCCAAGAACAGCAAGTGCTGGTCCTTATCTGGAAAGGTCATTAGTTTAGTCTCAATACTAGGGCAGTAACGTGGTCCGATGGACTGTATTTGTCCGTTGTAAAGAGGTGAATCTGCCAATCCGGAACGCAGCGTCTCATGTACTTCTGGCGTGGTGTAGCACATCCAGCATGGCAACTGCTCCAACTGTCGGTGCGGTCCTGTAAAGCTGAACTGGTGGAAATCGTTCTCTCCGTCCTGCCGTTCCATGTCCTCGAAATGAACCGAACGCTTGTCTATACGGACGGGGGTGCCTGTTTTCATGCGTGCTGAACGGATACCATGTAGGGTAATGCTTTCGGTGAAATGGGGAACAGCAGGTTCGGCAATACGTCCTCCTGGTACCATCTTACGTCCAATGTGTAGCAGCCCGTTGAGGAATGTCCCTGCTGTGATAACAACAGCCTTGGCTCTTAATTCTGCTCCCCAGATGGTACGTATGCCAACGGTCTCACCATTCTCCACTATCAGCTCATCTGCTTGGTCCTGCCATATATCCAGATTCTCTGTTTCATCGAGCACGGAACGCCATTTCCATATAAACTTGCCACGGTCACACTGGGCACGAGGGCTCCAGACGGCTGGGCCCTTTCCACGGTTCAGCATGCGGAATTGTATGGCGGTGGCATCAGTGACCAGTCCCATCTGTCCTCCCAACGCATCAATCTCGCGTACTATCTGGCCTTTGGCGATACCTCCGACGGCAGGGTTGCACGACATCTGTGCAATCTTGTTCATGTCCATCGTCACCAGACAGGTCTTTGCACCCATGTTGGCTGCAGCGGTAGCAGCCTCACAGCCGGCATGTCCGCCACCAATCACCAAGACGTCATATTTTAAAGTCATCATTCTCTTGTATTATTTTGTGCTTGCAAAATTACAAAAACTTTCTGAAAACACCACGCAATCCAAAAATATTATGTAATTTTGCAACCATGATAGAAACAATAACCAGCCTGCAGAATCCCAAAATCAAACTCCTGCTACAACTCCAGCAGAAGTCGTCAGAGCGTCGTAAGGCGGGACTCTTCGTGGTCGAAGGCCGCCGCGAACTGATGCATTGCTTAGAGGCCGGCTTTGAGATAGAGAGCGTCTTCTGGTGTCCTTCCGTCGAAGTGGCTACAGAGCCGATGCCGGCATTGCCCGATGGTGTCCGACTGTTTGAGGTGTCGAAGGCCGTCTACGAGAAGATTGCCTATCGTGGCAGTACGGAGGGCGTCGTCGCCGAAGTCAGAACCCGTCAGCTATCGCTGGCCGACCTGCAACTTCCTGAGCGGCCGCTTGTGGTCGTCTTAGAGCGCGTCGAGAAGCCAGGCAACTTGGGAGCCATCTTGCGCTCGGCCGATGCGGCTGGCGTCGATGCCGTCGTCGTCTGTGACCCACTGACAGACCTCTACAACCCCAACCTCATCCGCTCCTCGGTAGGCGGTTTCTTCAGCGTGCCTTGTGTGGCTTGTTCGTCGGCTGAGTGCATCGGCTTTCTGAAGCAGCGCGGCATTCAGATCCTCACCGCCCAGCTGCAGGATTCCTCGCTCTATTACGATGTTGACATGCAACGGGCGACGGCCATCGTCATGGGAACGGAGGCTACGGGACTGACCAATCAGTGGCGCGAGGCCGCCGATGCCCATATCCGCATTCCGATGTTAGGACGTATCGACTCGCTCAACGTCTCCGTCTCGGCAGCCGTTTTGATGTATGAAGCTGTGCGACAACGCAAAAATTATTGAGAAATAATTGAAAATTTCTTCGTAAACGTTTGCATTTATCATTATTTTTCATTAATTTTGTACCCTCAACGTGCGGGCACGTACCTAATAGTGAGTATTATACAATCCTTAAATAATTTAAATTCAACAACTTATGTGGTTAATCAATTCATCAATTGGTAGAAAAGTTGTAATGTCTGTAACGGGCATTGCGCTGATCTTGTTCTTGACGTTCCACTGCTGCATGAACCTGGTCGCGCTATTCTCGGAAGAAGGTTACAACATGATTTGCGAATTCCTGGGTGCCAACTGGTATGCCGTTGTGGCAACACTTGGCTTGGCAGCCCTGGCAGTGATTCACATCGTCTTCGCTTTCATCCTGACGGCGCAGAATCGTACCGCTCGTGGCGACAACCGTTACGAGATTGCTACGACGGTCAATGCAGGTAAGGTGGAGTGGTACTCTAAGAACATGCTCGTCCTGGGACTCATCATCCTGGTCGGCCTGTTGCTGCACCTGGCTAACTTCTGGTACAACATGATGTTCGCCGAGATTTTCGGCACTATCGGCACCCACGGTCCCGCCGATGGCTTTGCTTACATCAAGGACACGTTTGCCAACCCCGTGCTCAGCATCCTCTATCTGGTTTGGTTTGCTGCCATCTGGTTCCACCTGGCTCACGGTTTCTGGTCAGCTATGCAGACCCTGGGTATCAGCGGTAAGATCTGGCAGAAGCGCTGGAACTGCATCGGCCTTATCTATGTCAGCCTGCTCATGCTCGGCTTCGCTGTTGTCGTGCTCGCTTTCTGGTTCGGCTGCGCTCCCTCACTCTGCGATGGCAGCTGCTGCGCTTAAATTGAAAATCGAAAATCCGTAAATCGAAAATTAAAGTTATGGCAAAAGTATTAGATTCAAAGATTCCCGCAGGTCCCGTACCTGAGAAATGGAAGGAATATAAGGCTCACCAGCGTCTTGTCAACCCTAAGAACAAGCTGAAGCTCGACGTCATCGTCGTTGGTACCGGTCTGGCTGGTGCATCGGCTGCTGCTTCACTCGCTGAGATGGGTTTCAACGTGTATAATTTCTGCATTCAGGACTCGCCCCGTCGTGCTCACTCTATCGCCGCTCAGGGTGGTATCAACGCCGCCAAGTGCTATCAGAACGATGGTGACTCTGTCTATCGT
>JAEEGF011785539.1_pt1 | contig 22492 bp, 22 predicted proteins | sample 9134171 | NCBI WGS metagenome assembly JAEEGF01 (sample SAMN16246542, study PRJNA631951) | gut metagenome | biome: gut microbiome; feature: rumen; material: AP-attached | host: Bos | place: Iran: Karaj | collected 2018-10 | reverse complement strand
GGGCCAGCCTACACGAAACGGGAGAAGAAACGCTCGAACACCCGACGTCGCGGACGCTGGCACTCGAAAGGCAACGGACAGAATAACCAGAAAAAAAACAAAAAGGAGAAAAGGCATGCTGACAAAACCAATCGCAAAGATCAACCTCGGTCTTAATGTCGTCGAGAAACGTCCCGACGGTTATCATAACCTCGAGACCGTGTTCTATCCGGTAGCCATCGAAGACGCACTGGAAGTGTATCCTATGGATGAGGCATTTCCCTCTGCCTACGATTGTGACCTGAAGGTAACCAACATCCAGATTGACGGCGACGAGCAGAAGAACCTCGTGGTGAAGGCCTATAACCTCTTGAAGCAAGACTTCCCTACTCTGCCCCGCATACATGCCCATTTATATAAAGGTATCCCAACACAAGCCGGTATGGGTGGCGGTTCGAGCGACTGCGGCTTTATGATCACCCTGCTGAACCGTCAGTTCAACTTAGGACTGAGTGAGCAGCAGATGATTGACTATGCTGCCAAACTGGGAGCAGACTGTCCGTTCTTCATTGTGAACCGTCCCTCGTATGCCGAAGGTATCGGTGAGAAACTGGAGCCTATCGCCCTCGACCTGAAAGGCTGGTATCTGGCTGTGGTTCGTCCGGCGATTCCTGTTTCTACCAAGGAGGCATTCTCGCTCATCACGCCCCGACATCCGGAGAAGAACTGCCGCGACATCGTGATGCAGCCCGTGGAGACATGGCGCGAAGAGTTGACAAACGATTTTGAGAAAAGCGTGTTTGCCATCCATCCTGAGATTGGTGCCATCAAAGACCGACTCTATGAGATGGGAGCCATCTACGCCGCCATGTCGGGTTCGGGCAGCAGTCTGTTCGGCTTGTTCCGTGAGCCAGTAGATCTGAGCATCTTCGATGAAACGGGCACTTTCAAGACTTGTTTGAAGATGTGATCTATAGAAAATGGACCTCGATTCACATCGAAGTCCATTCACAACACAAACACAAATTGCGATTCTAAGAATCGCATTTTTTTATCCTATTGAATGCCGTCTTCGCGCAGCTTCTGCTGCCACTTCCAAGCACTCTTCAGCACTTCCTCAGTAGGCGTATTTGCCTTCCAGCCCAACACCTTGTTGGCCTTATCGACATTACCCCAGACCTGTTCGATATCACCTTCACGACGCGGGGCATATTCCCAGTTCACCTTCACGCCCGTAGCCTTCTCGAAGCCCTGAACGACCTCCAGCGTAGAAAGACCTTTACCCGTACCGATATTGAATACCTCAACGGCATCCGTCTCAGGCTTGTCGAGCACACGCTCCATAGCCTTCACATGAGCCTTGGCCAGATCGACCACATAGATATAGTCGCGGATACAGGTCTTATCGGGTGTGTTATAATCGTTTCCGAAGATCTTCAACTGCTTGCGGATACCCATGGCAGTCTGAGTGACAAACGGAATCAGGTTCATGGGAACACCGTTAGGCAACTCTCCGATCAATGCTGAAGGATGGGCACCGATAGGATTGAAGTAACGCAGGATGATGCTCTTGATAGGCGCACCAGAGTGGATGTAATCCTGGATGATCTCCTCGTTGATCTGCTTCGTGTTGCCATAAGGCGACATAGCCTTCTGAATCGGAGCATTCTCCGTAACGGGCAGATTCTCCTGAGAAGGCTGACCATAAACGGTACAACTACTTGAGAAGATGATACCCTTCACATCGTATTTTGGCATCAGTTCGAGCAGGTTGATCAGGCTCGTCAGATTATTGCGATAGTACATCAGAGGCTTCTCAACACTCTCGCCGACAGCCTTAGACGCTGCGAAATGGATGATTCCTTCGATCTTGGGGTACTTCTTAAACACGCCTTCGAGTGCCTCGAAATCGCAGCAGTCCACCTTCTCAAAGGCGGGACGGATGCCGGTAATCTTCTCGATACCGTCGATCACATTTGCATTAGAGTTTGAGAGGTTGTCGATGATCACTACCTCATAGCCTGCTTCCTGCAGTTCTACAGTCGTATGGCTTCCGATGAAACCAGTACCGCCTGTTACCAAAATTGTCTGTTTCATGAATGATATATTTTTAGTCTTAACTTTTTCCGTTACAAAAGTACAACAATTATCCGAACTACGCAAACAAAACCACCAAAAGTTTTCGGCAGAGGGATATTTTCAGCGAATAGCAATCCGCAATACCGAGGTCGTTTGCTCAGAAACACGATAGCGGTTATCGCTCCGAAGGCCCGTCAGCCAAAGGATTTCCCCATCCCTGTCTGTCACCACCAACTGGCGCCGTTTCTGCAGAATCGGCAATTTGAGGTCTGTCATAAAATCGCTCACCAGCTTATGTCCTGTCATTCCGAAAGGCACAAAACTATCGCCAGTAGCAACAGGTCGAACCGTCAGAGGAAATCTGACCTTTGAGGCATCGAGGGTGACACAGTCTGGGCGCTTAGATATCGTCAGGTCATCGGTAAGCGAAATCTCAAAGCGCAGATCATCGTCATAGCGATAAAGGCCTGTCTCTGGTAATTTCATCGTTTTCATCGGTTCAAGATGAGGTGCCAGCACCAACGATTGGCGATCTATATATAAGGTGTGAGTTGCCGAAGGATACTCCCTACCCGATTCCCCCATGATATGCGCCATCATCTGAGAGGTCTGGGTGGCATTAAAGCCATAAGGCGCCAACCACTCGTGGAGGAAATACGAAGGTGAAGGTAATTGGAGCAGTTCTGAGACAGAGACCGACTCAGAGCCATCCTGAGCATTCGTACGGATCAAGCGTGTTTTCTGGGATTCTATAGCGGCAAAGAGCACCTTTTCCGCCTCTTGCAGATAGCCTGCACTCCTACTGATGCTCTCTGCAGCACTGGGATTGATCGTTTTCAACAGAGGCAACACGTTCAGCCGGATCTTGTTGCGAACCACATCATCCACCAGATTCGTAGAGTCGGTAACGAAATCCTGTCCGATGGAATGGAGATATTCCTCAATCTCCTGACGACTCAGCCCCAGCAAGGGGCGAACGATATAATCATTCTTAGCACGGATTCCCGTCAATCCATGAATACCGCTACCCCTGAGAAGATTCATCAACAAGGTCTCTACGGCATCGTCGCGATGATGAGCCACGCAGATGGTCTCTGCCTCTAAATCCTGTCTGAGCTGACGGAAATAGCCATAGCGCAAATCCCTGCAAGCCATTTCAAGACTTACTTGATGAAGATGAGCGTATTCTACTGAGTCAAAATGAATTAAGTGCAAAGTAATATCAAGTTTCTTGCACAGCGATTTTACAAAGTTCTCGTCGCGATTACTCTCTTTACCACGGAGATGAAAATTGCAGTGAGCCGCCTCAATGCGATAACCCAACTGCCGTAAAATCAGTAGTAAGGCCACACTATCAGCACCACCACTCAGGGCGACAATCTGAAGCCTGTCGCGCGACATCAACTGATGCTGAGCAATGAAATCCTTAACCTTATTCAACATAGAGCACCAGACCCTTCAGATACTCACCTTCGGGGTGATAGATGTTGATGGGATGGTCGGCAGGCTGATGCAACTGATGAAGGATGCGCACCTTGCGACCTGCCTGAGCCGCAGCCGTAAAGACGGCATTACGGAAATGATCCTTCGTTACCACCTGCGAACAACTGAAGGTAAAGAGAATACCGCCTGGCTGAATCTTCTGGAAAGCCTTGTTGTTCAGGCGGGTATAACCCTTCAGGGCATTATGAAGAGCCCCACGATGTTTGGCAAATGCCGGGGGATCGAGAATAATCAGATCATACTGATCGCCAGCCTGTTCCAGATACTTGAAAGCATCCTCGCAGAAAGCCTGATGACGCGTATCGCCGGGGAAATTCAGTTCTACGTTACGATTCGTCAGTTCGATAGCCTTAGCACTACTGTCAACAGAATGAACCAGTTCTGCCCCACCGCGCATCGCATAGAACGAGAAACCGCCCGTATAGCAAAACATGTTGAGCACTTTCTTGCCTTTGGCAAAGCGCTCGAGCATAGAACGGTTCTCGCGCTGATCCACGAAGAAGCCCGTTTTCTGTCCGCGAAGCCAATCCACATAGAACTTCAGCCCATTCTCGAGGGCGATGTTATCGTCGGAACCACCATATAGGAAGCCGTTTTCCATATCGTCCATAAAGGGCAACGTGGTCTCGCTCTTATAATAGATGTTCTCCAATCTTCCGTCCATCACCTTCATCAGTTGAAGGGCTATCTCCTTGCGGTTCAGATGCATACCGATACTGTGAGCCTGCATCACTGCCGTCTTGCCATAGACATCGATAATCAATCCTGGCAGCAGGTCGCCTTCGCCATGAACCAGACGATAGGTGTTGTTATCGGGGTTATCGGCAATACCGATGGATTGGCGCATTTTCAGGGCTGAGTTGAGGCGCGACTGCCAGAAATCAGCATCGATGGGCACATCATGGAACGAGAGGACACGAACCGCGATTGAACCTTTCTGGTAATGGCCTACAGCGATGAAATCGCCATGACTGTTGACCACTCTAACGATTTCGCCCTCACCGATGCCTTCATCAGCCTGTTGGATAGCACCCGAGAATACCCAGGGATGGAAACGGAGCAGACTTTCCTCCTTACCTCTTTTCAGATATATCTTTTTCATCATGTTCGTTGTTTACTTCAGGTTCTACGATCCGCAACTCATAGTCGCCCGTCTCTTTCAGTCGCATCACTTCTTCATAGATCTTCACACAAGCCCATGCATCGATGGCGGCATAGAGTTTCTGACTGTCCTTCAGAATGTCGCGCTCCCAGTTAGACAGGCGTTCTGCCTTACTGATACGTTCGCCAAAAAGGTTAGCATAGATCTTCACAAGACTCTGGTCTTCGATACCAATCTCCTTCACGAGTCCCTGAAGATCGACGAAGGAGCCAGCCTCGAAATCGCCCAACTGATGGAGTCCCAGCAGGTCGTTGTTCCAAGCGAGACCAACTTTCGTGACCTGACGGTCTGACAAAAGTCTGACAATAGCCGGACACATGCCGATGCTGTTAAGACGGAACAGGAAACAGATGTTGGGCGTTGAAACCTGCAAAAGAGAACACTTGTAATGCTGCCCTTTGGAAAATGCGGGGCGCGTCTCGGTATCGAACCCGAGAAGAGGTTGCGACAGCAGGAAATCAACGGCACGTTCTGCCTGTGTGACAGTATAGATCACCTCGATCCTACCGTTGAAAACTACCCGTTTTAGCGAGGCTAATGCAGTCTTTTCGTACTTATTGACTAATAACTTTTTCATTTCTTGGTGCAAATTTACAAAAAAATCATCATTTTTTGATGAAATCTAAATTTTTTCGACTACTTTTGCATCAAAATAATGAAAAGACAGGTATTATGGCTAAGAAAAAGAAAGAAACGAGGGCAAAAAGTGAGTCATCTTCATTTACTGGAGTCCTAGGTTTTACAAATATATTCCACAACGAGAAACTGATATTCATCACAGGCATCATACTGGTTTGTGTGTCTGTCTATCTGGCATTAGCATTTGTCTCTTATTTCACGACGGGTGCGGCAGACCAGAGTCTGATTGAAGATCCGCGTGAAGGCGAGGTGATGAACGAGCACCATGAGTTCAGCAACACCTGTGGCAGCATAGGTGCCTATGCCGCCTGGTACTTTATCAAGCGTTGCTTCGGTATTCCCGCCTTCCTTATTCCGCTGTTCACCCTCTTGCTGGGCATCCACATGATCAAAGCCTACAGAGTGAACCTGCTGAAGTGGTTCCTCGCCCTGATGCTCCTGATGATCTGGGCATCAGTAACGCTGGCTAAGTTCCTGGCGCCCTTCTTTGAAGATGCGTGCTATAGTCCCGGTGGCGATCATGGTCTGTTTGTCAGCCATTATATCGAGAATCTTGTAGGTACTCCCGGCTTGACGGCTATTATCGCCCTGACCTTCATCGCATTCCTCACCTATGTGAGTGCCGAGACGATTCTTGTGATCCGCAAGATCCTGAACCCGTCGAAGATTTTTGATAAGGTCAAGTTTAAGATTACCAACAATGATCCCGATGAAAAGGTGGATTCTTACGAGAAACAGTTGGCAACCGAGAACCTTGTGTTCGATGATCCCGCCACTCAGACGGTAGAATTCCACGAAAACGGAAAGGCTGTCGTTATCGACGAGGGCTATCTGCATGAGCCGGAGCCCGGAACCGAACCAGAGCGCGTGAAGGAACCAAAGACGAAGGCTAAGCCTACGCCTGATATGGGCATGGAGATAGAGGTGGCTAAGAGCGAGGATGCAGCCAATGCCAAGACACTCGTATCGCAGGATATCGACAGCATGGAGCCTTACGATCCCAAGCGCGATCTTGAGAACTACCACTACCCGACCCTCGACCTGTTGAAGAAATACGATAACGACGGTAAGCCGTTTATCGATATGGCAGAACAGACTGCCAACAAGAACCGTATCGTCGATGTGCTTCGCACTTTCGGTGTCGAGATCAGCAGCATCAAGGCTACGGTTGGTCCTACCATCACGCTCTATGAGATTACCCTCGCCCCAGGTGTCCGTATCTCGAAGGTCCGTTCGTTGGAGGATGATATCGCCCTGAGTCTCTCGGCCCTGGGTATCCGTATTATCGCACCTATCCCTGGCAAGGGCACCATCGGTATCGAGGTACCAAACGCCAAGCCCTCGATTGTGTCGATGGAATCGATACTTAACTCCCGTAAGTTCCAGGAGAGTCAGATGGAGTTGCCTTGTGCTATCGGTAAGACCATCACCAACGAGGTGTTCATGTTCGACTTAGCCAAAGCGCCTCACTTGCTGGTGGCTGGTGCTACAGGTCAGGGTAAGTCGGTAGGTCTGAATGCGATCGTCACATCTTTATTATATAAGAAGCACCCTGCCGAGATGAAGATTGTGCTCGTCGATCCTAAGAAAGTCGAGTTCTCGATCTACAATCCGCTGATCAATCACTTCCTTGCCAAGGTGCCCGATGAGGATGCCGATCCCATCATCACCGATGTTACGAAGGTGGTGCGCACACTAAATTCGCTCTGCAAACTGATGGATACCCGTTACGACCTGCTGAAAGATGTGGGTGCACGTAACATCAAGGAGTACAACAAGAAGTTTATCGAGCGCAAGATTCCACCCGTAAACGGACACGGATATATGCCATATATCGTCGTGATTATCGATGAGTTCGGCGATCTGATCATGACAGCAGGTAAGGAGATTGAGTTGCCTATCGCCCGTATCGCCCAGTTGGCGCGTGCCGTAGGTATCCACATGGTTATCGCTACCCAGCGTCCTACCACGACGATTATCACGGGTAACATCAAGGCCAACTTCCCCGCACGTATCGCCTTTAAAGTGAGTGCCGGTATCGACTCCAAGACCATCCTCGACCGCACGGGAGCCCAGCAACTTATCGGTAAGGGTGATATGCTCTATCTGGGTGGTGCAGAACCGATTCGTGTGCAGTGTGCCTTCGTCGATACCCCCGAGGTGGAACGAATCAACGATTTCATCGCCACACAGCAGAGTTACAACATGGCGTTTGAACTGCCTGAGCCCGACACGCCCGATGCAGATATGGGCGACGGAGGCGGTGCTGATGTGGATATGCAGCATCTCGATCCGCTGTTCGAGGATGCAGCCCGTCTGATCGTGCTGAACCAGAGTGGCAGTACCTCGCTCATCCAGCGTAAGTTTGCTATCGGTTACAATCGTGCCGGCCGTCTGATGGATCAGTTGGAGAAAGCTGGTGTCGTAGGTGCTGCGATGGGCAGTAAGCCTCGCGAGGTGATGATTCAAGACGAGATGAGTCTGAATAACCTGTTAAGTAGTTTAAGATAAAGAAATAATGAAAAAGATTTGTTTTCTGATAGCAGCGACACTCTTCTGTGCCGCCACTTTCGCACAGACCGCCAAGAGCGTGCTCGACAAGGCTGCCGCTCACATTACCGTGAAAGAAGGTGTGAAGGCCAACTTCAGGATGACGGGTAGCATGGGTAACACCAGCGGCAGTATCCTGATTAAAGGTAGGAAGTTCCACGCGACGACTCCCGTCGCAACGGTATGGTTCGACGGAAAGACACAGTGGACCTATATGAAGAACAATGAGGAAGTAAACGTCAGCACGCCCACAGAGGCACAGTTACAGGCCATCAATCCCTATAACTTCATCAATCTCTATAAGCAAGGCTACGAGTGCACGCTCAACAAGTCGGGCAAGAGTTTCATCGTCCACCTCGTGGGGACATCGGGGAAACACATCAAGGAGCTGTTCGTCACTATCGACAAACAGTCTTACCAGCCCACTCAGATCAAGATGCTCACAGGCAAGAAGTGGACCATCTTCGACATCACCGAACTGAAGAAGCAGCGTGTCGCCGACAGTCAGTTCCGCTTCAATGCGAAGGATTTCCCCCAGGCAGAGGTCATCGACTTGAGATAAGACTATGAACAAGTTTCAACTATACCGCTTACTCCACAAGAACACCCAACTGAGCCTGAAGCGCAGTCCGGTGTTCGAGCAGAACAAATGGGCCAAGGCCCTCATCTATCTGAGTAGTGCCTTCTTCGGGCTATACCTTATATTATTAGGTATCAACATCGCGATGTTTGCCGATGGCTGGGCAGGTTGCATGATTTCCTTCATGCCGTTTATCCTGCTCATCGACTATCTGCTGCGTTTCATCTTCCAAACCACGCCTGGCATGATGGTGAAGCCCTATATCCTGCAGCCTATCTCGCGCTATACCGCGATAGAGTGTTTCCTCATTTCATCGCATCTGAGTGGCTACAATTTCCTGTGGCTGATGATGTTTGTGCCTTATGCCTATATCATCCTGATAGCCGGAGCTGGGTTCTGGCCTGTCACGCTCGAACTGATAGCCTGCGTGCTGCTGATGATTCTCAACAGCCAGATTTACCTTTTCTTCCGCACGCTCGTCAATCGTAACGTGCTCTGGTTTATCCCCGGAATCATCCTTTACCTCCTGCCCCTCTCCCCAGCCATCATCGATTTCAATGGGAAAACGTTAAGTAAACTCATCGACACTTTCGCTGCCATCGGCCGAGGCTGGTATCTGATTCCTGCCATCCTCCTCGTCATGGTGCTGCTCTTCTTCATCAACCGCCATTTCCAGTTTAAGTTTGTCTATGAAGAGATTTCCAAGAAGAGCGAGAAGGCCCTGAAGCACATCTCACAGTTCTCTTTCCTCAATCGCTTCGGACTCATTGGCGAGTATCTCAAGATTGAGGCCAAGTCGAACATGCGCAACAAGACGATGCGTGCCCGTTGCATCATGAGCCTGTCGCTCATCATCGTCCTCTCACTGCTGATAGCCTATACGTCTATCTACGACTCCGAACTGATGCTCAACTTCTGGTGCCTCTACTGTTTCGCTATCTATGGCATTACGGCGCTTATCAAGATTATGGGACAGGAAGGCAACTATATCGACCTGCTGATGATGCACCGCGAGAATATCATCGCCTTGCTCAAGGCTAAGTTCTGGTTCTACAGTGCTGTGCTCATCGTGCCTTTCCTCATCATGCTCCCGGCTGTTGTCGAGGGCAAGTTCAGTCTGCTTATGGTACTTGCCTATATGTTGCTGACAGCAGGATTCCTGCATTTCGTCATCTTCCAACTTGCCGTCTATAATAAACAGACGCTCCCGCTGCAAGAGAAGGTAACGGCGAAGGGCAACTTCGAGAATGGTATGCAACTCGCCATCGAGATGGTAGCCCTTCTGGGTCCCGTCATTATCACAGGCGTCGGCTATGTGCTGGTAGGTCTTACCAAGACATATATCTTCATGTGCGTGCTTGGATTGGGCTTTATCGTGGCTCATCCCTGGTGGATCAGAAACATCTACAAGCGCATGATGAACCGCCGATATGAGAACCTGGAAGGCTTCCATAGCACCCGTCAATAAATTTTTATAAAGAAAATCGCCAAAAAGTTTGGTGGTATCAAAAAAAGTTAGTACCTTTGCACCCGCAAAACAAAAGGATGCACCCGTAGCTCAGTTGGTAGAGCACCTGACTCTTAATCAGGGTGTCCAGGGTTCGAGCCCCTGCGGGTGTACAAAGAGGAGGATGCGAGGCCTCCTTTATTTTTGAAATGATGATGCACCCGTAGCTCAGTTGGTAGAGCACCTGACTCTTAATCAGGGTGTCCAGGGTTCGAGCCCCTGCGGGTGTACAGATTGAAATTTTTAAAGTTAATACTAGGGTTGCCGATATGGCTCAGTTGGTAGAGCAACGCATTCGTAATGCGTAGGTCCCCGGTTCGAGTCCGGGTATCGGCTCAAGAAGAAATCAGAAACTTATTCGCGGAATTAGCACATCGGTAGTGCACGGGCTTCCCAAGCCTGGGAGGCGGGTTCGATTCCCGTATTCCGCTCTACATGAAAAGAGGATGCATCAGAACCGACGCATCCTCTTTCTTATTGATATCACTATTTTCTCAGTCTGAGCGTGTCGCCTACCTTGATACGATAGTCGGGACTCAGATGGTTCATCTTATAGAGGTTCTTCAGACGGATGCCATAGGTCTGTGCGATCGAGTACATCGACTCTCCGTCTTTCACGTAGTGCAGCCGTTCCTTATAGTCTTTCGGTGCCTTCTTCTGCTTCTTCTTCAGCCAGATAATCTCGCCTTCCTGCAGGGCGTCGTTCTTATCGCGCTCGTTATACTTTGCCAGTTTCTTGTAACTGATGCCGATCTCTTCTGCCAGCGTCTTGAAGGTGTCGCCCTGACGTGCAATCACGTAATAGTTCTTGTTGAAGATCTTGATCGAATGGAGTGGCGAATGGTTTACTGGCGTGTCCTTCGAGTGCTTCGCCATAAACTTGTCATAGTCCTTGGCCGTGTCATACTGGTAGAGTTTATACAGTTGGATAATCTCTATCAGTTTGTTGGCATACTGCGGATTCGTGGCATAGCCTGCTGCCTTCAGACCGCGCGCCCATCCCTTATAGTCGGTGATGCTGAGTTTGAAGAGCTGGCGGTAGCGCTGACTGCTCGTGAGGAATCGCGAGTGGTCCTCATACGAGTCATAGGCCGAGTCGTAGGCCCTGAAACATTCATTGCGCGCATCGTCGTCGTGATAGATTGTGCGCCCTGTCCAGCCGTTACACTTGATACCGAAGTGGGCATTGCCCTTCGTTGCCAGTTCACTGCGACCTGCAGCACTCTCAAACACACCCTGCGCCAGTGTGATCGAGGCAGGGATATGGTAGCGCTTCATCTGCTCGATGGCGATGTCCTTATATTGATTGAAATATTCTTGATAGGTCTGATTCCAACGCACCTGCCCGAAGGCAGACAGCGATATAACTAAACAGACTGAAATAAAAATTTTTCTCATATCATGTGATAATATGCTGCAAATTTAGTGATAATTCCCGAATTATTCGTAATTTTGCCGAAAAATATAGCAATTTATGGAACAACTTGAACTAAAATCCGTCATCAAGGTGTGTCAACCCGAAGAATTGACTGCCGAAGAACAGCATTTATTGTCGCTTGCCATCGAAGCCACCAGCCGCAGTTATGCCCCCTACTCCCGTTTCCATGTAGGTGCAGCCGTCCGTCTGGATAATGGCGAGGAGATCATCGGCAGCAATCAGGAGAATGCAGCCTATCCCTCGGGGCTCTGTGCCGAGCGCACGGCACTCTTTGCCGCCGGCACGCTCTATCCCGATGTGCCCGTTTCGCTGCTGGCTATTGCCGCACGCGGCACCGATGGCGAACTGCTCTCTGAGCCTTGCAGCCCTTGCGGCAGTTGTCGCCAGGTTATCATCGAGTCCGAGAAGCGGGCAGGCTGTCCTATCCGCATCTTGCTCTATGGCCGTCGGTGTGTCTATGTGATTGATGGCATCGCTCAGTTGATGCCGCTCATGTTCTCCGAGTTCTAATAGCAGCCCAACCCCTGTGCGGGCGAGGTCTCCACAAGGTGGAAGTCATAGATGAAGTTGTCTTCGTCTATCTTTACGAAGTGATGCTTGCCGCCAGCCTCGTCCTTGGGCGATTCCCAGATAATATCGGTGAATTCTTCTGATTCTTTTTCCGGCATTCGTATCAGACAGTCGGTGAAATGGTATTTGAATTCCGTTTCGCCATCTGCCTTCAGCCCTTCAACGACATCGTCGGCATAGCCCGTCAGTATCGAGCCCGTGCAATTGATCTCTGTCGGCAGCGTCTTCTCTCCCCAGAGGTTCGTAAACCTGATAGCGGCACCACGGCCTGCATTGAAGGGGAAGAATTGCGCCAACGTACAATAGCTGATGTCTGCCTTGCCACCTGTTACCGACAGACAATCGCCGCCAGCATTGCTCAACTGACAGTGATCCAGGGCGATATTCGCATTCACCGCCGCTACGCCCGTGCCACTGCAATTGTGCACCGTGCATCGCTCCATCTCCAGACGATAAGTTGTCAGATCGAGTTCGGCAGAGTCGCAAACGATACCTTCAACGGCATTTCGTATCTCAGTATCCATCAGACTGTTATCCGTCGATGTTTCCGTAAACCTGATACCCTGCCACTGGCCGTCGGCGCGGTCATACGGCATATAGTCGAACAGCCGGTCCAGCCGGTCGCCACGCATCAAGCAGTTCTCCGTCTTCAGCGTACCGTTCACCTCTATTCCTGCCCCGCTGTGAAAGTATAGCGTCGTGTTCTGCAGTGTCAGCGTCACACCTTCTTCCACCACCATGTTGCCATAGACGACGAGCGGTTGCTCCGAACTGACGACCGAGTCTTTCGCGAACACGGGGTCGTAGAGTTTCTTGGCGTCCCAGGCCCATGCCCTCAGGTTTACCTTCTGTTCTCGCCCACTTTCCAGATTGAATAGCAGGTCGTCTTCTATCAGCGTCGGCTTGGCCTGTTTGTTCTCTGGTGCCGTCAGTTCCACAAACACCAGTATGCTGTCCTTCCGTCTGATCTCCACGTTGTGTGTCTGCGAACCATTGCTGTTGTCGAGATACACCCCGTCCACATTCACGCGATAGCCCGTCTGGTTGCCGCGCTTCAGTCTTACCGTCGATAGTCTTAAGCCCTGGTCGTTCCTGTTGTACACCCAGAAGGCATACGTCGATGAGGGCGTCTTACTGAACAGCGTGTCCATCTTCAGCGTATCGGCCGAAAATGTCAGTTCCAGGCCAGAACTCGTCGAAAACGACTCATCGTTCTCGCAGGCCACCCACAGCAGTATGAATAATATATAAAAAATCCGTTTCATCGTATAGACAAAACGGATTTCTTATTCATTTATTGTGTGCTTACTTGCCGAAATAGCGCTTCAGCAGTCCGGCGAAGCCTGCACCGTGACGAGCCTCGTCCTTAGCCATCTCGTGAACGGTGTCGTGGATAGCGTCGAAGCCAGCAGCCTTGGCGTTCTTGGCGATACGGAACTTATCCTCGCAAGCACCAGCCTCGGCAGCAGCGCGCTTCTCCAGATTGGTCTTCGTGTCCCATACGCACTCACCCAGCAGTTCAGCAAACTTAGCAGCGTGCTCAGCCTCCTCGAAAGCATAGCGCTTAAAGGCCTCTGCGATTTCGGGATAGCCCTCACGGTCGGCCTGACGGCTCATAGCCAGATACATACCAACCTCGCCGCACTCACCGTTGAAGTGGTTGCGCAGGTCCTCGATCATCTCGTCGCTCACGCCTTCGGGCTTGCCGTCGCCAATCTTGTGCACGGTAGCATAGGTCATGTCTGCATCATCAGCCATTTCTGAGAACTTGCTGGCAGGAGCCTTACAGATGGGGCACTTCTCGGGAGCTGCATCGCCTTCATAGATATATCCACAAACGGCGCAAATAAACTTTTTCTTCATAATTACAGTATTTGTTTAGTTAATAATATTGTGATTTCATACTTGCGTTTGCAAATATACAATAAAAAATCTGAATCTCCAAATTTTTTCACCTCATTATTTTTCAATTTATACAACGTCTAAACTCAGCCACTACCAGCTACCGCGCCATTTTCACGACGTATTGTCCGGTATCGTTCCATAGTTTACGCTCGCCAGTCATCTTAAACCCGTTTCTCTCATAGAAAGCGATGGCACGGCAGTTCTTCTCAAGCACCCAGAGACGATCGGCCGATTCCTGGTTTACGGCATAACTGATCAGTTCCGCACCGATGCCCTCGCCCTGAAAGAAATGGTCGGTATATAGCTCCTTAATCTCGCCATCGCATATATGGATGTAAGCCTTGACGACACGATCTGATTCGTAAACCCATATATCATCGAGAAAAGCCCGCTCGGTGTTGATGGTATCAACGACAGTCAGTTGATTGAATGAGAACTCATCGTCGCAAAATATGCGCCGATAGTTCACCCGTTTTACAAATACGGCAATCTCTGCGATTCGCACGAGATCGGCCTCTGTCGCTTTCCTTATCATTGCCATGCTTTTTTATTTGATGCAAAGATAAGAAAAACATTTGAAATCTCCAAATTTACTTTAGTTTACGACACGATTTCTCCCCTATTCTCCCCCATTGTCGCATATCTCCCACTCCGTCGCAACAACTCGAAGAAGATTCATCGCTAATCTTTGGAATCAGCCGAAAATCGTCTTACCTTTGCATCATCAAAAGTTAAAGTTACAATTAAAATTATTTATTGCTTATGGGTTTCATTATGTTAGTTGGTTGGTTTATCAGACACATGTAAGGCTCGCACATATAGCGGGCCTTGTGTCATTTTTATAGGGCTGCTTGGATGGCGGGCAGAAGCGTAAGGTCGGCAGGAAGCCAGGCTACGCTCTCCAGCTCGTCTTTCGCAAGCCACCGGGCGGCTTCATGCTCCTTCAGCGTCAGACTGCCACTCTCCACATGGCACCAGTAGCAATGCATCTTCAGGTGAAACTTCGGATAATCCCACTCCACAGTCTGCACCAGACGCTCCACGACAATGCGCGTTTCAAGTTCCTCCAGTATCTCTCTCTTCAACGCCTCCTCTGGCGACTCCCCTGGCTCCATCTTGCCACCCGGGAACTCCCAGCTATCCTTAAACTCGCCGTATCCCCGCTGCGTGGCGAAGATCTTGTCTCCTTTGCGGATAATCGCCGCAACGACTTCTATCTGTTTCATTTCCGTTTATGATGGGCTTCTAATCCTTGACAGGCGGTTCGAGCGGCTCTGCGGCCAGGGGCATCTCTGAGTCCATCTCCTGCGGATGGGAAACGATCTCCACTTGATGATCCTGCAGCCAGATGTGGTTCAGCGTGAATGCAATCGAGTCGAGCGTCTCTTCGCGCTTCTTCGGCTTCAGCTGGCACTCCCACACCGTGATGCAGTGCCACCCCATCTCAGCCAGTCTGCGCTGCTCCTCCTTGTCGCGCTCCTTGTTCCTGCGGATTTTCGCCACCCAGAACTCACGGTTCGTCTTCGGAATCTTGCAGCACTCAGAATTCTTAATACCCAATATTTCGTTTTCTGTGTTCAGCGAGACTTCGTGCCCATGCCAGAAGCACCCGTTCACAAAGATGCACGTCCTGTATTTCCTCAGCACCAGATCCGGATGTCCAGGCAAGCGTTTGTGATTTAAGCGATACCTGAAACCACGTTTCCACAGCCCACGCCTTACAATTATCTCAGGCTTCGTATCCTTCCCCCGGATAGCAGCCATATTCTTATGCCGTTGTTCTGCAGAGAGTTTATCCATATTTCATTATTTGATGCAAAGATAAGAAAAACGTTTGAAATCTCCAAATTTTCTTTTGTTTGCGACAAGATTTCGTTCTATTATTCCACTTTGTCGCAGATCCCTCGCAACGTCGCAACAACTCGATGAAGAATCTTCGCTATTCTTTGGAATCAGCCGAAAATCGCCATACCTTTGCTCTCGCGAAGACAGGCTGCGCCTCAGCAATCTAAAGCAAGCTTTGATTGCATTCGGCTTGCACTGCCTTTGCAACATCAAAAGTCAGTTGAAGTTCTTGGACTAGCCAAGCGACAAAGTCGAGCGAGTTTTCTTTTTCATAATAATGTTATAAGGCTTTGGTTTATAAGCAATACAAGGCTCGCAGGGATGCGGGCCTTGTATGCGTTAAGGAAATTGTTAAATGTACAACAAGAACTTCTACATCAGTAACCTTCCTTTATCCTTAGATATATAGCTGTGCCTATCCACAACACAACTACGATAATGCCCATCGTGGCAATTGCTCCTATTAGATCCATATTCTATCTCCTATCTTTATTAGCAAAATTAATCAAATACATCCCAAAAGCTATAAATATCGTAACCACTATGATACTTAACCAAAACAGGAACTGATAATCTAAGTCCTGTTTCATCAATCCTGCAAGGATAACTCCACCGATAATTAGCTTTGCGACATCAATAAAGAAATCCCCCATCTTTTTTGCTATAGGATGATTCTCAGCAGGTTTTGCGATTTCAACTCCTACAGTATTAATCTGTTGAGCACTTTTGGCTTTAGCCCTTTCACGTCTCGTACTCATCGGCAAAGATACATTAAAAGGTTGATACTACCAAACAATCTCTCCGATTTTACACATTTTTTTGCTTTTTGCTCTTTCATACGCATTACAATTTAAGTGAATAACTATTGTTAACACTGCAAAATTAAGCAATAATTTCGAACCCACCAAATAATCGGGAATAAAACCTCCAAATTTCTTTTGTTTGCGACACAACTTCGTCTTATTCTCCCATTTTGTCGCAGATCCTCCTCTCTGTCGCAACAACTCGAAGAAGAATCTTCGCAATTCTTTGGAATCTATGAAAATCCATCGTACCTTTGCTCTCGCGAAGACAGGCTGCGCCTCAGCAATCTAAAGCAAGCTTTGATTGCATTCGGCTTGCACTGCCTTTGAATCAACAAAAGTTAGTTGAAGATTTCTTTTTTCATACAATATTAGGTTTTGGTTTATAGTTAGTTAGATGTATGTAGGGTTTGCAGGGATGCAAGCCTTACATGCGTTATGAGACTATTGTTTGATCATCACAGAGGGACGGTTCTTTCGTTCATTAAAAGAGCCGTCCTTTTTAGTTTGGCTTGCTATCAGGGACGCAAGAAGCCGATTCGTCGCCGATTCTGTTGCGAGGGCGGGCGCACGGCAAAGTGCAGCCAGCAGATGTTCCCATGCTGCTCCAGCAAGAGTTCGTCGAAGTTTTGATCAGTGCCGTCAGCGATGTCGAGCAAGATGCAGGCATAGCGGATCATCTGTTCCTTACCCACACAGCGGATATCCACCGCACAGCCCGTCACATGATTCGAGGTCGCTACCCCACCCGCCAGCTTATTCACCGCTGGCGAGCGATAGCCAGAGTTAATCACGATCCCCTCCACATTCTCCGAGGTCTCATAATCCTCCCCAGGCTTCAGACAGTACAGCGTATTATAACTATACCGTAGCTCCTCCAGCCACCAGCAGAGCCGCTTCAGGTTCTCAATCACTTCGTGACTCGGGATGTTCCCATCCGCTGTCACATGCTTGGTCTTGGTAAGCTCCCCGAGCGTCATGTGCTCGGAGAGTTTGGCTTGTTTATTCATTTCTACGTTATTCATCATACATGATTTTTACAAAAATGTCAAGATGTCAAGATGTCAACATCAGATGGCTTTAGCAAGTTTTCTGAATACACCCTTCTGGAGCTTCTCAACGACATTCGCCCGAACCCATTCTTTGGTTTTCCTTGAGGCGCTGTCATTTTTGGTGTACCCACAGATTCGCATCACGTCCTGCGTCGTGAATTCATCCGGCAGCTGGGCATAGAACTTCGCCGTCTTGTCGTACACGCGGCGCAGCTGGGTGTCGCGGGCATCGTTCTCAAACATGTCCTGCAGCAGCTGGCCGAACAGCGCGTCCTCGCATTTGTTGATGATCTCGCACATCAGGTCGGCAAAGTCCAGATGGTGCTGCTCTATCTTCGCCTCACCCGTCTTCACGAACTCCTCCCACGAGGGCTGTGTCGAGATGACCTGCGGGATGCACACCGCCATCACCTTGTCCTGCAGACGCTTGCGCTCCAGATTGAGCACCTTGTCCTCGTTGATGCGCGCCTCTTCACCGAGGGCCGCACAGAGGTCGTAAACGTGCTTCACCAGCGGCTCCAGTCCCTTGATCTCACACTTCAGTGCGTCAAACCGGGCACCCCACTCCTCCATGTCGTGGGCGGGCGTCTTGTCACGCTTGGTAGGCCTGTACTCATCCGTGTGGAAGTCCTCCTCGGGCATCACCCAGGCCGTCATGCGGGTTGACATGCCGTCACCGATATTCCGGGCGTTGATGAACTGCTGAAGCGAAGTGCGCGTGCAGGTGAAGACACCCGAGAACATCATGGGCATCGAGTTGTTCACCGAGTCGGAGTTGGCATAGTCCACACCGTTGCGCTCGTTGTGGAAGGCCTGCAGCATGATGTCGCGCTTCTCCTGGAAGCCTCCCTTGGCGTTCACCAGCGAGAGCAGCTCGGTGGAGAACATATACTGGTGCAGAAACCACGTCTGGCCGTCATAGCCCGTCTCCGTGTTGTTCTCCGCGTGCTTGTAGAAGCGGTTGTTCGACACCTTCACCACGTTGTATCGGATGATGCCTCCGGGCTCGTGCAGGGCCTCGCCCTTCTGTGCCTTGCTCGACGTGCCGCGCTCGTTCTTCTCTTTCTTATAGGCCTTCTCCGCGTCGCGGGCAGGCTTGTCGCTCTCACGCATCGTCAGCATGATGTGGTCGTCCTGTTCCTTGGCCAGCGACTTGCCCGATGCAGGGTCGCCGCACATCAGCACCAGCGAGTTCAGGCGCTGCATGTCACCCTTCCAGTTCTGGTAGTCACAGCGCGTCAGCAATACGGAGTACATTCCCGAGGCCGAGATCACCGCACCGGGCTTCACGCGAACATTGTCCACATGTGCCAGTGCCGGTTCGTAGCAGCCCAGCGGCAGCTGCATCAGCCGGTCGGCCCAGTCGTCGTAAGGCAGGTTGTTCTGCACCGTGTCCTTCTTCGTGATTTTCAGTCCGAAGGCGGCGAGAGCCTGCTGGAGCTCGTCAGAGGCAGCCCCGCGCGGACGGTACCTGCAGACGTCCTCGGCCATGTTCTCCAGCTCCTGCGTGCGACCTTCCTTGACGAAGTCCTCGTAGAAGTCGGCCTGCTGCATCAGCCACATCACGTTGGCAGGCTTGTTGTCTGCGATGCGGCGCAGCTCGCCCGAGAGTTCCAGCATCCGCTGGTGGCGGTCTCCATGGGCAGGGCGTCCGCCCTTCAGCTCGTTCCACTTCGCCACGATGTCCGTGTAGGGCACGCCGTGGTAGCAATAGGTGCCGTTCTCATCCCGGTCGAGCGTCACCTCCGCCGGCTCCTGGCTCACTCCAGTGCCCTGATCGCTCTTTCCAGCACCATCTTCAGCGAAATCAATCGTGCTCTGAGAATTCCCCTCACGGTAGCGCTGGCCGAATTTCTTGTCGTATAAAGGATTATCATAATTGAAGAGTTCCTGTTCGTTCATAAATAGGATATCGTCCCACTTCGGGATAAACGAGAGTCGCGAGCTGTCCTTGCAGCCCTTGTCGATCTTCAGGGCGAGCCCCAGGCGCTTGCCCATCTGCAGCTGGTTGTCCACGAGGTTGAGCTCCGGATCGGCCTTGAACACCACCTTCAGCCCCTCACCGCTCGGCGTGATGAACACCAGCACAATATTTTTCAGGCCCGTGCCTAATAAACCCCAGCGCTCGACGACCTCACGCGGATTCTCCACGTGGTCGAAGTCGCACATCACCAGGCCGTTCAGCACGCACTGCGCCTGCAGGCGCCAGCGGCCTTTCATACCCTTGTTGTACTTCGCCTTGCCCTCCGACACCAGCACCTCCCTGGTCTGGAAGAGCAGCCCCGGCAGCGTACCCTTCAGCGCTTTCGCCTCGGCGACTTGGCCGCAGGCATTGAGCCTGCGCACCTCGTCGATCTTCTTTGCCGTTGCAGGAGCCTGTGTCAGCCCCTTGAACACCTCTACCGTGCACGGCAGGCATTCAGCACACTTGTTCTGTTGATAAGCAAACATCTTCTTAATTCTCCTTCTAAGTTACTGATTTCTGTTCCATAGTCAGGTGTCTCCAGCAGATTCACCGTCTTCTTCACTGTCAGCTCGTGGCGGTCCTTCGAGAGCCACACCTCCAGCCGTGCGTCCTGCGTCTGCAGCGGCCTGTCCATCGGGTCGGGCGACGGTGTGCCGCCCATCTCCAGGATGAAGGCGTCGAACTGGCGTTTCATCTCGCCCACCATGTCACCCGTGCTCTCTGGCACCATCAGCTGGATCACCCGCTTGGGGTTGCGCTTGCCCGTGGTGGTGTACATCTCCGAGTCGCCCTTCTCCACCACGTTCTTCTTCGTGGGCTTGCCCTGTGCCTCAGGTCTCACGATGATCTCGTCGGTACCGGCCTTCACTCTTACCTTGGCGCGATAAGTCACGTCCTTCTCAAAAATCTTGTCGTTCATAATCCTTGTCTTTATTTCAGTTTTGTAATGTAATAATTATTGGCATAATACTTCCTGCCGTCCTGTGCCGTACGTTCTGTAGCGGTCCACGCACCTTGCACGATGTGCTGGCGGGTGAAGTCATAGGTCGTTTCCTTCTCGCGTTTGGCCACACTGCTTGACATCTCCGCATAGAAGTAATCAATACCGTCGTCTAACAGGAAACCGCGCTTGGCCTTTGTCTCCCCGTTGCTCTGGTACTCCGCATACCCGAAGTCCTGCAAAATCCTAACTTGTTTTTCCATACCTATTTCTGTTTTTTAAAATTTGTACTTGATGTTTATTGTTTGAAAGCTTTCGAGTGCAAATTTCGGAAAAAGGATTCGTAGAAAAAAAGAAAGAAAGTTACCCAACTTTCTTTCATTCCTCCAAACCACTGATAATAAAAAAGTTAGGCCACTTTTTACGGTGACCTAACTTTCATGATTCTTTCAAAATACGGTGCTTAAATGATGCTTTTCATAAACTCTTCAACGGCTTTCTTGACATCCTTTTCTGGTGACTCGCCGAGCTTCTGCCTCACGGAATGGTCGATACCCTTTCCGGGCTCCAGGCACTCTGCCATCTGCACCGTGTTGGCCGTAGGCTGATAGATAACGTTGCTCACCTGATGGATGATCTGAGCCAGCAGGTTACGGTTGAACGTCGTATCCTGCTGCTTGCCTTTCTTGTAGATCACGGCTTTCACCTGACTGATCTCCAGAATACCCTCCCATATCTCGTCATATCTGTCACGATACTGCTCCCTTACTACAGGCCGCAGCCGCCCCACATACTCCATGATGGCCTCCTTCGAGGCTGGAGCGCATGCGTCGTCCTTCTTGCGTTCCTCCGCCCCGCGATGATCATTATAGGTCATTGTACCGTTGTTCTCCATCACAAACTGGCCCACGCTCATTCCGCTTTTGGCGAGCGTCTCCATCATCTTCAGTTTCATTTCGTCTGTCATATCGTTCAATATATAATTAAGGTGGTTATTGGTGTTCCACTGTTCCGGTGTTGTCCATGATGAACTGATCGGTATCTATTATCATGTGCGGTTCTTTCTCGGGCAGCTCAACAGCCTCGTTGATAGCCTCCAGAGCCTTTCCATCCATTGTGTCCGACACCGTCTTCTGCATAAACGTCTGCAGGAAAGCCACCAGGCGGATGTCAGAGACATGCGCCACGAAATGCTTGATCTTCGTCCACGACAGCCAAAGATAGTTCTTCAGCATGGCGTTTTCAAACTGAGTAGCTGCATTTGCAGTCTCTGCATGCTCATACCTCTGTTTCCACTCTTCGCACTCTGCCCTTGCCACCAGCAAGTCGCCCTTCAGTTGCTCAACCTTGTTTTCAAGGGTGGCTATTTTTACGTCCCTGTCGCTCATCTGGCCTGACAGGGACAAGAATTCCTCGTCTGAAAGATTCATTAGATCCTCCTTTCTAAAAAGTTAATGAAATTATTGTTTCTCTGGAAATCCACCTATACAAATGGGACTGCAAAATTAGTAAATAATCCGAAGATTATATCATGAAATCCAAGTTATTTTCCGGCATTAAGCAATTTTGGCAATTGAATATTTACAAACGACATTTTTTTAAGTCAAGAAGAAACGGAAGCCGTGACTGACTTCCGTTTCTCTATTCTCATCTTTGGGGTTTTCCTCCTGCGCCGTTATTAATTGCCCGTGCGAATGTATTGCAGGGCACGGTCGAGCTGACTGTCAGGGCCGTACCCCCCTTTCCAGGCATCGCTGTCGAGGGTCACTTCTATGTCGGGGGTAAGGCCAATGCCGTCGAGCACCTTGCCGTGGGGGAAGGCGCAGAGGATGGGAATGTAGGCCCATACCGCCGTCTCATTTTGAACACCCAGTCCGCTGGAGTAGGTCTGCGTATATCCTTCCTGTCCGTCGATGAGGCCGCACATGCCGCCCCAGGTCCTGGTGCCTACTATCTTGCCGTTGTCGAGCAACT
>JAEEGF011037196.1_pt1 | contig 22493 bp, 11 predicted proteins | sample 9134171 | NCBI WGS metagenome assembly JAEEGF01 (sample SAMN16246542, study PRJNA631951) | gut metagenome | biome: gut microbiome; feature: rumen; material: AP-attached | host: Bos | place: Iran: Karaj | collected 2018-10 | reverse complement strand
ACGTAAAAGTTGCAATTAACGGTTTCGGCCGTATCGGTCGCCTCGCTTTCCGTCAGATGTTCGAGGCTGAAGGTTATGAAGTAGTCGCTATCAACGACCTGACCAGCCCCAAGATGCTGGCTCACCTGCTGAAGTACGACACCGCTCAGGGCGGTTTCGCTGGCAAGTTCGGTGAGAACAAGCACACTGTAGAGGCTACTGAGAACTCTATCATCGTCGATGGTAAGGAGATCACCATCTACGCTGTGCCCAACGCTGCTGAGCTGCCTTGGGGTAAGATCGGCGTTGACGTCGTTCTCGAGTGCACAGGTTTCTATACATCTAAGGAGAAGGCTTCTGCTCACATCCAGGCTGGTGCCAAGAAGGTTGTCATCTCTGCTCCTGCTGGCAACGACCTCCCCACCATCGTCTACAATGTGAACCACAAGACTCTGAAGAAGGAAGATACAGTTATCAGCGCTGCTTCTTGCACCACCAACTGTCTCGCTCCCATGACAAAGGCTCTGAACGACTACGCTCCCATCCAGAGCGGTATCATGACAACCGTTCACGCCTACACTGGCGACCAGATGATTCTCGACGGTCCTCAGCGCAAGGGTGACCTGCAGCGTGCTCGTGCCGGTGCTGCCAACATCGTTCCCAACAGCACAGGTGCTGCCAAGGCTATCGGTCTCGTTATTCCCGAACTGAACGGCAAGCTCATCGGCGCCGCTCAGCGTGTCCCCACCTTCACAGGTTCTACCACCATCCTGCACGCAGTTGTCAAGGGTGACGTTACCGTTGAGGGTATCAACGCAGCCATGAAGGCAGCTGCCAACGAGAGCTTCGGCTACACCGAGGAGAAGCTCGTCAGCAGCGACATCATCGGCATGAAGTTCGGCAGCCTCTTCGACGCCAACCAGACTATGGTAAGCAAGATGGAGGACGGCAACAGCCTCGTACAGGTTGTCAGCTGGTACGACAACGAGAACAGCTACACCAGCCAGATGGTTCGCACTATCAAGTACTTCGCTGAGCTCTAATAGTAAGGCATAAGTAATTTTTTTTTCATAATTAAAAGTATCAGTTTGGGGAGGGCATCAGTCGTGAGATTGGTGCCCTTTCTTTTGCCTTCCAAACGCCGCGTGCGGCGATTGCAATCCCCGGCTGCGGCGATGACCATTTCCGCGTGCGGCGTTGGCAATCGCCGCACGCGGCGTTTTCATACATGGCGTAAGGGGGTGAAAAAGCCAGTGTGCGAGCCGGCCAAACGATGCTGTTATCGTTCAGGTTTCCAGTAGGTTCGGTGTTGTTCTCAGCCGTATAATCGCTATCAGCATCGCGCCGTACATCAGGACGACGACTGTTTTGCTGGGGTAGAGGTCGGTCAGTATCGAACATGGGATGCTGCCGGAAAAGTCGAGAACCTTTTCTTGGAACGAGACGATGGTGTTCAGCAACCATCCCAGCGGAGCGACGGGAAGCAGCATGGCGGCAAGCGTCAGATAGATGATGACAGTCGTCAGCGGTATCAGGATTACGCTCAGCAAAGGACCGAGCAAGGGTAGATGATGGAAGTAGTAAGCCACTAAGGGCAATGTTCCCAAGCTGGCAACGGTGGAAACCGCAAGCAACTCAACCGTCCAGTGCAACTTCGGAAATAGGTCTGAAACAGGTCTCCAAAGCGCTAGAAGGAAGAAAACGGCAGAGAAAGAGAGCTGGAAACTGATGCTCAGCAGGTCGGATGGGGCAATCAGGAGAATGACGACTGCGCTCAATGCAAGCGGATGCAACGGATCTGTGTCGTATTGCATCAGGGAGATAACCGTGAAGACAGAAAGCATCAGCGCCGCTCTTACCAATGAGACGGGCATACCTGCCACTAAGGCGTAGCCCCAGAGACAAAGCAGGATGATGGGCAACGCGTGCCATCGCCAATGATTGTGGCGTACCCATCGAACGAAGATGAGATATATGAAACCATATATGATGCCGAGATGCGTGCCGCTCAAAGCCAGCAGATGAGCCGCTCCGACTTTCCTGTAAGCCTGTTTGGTCTCATACTCCAAGTCCTCTTTCTTTCCGACAGTCAGCGCAGAAGTCAGGGCCAGTGTCTTATGCGAGACGCCCGACCTCTCAAGTCTTGCTACCATAGAGGTCTGAATCTGTTTCGCCTCTTGCCTGATGGTGCTCTGCCAGGCAGGTTCTGCCTCGCTGACCGAGCCAATGGCGGCTCTGCTGCATCCCAGCAAGAACCATACGAGCAGGGTCAGGACATCGTGCCAATGCTCTGTCTTTCGCAGCATGGTGCAGGCAATAACTGCGGCTGCGAGAGCTGGCAGATAATAGGGTAGGGGGAAAGACAGCCCAACGGCAATGCCCGCCATGAGGAAGGCAGCGCACCAAAGCATCGGGTGCTGGACAATCATAATGCGGGGAAGGCGTTCAGCCTGTGGTTATAGAGCGGCGAGTTCTTCGCAAGCCCTTGTCGGGTCGGGCGCCGAGAAGACATAGCTGCCCGCTACGAGGACGTCGACTCCTGCATCCCTCGCCTGGCGACCTGTTTCGAGGTTCACTCCGCCGTCAACCTCAATGAGGGCTTTGCTGCCGGTACGGGCGAGCAACTCTCGCAACTCTCTGACTTTGTCCAAGGTGCGAGGAATGAACTTCTGTCCCCCGAAGCCCGGGTTGACACTCATCAGCAGAATGAGGTCGACATCGGCGGCTATGTCCTCCAATACGGAGACGGGAGTGGCAGGATTGAGCGTGACGCCAGCCTTCATGCCGGCTTCGTGGATCTGCCAAACCACTCGGTGCAAATGGGTGCAGGCCTCGTAGTGGACGTTCATCAGATAGGCTCCGAGAGCTTTCACCTCGTTCACGAACTTCTCGGGTTGCACAATCATCAGGTGCACGTCGAGCGGCTTCTGGCAAATGCGAGCCACATGCTTCAGTACAGGAAACCCGAAGGAAATGTTGGGGACGAACACGCCGTCCATCACATCGATGTGGAGCCAGTCGGCGCAGCTCTTGTTGAACCACTCCATCTCCGATTCGAGATTGGCGAAGTTGGCTGCGAGCAATGAAGGGGAAATCATGTCAAGCGAGAGCTATTGTGTAGGGCTGAGGCCGATAGGCGCGGGCAAACTGACGAATCTTTGCCAGAACGGCGGTGCTTGGCTGAAAAAGAGGAAGGGGTAATGCTTGTTCCATAGGCGGTAGCTGAGAGGTTGGATTTGATGTTGTCGAACAAGTTGTGTGACTTGCTTCTGTATTTAAAACGAAAACCGAACGCGTTTTATTGTGAAAGGCGGAATGTTTTTTCAATTATTTTGTCATTCGCCCCTATTTAGATTTCCATGAAATAAACATGTTTTAAATTCGGTAAGATACCAAAAAACTAACTCTATATAATTACGAAAGTTATGCCTTGGTATATTGCGTCTGTTGGGGTGTATTGGCACGTGGGAAGGGTTTGTGAATCAAATCGTTGTATATATGCAAGGGACAAGAATGCGCCTCAGAAGGCCTTTTCTAGCCGCAAATTGAAATACAGAAAGTTATGCAACAGAGCTCTTTTCGAGTCAAGGAAAAAAGTTTGGTGGTTTGTGGATTTTGTAGTACCTTTGCAGTCGAATTCGCCTCAAAAAAACAGGAGTAAAAAAGGGCACGGGATGTCCGCCTCGCACATACATTATTTATATAATTATGTGCATGTAAGAAAAGACAGATGACAGAGAACGAACAGATATTGTGGCAGCGTTGCTTGGAGATGTTCCGCAGCAATGTTAGCGAGCAGCAGTTCCAGACTTGGTTCTCGCCGATGAAACTCAAGTCGTACGACGCTGTCCGAAAGGAGCTGGCGGTATTCATACCGTCCCAGTTCTTCTTCGAGTATCTGGAGGAGCACTTCCGTCGTCTCATTCACGTCACTATCAGTCGTTTCTTTGGTAGCGATGTCACGCTCTCGTATGAGGTCGAAGTGGCAGACAACGTGACCGTCAACCAGGAGAGCGATGGCGACATCATGCAGCAATCCGCTCCCAGCAGCTTCGCCGCAAACCAGTCGCCCACACTCGCTCAGGCTGTCGGTCTGCCGGAAGACCTCGACTCGCAGCTCAATCCGCATCAGACGTTCAGCAACTTCATCGAAGGAACAAGCAATAAGCTGCCGCGAAGTGTGGGGCAGGCCATAGCAGAGCATCCTGAGCAGATGACCTTCAATCCCCTCTTCATCTATGGTCCGAGCGGTGTAGGCAAGACACATCTTGTGAATGCCATCGGCCTGCGCACAAAGGAGCTGCATCCCGAGAAGCGCGTCCTCTACCTCAGCGCACATCTCTTCATGGTGCAGTTCACCGATGCTCGCAAGAACAATGTCTTCAATGACTTCATGCACTTCTACCAGAGCATCGACATGCTTATCATGGACGACATGCAGGAGCTCATCGGTATGGCAGGCACACAGAACGCTTTCTTCCATGTCTTCAACCACCTCCGTCAGAACGGCAAACAGATCATTATGACTTGCGACCGTCCGCCTGTCTCGCTGCAAGGCATGGAGGAGAGGCTCATCACCCGCTTCAAGAGCGGACTGATGGCAGAGATGGAGAAGCCCGAGGAAGGTTTGCGTCGCAGCATCTTGCACAGCATTGTGAAGCATGATGGTCTGAGCATCCCCGATGATGTGCTGGACTTCATCTCGTCGAATGTCAGCAACAGTGTCCGCGAGCTAGAAGGCATTATCCATAGCCTGCTGGCGTATTCTGTCGTTTATGGAAAGGACATCGACCTCGACTTTGCTCAGCGCATCCTTGCAGGGCGCATCAAGGTGGAGAAGAAGAACATCACCATCGACCAAATCATATCCTGTACCTGCGAATACTTCAAAGTCAAAGAGGAAGAGGTGTTCGGTAAGAGCAGGAAGGCAGACATCGTGACTGTTCGTCAGGTGAGCATGTATCTTGCCCATAAGCACACGAAGCTTACGGCGAGCAAGATAGGCATTTATGTGGGCAACCGCGACCATGCTACCGTCCTGCACGGCATCAAAGCGATAGACGGACGACTAAAAGTGGACAAGAAGCTACAGCATCATCTCGAGGAACTGGAAGGAAAACTAATAGGGAAAGCACTATGAACATTAAGCAGAGAAGAACTATCCGCAAGTATACTCAGCAGCCCGTCAGCGACGAGCTGCTGAATCGGTTAATAGAGGAAGCGTCGCGCACCCAAACGATGGGCAACCTGCAGCTCTACAGCGTTGTGGTGACGCGCTCGGCTGATATGAAGGAACAATTGGCTCCCGCTCACTTCTTCCAACCAATGGTAACGCAGGCTCCAGTGGTGCTGACCATTTGCGCCGACTTCCGCAGGACAACCGATTGGTGCTTGCAGCGACATGCAAGTCCGGGGTACGATAATGCCTTGAGCTTCCTCAATGCTGCCACCGATGCCCTGCTCTTCACACAGACTTTCTGTTGCTTGGCCGAAGAGGAAGGCCTCGGCGTTTGTTTCCTTGGGACGACCATTTATCAGCCGCAAGCCATCATTGCTGTTCTTGAGTTGCCCGAACTTGTCTTCCCTGTTGCCACGCTCACGGTGGGCTGGCCTGCCGAGAAACCCAGGCAGACTGACCGCCTGCCGCTGCAAGCCATCGTGCATCAGGAGACCTACAATCCCTTTACTCCAGAGCGCATAGATGCTTGCTACAAGAGGCGCGAGTCCCTTGCCTCAAACAAGCATTTTGTGGAAATCAACGAGAAGGAGACATTGGCTCAGGTCTTTACGGACATCCGTTACACCAAGAAGGACAACGAGGCGATGTCCGAGTTCCTGCTTTCTACTCTCTCGCAACAGAAGTTCATGAAGACAGAAGGCTTCCCCGGAGGCATCATCCCCTCCGTTGTGGAGCGCAGGCCGGAAGTCTTGGAGTGCGATGTCGTGCGCTTCCAGAACAAGAAAGAGAAGTGGGTGGCATTCGTCGGTCTGCTCGACAACCTCCCCTACGAGATCTTTACCGGCTTGCAGGACGACGAGGAGGGCATCGCCATCCCAAAGAGCGTATCGAAGGGTTTCATCATCAAGCACTACGACCGCGAAGGGCAGAAGCGCTACGACTTCCAGTTCGTCAACAAGCGTGGCTACAAGACCACTATCGAGGGCCTGAGCGAGCGCTTCAACCCGAAGTATTGGGACTATGCAAAGCTCATCAGCGGTGTGCTTCGCTATCGTATGCCCATCGACCATGTCATCCGTCTCATCACGTCCCTTCAGTTGGAGAACGACACGATGAACTCTTGGACGGCAGGCGTGGCTCGAGTCCTGAAGAGGTACTTGCCTGACGCACAGCAGACGCCAGACGAGGAGGAAACAGAATAAGCCCCCCAAGTACCTATCTAACTCCTTCAATGGGAGCACATCAGGCAAAGAAAGCCCCGCGCTAAGAGGGGAAACTATTAAATGGTAAATGGCTAAATGGTAAATGGTAAATGCGAGATAGCGGTCAACCGCATCAAGGTATATGCCTATCATGGCGTAGCACAGCAGGAGCGCATTGTCGGTGCGGACTTTTATGTGACTGTCAATGCTCTTGTCGATGTGGCGCCCTCGGCTTGGAGGGACGACCAACTCGACGGCACAGCCGACTATTCCCGCTTCGTCGGCATTGTCCGCAAGGAAATGGCCGTTCCCTCGAACCTCTTGGAGCATGTTGCCGCAAGAATCGGCTTCTCAATCCTCGCAGAGTGTCCTTCCGTCCTTAAGGTTAGCGTAATAATAGAGAAGGAAAATCCCCCTCTCGGTGTTCTCTGCGACGGCGTCAGCGTCAAATTTGAGCAAAAAAGGTAAATTCTTCACCCTTCTCTTTCCTTTTTTCTCTTTTTCTTCGTACCTTTGCAATCCACAAAGGACCAAACGTCAGAATATATAATGAAAAAGAAAGTTCGTTTCAGTCTCGTTTATAGAGACATGTGGCAGAGCAGCGGCAAGTTCCAGCCGCGCAAGGATCAGTTGGCACGCATTGCGCCCGTCATCATCGAGATGGGTTGCTTCGACCGCGTGGAGACCAATGGCGGTGCATTCGAGCAGGTGAACCTCCTGGCAGGCGAGAACCCCAACGAGGCCGTTCGTGCATTCTGCAAGCCCTTCAACGAGGTGGGCATCAAGACACACATGCTCGACCGCGGCCTCAATGCCCTTCGCATGTACCCCGTGCCCGACGATGTGCGACAGCTCATGTACAAGGTGAAGAAGAAGCAGGGCACCGACATCACCCGCATCTTCTGCGGCCTGAACGACGTGCGCAACATCATCCCCAGCATCAAGTGGGCCAAGGAAGGCGGTATGATACCGCAGGCCACGCTGTGCATCACCACCAGCCCCATACACACGGCCGAGTACTACGCCTCCATTGCCGACCAGCTGATAGCAGCCGGAGCAGCCGAGATCTGCTTGAAGGATATGGCTGGTATCGGTCAGCCTGCTATGCTCGGCAAGCTGACGGGCATGATAAAGCAGAAGCACCCCGACATCATCATACAGTATCACGGCCACAGCGGCCCGGGCCTCTCCATGGCCAGCATACTCGAGGTGTGCAACAACGGCGCCGACATCATCGATACCGCCATCGAGCCCCTCTCCTGGGGCAAGGTGCATCCCGACATCATCTCCGTGCAGTCGATGCTCAAGAACGAAGGCTTCGATGTGCCCGAAATCAATATGAACGCCTACATGAAGGCGCGTTCGCTCACGCAGGAGTTCATCGACGACTGGCTCGGCTACTTCATCAATCCCGCCAACAAGCACATGTCGAGCCTCTTGCTTCGTAGCGGCTTGCCCGGCGGCATGATGGGTTCCATGATGGCCGACCTCGGCGGCATTCAGAGTGTCATCAACAACCTGCGCAAGCAGAAGGGTGAACCCGAAATGAACACCGACGACATGCTTGTTGCCCTCTTCAACGAGGTGGAGCACGTCTGGCCGATGGTGGGCTATCCCCCATTGGTGACGCCCTTCAGCCAGTACACCAAGAACATCGCCCTCATGAACCTCCTCACCATAGAACAGGGCAAGGGACGCTTCGTGATGATGGACGATGCCATGTGGGGTATGATACTGGGCAAGAGCGGCAAGGTGCCCGGAGAAATCGCTCCCGAGTTGGTGAAGCTCGCCAAGGAGAAAGGCAAGGAGTTCACCGACATCGACCCGCACACGCTCTATCCCAATGCGCTCGACGACTTCCGCAAGGAGATGAAGGAGAACGGCTGGGACTTCGGACAGGACGACGAAGAGCTGTTCGAGTTGGCCATGCATCCCGAGCAGTACCGCAACTTCAAGAGCGGACAGGCCAAGAAGAACTTCCTTGCCGACCTCGAGAAAGCCAAGGTGGCCAAGATGAGCAAATCCATTAAGCCCGAGGAGCTTGCAGCCTTCAAGCACGCCAAGGCCGACGCTGTGGTCAGCCCCGTGGATGGCCAGGTGTTCTACGAGTTCAAGGGCGACGGCGAAGGCATTCCTTGCCTGGAGCCCGCCATCGGACTGGAGTACAAGGATGGCGACATCCTCTGCTATGTGCAGGCCACATGGGGCGAGTTCATCCCCATCCCTGCAGGCATCGGCGGCCGTCTTGTCGACATCTCGGCTAAGAAAGCCTCCCATGTTCGTCGTGGCGACACGCTTGCCTGGATAGAGCGCGAAGCGTAGAAGACATAATGTGCTGGCATAGAGCGGTTTGAATCTTTGCCAGAGACAAGCGAAAACGCCGCACGCGGAATTGCCAATTTCCGCGTGCGGCGTTTGCTATTTCCGCGTGCGGCGTTGGTCATCGCCGCGTGCGGCGTTTTCACACCCCTCTGGCCGCCTTTTTTACACCCTCTCTCGAGACAAAGATGGCAAAAGTGTGGATTTGTACAAAAATCACTCGAAAACATGTGTTTTTTATTCCAAAAACGCCTCTTTTTTGTGCAAAATAGTAGAAAAAACACATTTTCTATAGAGCAAAATGCTAATAAATCAAAAAATATTCTTACCTTTGCGGCTCGAATTGTGCCTTTTGTATGTCCCTACACATTATATATATATAATATAGGGGCAATAGGGAGGTGCTGATTTCGATATTTGGATAAGAGAAGAACTAACTTTTATAAGATGTTTTTATATAGGAAATTAATTATTGTTGTGGCGTTGCTGTTCCTGTCGATAGGTGTGGCAATGGCCCAGACAACAGTTTCTGGCACAGTGTTCTCCGCCGATGACAACGAACCATTGATGGGTGCTAACATTCTGGTGGAAGGAACACAGAACAGAGCCATTACGGATCTCGACGGTAAGTTCACGCTGAAGGATGTGAAGTCGAATGCCGTTTTGGTAGTGTCTATGATTGGTATGCGCACCGAGAAGGTAAAAGCCAAGAATGGCATGCGCATTATGATGCAGGGTGAAGACGTGCAGATGACCGAGGTCATCGTGAACGGTCAGCAACAGATTGACAAGCGACTGTTCACGGGTGCTGCCACGACGGTGGATGCCGAGAAGATAAAGCTCTCGGGTCTTGCCGACGTGAGTCGTTCACTGGAAGGCCGTGTGGCTGGTGTGCAGGTGACGAACGTGACGGGCACTTTCGGTGCTTCGCCGAAGATCCGTGTGCGTGGTGCAACCTCTATCTATGGTAACTCGAAGCCCCTGTGGGTGGTAGATGGTGTCATCTATGAAGACAATGTGGATGTCAGTGCCGACGATTTGGCATCTGGCGACGCGAAGACCTTGATTTCTTCAGCCGTCGCAGGTCTGAACTCGGACGACATTGAGTCGTTTACTGTCTTGAAGGATGGTTCTGCAACCTCTATCTACGGTGCCCGCGCTATGGGTGGTGTGATTGTTGTGACAACGAAGAGAGGCACGAAAGGCCATGCCAGTGTGAACTACACAGGTGAGTTCACCACTCGCCTTAAGCCCAGCTACAACGACTACAACATCATGAACTCGCAAGAGGTGATGGGCGTTTACAAGGAGATGTACGACAAGGGCTGGCTGCAGCTCGACAACATGGTCAATGCCCAGAACACGGGTGTCTATGGCTATATGTTCCAGCAGTTGCGTGCCTATGACCCTATGACCGGCACTTATGGCTTGATGAACACAGAAGCTGCCCGCAACGCCTACCTGCAGGCTGCCGAGTTCCGCAACACCGACTGGTTCGACCTCCTGTTCACCAACAAGGTGCAGATGAACCATTCTGTCAGCATCTCTGGTGGTACAGACCGCTCGCAGAACTACTTCTCGATGTCCGTTCTGACAGACCCCGGACAGTTTGTCAATCGTAGCAGCGTGAACCGCTACACGTTCAACGGCAATACTTCCTACGACATTTTGAAAGGCAAAAAGGGCGCAGAGCTGCTTGCCGTAAAGCTTGCCGCTCAGGGCAGCTACCGTAAGCAGCAAGCTCCTGGCTCGCTGAACCGCACTACGGACGTTGTGACGGGTGAAGTGAAGCGCGACTTCGACATCAACCCCTTCAGCTATGCTTTGAACACAAGCCGCTGTCTCGACCCCAACATCAACTACACCCGCTTCTACACGGGCTTCAATATCTTCGATGAGTTGGACTACAACTACAACGACATCAATGTGACGGAACTCATGTTCCGCGGAGAATTGGAATATAAGCCCACGAAGGCTTGGCGCCTGAACGGACTCATCTCGTCCCGTATCTCGCATACCAAGCGTCAGCACAATGTGATGGACAAAGCCAATCAGGCCAATGCCTATCGCGCCGGTGTGGATGAGCAAGACGACAACTCCACTATCCGCGACAACAACACCCTTCTCTATACCGACCCCGACAACGAGTTGGCTCTGCCTGAGTCTATCCTGCCCGAAGGCGGTATCAAGTATCAGTACGACGACAACATGCGCTCGAACACATTCCGCTTCATGACAAGCTACAACAATGTGTTCAAAGACTTGCATACCTTCAATGGAATGGTCGGCACAGAGTATTCTACAGTTCGTCGCACAGCAACCACCTGGACAGGCTGGGGCTACCAGTTTGATAATGGCGGCATCACCTACACCCCGTATCTCTGGCTCAAGCAGATGAACGAAGAGAACACAGAGTACTTCGGCGAGTCGTATACTTTGACCAACACTTTGGCTTATTACGGTCAGGTAAACTACAACTATGACCAGCGCTACACCCTGAACGGAACACTTCGCTACGAAGGTACGAACCGTCTCGGTAAGAGCCGTCAGAGCCGTTGGCTCCCCACATGGAACGTTTCAGCCGCTTGGGATGTTTCCAACGAAAAGTTCATGGAAGGCACCAAGTCCTGGCTCTCACAAATGAAGCTTCGTGGCAGTTATTCTTTGACTGCCGATACCGGCCCGTCTTGGGTAACGAATGCAGAGGCTATCTTCATGACCAAGAACTCTTGGCGTCCCTTCACCTCCGCAGCCGAATCGCAGATTTACATTTCTTCTCTCGGCAACTCAGAGCTGACCTATGAGAAGAAGCACGAATGGAACTTCGGTGTTGACCTTAGTTTCTTGAAGGAGCGCATCGCTGTGACGTTCGATATCTATGGACGTAACAACTACGACCTGATTGGCCGCACCTACACACAAGGTGCCGGCGGTGAGATTGCCAAGTATGCTAATGTGGCCGACATGGAGTCTCATGGCGTTGAGCTGGGTCTCTCTACCGTCAACATCGACAAGGCTGGCTTCAAGTGGACATCCGACTTTATCTTCTCAAAGGCAAAGAACAAGATTACCTCTCTTGAAGTGGCAAGTCGTGCCGTCGACCTCGTGACAGGTCAGGGTTATGCCATCGAAGGCTATCCCGTTCGCTCCATCTTCAGCTACAAGTTTGGCGGGCTCAATGATGAAGGTCTGCCTCAGGTATATAACGAGTATGGTCGTAAGACAGTAGGTGACGTGAACTTCCAGGAGACAGAGAATCTGGCGGACTTCCTCATCTATGAAGGTCCTTCTGATCCGACTTTCTATGGCTCGTTCAACAATACTCTGAGTTATAAGAGCAAGAATTGGGGCTCTCTCTCGCTCGACCTCTTCCTCACATACGCTGGTGGAAATGTGGTTCGTCTTGATCCTGTCTTCTCTTCTGCTTACAGCGACCTCTCGACACTACCTCGTGAATTCAAGAACCGCTGGATGATGGCTGGTGATGAGTCCGTGACAACTATTCCAACGATTGCCTCTCGCAACCAGGTTGACCGTTATGGCTCATATACGCTGCGTACAGCTTACAATGCTTACAATTACTCTACGGAGCGCATTGCAAACGGTGACTTCATCCGCTTGAAGGAAATAGCCCTCACCTATATCTTGCCTGATGAGTGGCTCAAGAAGACAACATTCATCAACCGCGCCTCTCTGAAGGTGGCTGCCACAAACCTTTGCCTGCTTTATGCCGACAAGAAACTGAACGGACAGGACCCAGAGTTCATCAATTCCGGCGGTGTGGCTGCACCTATCTCTAAACAGGTTACTGCAACTGTACGCTTAGGCTTTTAATGAAAGGAAATAAGTAATATGAAGAATATGGAAAGAAATATATATAGCCTCTTTGCCATCTGCATGCTTTGCATTGTAGGTCTGTCCTCTTGTAAAGACCTGGACGAGGCTCCCGACAACCGTACTGAAATCGATAATGTAGATAAGGTCCAGCAGTTGCTCACATCGGCTTATCCTGTTTCCGTTCCAGCAGTCATCTGCGAACTCAGCGGTGATAATCTTGTGGATAACAATGTGGTGGTTCCTGCTACCCACTATGATGCTTATGCCAACTTCCACGAACAGGCTTATAAGTGGGAAGACATTGATAACTACAGTACAGGTGAAGACGATACTCCCTACACTGTATGGGAGGCATATTATCAGGGTATAGCCGTAGCCAATCATGCTATCGAAGCTATGCGTGAGTTGAGTGAAGACCCTGCACACGACAGGGAATTGGCTCATTCTTGGGGCGAGGCTCACCTCTTGCGTGCCTATCTGCATTTTGTGCTCGTCAATGTGTTTGCAGAAGCCTATAAGGACGAAGCACAGAGCGCCAATGATGTTGGCATTCCATATGTCAGCGAAGCAGAAAAGACAGTCACCATTGACTATAGTGACCCAAAGTATCGCAAGAGCGTAGCTGAGGTTTATCGTCTCATTGAAAAGGACATCCTGGAAGGCATCGACCTTGTTGACGACTCCAAGTACAAGGTGCCTGCATACCACTTCAACCGCAATGCCGCCAATGCCTTGGCTGCCCGCTTTTACCTCTATAAGCGCGACTATGAGAAGTGCGTGAAGTATGCAACTGCAGCTCTGGGTTCCAATCCCGCAGCCTCCCTGCGCAAGTGGGCAGCAATGAGTGCCAACACCATCAACACTCTCCTAAATGACTTTAACGATGAAACCGCTCCTTGCAATTATATGTTGCAGGCTACCTATTCATTGTTCGACCGTATGCTTTCTGCTTGTCGTTATGCTATCAACAGCGGCAGTTCAGCTGAGAATGTTGATGCCACTAAAGACATCCTCTACGAAGGCGGTGGCCCGAACTGGACAGGCCGTCTCAAGGCTTTCGACGGAAAGATTTACCGTTGGGGAGCAGGCTCGGAGTATGGCTCATGGCTGTTCCGTGTGTATGAGTATTTTGAGTATTCTGACAAGATAGCAGGCATCGGTTATGTTCACATACTCTATCAGCCCTTCACTGCAGAGGAGACATTGCTTTGCCGTGCTGAGGCAGAGGTGTATTTGGGAGAGACAGATAAAGCACTTGTCGACCTCGGCTTCTGGACAGCCTCTCACATGGTGGATTCGCCTCTTACACAGACAGGTATCAATAACAAGTATAAGGGCGACCATACCTCAAATATCTATATTAGTGATTTGCATCCTACTGATATGAGTCCTGAGTGGACATACGATGATTTGTCCGATGATGCCAAGCGCATAATTCATTGCGTTCTCCACTTCCGTCGCATTGAGACGATGTTCGAGGGCTTGCGTTGGTTCGATATCAAGCGTTATGGCATTACTGTACATCATGCCTATCGCGATCCGAAGGAAGATGAAATCCATCATGACTATCTCTATTGGAACGATCCTCGTCGTGTCTTGCAGATCCCCCAGAATGTAATCGATGCCGGTTATCCTTCCAATAACCGTACACAAAGGCTTAATGGCAGTGATGACGGCGAGTTCAAGTCAAATCCTGTGGTTGATGTGGTAGATCTAGGAGAATGATGACATAAATTAAATGACGAAGAAGATGAAAAAGATATTATATATCATAGGTATAATAGCAGTAGTTGCTGCATTCTCCTCATGTCGCGGCGGAGACAAGTTCACTGATTCAATCTTTGATACCAGTGTTCCTGCCGTGGATGAGACAAAGGCAACCTATCCTTTCGACCAATGGCTCTACGACAATTTCGTGGTTCCATATAATGTTGATGTAAAGTACCGCTTCGATTTGTCGGCATCCGACATGAACTTCCAACTGACCCCTGCTGACTATAATCGTTCGCAGCTCTTGGCTCATTTCATCCGCTATTTGTTCTATGATGTCTATACCAAGTTTGCAGGTGATGACTTCATGAAGAAATACGGTCCTCGCATCTTCCACTTCATAGGTTCTTCTGGCTATAGTCCTACAACAGGAACCGAGGTGTTGGGTACGGCTTCTGGTGGCGTGAAGATTACACTTTACAATGTTAATGAGATGAAGCCTTATAGCGAAGGCGTTACATATTCGGGTGATGACGTAAGTGTGTTAAATGAAAGATATTTCCACACCATGCATCATGAGTTCTCCCATATCCTGCATCAGACGAAGTCTTATCCCGTAACATTCGGACAAGTAACGTCTGGCAGCTATGACCCTATCAATTGGCAGGATCGTGACTCTGTGTGGACGCATCAAAATGGTTATGTCACACACTATGCCTCTTCTGCCACATACGAGGACTTTGTGGAAACCCTTTCCTGCATCATTACAGACACTCCTCATCGCTGGATGAACCGCATCATCAATGCCGCTTCTATGGGTGTGCGACAGGGTGACAAGGAGGATATCCTCGAGCTTATCGATTCCCTCGATATCAATTTGGACGATCCCACTGGCCATTGGAACAGCTTCACACTTTATGAAGAGTCAGAGTACAACGATCAGACCGATGAATACGAGTCAACAGAGCGCTATGTGCTCGATGAGCATCGCTTGTTGGGTGATGCATATCAGGTGGTCAACAAGGATGCATCTGCATATGTCGCCCAATATAAATACAAGGAGTTCCGCAAGTTTACCTCGTTCAAGAACGACTTCCTTCCTTGGGTAACGATATCTTCCAAGGATGACCTGACAGGTATCAACTCTTTGATAAAGAAACTGGATATTGCCACAAAGTGGTACACAGAGAATTGGGGTCTCTATGCCTTTACGCTTCGCCGTGAGGTCGTAAACCGTCAGAATAAGATAAATGAGTATCTCGAGGATGTTACCATATATGATCTCAAATAACCTCAAAGAATGATTATGAAGATGAAACATTTAAGATATATAACAATGGGAGTGGCGCTGGCCACCATTGCACTTGTCGGCTGTTCCCGTTTCGAGGAGGAGGACTTATTTGAAGAAAGCGCAGCCCTTCGCATTGAGCACAATGCCGAGAAGTTGCAAGAGATTCTTGTGAATGCCCCTAATGGATGGGTAATGCAATATTACACTGGTCGTGGCGTGTCAGTCTTCGAAGGTTTCAATTTGTTTGCCAGATTCGAGAAGAGTGGTCAAGTGACACTTGCTGGTAACCATCGCTTCCTGCGTAACGGTAATGCCAACAAATATACTGAGCATGCCAGCCTTTACGAATTGATACGTGAGGATGGCTTAGTGCTTGCTTTTAACACATGGAATGATGTGCTCACTCCTTTCGTTGACCCTGTAGCCTTCTGGGCAGCTCCCAGCAATCTGCTGAAGGACGGTGAAGGTATGCAAGGCGACCAGAATCTTGTGGTGAAGTCAATGACGAATAATGAGGTTATTTGCCGTGGAGAGCGTTACGATGCATTGATCCGTTTGGTAAAGGCCGACCGTGATTGGGAGACATACATCAATGACACCAAGGCGATGAAGGAGCGCATTACGAATAGCAGTATTGATTCCTATTACCTTACAGATGGCGTTGACACCATGTATTGTGTGGGGTTGCGCAATGGACGCTACCGTATTTCCGAGCGTGTGGCGAATCCTTTGAGGGTTGACTCCGTCTCTTGTTGCTTTACGCCTGATGGCTTCCGCAACGAAAGCATTGACACGCTTGGCAATCATCTCTTTCAGGAGTTTAAGTTAAGTGATGATGCTTCTGAACTCTTGAGCGAAGACGGTCGTGTGCAAGTAATAGCAACTTGGGACAACTATATTGTCAATGTGCGTAACACAACCTGGAACTTCGATCAAGACAAATTCTCTGACGAGCAGAAAGGTTTGATGGAGCAGCTCAACGCCGAGTTAGTGAAGTTCAACAAAAACTATTCATTGGCACAAGTAGGTCTTGGACGCTCTACAGGTAGTGGCGCAGTAAGAGGTTTGGTGATTACATTCTATACCAATGCTGCCAAGTCCAAGACAAATACGGCAGGTCTCTCTTTGACTACCAGCCGCCCAGCTTTTGGACAGATGAAGATATCGTATTCCGAAGGGGAAAAGACCGACAAGAACCTCTCTAATATGAGTAGCAAGTGCAATATAGAAACTCTGGTGCGCCAGTTTGCAGCGTCTCTCTCTGGTACATACAACATAGTCCCCAATGACTATTTCCTTCCGACAGGATGTGAGCTACATCCTGTGGGCGAAGGGAATGACTATATTTTGAAATAACAAACAAATCAATACATAAAATTAACAAGTCATGAAAAAGATGTTACTAATTTCAGTGATGGCATTTGTGGGACTTTCTGCAAGCGCACAGTTCAATGCAAAGTCATCGGTCACCCCACAGACCAAATCGAGGGTGGTGAACATGCCACAGTCGCAACGTTCTTTCCAAGCAGTTGCCCCGCGACAAAACTTGGGGATAAGGTTTGATGGCCCTTCGGGTAAACAACTTACTCTCGACCTTGCCAAGGTAAAACCCGTTACTCGTGCTCAACGTGCATTATTCGCTATGCAGAACGAGACCAATGTTTTGGGTAAGGGCAAGATGCAGAATCGCAAAATGGTTAACCTCAAGCCTACGATGACCTTGAACTCCAAGGCTTCGACAAGGGCCAAGGCTCCCCGCAAGGCTTTGTCACTTGCAGAGACTTACACAGGTGTAGGATATGACTATTATAATAAGGTGGATACACAATGGACAATGACTCCCACTACGGCAACATATACCACTGACGAAGGTGAGGAAGAAGTCAATGTGCTCGTTGATGTAATACCTACTCCAGATTTTCTTGCTGAGCTTTATCCCGATGGCGTTCCCGTAATGTATACGGTTGAGGATGACAGTCTTATTACAATTGCACCCCAATCCCTTGCAAGCTATGAGGATGAAGAAAATGGTACTACAAACTATATCACCCTCTTCGCTACCAACAGCGACGAAGAGGATGGCATCATCCACATGGTGATTCGCGAGAACGGTAAGCTTGTCATCACCAATGGTAACTGGATTGGTTTGGGTGAATTTGCCGATGTGGAGTTTGACGAAGAGTTAGATGCCGGCGAGGCCTTCTTGGGTTTGGACGAACTGGTGGTCAATGTAGGCTACTATTATCGTTACGAGACTACTATTGATAAAGAGTACAATGGTCATGGTGCAGACTATTTTGAAAGTGTACCTGTTGACTGGGTAATGCAGCGTGGTACAGTGGCAGTTGATGATGATGAGGTTCACTTCTTTGTTGATATGGTTCCTTTGATTGACGCGTTCTCTGGGATTTATCCCAATGGTATAGATGTGGAATACGAGCAGGCAGGCAACATAATTACTGTGAAGCCTCAGGTCATTGCCCACATTCCAGCCGATGAAGAAAATGAAGAAGAATATATCATGCTTAGCAGCTACGACTCTGAGGATGGTAGTATTGTGCTTACGGAAGGTGAGAATGGTTCTCTGAAAACCGTTGATGGTGAAAGTATTGTTATAGGTGCATGGAGTACAAGTACGTTTGACCCGACTTGGGAAAGCTACCTCGGCGCTTATGTTCTCATTAAAAACGTGAAGTATCATCAGCCTGGTGACCCGGCAGAAGCACCTACGGATGTACTCTTCGAACCAAATGAGTTAGTTCTGTTTGCAGGCTTGGGTTATTCTTCCTATACGTTTGAGGACAATCTTGCTGTTATGGGCGCAGATGCTCCAACTACTTTCCGTAACCATACCATGGATATTGCCACAAACTTTGAGTGGTCGGTTAAGGAAACTGACAAAGACGACGTAGAAACGACCATTACCAGCATTGACAGAGAGCTCACTTTAAACACCAAAGCTGATGCTACCTATGAAGAGTTCCTGCTAACGTGTTACAATGAGGATGCTGCCTCAGAACCTTTTACTTGGGGCTTCGGACATTGTCCAAACGCGGATAAGACAGGCCCTTATTATAAAGCCATTCATGTTTATGCAGGTGCTTCAGCCAGCTCCTTTAGGTTTTCAGATGGCTCATACGCCACAATGACTCGTCAGAATCCTGACGGCGACTTGACATTCTACACTAACTGGGCGACGCCCGACAAAAATGAAAACTTAAGCATCTCTACTATTTACTCCTATCAGGGTAAGCCGGCCACACCGCTCTATCTTACGGGTGTGACCTTGCCTATGATTGAATTTGAAGCCCAGGAAGATTTTAACCTTCACATAAAGTTGTGCAAGTGCACGCGTAGCGCAACGGGCAGACTCACAGTGGGCGATATAATAGCCGAGGGCGATGCTACAAATGAGAATGTGAATGCTGATTATGATAGCGGAATCAAGGCTGTCGAGTTTACAGAACTTTATGTAGAAGATGAGTTCGGTATGAGTGAGACCATAGATTATCTGTTCATTGAGGATGAGTTCGTAATCATTATCGAGGGTTGGGACAATGGCACTTTCAGTGGTGTGCTTGGTAGTCAAGATATTGATGTCAGCATTCTCCCATCTACATGGTTCACAAGGACTGAGGATGAAGAAGGTTCTATGCGTTACTATACAGTTTGGTTCCCACAGCTCTTCATCGGTCTGCTCGACGCCACCTATGGCTATTTGCACACCGAGGATGAAACGAATTTGATTTTCAATAGGGATGGCGGCACTTCTTCCATCCACATCGACCCCATGCTTTATGGAGTAGACGACGAGACAGAAGAGCCTACTTACCTGCTCAATATAGAGAGTGTAACGGAAGATGGTGAAGAAGTGGATGAAGTTCCCGAATGGATTACTTTCGAAGTAGCCAACGAGGATTACACCACGGCTACCGCAGTCAGTGAGACTACTGGTAAGGAATATGAGTACTTTGTCAATGGCATTGGCTATGATTTGGTAGTAACCGCAGAACCTCTTCCTGAAGGCGTGCTGAACCGTACAGCTCAGGTAGTGTTCTTCCAGGCAGGTGCTAAGTTGACAGTTACTATCACTCAGGATTATGATGATCCCGACGGTATCACATCTGTCGTTGCCAAGACTCCTCTCAAGAACCGTCATGCCTTCAATGTGGCTGGTCAGCCTGTTGACAAGAACTACAGAGGCATTGTCGTTAAGGACGGCAAGAAGATGATTGTTAAATGAGAAGACTCACTGTGACTATAATGGCGATGCTGTTTGGCATCGCCATTTTCTATGGTCGACCGGCTTACCGAGGCACCACACAGGTGTCTCAGCCCGACGGCTCCAGCCTAACCATCCGTCTGGTGGGCGATGAATATCTCCACTATAACACCACAGAGGATGGCTATTCGCTGGTGCGTCGCGACGATGGCGCCTATGTCTATGCTCAGTTGGACGACGAAGGCCAATTGGAGCCTACGGCACTGCTGGCCCATGATGCCGGTAAGCGTACGGCGGCTGAGCGCTATTATCTGGAGCAAGTAGGGCAGCAGAGACCTCAGGTGTCGGCTCAGGCTGATCAGATGCGTAGGAAGAACCGCGCACAGCGGGCCCGCACGCTTAGCCAAAGCCGTGCTTCCCTCTATGATTACTCGAGTTTCCGCGGACTGGTGCTTCTTGTGGAGTACAACGACTGTCCGTTCCGATACTCCAACTACACTTCTATCATGGAGGACATGATAAATGCCGACGACTACACGGGCACCAACCTTACCAACTTCAACGTCAACGGTTCGTATGTGCGCTGCACGGGCAGTATCCGCGATTATTACCGCGACAACTCCAATGGCATATTCGTTCCGACTTTCGACGTGGTGGGACCTGTGCAGGTGAAGCGCAGTCAATATTATGTCAACAGTACGGAGAATGCCACCCAACTGATGATTGATGCCTGCACTGCAGCCGACAATGATGTGGACTTCAGCCAATACGATGTGGATGGCGACGGCGTGGTGGATATGATATATTTCATCTTCTCCGGACTGGGCTCCTACATCCAGGGCAACGACAGCCGCTTGCTGTGGCCCCACCAGTATGACATCAGCTACGAGCGTAGTGTACGCAAGGACGGTGTGTTGTTGGGACGTTATGCCTGCTCGAACGAGTTGTTCGGTTCAATCGGCTGGAGTGTGCTCGAGGGTATCGGCACTATGACCCATGAGTTCAGCCATGTGCTGGGCCTGCCGGATTTCTATGATACGGGCAACAGATACAGTGGTGCTTGTGTGAATCCTGATGAGTGGTCGGTAATGGCGGGAGGTGCTGATTTGAACTACGGACGCACGCCCTGCGGCTTCTCCCTCTTCGAGCGTTATGCTCTGGGCTTCGCCACACCGCAGCTCCTTACTGAGCCTGGTTCGTTCAGCCTCGAGGCTCTCCATGCGAGCAATACCGGTTATCGGCTGAACACGCCGGAGAGAAAAGAGTCCTTCTACATCGAGAACCGCCAGAAGGTTAAATGGGACAGTGCGCTCCCGGGACACGGCATGCTCATCTTCCGTGTGGACTCCACCAACAATGCTGCTTGGACATACGAAAACACAGTGAACGACAATCCCAAGCATCCCTACTATGAGTTGCTGCGTGCCGGAGGCTTGAAGACCACGGCCTATGGTTATTCCTCTGCAAGCGATCCTTTCCCCGGCACACAGAGGGTTAGATATATCAACAACGAGACTACGCCCAGCCTGAGGACATGGACGGGCAAACCCTCTTTCCTCGGTCTGCGCAGGATAACTGAAAGTTCTGGCGTGATTACCTTCGAAGCATACAATGTGAACATCCTCACCGCCATCAGCTTCAGCAGCGATAACTTCATTATCGGTGTGAACACCAAACTGCAGCTCACCACTACTCTTGTGCCGGAGTCTGCCATCTGCGAGCTCAGCTATGTCAGCGACAACGAATCTGTGGCTACCGTAGATGCAGAAGGCATGGTTACGGCTTTGAGCGAGGGTGTTGCCCATATCACTGTCACATCCGACAACAACCTGTCGGCCACCTGCACAGTGACTGTGACTCCGCTTAACGTGATTCCCGACATTGCCTCTTTCCGCGCGATGAATGAGGGAGACAAAGGCCTTCTCACACTCACCAACGCACAGGTGCTCTATGCCTATTCGGGCGACATCTATCTGCGCGATGCAACGGGAAGCATCATGCTTAGCGGGACGGGACTCAACGTCAGCCAGAACGACGTGCTCAACGGCGGCATCTTTGGCCAGTTGACATTGGGCAATCTTGTACCTCAGCTGACACCTGTCGAAGGTGCATCGTTTGCTGAAACGCCGTCCGTCAGCAGTGGCGAGGCAGCCCTGCCCACCGAAATATACAGCGAGCAACTCACTTCGGACCGATTTGCCGACCTGGTGGTGGTGAAGGGAGTGGAGTTGGTGCGCGACGGCGGCGTCTTCGCCGTTATCGGCGACCGCAGAGTGCGCCTTTGGAACAAGTTCCAGATCAAGTCGCCCAAGATTAGCCTGCCCTCGAATATATCCGGCAAATACTATGACATCACTGCCATCTATGGCACCGACATACTCAATGAGCAGCTCATCGAGGAGCTTTATCTGCTCTGCTCGCCCGTTGAAGGCGACAATCCCCTTCCGATCAGTGCACCATGGGCGCGAGAGTCATTATTGCCGGTCCGTTATAACTTGCATGGCCAGAAGGTCGGCAGGGACTACAAGGGTATCGTAGTGGAGAACGGCAAGAAGGTTCTCACCAAGTAAAGTGACGGTCATAAACCAAAAGGCAGCTCAGTGACGGGCTGCCTTTTTTGTTGCATTTTTCGACCAATAGCTCAATTTGCAGGGTGGAACAGCCCTCAAAGGTCGATTTCTACTGGTGTTTTGACCGATTCAAACGTTTCAAGGCATAAATTGACGTTTGAAAATTGTCTATAGCTCATTTTGC
>JAEEGF010445562.1_pt1 | contig 22496 bp, 17 predicted proteins | sample 9134171 | NCBI WGS metagenome assembly JAEEGF01 (sample SAMN16246542, study PRJNA631951) | gut metagenome | biome: gut microbiome; feature: rumen; material: AP-attached | host: Bos | place: Iran: Karaj | collected 2018-10 | reverse complement strand
GAAAAATCAAGCTGCAGCGTGCAGTGCGCGACCGCAAGGCGATGTGGTGTGTGCTGGGTGCCACGGTGTTCGGGCCCTTTGTGGGGGTGAGCATGTCGCTGCTGGCCACGATGTACACCTCTACCGGCATCGCCCAGACGTTGTTCGCCCTCACGCCTATCCTGATTATTGCTCCGGCGGCGTGGCTGTTCCACCAGCGCGTGACAGCCCGCGAGATTATCGGCGCCGTAGTCAGTGTGGCGGGTGTGAGCCTGTTTTTTGTTTGAAATAGGTTTGATTATTGCTTGAATGCTTGATTGTGTTTTGTTGATATGTTGATACGTTGATATGTTGATATGATGCGAGTCGTATAAACTTATCAACTTATCAACTTATCAACGGACAACGTATTTACACAGTCAAGCAATCCTGAAAAATGTGATATTTTGCACAATAAAAGTTGCATTGTGGCGTTATCCTGCAAACCTAAAAAACAAAATACTATGGCTTATAAAATTGTTGACATTGAAGGAATCGGCGAGGTTTATGCCGCCAAACTGAATGCCGCCGGAGTAAAGAACACCGACGATTTGTTGAAAAACTGCGCTACCCGCACGGGTCGCCGCAAGATGGCCGAGGCCACGGGTATCAGCGAGAAACTGATTCTCAAGTGGACCAATCACGCCGACCTGTTCCGCATCAAGGGCGTCGCCGGCCAGTTCTCCGAGCTGCTCGAGGCCGCCGGTGTGGACACCATCAAGGAGTTCCGCCACCGTGTGCCCGCCAATCTGTATGCCAAGATGGAGGCCGTGAATGCCGAGAAGAATCTCGTCAACCGCGTCCCCTCGGTCAAGGAGATTGAGAAGATGGTGGCCCAGGCCAAGGAGATGGAGCCGATGGTCAAGTATTAACCCAAATCGGTCTAAGGAATTCGTTATTTCGTTAATGTGTTAATCCGTTAGTTTGAGGGTTAAATGGATTGAGGGTTAAATGGTTTAAGGGTTTGATGGTTAAAAACATTCCTCCCCTAAAACCTTAAAACCTTTCTCCCCTAAACCCATCAAACACAATAACGCGTTAACACATTCAAGCAATCACTCAAGCGCCGTCATTTATTCGATCGTTATTCGATCGTTTTCCACTCGTTTTCCGTTTCAGAAAGGGAAAAATGAGGGAAACATATCGGAAAACGATATGATAAAGAACGACGCTACATTGAGCCCTGAAGGCACACAGAGGAACGTAAGGACAAATCTACGACAATATCGGAACGCTGAGGAAAGTTGGCGTAATTCCTCGCAGAATAAAGAGTAAATTCCGCGCGAAGAGGCAGAAAGCAAAGGAAGAGGTAAGAAATAAGAACCAGGATTGTATGCCACAGTTCCTGGCTCTTAGTTCTTACCTCTAAACTCGCGTGGGGCGGGTTGCGCCACGGGTTATAATTCGGTGATTTCGCTATCGGGTTTCGGCATGGTCTTCTCTCCGCGGATGTGATCAACGATGAGGGCAATGGCTCCGTCGCCGGTGACGTTGCCTGCCGTGCCGAAGCTGTCCATGGCAATATAGATGGCAATCATGAGTCCCTGCATGTTGGCGTCGAAGCCCAGCATGGTGTTGAGCAGTCCGAGTGCGGCCATGATGGCACCGCCGGGCACTCCGGGAGCGGCCACCATAGTGATGCCGAGCATCAGGATGAAACCGATGTAGGTGCCGAAGTCGCAGGGCAGTCCCATGCTGAGCGAGATGGCAAAGGCCACGGCGGTTATCTTGAGTATGCTGCAGGGCATGTGGATGGTGGCGCAGAGCGGTACGGTGAATCCCGCTGTCTCAGGACGGACACCGTTCTTGAGCGACTGCTGCAGGGTGACGGGGATGGTGGCGGCAGAGGATGCCGTTCCCAGTGCCGTGAAATAGGCGGGGAGCATGGTGACAAGAGCCTTGAAGGGATTTTTGCGAGTAACTGCTCCGGCCACGAGGAAGAGGAATAGCAGCACGATGATATGCAGCAGGAAGATGAATCCCACAATCTTGAGGAACGCGCCCAGCACGGCTCCCACATGGCCTTCGGCTCCCATCTGCAGGAAGATGCCGAAGATGTAGAAAGGCAGGCAGGGGATGATGACGTGGGTGATGACCCGCACAACGATGTCGCGGAAGTCGTTGAGGAACCCCTTCATCGTTTCGCCTTTAAGGGCGCCCGTGCAGAGCCCCAATATAAAGGCGAGGACAAGGGCTGTGGTCACGGAGATGAATGCAGGCATCTCGATTGTGAAATAGGGGGTAAGGGCATTGCTCATGTCCATATTGCTCAGGGCGGAAAGCCCGTTGCCCAGGATATGGGGATAGGCCAGCGAACAAGAGAAATAGGTGAACGTGCCCGAAAGCACAGTGGAGCCGTATGCCATGGCCACGGTGATGAGCAGCAGTCGTCCTGCGCCCACGCCCAGCTCGGCTATGCCGGCAGACACAAGTCCGATGATAAGCAGGGGGATGAACATCCCGAGGAAGTTGCCGAAGATGGAGTTGAAGGTTAGGAATATGCGCACGCCCCAGGCGGGCATGAAAAAGGAGAACACAATGCCGAGGGCAATGGCGATGAGAACTCTTGGCAAGATGCCGAATTTCTTGATGTTCATGGCAGTATATAATTCGTTATTGATTGCTTGATTTAGTGATTGCTTGATTGTTTGAGTATAATGACCGCGTCAGCACTCAAACATTTACACATTCATGCATTCAAGCATTCAAATAACGTTCTTTTTTCTTAAATATTGTTATCATGGAGTAAAAAACTTTAGCGAAGTGGGAAAATGTGTGTACTTTTGCAGTCAAATAACTACGAGGATGAAACCGACCCGATTTCTGCTGCTTCTTGTCGTGACACTGGCATTTGCCAGTTGCCAAAGGGAAATGCGTCATACACATCACCGCATTGTGACGGACGGCTACTCTCTTTCGGTGAGCGGTAAACGTCTTTTCTTAGGCAGGCAGGTTGCCGCTGTGCCAAAGGATACAATGCAGATGTTTGGCGACACAGTGCTGTTGCATGAAGAGGTGACCTCAATGGCAATCGCTTTGGAGGATCTATCTCAGGGCTGGTACAATTCCCGTGAGCGGTATCTCGGCAAAGGGTATTATGTGCTGAATCTGGAACTCATCCACCACCTGGGGAGCAATCATGAGCAAAATTTCAGCGACGTGCTGGCAAACCTGCGCGACTGGGGCTACATAAATATTGACACCATCCGCTGGCACTACCTGACTGTTGTGCGGATGGGGACAGCCCTTGCCGACTATGGCGAGAAAATGAGCTACGGGACAAAGCCGTACAATATAGACATCCCGAAAGAACTGCTGGCCGACAGCGTAGGGGAGACCACGCTGGGCGAATGGCTCGACGGCTGGATGGAGTCGATTCTCAGCACCGACAACGAGCTGTTCTCATTCCTCGCCTCCCACGGCTACGACACCGTCCAGACCAGCCCCCAGTCCGTCCAAGTATATCCCTCAGCAGCCCGCCGCTACAAGCCAATATGGCTGCTGGGTTTATGATTTGAAAAAAAAAGTGTATATTTGCAGTTGATAATAAAACAGGAATTAATATGTAACAGACAATAAAAGATAAACATACATAATAGCGATTCGTGCTATTCTTGGTATCCAAATTTCCACAATTGCTTAATAGAAGCTCCAGGTCAAGAATAGGTCACCGAAACGCCGTGCATCGGCGTGGAATGACTTGTTAGACTTGGAGGGCGTGGAAACCCTGGATACCTGACAGAGATACGTTCCACGCTATTCTTTTGCATTCCACGTCCGATGAAACTCTTTGCCAAATATCGCTACACCTCCGACCAGCAGTTTGTTGCCGATCTCTTAGCCAATGATGAAAGGGCTTTGGAGTGTTTGCTATACGACCGTTTCCGACGTCTTTTGCGTTTCAATGCCATGAAAGCTGCCCCAAATGTGCCTGTCGACGACTTGGTGCAGGAATTGTACTTATACCTTAGTGCCGACGACTGGGCTCGTCTGCGCAGGTATGATTCTTCCTTGCCTTTCGACCGCTGGCTGTCAGTGGTTTCCTATCGCTTCTTCAAAGATTATTCACTTCGGATGATAGATTCCCGTCGCCAAATCCCTATTACCACAATAGAAGACCAAGAATTGCTAAAAGCAGGTACGACACAAATGACACATATCATGATGGACATACAACAGGGATTGGCAAAATTGGAGCCTCCGCGCGACCGCGAGATTCTGACCGCCCTTATCCTTCGGGACGAGGAACCGCAGACTGTGGCTGACCGATTCCATGTGACGGTGGACAATCTCTATAACATCAAGCGTCGTGCTCTGGCAAAGTTGATTCAAAAACATCTGAAGGATTATGCAAACTAACGTGACAGACGAGATGATTGCCCGCTATCTCAGCGGGGTTGCCTCTCCCGACGAAGAAGCGGCAGTACTCGACTATATGTCGGAGAATGACGACCGCCTTGACGACCTTCTTGCCATGACAGCTGCAATTGAACAGAATGAGGGGGTCAAGCAGAGAAAACGTGTATGTCCACTTTGGCCAGCCATCTCGGCAGCTGCTTGCATAACCCTGCTATTGGGCGTTGGTCTTTCCTTATGGCATCATAGTATGACAGGAAACACTATGGGCGTTACACCTGCACCCGCCTACGCTGAACAGGATAGCATCATAGAAATGGAGAAAGCCTTATGAAAAAGAGATTACATGGCATATTGTTTGTTTGCGTGGGTTTAATTCTCAACATTCCATTCTCAATTCTCAATTCAGCCCATGCCCAAGTGGTTCCGGACAGCTACCGCAAACAAAAGCAGGTGGAGATGCTTCAATTCACCGACTCTATCCATGATGAGTTTGTACGCTACTTAGAGCATTTATGGACAGAATACCAACTCTTCGAAGGAGAGCTGTTCCCGCTGGACAACAAACCTGTCACACAACCGCATATCGACACATCCTACCACATTGAGGACACCCTCAAGACCGACCGACTTATGTAGTATGAAGAAATTGGCACGGTGCAAGAGACTGAGGATGCTGTAATTGCCCAGCCAGCTGCTATTGGCTCCACGCAGATGCGCGACTACTCTGTACCGTTCTATGGGCGGCAGCTGAGCGTTGCTTTCCCTGCCAAGGTGGCGGGCATAGCACTCTCAGGAATCAGTGAGCGTCAGGTGGCGCACTATTGGAAGCGCCTTTTGGAAAGCCATGTTGACCGGTGTGTCGCTTCGCTCGACCGGCAACGCCGTGATCTCTACCTCAACGATTGGGGTTTCTTCGACCTGATACGCCATTTCTCCGCAACGGTCTATCCTGGCCGTGCAAATGAGCAGGCGGTACTCTCGGTGTTCTTGTTGGATGCCCTGCAATATGATGCCCGTGTCGGCCGTATGGGCGACCGTCTCGTCATGCTGATAAATACGGGCAGCCTGCTCTATGAAACCAATTATGTGGAAATCGACGGTGCCCGGTACTATGTCTTTGGTGATATGCAGCGCAAGGGTCGCCTCTACACCTATGACCGCCAGATGTCGCAGGCAGACCGTCCGATTGATATGCACCTGTCCCACTCACCACGCCTGGGTGGTGCCTTGTCTGCCAAATCATTCAGCAGTTCTATTGCAGGCCATACGGTAGCGGTTCGTGTCAACCAGCCGCTCATGGATTTCTATGCCAACTACCCCCCAACGGAATTATCCATCTACGCCACTGCGGCTTTGGAAGAGGCTTTTGCTGCTTCCATAGAGCGTGAGCTGCGCCCCCTTGTAAAGGGTAAGAGCGTGAGTGATGCGCTGAATACGCTGCTATTATTTATGCAGCAAGGGTTCAAGTATCAAACCGACACCAAACAGTTTGGACATGAAAAGAACTTCTTTTGCGAGGAGAATTTCTACTACCCTGCCAACGACTGCGAAGACCGTGCCATCCTCTTTGCCCGCATCGTGCGACTTCTGTTTGGCTACGATGCCGCGTTGATGGAGTATGATGATCATGTGGCAGCGGCTGTGTGTGTCCCGGATGGCAAGGAAGGAGGCTTTTACTTCGACATTCATGGGAAGCGCTACACAGTCTGTGACCCTACCTGCATCGGGGCTGCCGTGGGCGACCTCAGTAGCAAATACCGTAACAAAAAAGCAAACATAATTGAATTGAAAGGTGAAAATTGAAAAATGAAACTGGCAAAATACCTTTAAAAGAAAAAGAATAAACTTTAAAACTACAATACAAATGAAACGTACAGTTATTATCTTTACTTTAGTGGCCGTGATGCTCTTCGGAGCCTGCCGCAGCAACAAGAACGTTGTCACCCAGGAACAGCTGGGCAATCGCGAAGTGGAACTCCCTTGTGCCGTCTTCGGACAGGACAGTGAGGATTATTTTGGTGGCATGGGCGTGGGCGAGAATGTCAACATGCAGAATGCCCGTCTGGCAGCCCTCAATGCTGCCAAGAGCATGATTAACGCCAAGCTGGGCGGTCTGGCTCGTGGTCTTGCCTCCGACTATGTACGCACCCAGGCAGGTGGTGCCCAGATGGACGACGTGCAGCGTATCGCCGAGCGCGAGGTGGTGAACGTGATAGAGCGTTTGCTCAACGATGCCGAGCAGGTATGCGAAAAGATGTACCAGACACCCAACGGCACCTATCAGAGCCATATCGCCATCCGCATATCCAAGAAAGAGATGGCCGAGAATATGGCCACAGCCCTCAGTGGCGACCAGAAGCTGGAGGGCATGTTCCACCGCGACCAGTTCCGCAAATGGGCTGAGGAGTATCTGAAGAAATATAACGGACAGTGAATGCTTGATTGTCTGAATGCTTGATTGTGTAAATACGTTGTCCGTTGATAAGTTTATAAGTTTATACGGCTCGCATCATATCAACGTATCAACATATCAACAAAACACATTCAATCATTAACGCATTCAAGCATTAACGCATTAACACATTCTTGAATTCGTTAATTCGTTAGTTTGAGGGTTAAAAGGTTTGAGGGTTAAAGGGTTTAAGGGATTGATACACTAAAACCATAAAACTTTAAAACCTTCCTCCCCTAAAACCATCAAACACGTTAACACATTCATTAACGCATTCTATTGATGAAACATACTTTCTTCATCTTCATATTACTGCTGGCAAATGTGGCCGCTTGGGGAGCCAAGCGGCTGCCGCCGTGGATGAACGAGCTGCCCCGTCCGGGTAACAGCACCTACATGTATGTGCGTGAGGCAGGCGAGGGGGCTACCCTTACCGAGGCTCACAACCAGGCACTGTTGCGTGTGATGCAGAGCACGGCTAACCGCATTGGGAGGCCGTTCGATGCACAGGCAGTCGACAAAGCCCTTGCCGGTGGAAGCGATTACCAGACACTCAGCAGCCAGTACAACATCCCCATCAACAAGGTGGACCAGTACGACGAGCGGCTGCGCGACGGCACCTACCGAGTCTGGCTGCTCTGTCAGGTGGCGGTCAGCGGCAACATACAGCCGCAATGGGAGGAGCTGCGTCGCTATGGCGAGGTGAGCAACTGGACTTCGTTGGTCAAGAGTGCCGTGGTGCCGGGTCTCGGACAGATGGGCAAAGGCTATTATACCGAGGGTTGGCTTACCCTGACGGGTGAACTGCTCTTTGTGGGCGGTGGAGCTTACAGCTATTATATGGCACAGCAGCAGTTGGAGGTGATGCGTGATGCCGCCACTCTGTACAACGACTGGCATGCAGCCCAAAACAAATACAATACCTTCCGCACTGCCTCTTATATTGCATGGGGTAGCGCAGCTGTGCTGTACCTGTTCAACCTCTACCGAGCCTATTCCATGCAGCTCCGACGCACCGCGGGACTCGCCCTTGCCCCCTCAGTGATGCCAACCGGGAGAGGTTTCACCCCTTCGCTATCGCTGACCCTAAACTTTTGAGACCATGAGGAAACAGCTTTTCAATTTACACCTTTCAATTATCACTCTAATTGTTCTCTTCTCCTCTTGTGTCCGCGACTTGGAGCAGGAAGGCATTTATACCGAGGGCATTGTGAAGGGACTTGTGCTGGAACGCACCTCTCAGCAGCCTGTGGGAGGGCTGACGGTGCAGTTGGTCTGCAATGACGCCACCCTCGCCACCACGACTACCGCTACCGATGGCACATTCCGTCTCCCGCTCACCGCCGAACGGCAGTCGCACGGCTGCAAAGTGGTAGTAAGTGCCGACTCGCTCTATATCGGTTGCACCGCTGAGGTGCCAGACCGAGGCTTTGGACAAAAGGAGTATGACCTTGGTGTGCTGTACGTCGATGGCCCGGGGTTGCCTGTGGTGCACACCCATGCTGTCGCCTCCGATGCCGTTGGTGCCACAACCGCCACCCTCTCAGGCAGTGTGACGGAGGCAGGCCGTTCCACCATCACCAGCCGGGGCTTTGTATATAGCACCTTGCAGTATCCCACGCTTGCCGACGGCAGTGTCTCGGTGGGTGGCACACTGGGCGATTTCTCCGCCACCGCAGGAGGATTGCAGCCTACCACCACCTATTATGTGCGGGCATACGCCACCAACGGTGTCGGCACCGCCTATGGCGAGCAGCAAATGTTTACCACCCTCAGCGGGCTACCCAGCGTGCAGACCGCCGCCGAGGTCACGCTCTTGGGGGGTGGCACGGCGCAAAGTGGTGGCACCGTCACAGGAGATGGGGGCTTCTCCGTCACCGCCCGTGGCGTATGCTGGAGTGTGTCGCCCGAGCCTACGGTGAGTAACCTGCATACCGTTGACGGCAGTGGTACGGGCACTTTCGTGAGCACTATCACAGGGCTGCACTCATCAACCACCTACTATGTACGTGCCTACGCCACCAATGCCAACGGCACCGTCTATGGCGAACAGCGCACCGTCACCACGCCCAGCGGGCTCCCGACGGTTGTCACGTCATCCGCCACCGCTGTCACCGCCACCAGTGCGGTATGTGGCGGCAATGTCACCGCCGATGGGGGCTATGCCGTCATCCAACGGGGAGTCTGCTACAGCACCACGCCAAGCCCCACCACCGCCAGCCCACACACAACAGACGGCAGCGGCACGAGCAGCTTCGTCAGCAACCTCACCAATCTCACCCCCAACACCACTTACCACTACCGCGCCTACGCTATCAACGCCACCGGCACAGTGTATGGTGAGGAGCGGAGTTTTGTGACAACCAATTGAATTCTTGACAAATTGAAAATTGAAAGTTGAAAATTGAAAAAATGAATTCGTTAATTCGTTAATTCGTTGTCCGTTGATAAGTTGATAAGTTTATGATTTATCGTTGTCCGTTGATAAGTTGATAAGTTTATCCGACTCGCAACATATCAACGCAAAACATATCAACATATCAACGTATCAACATATCAACAAGACACGGAAGGGCGGAAAAATCTCGATTTGTGTAGAAACATGAAGATAAAAAATCTCGATTTGTGTAGTTTTCGTACAATAAAAAATCTCGTTTTGTGTTATTGGGGTATATGAAAAGAAAGATATACAACACATTGTTAGATTGGAAAGGCAAAGAACAAGGGCATACAGCCCTGTTGATAGATGGTGCCCGACGTGTGGGCAAGAGCTATATTGTCCAACAATTTGCACAAAACGAGTACGATTCATCACTGATAATTGATTTTGGCAGAGCCCCTATATCTGTAAAGCAGATGTTTGAGGAATACCTCGACGACTTGGATACGCTGTTTATGAACCTTAGCACCTATTATGGGGTCAAACTCATTCCGCGTAAGTCGCTGGTGGTGTTCGATGAAGTTCAGGAATGTCCCCGAGCCAGAGCTGCCATTAAGTATTTGGTTGCAGACGGAAGGTTCGACTATATCGAGACTGGATCACTCACCTCCCTCCAGCGAAATGTAAAGGAGATTATCATTCCATCGGAGGAACGGCATCTGAAAATGTACCCGATGGACTTTGAGGAATTCCTATGGGCTACTGGCAATGATGTATTGATGGACTTCATTCGCAGCCACTTCGAAAAGCAGCAACCGATGGGTCCCCTGATGCATCGGAAAGCCATGGACTTGTTCCGCCAGTATCTTATTGTGGGCGGAATGCCACAGGCCGTATCAACCTTTGTTGCCACCCGCGACTTTGATCAGACCGACCGCGTCAAACGGGATATTATCGACTTATATAGGTCGGACATATATAAGTATGCCGACGGGTATGAATCAAAAGTGGCCTCTGTGTTGGATTTGATACCTTCGCAACTCCAAAAGCACGAGAAGAAGTTTACCTTGGCGGCATTGGTAAAAGGGGCAAGGTTCAAAGACTATGAAAACTCCTTTCTCTGGTTGAACGAAGCCATGATTGTCAACATCTGCCATAATACTACTGCACCCAATGTGGGGCTGAGGATGAACGCCGACAACACAACATTGAAGTGTTATATGGCCGACACAGGGCTTCTTATCAGCCTTGCTTTTGACGAAAGCGACATCGCGAACGGTGAAATATACCGCAAACTCCTGCTCGACAAAATCGAGATTAACCAAGGGATGCTGGTGGAGAATATTGTGGCGCAGATGCTCCGTGCCTCAGGGCATAGGCTATATTTCTACTCATCCACCTCGAAGAAGGCTGAGGAGAGAATGGAGATAGACTTCCTGATTCGCAAACCCATGCCAACCAGCAGGCACAATATCTCGCCCATCGAGGTGAAGTCTGGCAAGAATTACACAACCGTGTCACTTCAAAAGCTACGGGCTAAATATGGGCAATACCTTTCAACCTCTTACATCATCCATGACAAAGATTTCAAGACAGAAAACGATGTGGTATATCTACCATACTATATGACACCACTACTTTGAGGTAAAAGGTAAAAACTAAGAACTAATTTCTATGACAAAAAAACTCAATTCTCAATTCACTACGGTTTAACAAATAAGCACAACCATGGTTCCTTCCTCATATCAACGGTATTTCAACACTACTTCGACACTATTTCAACACTATTTCTACACTTTTAAAGTGAAGAACGACCGAGGAACAAGTGGAAAACAAGAGAATAACGATGGGAGCTACCCTTACCTCACGGTGGGGGAACTGAGGGGTGAGACTTGCCAGACTTTAGTTTTTTTCGAAGTCCGATGATAGATTTGGGGTGGCAAAACCCTATATGGTTATAGGAAGAAAAGGATGCGGCACCGCCGCACCACAGAGAAAGAGAAAACATGAAAACAGAAAAATGATGATATGAATACAAGAGAAAAAGAGCCGACAGGAAGAAGGGACGAAGAAGGATTGAAGAACCCAGAAAGAAGGATTAATTTCAAAGCATAAAAAAAATTATAAAAATGATTACCATACTACATCCTGTAAAAAGACAAATCAATCAATACTATTATCTAAAGTCACTCATAGAAAGCTACCAATCTTATGTAAACGAGTGGATAAACAAATCTCTCAATAATATCAAAGAAGATGCGATTGCATTTTCTGAGGGAGATAAAGAAATTGAAGATAGCATGTATTCTCAAGGAGCAGATACCATATACGAACAAACTGATTCGGAGAATTTGCTGTTTTATAAAGCAATGCTTATTATGGTGTATTCCTATTACGAAGGAATTATAAATAAAATGGCGGAAGATGCCGGTACTCAAGGAAGACCAAGTATAATATGTGGGAATTATGGAAAAGTATTATCAAAAGAGAGTACGGATAAAGTGGCATTTCTCTTTGACTATATACTTCCGTTAAGAAATCATCTATGTCATAATGATAGTGGAACAAAAGACAAGGATTATCAAAAAGCAACTAAGGCGTTAAAATATTTAAACGATTCTCGTTATATTGAAATGGATTATCAAACGGATTCTGAAGGACAAATAGTTCTAGAAAAATGTTCAATTTATTTTATTAAAAAAGATTTTATACTTGATGTTCTGGATAAAGAGCATGATATTCTCATGGAATTGTCAGAAATTGCAGGCTATAAGAATACATATATAGGAAAAATCGAGAAATAGTCTTGTTCAATTATGAAAAGGAAAAACATTATACTACTATTAGCATTATTATTAGAAGCCAAATGTATGTATGCTTATGACTTCTCGTCTGTGTGTAGTACAGGACAGACTCTGTATTACAGCATTCTTAATGACAATACTGTTAAGGTGACATATCCTGGTGGTAATATTCCATTTGGACAACATTTTTTGGGGTGCTGTGGCTACACTAGTTATTCTGGTACAGGTTCGATATGTACCTGTTGGAGGAGTCTTTCAGACTATTCTAATGAGAATTACTACTACACTGAATTTGATATAGTTGATTCGGTAATTAGTCAGAGTGATGGCTCTACAATATATAAGGTATCCAGCGAGACTAGTTATCCTATTCCCTCAGGAAATCTTATAATACCCGACTCTGTATTTTATTCTGGAATATGGTATTCCGTTAGTACGATAGATTCAGGTGCTTTTTATAGGTCAAATTTAACAGCGGTAACCATACCTAAATCGATTAAAACTATTGGTTCTTGTGCATTCTCTGGCTCATCAATTGATTCGGTGTATTTTAATGCAATAAACTGCATGAAAATGGATAGCAGGACAGTTTTTTCTAATTGTCAGTTACAGGCATTCGTTATTGGAGAAAACGTTCAGAGGATTCCTGATTTTGCTTTTTATGGTTTTTGGAACTTGATTGATGCAACAATTTTAACTCAAGATACTCTTAAATATATTGGTAGTTTTTCCTTTTGTAATCGCAATGATTTGATAGGTAATAATATATTCCCTAATAGAATAGATACAATTAATGATTATGCTTTCTACAACTGCGACAACATTCTTTCCATCAGTACCAATGCTCGTTATATTGGAAACAGTACTTTTGCCAACTGCGACCGCCTTGTGTCTGTGACATTAGGAGACAGCGTGCAGACTTTGGGCAATGGGGCTTTCAGCGGGTGCTTCAGGTTGAACAATATCACGCTTGGGGAGAATATCACTTCAATCGGTGATACTGCATTCAGTGGTTGTATCCGTTTGGCCAACCCAGAACTGCCAAACGGCCTCTCCACTATTGGGGCTAGGGCGTTTGACGGCTGCGGTGATATCAACGGAAAGCTGACCTTCCCGGCTTCTATTACCCATATCGGCGACTACGCATACAACGGCGTGGGCAATATCACGGAGATTGAGATGAAGGGCAGCACGCCGCCTACTATCCATGCCCATACCTTTGCTGCGGTGGATAGCTTGGTGACGGTCAGCGTGCCTTGCGGGGCTGTGCTGAACTACTATATCACCGACTACTGGGAGAATTTCCCCAATATCGTGGAGGCTCCACCCTACCGCCTGACCGTCGGCAGCAATAACGAGGTGATGGGCACCGCCACGGTGACTCAGCAGACCACCTGCACAAACCACACCGCCACCATCTATGCTACGGCACAGACGGGCTACCACTTCCTGCAATGGAACGACGGCATCACCGCCAACCCCCGCTCCATCCCGATGACACAGGACAGTACGTTCACCGCCATCTTCGTAGTGAACAACAGCTATATCACCGTCCATGCCAACGACTCGACCATGGGCAGCGTCAGCGGAACTGGACTCTACGGATATAACGCCCCAGTGACTTTGACCGCCACGGCGTACAGCGGCTACCACTTCTTGCGGTGGAGCGACGGCAACACACAGAACCCCCGCTATCTCGCCGCCGTTCGTGACAGCTCGTTCACCGCCATCTTCGTCAGCAACGTCAGCACCATCACCGTCGCCAACGCCAACCCCGGCATGGGCAACGTGGGCGGCAGCGGGGTCTATTACTACCAGAACCTCGTCAGCATCACCGCCACCGCCAACTACGGCTACCACTTCGTGCAATGGAACGACGGCAACACACAGAATCCACGTACCATCATCGTCAGTCAGGACTCGGCATTCACCGCCTTTTTCGCCCTGAACACCTACAGCATCGTGGCGACGAGCAACAGCACCACCATGGGCAGTGTGAGCGGTGGCGGGCAGTACACCTACCTGCATGAGATGAGCATGACCGCCACACCCGCCTACGGCTATCACTTTGTGCAGTGGAACGACGGCGTGACCGACAATCCACGCACCATCACCGTGACGCGCGACTCGGCCTTCACCGCCCAGTTTGCCGCCAACAGCTACACGCTAACGGTCGCCCCCAACGATGCCACCATGGGCAGCGCCTACGGGGCAGGCAGCTACAACTACAACACCACCGCCACACTGACGGCAGTACCCAACTACGGCTACCACTTTACCCAGTGGAGCGACGCGGTGACCGACAACCCACGCACGGTGACGGTGCTGAACAACGCCACCTATACCGCCCAGTTTGAGATAAACAGCTATATCATCACCGTGCAGAGCAGCAATCCCGCCATCGGCACCACCAGTGGAAGCGGCTCGTATAACTACCTCACGCCTGTCAACATCACCGCCCTGCCCAACGTAGGCTACCACTTCGTTCAGTGGAGCGACGGCAACATGACAAACCCACGACTGATAAGCGTCACCGCCAACGCCACCTATACCGCCCAGTTCGCCATCAACAGCTATGCCGTGGGCGTGACCAGCAACAACAGCACGATGGGCAGCGTGAGCGGCAGCGGCACCTACAACCACAACAGCACAGCCACCCTGACCGCCACGCCATACTACGGCTATCACTTTGTGCAGTGGCAGGACGGCAACACACAGAACCCTCGCACGGTGACGGTGACCGACTCGGCACAATACACGGCACAGTTCGACTACAACAGCTACCTTGTCACCGCGCTGAGCAGCAACGTCACGCTGGGTACCGCCACTGGAGGCGGCTCGTACAACTACCTGTCGCAGGTGGCTCTGACGGCAGTGCCAGCACCACACTACCACTTCACGATGTGGAACGACAGCATCGAGGACAACCCACGTACCATCACCGTGACACGCGACACGACGCTGACAGCCCATTTCGCCATTGACCGCCACACCATAGGGGTCAACACCGCCAACGCCACCCAAGGCACCGCCAGCGGGAGCAGCACGGTAGACTATAACACGGCGGTATGGATAAGCGCCACGCCTAACTATGGCTACCACTTTACCCAATGGAACGACGGCAACAGCAGCAACCCACGCCGTGTGGTGGTGTCGCAGGACACGGTATTTACAGCGAACTTCGCGCCCAACCAATACTCCGCCACATGCATGGCGAATGACAACAGCAGAGGCTCCGTCACCACGGCAGGGGGCAGCTACAACTACCTTACCTCAGTTACCTTCACCGCCGTCCCCAATGCCAACTACCACTTCTTGCGTTGGAGCAACGGCAGCACCGACAACCCGATTACCTTCACCCTGACTCAGGACACCGTGCTGACTGCCATTTTCGTCGGCCTCACCGCCAACGTGGACGACAACACGATGGGGACAGCCTCGCACACCAAGACGGCGAACCTGGTGGAGATAGTAACCGCTACACCCAACTACGGCTATCACTTTGTGCAGTGGCAGGACGGCAACACGGACAACCCGCGTACCGTCACCCTCACGCAGGACACCGTGCTGACGGCCTACTTTGCCGTGAACACCTACTATCTAACCCTTGTCAGCAACGACACAACGATGGGCACCGTGTCGGGCAGCGGCAGCTACAACTATCTTACCCAAGTGACACTGACCGCCGCAGCTAACGAGCACCACCATTTCTTACAGTGGAGCGACGGCAACACTACCAATCCCCGTTTGATTACCTTGACTAGTGACAGCACTTTCATTGCACAATTTGAGGAGGATGCCAGATACAGCATCACGGTGAGCAGTAACGATACCGCCATGGGAACAGTCACTGGCTCCGGTGTTTATTATGGAGGGGAGCAGGTGGTGCTGACGGCCACTCCGAGAGAACACTACCACTTTGTAGGGTGGGGTGACGGAAACACACAGAATCCCCGTACCATCACGGTGGTCGGAGATGCCAACTATACGGCAGTGTTTGAAGCCGACATGTTCACTATCACCGTCACAGCCAACGACCCCACGATGGGAAGTGTGATGGGAGGTGGAGAATATGGCTATGGCACCGAAGTGACTATAGCGGCTCAGCCTTTTGCCGGTTACGGATTCCGTGGCTGGAGCGACGGGGACACCAACAGAGAACGTACAATAGTGGTTACTGAAGACGCCGACTATCAAGCCATCTTCTATGATATGGTGGGAATAAGCGATGTAGAGGCACCGGACTACACGGTCAATGTGGAACGGAATATCATCCATATAGAAGGCGTAAGACAGAGAAAAATTGCAGTGTATGATATATCGGGACGACGAATTGCCTATATAGACAAAATTCCCGAAACGTACACTGTGACCGTCCCTGCAACAGGTGTATATCTGATTCAGGTGGAAGGGAAAAAACTGAAGAAAATAATAGTAATATAAACAAACTCAATAATATGAAAAAGACTTGTTTATCCCTTTTTAAGTGATCTCTTTGGAACTATATGGGCAGTCTCAGCATGAACAAAGGATGCGGCACCGCCCGCACCACAGAAAAAGAGAAAACATGAAAACAGAAAAATGATGATATGAATACAAGAGAAAAAGAGCCGACAGGAAGAAGGATTGAAGAAGGGAAGAAAAACCCATATTGGGAACTGGAACTGGATGAATGATTCTAGTAATAGAGCATGTAAAAAAATTAAACAAAAAGGAGAAATAATAAAATGGAAGAAGGCCAAATCATAGAGAAAATCGTTGATGCTTTGTCGATATTAATTGGATTTATTCTATCATTCATTGGGATTCAACAGACAAGGAATGCTCGAAAGGAAATTGCAACTAATCGGGTAAAAATGGAAGAAGAACGTATAGTGGGGAAATTGGTCAATTACCTAAATAACACTTATTTGACTTTTTGTTTTGCAGTTTTTGAGATTGGTGATGATAATCAATTTCACAGTGGTGGAGGTGAAATACCTGGAGTAAACTATAATATTTTTGAGGTCGGACATTTGGCTGATTTTGGAGATACTGGATTTGATTCTGAAAACGATAGTGATACTACAATGATGCATCGAACAAAGTATGAATTCGACACTGCTATAGTAATGTTTGACGAAGGTGTAAACGAACTAATCAACATCGGACAATTTGTTAATAATCCATATATGCCCAATGTAGTAGCAGATGAATTATCTGAATTTGTTGCAATGTTCCGCAGAGAAGTTGAATTTCCAATAGAACAAGTCAGAGGAAGGTATGAAGTGGTTTTGGTACGCCCTTATAATAATGAAAGACAGTTTAATATGAAAAAAGCAGTCAGTGTTCAAGGTGATGCTTACAAAACATGGTCTTCCTTTAAAGGTCATTCAAAATCTCTCACAGATGCAATAAGAAAATGGTATGCAGACAACCATATTAAGACAATAAATATAAGAATTGACTTCAGTCATACTGGTGAATAATATTATTGGGGTAATAATATAATATTTGGGTAATGAAAAAGATATTATTATTTACGACACTTATACTTTCCATAGCAATCAACACCTATGCTTACAACTTCTCTGCCGTGTGTGGCACTGGACAGACGTTGTATTACAATATTACAAGTGTTTCGACTGTTGAAGTAACCTATCAATATTGGCGCGGCTGGCCCGATGGTGGGCCCTGGTCCTCTTCTTATTATAGTCCTTCAGGATATCTGATTATACCCGACTCTGTGGTATTTGGAGGAACCACGTACCGAGTGACTAGTATTGGAGTTGGAGCCTTCAATTGTGGCTACTCCATCCACCGCTTGATTATACCTAATAGCGTAACCAGCATTGGGGAATACGCATTCAATAACTGCACGGGCATCGACAGCCTCTATATCGGAAGTGGGGTAACCTCAATAGGCGCTCGGGCATTTTACGGTTGTTCTGGACTGAAATACATGCATTACAATGCGCGGAATATGACCACGACCTATTTTATGAAAAACGAAAGGTATCTCAGCTATGATTCTCCATTCTACAATACTACTACTAGCAATTTCAGGACGCTGGTGATTGGTGACTCAGTCATAACAATTCCAATCGGCTGTTTTTGTGGACGCAGTTCGATTAACAACACTGTTGTTATACCGGACAATGTTACCAGTATCGGACAGGAGGCCTTCGATGGCTGCTCGGGTATTGACACCTTGTTTATTGGAAGCGGGGTGGCTTCAATCGGTGATAATGCTTTCCACGACTGTTCCAATATCCACTGCCTTGTAATCCCCAATAGTGTAACGACCATAGGCTCATGGGCATTCGACGGCTGTTCAGGCATCGACACCCTTATTCTCGGTATCGGGGTGACTTCAATAGGTGATTATGCTTTCTACGGTTGTTCCAGCATCCACCGCCTTATAATACCCAATAGTGTAACTAACATCGGTATTGAAGCCTTCTATGGCTGCTCAGGCATCGACACCCTTATTCTCGGTAATGGGGTGACCTCAATAGGGCCATCCGCTTTCTTCAACTGTGATAACGTCTTATCTATCTCCACCAACGCTAGAACTATCGGCAATAATTCCTTTGCTAATTGTGACCGTTTAGTGTCGGTAATATTGGGTGACAGTGTACAGACCATTGGGAATGGGGCGTTCTATGGATGCTTTAGGTTGAATAATGTTACGCTTGGAAATAGTATCTCTTCAATTGGTGCTAGAGCTTTCAGTGGGTGCATCCGGCTGACGAATCCAGAATTGCCCAACAGCCTTGCCAATATCGGGGCTCGGGCGTTTGACGGTTGTGGCGACATCAACGGTAAGCTGACCTTCCCGGCCTCGATTACCCATATCGGCGACTCTGCCTACAACGGCGTGGGCAATATCACGGAGATTGAGATGAAGGGCAGCACGCCGCCGACCATCCACGCCCACACCTTTGCGGCGGTGGACAGCTTAGTGACGGTCAGCGTGCCTTGCGGTGCAGTGCTGAACTACTATATCACCGACTACTGGGAGAATTTCCCCAATATCGTGGAGGCTCCGCCCTACCGTCTGACGGTGCAGAGCAACAACGAAGTGATGGGCACCGCCACGGTGACACAGCAGCCTACATGCTCTAACCACAATGCCATCATTCAGGCAACCGCAAATGCTTCCTATCATTTCCACCATTGGAGCGATGGAGTGACTGTCAATCCTCGCCAGATATCGATGACATGTGACAGCACATTTGAAGCTATCTTTATTCCCAATCTCTCTTATATTGAAGTTGTCTGTAATGACTCCACAATGGGAAGCGTGACAGGAACAGGAACCTATAATTACAATGCCCCCGTGATATTGACGGCCACTTCATATACCAATTACCACTTCCTGCGGTGGAGCGACGGCAACACTCAGAACCCACGCTACCTGATGGCCACTCAAGATTCTATTTTCACTGCTATATTTGTTTCCAATGTGAGCACAATCTCGGTTGGCAATAACAATCCAGGTTGGGGTACTGTCAACGGTTCAGGCATCTTCTATTACCAGAACCAGGTGGTCATCTCTGCCACTCCTGTCTACGGATACCACTTCACCCAATGGAATGATGGAAATACTCAAAATCCTCGCACCATCACTGTTAATCAGGACAGTACTTTCATTGCCAACTTTGCTGTCAACATCTACTCCATCTCAGCTGTAAGTAACAGCACAGTGATGGGAACTGTGACAGGGGGAGGTAACTACAACTACCTGTCAGAGACTAGTCTGTCTGCCACTCCCAATCTCGGATACCACTTTGTGCAATGGAATGATGGTATTACTAATAATCCCCGCAGCATTACAGTCACAAGAGACTCCCTTTTCACAGCACAATTTGCATCAAACACTTATCAGATAACCGTCAATAGTAACGATCCTAGTATGGGCAGTGCTTATGGTTCCGGGACTTATAGCTACAATACCACTATTACCATATCTGCTACGCCTGTTTATGGATATCACTTTGTCCAATGGAGCGATGGCAATAACGACAATCCCCGTACCGTAACAGTGCTGCAGGCAAGTACGTATACGGCCCAGTTTGCCATCAACACTTATACTATAACAGTCAATAGTAGTAATCCTTCTATTGGTTCGGCATCGGGTGGAGGGTCATACAATTATAACACCCCAATCAGTATTTCAGCGACACCCAATACGGGCTATCATTTTACCCAATGGAGCGATGCAAACACTGATAATCCCCGCCTAATCACGGTTACACAGAATGCCACCTATACTGCACAATTTTCAGTCAACACTTATGCCATCACGGTCAATAGCAATAATAGCACACGTGGCAGTGTGTCTGGAAGTGGAAGCTACACTTATAATACCACTGCGACGATAACCGCTATCCCATTCTATGGATATCATTTCACTCAGTGGAATGACGGCAATACGGACAATCCTCGTACCATAGTGGTATCCTCTAGTGACACATACACTGCCCAGTTTGACCCCAACAACTATACTGTATTAGGTCTAAGCAGTGATGCCACAATAGGCAGCGTGACTGGTGGTGGTACTTATCCTTATGCAACTACTGTCTCGGTCACAGGAGTCCCTATGGAACACTACCATTTTGTTCAGTGGACGGATAGCATTATCAATAATCCACGCACTTTTGTCGTAACCAGAGATACGGTGTTTACCGCCCAATTTGCCATTGACACCCACACCATTACTGTTGTTTCAGCACAAACCTCGAGAGGCTCTGTTTCTGGAGGTGGCAATTATGCTTATGGGACTGGGAGATATATTTCAGCAACAGCCAACTATGGCTACCATTTTTCACAATGGAGTGATGGCAACACCAGCAATCCCCGTCGTATAGTAGTCACTAGCGATAGTACATTTACTGCACAGTTCGCCCCTAACACATATGTGGCTACTGTTACTAGTAATGACACAATAAAGGGTATTGCCATTGGTTCGGGTAACTATGACTATCTGACTTCTATTTCATTGGTTGCCGTACCTAATTATGGATACCATTTCGTTCAATGGAGTGATGGCGATACTCATAGCATACGGACACTTGTGCTGACACAGGATACCGTGTTGACAGCTCAATTTGCCTTTAATACGTATTATATCCATTGTACATCCAATGATTCTCTGATAGGCACTGTGTCAGGAGGTGGCAGTTACAACTATCTTACCCAAGTGACCCTTTCAGCCACAGCTAACGAACACTACCATTTCGTACAGTGGAACGATGGTAATACTACCAATCCACGTTTGATTACACTGACCAGCGACACTACTTTCATAGCACAATTTGAGGAGGATGCCAGATACAGCATCACGGTTAATAGCAATGATACATCCATGGGAACAGTCGCTGGCTCTGGCTCCTATTATGGAGGGGAGCAGGTGGTGCTGACTGCCACTCCGAGAGAACACTACCACTTTGTAGGGTGGGGTGACGGAAACACACAGAACCCCCGTACCATCACGGTGGTAGGGGATGCCGACTATACAGCCGTGTTTGAAGCAGACATGTTCACTATCACTGTTACAGCCAACGACCCCACGATGGGTAGTGTGATGGGAGGTGGAGAATATGGCTATGGCACCGAAGTGACTATAGCGGCTCAGCCTTTTGCCGGTTACGGATTCCGTGGCTGGAGCGACGGCGACACCAACAGAGAACGCACCATAGTGGTTACGGAAGATACCGACTATCAAGCCATCTTCTATGATATGGTTGGAATAAGTGATGTGGAGACAATGGACTACTCAGTCAATGTGGAGCAGAATAACATCCACATTAGCGGAGTGAGTCAGAGAAAAGTTGTAGTGTATGATATATCGGGACGAAGAATTGCCTATAAAGACAAAAGTCCCGAGATGTTCATTGTGACCGTCCCTGCAACAGGTGTATATCTGATTCAGGTGGAAGGCATGAGGGCGCGTAAGGTGGTGGTGTATTAAAGTTTAGAGTTTAATGTTTAAAGTTTATTGTTTAGAGTTTAAAGATGACTTCAATATAAAAACAAATTATGATTATCCGCAAGTATCCGATAGACGGCCTGAAAGGTCAAGAGCAGATAGCCTACGGCAACGCCGTAGGTCTTGGGAACATAAGATGTCGCCCTGAAAGGGCAACAGCACAGTCTCTGTTTTTGCTTTTGCCCTTTCAGGGCGATTGGTCTGCATCTCATTTACCCAAGGCGTTACTACGTGACGTTGCTTTGGCTCGGCAAAGAAAGCGGGCTTTCTTTGTTCTCGCTATGTGCAACGTTGCCTTGGGCTACTATCTCGTTGCCCCGTTGGGGCGTTTCGGCGAATTAAGGATAGTCATTTAACGAATTAATCGAACCCATCTTATGACAAAGCAGATTGTTATAGCACTGGCACTGGTGGCGATAGGATTTTCGTCATCTGCTCAGGATCCTAAGAAGGATTACGAGCAATGGAAACAGCAACAAAGGGCTGGATAGACGGCATTCAAAGAGGATG
>JAEEGF011079815.1_pt1 | contig 22500 bp, 15 predicted proteins | sample 9134171 | NCBI WGS metagenome assembly JAEEGF01 (sample SAMN16246542, study PRJNA631951) | gut metagenome | biome: gut microbiome; feature: rumen; material: AP-attached | host: Bos | place: Iran: Karaj | collected 2018-10 | reverse complement strand
CCGGTCTTGACGATTTCTTTCTTGTCGTTCTGGGCCAGGGCGAGGACCGGGGTCAGCAGGATGGCGAGGGAGAGGAGGATGCGTTTCATGGCGTGCTTCGTTTTGTTTTCGGCACAAAACTACGCACACGCTTCCTGTTTGACGATTTTAATCGGTGAATGGGCCCCTTTTCTCGGTGAATGGGGATGGTTGGTTTCAAGGATTGGGGATCGGAACGCCTTTTGGGAAGGGGATAAACACGCCATCTTCAAGTCCGTCGAGTGTCTCGTTGGGAACAAAAATGGCTGTTATTGTTCCCGCTCAGAGACTTCGAAGCAAGTTTGGCGAACCCGACATGAACGACCACAAAGTTGGGGTCAAAACGAGACTCAAACTATTTTTTCGGAAGTGTTTAATAGTCAATACTTTACAAGGCGCCGAAAAGACATCGGGTGTAAAATAGGTGAAACTTTCGTGGCTTTTCAAGGCGTTTCGGGGAACGGCCATGAAGCGCCACAGCCGTGGAGAAGACGACTTCAGGTGTCATGAAAAGACACAAAGATTTGATGGAATTGCTAGATTATAAGATAGGGAAGAGATCCTGTCATTAAAGGATTTCCACATTCAACTCCTTGATGGCTTTGAGTTGTTCGGAAGATATTTTGCTATCTGTAATGAGGGTATCTATGAGAGAGAGACGACCGAGCGTGGCAAGGGAACTGACGCCGATTTTGGAAGAATCGGCTAACAGGAATACTTTGTCAGCCGCACGAATCATGGCTGATTTTACCGGGAGGTCGCTCAGCGAGGGGTAAGTAAGCTGCATTTCCTGGGAGATGCCGGCGGTAGCAAGGAAGCATTTGCTAACATGGATTGTTTTGAAGATTCCAGCTGCAAAATCTCCTGTGAGGGAGATGGTTGGCGCTTTGAACTCTCCACCTGAAACCAAGACGTGAATACCTTGGTTGCCACCCAGGATAATGGCAATGTTGAGGGCGTTGGTGATGACGGTGAGCTCACGGTATTTCTTGAGCAGGCGGGCAAGTGCCGTACACGTGGACCCCGAATCCAGGATAATGGTGTCTCCTTCCTTGATAAGCGCAGCGGCTTTTCTGGCAATTTCATCTTTTTCTTCAGCGTGTACTCCTTGATTGAGTACAATGCCGGCCTGTGCTGTTTCCAGTTCCTTTAAGTAAGCTCCGCCGTGCTCCCGCTGCACAAGCCCCATTTCTTCCAGTTCGATAAGATCCTGGCGGATCGTCACTTCCGAGACATTGAATATTTTCGCCAAGTTCTGAACCTTGGCCCTTCCATCTTCCCTGATGAGGTTGAGAATTTCCTGCCTGCGCTGATTCATGGACAAAACGATTTCTTGTTCGTTGTTTGGTTGCGACAAATTTACGTTTTTTTGTGAATTTTCGCAAGGAAAAGGAAAAACAGGGGAAAATTTACGTTTTCTTTTGTTTTTTATTTTCGTTTGCTTATATTTGCGACAGAAACCACACGAAAACGACAAAAAACGCAAGCATATGAACGTTTCCGAACTAAAACTGATTTCCGAACGAAGCCGTCTGCGTCTTCTGGAGATAATCCGGAACGCGCATGCCGGCCATACGGGAGGAGACCTTTCCTGTCTGAATGTTCTGACGGCCCTCTATTTCCATATATTGAACATGGGCAAGAACCAGCTGAAGGACCCGGACCGTGACCGTTTCATCCTCTCCAAAGGCCACTGTGTCGAAGCCTTGTTCGTGACGCTGGAGGCGAAAGGAATCCTTCAGAAGGAGGTTTTGGACACGCTGGGTCAGTTCGGATCCCCCCTGGCGGGTCATCCCACGGTGAATGTCCCGGGAATCGAAGTGAATTCCGGCGCATTGGGCCATGGCCTTTCCATCGGCGTGGGAATGGCCCTGGCTGCGAAAATGGACGGCAAAGCCTATAGGACGTTCGTCCTGATGGGAGACGGCGAGCAGGGAGAGGGCTCGATTTACGAGGCGGCCATGGCTGGTAGCCAGTATCACCTGGACAATCTGGTGGCCATCATTGACCGTAACCGCCTGCAAATCAGCGGGAATACGGAAGACGTGATGGCCATTGACAGCATTCGTGAAAAGTGGACCGCTTTTGGTTGGGATGTCCTCGAGATGGACGGTGACCGGATGGAAGACATCGTGGCCAAACTGGACGGCATCGACTATGCCGGCGGTAAGCCCCATCTGATCATTTCCCATACCACCAAGGGAAAGGGCGTCTCCTTCATGGAAAATGTGGCCAAGTGGCATCATGGTGTCCCTTCGGAAGAACAGTATGCCCAGGCCGTCGCCGAGATTGAAACCAGAATCAAATCGTTGGAGGAAGCCCTATGATTGCGTGCAGGAGAGCTTTTACCGATACATTGCTTGCGCTTGCGCGCGAGGATAAGGATATTGTGGCCGTTACGACCGATGCGCGCGGCAGCGTAACCCTGGGCGATTTCGCGAAGGAACTGCCAGCGCAGTTCGTCGAATGCGGCATCGCCGAACAGGATGCTGTCGGCATTTCCGCCGGTCTTGCGCATAGCGGCAAGAAGGTCTTCTGCTGCGGTCCGGCCTGCTTCTATGTGGCCCGCAGCCTGGAACAGGTGAAGGTCGACATGGCCTACAGCGGTAATCCCGTGAAGATTCTGGGAGTCAGCGGCGGAGTGGCATACGGGGCCCTGGGCGCAACCCATCACAGTCTTCACGACATCGCCGTGCTGCGCTGCTTTCCGGGCATGAACGTGGTGCTGCCCCCGGACGGACGCGCTACGGAGAAATTAGTCAAATTCCTGGTGGACTTCCCCGAACCGGTGTACGTGCGCGTGGGCCGTGCTGCTGTTCCTGATGTGTATGAAAACGGGGACTTCACCTTTGAAATAGGAAAGGCGAATACCCTGCTGGAAGGGAACGATATCACCCTGATCGGTGCCGGCGAAACCGTCTGGCATGCCCTTCAGGCCGGAAAGGCCTTGCAGGCGAAGGGAATCGGCGCCCGTGTCCTGGATCTCTCCTGGATCAAGCCTTTTGACGAGGATGCCGTGCTGAAGGCCGCCCGGGAGACGGGCCGGATCCTTACCGTCGAGGAGCATAGCCGCTTCGGCGGCCTGGGTGCCCTCGTCACGGAGGCGATCAGCGAGCATCCGGTTCCTGTCCGTATCCTCGGGATTCCGGATGAGAACGCCGTCCATGGCACCAACCTGGAGATTTTCCATCACTATGGCCTGGATGCCGCCGGCATCGAAAAGGCCGCCTTTGACTTTCTTAAATAGCATAGATATGGTAATCGCCGTCGATCAGAGTACCCAGTCCACCAAAGCCTTCCTTTTCCGGGAAGACGGCACGCTGGTGGCCTCCTCCTCCTTGCTCCATGACCAGATATATCCCCGCGAGGGCTGGGTGGAGCATGACCCTGAAATACTCTACCGCCATACGGTGGCGGTTATCCGAGAGGTGGCCGCCAAGGCCGATGGCCCTGTTTCCATCGCACTCACCAACCAGCGGGAAACCGTGGTCGTGTGGAACAAGGAGACGGGAAAGCCTGTCTGCAACGCCGTGGTATGGCAGTGCATGCGCGGAAAGGACATCTGCGACAAACTGAAGGCCGATGGAAAGAGCGCCCTCGTAAAGGAACGCACCGGCCTGCTCATTGACCCTTATTTCTCCGCCAGTGGCGTGAAATGGATCTTGGATCATGTACCGGGCGCCCGTGAGGCGGCCGAAAGGGGAGAACTGCTGATGGGAACCATTGAGTGCTGGCTTATCTGGCGTCTGACGGAAGGCCGTGTGCACGCTACGGATTATACCAACGCCTCCCGCACCCTCCTCTTCAATATCCATACGCTGGATTGGGATAAGGATATGCTGGACCTCTTCACTATCCCTGTCTCCATGTTACCTAAGGCCCTGCCCTGCGACGCCGTCTTTGGTGAAACCACGGTGGAAGGGACCATCCCTGCACCGGTGAAGATTGCTGGTGTGCTGGGTGACAGCCATGGCGCCCTCGTGGGTCAGATGTGCCTCGCCGAGGGTCTTGGGAAAGCGACATATGGAACTGGTTCGTCGGTTATGGTTAATATTGGTTCAAGGTATGCGGAAGCCCCGGAGGGCTTGGTCACCTCCGTGGGCTTCGCTGCTTTGGGAAAAGTCTTTTACGGCTTCGAAGGCAATATTCACTGTACCGGTGCCACGATAACCTGGCTCAAGGACAAGCTTGGGCTCATCTCCAGCGCCTCCGAGATTGAAGGGGAAGCCACCTCCGTCCCGGACAACGGTGGCGTATACTTCGTTCCCGCCTTTGCAGGCCTGGGCGCCCCCTGGTGGCATCCGGAAGTGAAGGCTGTCATATCCGGCATGAGCCTGGGCAGTTCCCGCGCCCATGTGTGCCGCGCTGCACTGGAGAGCATCGGCTATCAGGTGGCCGATCTGGTAAAAGCCATGACGGAAACGGCCGGTATTGAACTGAAGGAGATCCGCGTGGATGGCGGCCCTACCCGCAACAAGTTCCTGATGCAGTTCCAGAGCGACCTGTTGCAGGTTCCCGTCGTGCGTAGCGAAGTGGAGGATGCCTCGGCCTTTGGTGCCTTTGTGATGAATGGCTTCGCCCTGGGGCGCTGGCATTCCTTCGACGAAGCCCAGAAGGTCTGGAATGGAGAGAAACCGGTGCAACCGCAACCTTATGGAACGGTGGAAGCCGCCTATCGGGGCTGGCAGGCCGCCGTACGTCAACTGATCAAATAATCAAACAACAATAAAACAGTAACTGTATGTACAAGAACGGCAAAAAGATGTGCTTCGGTGTCATCATCGGCACGCGTGCTTATTTCAATCCGGACCTCGCCATCGACGTCCGCAAGGAACTTCTCCGCGTCCTGGACGAGTGTGGCTACAACTACGTGATCCTCCCCGAGGATGCCACTCCCACTGGCAGCAGCTCCATCGAGACCCGTGAGGATGGTCTGAAGGTAGCAGCCCAGTTCAAGGAGCACCGTGAGGAAATCGACGGTATCATCGTGGCCCTTCCGAACTTCGGCTTCGAGATTGGCATCATCAACGCCATCCATGAGGCGAACCTGAACGTCCCCGTGCTCGTGCAGGCCTATGACGACTACAATGACAAGGTGGATCTGGACCATCGCCGCGACGCCTTCTGCGGGAAGATCTCCGTCTGCAACAACCTCTACCAGTACGGCATTCCCTTTACGGACACCACCTACCACACATACGACATCTACGACCCGCTGGTAAAGGCCGACATCGTGAAGTTCGCCGGCATCTGCCGCGTGGTGAACGGCCTGCGGCACTGCCGCATAGGCCAGATCGGCACCCGTCCGCTGGGCTTCAACACTTGCCGCGCCAGCGAGAAGCTTCTCCAGAAGTACGGGATCACCGTGGTTCCCGCCGACCTGTCAGAGCTCATCTTCGCCGCCGAAAAGATTGCGGACGACGATCCGGAGTATCTCGCCAAGAAGGATTCCATCCATGATTATGCCGAGGTTCCTGCAAACTACGAGGAGAAAATGCCGCTGGTGACCAAATTCGCCGTGGCCGTGGAGCGCTGGACCGCTGCCAACGATTGCGACGCCTTGGCCATCCAGTGCTGGGATTCCCTGGAGGTGAATTATGGTTGCGCCGCCTGCGTGGCAATGAGCATGCTCTCTGATAAACTCATCCCGAGTGCCTGCGAGACGGATATCGCCGGTGCCGTGTCCATGTACGCCCTGACCCTGGCCTCGATGGAGCCGGCGGCTCTCATGGACTGGAACAACAATTTCGCCCAGGAGCGCAACAAGTGCGTGTGCACCCACTGCGGCAACTTCCCGTGTGGATTCATCGGCCATAAGGACCTCAAGCTTACCCCGCTGGGCGTGCTCGGCCGCACCCTTGGGAAGGTTCATACCTTCGGTGCCGTGAGCGCCAAGGTGACCGAAGGCCCCTTCACCTTCTTCCGTATTTCCACCGATGACACGCTGGGCCGCATCAAGGCCTATGTGGGCGAAGGTGAAATTACCAATGACCCTTACGGCATGGACGGTTGCATCGCCGTCACCAAGGTGCCGAACCTCCAGAAGTTGATGAAGCACGTCTGCCGGAACGGTTTCGAGCATCACGTGGCGGCTTGCCGCACCAACGTGGCCGATATCCTGCAGGATGCACTGGAAAACTATCTGGGCTGGGATCTTTACGTTCACGAATAATTCTTCAGCGTTATGGTACTTGTAACCAATGTCGCCTTGGCGATGATCTGCTGCATCTATTGCTGCATCTGCTGGGGATCCTGGGCCAACACCCAGAAACTGGTCCAGAAGAAGGATTGGAAATCGTTCCTTTTTTACTGGGATTACATTACCGGCCTGTTCCTGACGGCTTTCCTCGGTTTGCTGGCGTTTAATGGCGGACACCTGTTTGACAATCTCACTTGGAGTGCGGTGCTCTGGCCCCTGCTTGGCGGTTTAATCTGGAACACATGCAATATCTTCCTGACTGCTTCGATCGGTGTGGCTGGCATGTCCGTCGGTTTCCCGATCGGTGGAGGTCTCGGCTGGGTAGGCGGCATCATCTTCAACTACTTCAGCTCCGGCTTCACGGGCAATAAGCCCATGCTATGGGTGGGTGTCGTACTCGCTGTCCTTGCCATGGTGCTTTGTGGCGTATCCTACAGCAAGCTTGCCGGCGAGCAGAAGAAGAGTCCCAAGGCGGGCATCATCTTCGCCATCATTTCCGGCTTCGGTTTCGCCTTCTTCTATGGCCTGGTGGTGAAGGGCACCGCTCCGCAGTTCGGTGGCGTGGGCACCCTTTCTCCTTACCAGAGTGTGTTCTTCTTCGCCCTCGCCGTGCTGGTAACTACGCTGTTCCTTTGCCCGGTTGCCATGAAGCATTCCGTGGAAGGGAAGACTAGCTTGAAGGATTACTTCTCCAAGGGGGACGCTCGCACGCACCTTATCGGCATGCTGGGCGGCTTCATCTGGATGAGCGGTATGGTCATCAGTTTCATGACCGCGCAGGCTCCCGTGAACAAGGCCGTTTCCTATGCCCTTTCCAACGCCTCGCCGCTCGTAGCGATGATCTGGGGCGTGCTGATCTGGCGTGAATTCCGGGAGGCCCCGAAGGGAACCATGAAGTATGTGTATGCCATGTTCCTGTGCTTCCTGGCTGCCTTGGTCATCATCGCTGCATCGAACTAGAAAAACCAACTAATACAACACCCAACTATGAAAAAAATCCTGTCCCTTGCAATGATGCTCGTTCTGGGTGCGGCTTTCGCCTTCGCCCAAGAGAACATCACTGTCACCGGTACCGTCACGGACGAGACCGGTCTGCCGATGATCGGCGTTGGTGTGGTGCAGCAAGGCACCACCAACGGCAACATCACGGACATTGACGGTAAGTATACTCTCACCGTCCCCCGTGGAGCCAACATTGAATACTCCTTCGTGGGCTATGCCACGCAGGTGATTGCAGCCAACCAGGCTAAGATTGACGTAAATTTGGAACCCGACACCAACGTCCTTGAAGAAACCGTGGTCATCGGTTACGGCGTCCAGCGCAAGAGTGACGTTACCGGCGCCATCTCGCAGGTGAAGGCCGAAGATATCGAAAACCGCTCCATTACAGACGTGCAGGGCGCCCTGCAGGGAAAAACGGCCGGTGTCCAGCTCATCAGCACTTCCGGCGCTCCCGGCTCCGAATCCTCCATGCGTATCCGTGGTTATTCTTCCAATTCTTCTTCCGATCCGTTGTATGTGGTCGATGGTCTGAGAACCAAGAACATCGCTCAGCTGGACCCCAATGATATCGAGTCCATGGAAGTGTTGAAGGACGCCGCATCAGCCGCTATATACGGCGCCCAGGCGGGTAACGGCGTCGTGCTCATCACCACCAAGAGAGCCGCCCAGGGCCGTCGTATCATCCGGTACGATCTGCAGGTTTCCCTGCAGGATATGGTCCACATCCCCCAAGCGCTCAATGCGAAAGATTATCTTACCTGGGTACGGGAAGGAAGACTTGTCTCCGAAGATATCATCACCAAATATTACGATGGAAAGACGGACACCAACTGGGCCGACGTTGCGTTCGAGCGAGGTCTGATGCAGCGTCACAACCTCTCTTTTCAGGGTGCTAACAACAATGGTTCCCTCTATGCCAGCGTTTCCTATCTGGATAATGACGGTCCCGTCATCACCAGCCAGGATTCCTTCAAGCGCCTTACTGCGACCGTCAATACGGACTACAAGATCAAGGACTGGCTCAAGTTCACCACCAACAATGCCTTCAGCTACAGCTCTTCCTCCAGCGTCCGTGCCGGTGGTATGTATTCCCTGCCGGCTTCCGTGATCCAGATGGATCCGCTTACCCCGGTGGTGTATCCGGCAAACAACCTGCCCGCCCATATGCAGGCTATCCTGGATGGAGGTCACATCTTCATCAAAGACGAGAACGGAGACTATTATTCCATGTCTCCTTTCCAGGAATCCAACAACGTGAACCCCTGGATCCACGTAAAGTATTCCGACCCCAGCAACGAGTCCTTCGGCCTTCGCGGCACAACATCCCTGGACTTCACGGCCATACCGCACGTAACGGTGACTTCCCGTCTGGGATATGACATCCGTAGCAGTATCGGCAAGACGGTTACCTGGCCCAACGTGACCAATACCGACACCGTGACCGATGTGGTGACCATCTCGGCCAATGCCGGCACCAACACCTATTGGCAGTGGGAGAACTTCGCTAATTACAACCAGACATTCGCCCGCAAACACAATGTGAACGCGATGGTGGGTATGTCCTATTCCTACCGTGCCAATTATTCTGTGAACGGGCAGATTACCGGTTCTGGCAACGGTGACCTGGGTATTACCAAATTCGATCCTAATTACGCGTATTTCTCGAACCAGACCGGTAATGCCATCAAGACGGTATCCGGCGGCGAGAAACGGAATTATGCCGAGCTTTCGTATTTCGGCCGTGTCTCTTACGACTACGATAACAAGTACTATATCCAGGTATCCCTCCGCGCCGATGCAGCCGATCTCTCTATCCTTCCCTTGAACACTCGTTGGGGCTATTTCCCCGCCGTCTCCGGAGGTTGGACCGTTTCCCGGGAGGACTGGTTCCGCAATTTAGGAATCAAACCCGTTTCGCACTTGAAACTACGTGCCAGTTGGGGCCAGAACGGTTCCATCGCCGGCCTGAGCAACTATATGTATGCCGCCACCATTTCTTCCACAATCAAGTTGGGAATGGAGCCGGGAACGTCTTATGCGACCGGTTCCGTACCGAATGCCATCGGCAACTACAATCTTAAGTGGGAGACCTCCGAGCAGATTAACCTGGGTCTGGATCTGCGTATGCTCCAAGACCGTCTGGCCTTCACCTACGACTACTTCGACAAGAAGACCAAAGACCTTATCATGCCTAGCGTGACGTCTTCGCTGGTAGTGGGCGGAACCCTGTCTCCTATCAATGCGGGTAACGTTTCCAACCGTGGCCACGAGTTCGAACTCAGCTGGAAGGATAGGATTGGTGAATTCAACTATGGAATAAGCGGGAATATCGCCACGCTCAAGAATGAGGTCACCTACGTTTATGAGACCCTTACCCGTGTGGCTGGCGGATCCGGCGGATCGGGTATCACCACCTATTTCGAAAAAGGGTATCCCATCTGGTATATGCGTGGTTATGAATATGCCGGTGTGAACCCGAGCGATGGTACGCCTCTGTATTACAATGCCAGCGGAGAAAAAGTGGACAGCCCCATCGACGCCGACCTCAAGCAGATTGGTTCCGGTATTCCCGATTTCACGTATGGTATCACCATCAATCTCGGCTACAAAGGCTTTGATTTGACCGCATTTGGAAGCGGTGCCGCCGGCAACGAGATTGCCTATGCCGTTCCCAGATCCACCCGTGTCCAGGCCAATACGCTCCAGTATATCTTTGACAACCGGTGGCAGAAGGCGGGTGATGAGTCCCTGTTCCCGAATGCCAACCTGACCCAGTGGGAGTATAGCAAGTTCCTCCAGAGCTCAGCCTATGTGTTCAACGGAAGCTATTTCAAGATCAAACAGCTTCAACTGGGGTACAACGTTCCCAAGAAATGGCTGGAGAAGATTAATCTGAGCAGTGTGCGCCTGTATTTCTCCATGGACGACTGGTTCGTATTCACTAAATATCCGGGCTTTGACCCCGAGGTCTCTGTCAGCTCCAATGGACTGGGTATTGACTATGGCCAGTATCCAACCACTAAAAAGACTGTATTCGGCCTCAACATCGCTTTCTAACCCCTAATTGAAAAAAAGATTATGAAACTCAATCATATCATAACCGGGATTCTTGCCGCTGGGACTTTGCTGGCCTTCAATTCCTGTCAGAGCAAATTGGATATCCCCCAGCACAGCGTCGTGGCCATCGATGACTTCTACCAGACCGACGATGAGGCCGAAGAGGCCATCGTGGCAGCCTATGCTCAATTCAAGTCTGTCCATTCCGGAGGTTTCTTCTCTTTCAACTGCTATCAAATGTTGATGAACTTCCTGGGCGACGAATACTGGTCCGGTGGTAACAACCGTACGGATGGCACCTATTATCAGATGAATGAATTTACTTTTGACAGCAGCTATGGTACCATTTCTTCTGTTTACAGCAACCTTTACACGCTCATTTACCGCTGCAACCTGGTTATTGAGCGGGTTACCGGAGATTCTGCGACCATGAAACGGGCTGTTGCTGAAGCCAAAGTCATGCGCGCCTGGGCAAACTTCCAACTGGTCACCCTTTGGGGAACCGCTCCGCTAGTGGACCATGTTCTGGCTGCCGATGAGTATCTGCAGGCCAACAGTGAATCCACGGATGTTCTCTGGAAGGCTATCGAAACCGATTTGAACGACGCCATCGGCTCTGGATCCCTTACGGACAAGAACGGTACCTACCGCCTCACCAAGGCTTTCGCACAGGCGATGCTCGGCAAGGCCCAACTCTGGCAGAAAAAGTATGCCGAGGCGGCCTCCACCCTGGGTGGCATCGTGAACTCCGGCCAGTTTACACTGCGGACAGACTTGAGCGTTGTGGGTAAGATTACCGAGGATGTGAGCGCTGAGGATCTCTTCTGCATGCGCAGTTTCGACGATGCATCCAATTCTGGCGCCAACAATATTTACCGGGGTATCTGGACCGGCCTCCGGGGTGAGAAGTATAATACGTCCACGTTCTGGTTCTACTCTTTCGGTTACATCAGCAATCCCACCAAGTCATTATATGACAAGTTTGTGGAAATAGAAGGCGTCGACGGTTACCGCCTGAACGCCACGATTGCCACTTACGACCAGATGAAGAACAAGTTTGGCACCACCATCAAAGAAGGTTTCACCATTTACGACAACGAGGGTTACTGGGACATCCGTTATATGCCTTACACGTCCAATGGTTCCGTTTACCGGTATCCGCTTCCTGTGCATGTGATGCGTTACAATGAGGTGCTCTGTCTGGCTGCCGAAGCGTATTTCATGAATAACGACAAGGGCAACGCCGCCAAGTGTATCAACCTGCTGCGCACCCGGGCGCAGGCTCCCGCCGTGTCTGAGGGCAGTATTACCCTGGATACGATCAAGGACGAATCCTGGGTGGAACTCTGCTTCGAAGGTCTTCGGTATCAGAACCTCCTCCGCTGGGGAGATGCGGCGGCCAAGCTGGGCCACCGTGGAGAAACCCATCCCGAAATCGATGCGGCTGGAAATGTGACCTATCCTTCATATAACGCTGCTGGTTCCGTGGGCTGGAAGACCGGGAAGCACGAGCTTCTTCCTTTCCCCTTCAACGAGATGCAGGTCAATCCCAATATGACGCAGAATCCCGGCTGGTAGTTTTATGAAAAAGGTTATTATACTCATTGCGGCAGCCCTCGTGGCAGGGCTGTCCGCTTTTGCCCAGCAGAACCTGTTCATTTCCCAGGACATTGAATCCGGTGTCGTAGATGCCGAAGGCCGCGTGACATTCCGCCTCATCGCGCCGAATGCCAAGAAAGTGCAGATTGCCGGGGACTTTATCAAAAAGGACGTCCAGCAGCACATCGCCGGCATGGTGGGTGCAGGGCAGATTGACATGAAAAAGGGCAAGGACGGCACCTGGACCTATACATCCAATCCGCTTCCTTCCGAGCTGTACAGCTACACCTTCCTGGTGGACGAGGTTCCCGTGTTGGACCCGAACAATCCGCACGTTTACCGTGATTTTGCCACGGTGACGAACGTTTTCCTGGTGGGCGGAGGCCTGGCCGACCTGTTCAAGGTAACCGATGTTCCCCATGGCTCCCTTACCGCCAAATGGTATCATTCCTACGGTATCGGAAAGGATCGTCGCCTGAATGTGTACCTGCCTGCCGAGTATGACGCGAATCCGTACAAGCAGTATCCCGTACTGTATCTGTTGCATGGTTCCGGTGGAGATGAGAACGAATGGACTATCTTCGGCCGAGCAGTCCAGATTATGGACAACCTCATTGCCCAGGGAAAGGCCGAGCCGATGATTGTAGTGATGCCCAACGGCCACGCTGAAATGCAGGCAGCGCCCGGCGAGAGTTCCCTTGGTTACTACAAGCCTTTCCATTTCCGTGATCCGGAGGGGAAGTATGTCGCCAACTTCATGGAAATCGTGAACTACATCGACAAGAACTTCAGAACGATCCCCGAGAAGAAGGGTCGTGCCATCGCCGGCCTTTCCATGGGGGGCGGACATTCCGTGAGCATTTCACGTCAGTATCCTGAAACCTTCGATTATGTGGGCGTCTTCTCTGCCGGAGGACGTATTCACGACCTGGACGAGAGTGATCCCGCCAATAAAGCGATGATGGACCAGGTCCGTACCCAGATAGCCAATGGCGTCTCGACTTATTGGATCGGTGTGGGACGGGAAGACTTCCTGTTCGAGATGGCAAAGACGTATTACGAAGACCTGAAGGCACTGGGCATGCCCAATCTCAGTTTCCGCGAGAGTGACGGCGCCCACATCTGGAACTGCTGGAGACTTTATCTGTCCGAGTTTGCACCCCTTCTGTTCAAGTAATCGCTTATGAAAAGAATGTTGGTTTGGGCGGTTGCGGCCGGGCTTTTAAGCCTGGCCGTCGGCTGCTCTCCGAAGAACCCGTCGCCGGACCAGTTGGCGGTGAAGGTGGATAAAAGCACCCAGGCTCGCGTCCTCATTACCACTGATTTGGAGGTTGACGACATGAACGGCCTCCTCCTGAGCCTGCTCTATGCCGACCAGTATGATATCGCAGGTATCGTGTGGACCGCCGGCATGTTCCATTTCTCCGGAGATGGTGGCATGCATACACTGGGCCAGATTACGCCGCATTACCGCTGCAACGCCCAGCACTGCGAGCACAGGGTTAAAAGCGCAGAGGACCTTACGGAATACCGGCCTGTGGATCCCACCTGGTTGGACAGGGTGTTGAACTACTACGAGACGGACTATCAGTTCCTTTCCAAGAATAATCCCAACTATCCCACACCGGACTACCTTCGCAGCGTAACCAGGGTTGGGAACGTTGAATTTGAAGGGGATTATCGTTTTGAAACCGAGGGCTCCAACTTTATTGTTGAGAAGATTCTGGATGACGATCCCCGTCCGCTGGTCATCCAGCACTGGGGCGGTATCAATACCACCGTCCGGGCCCTTTACACCATCTACGAGCGCTATCACGGCACTCCCGAGTGGGACGCAATCCTGAAAAAGGTTACTGGCAAGGTGCGCCTTGGCGGGAGCGGAGAGGACAACTGCCGTGTCGACAGTAAGATTGACGAAATGTTCCCGGGCCTTCAGGATGGTGGATATGGCTTTGGCTTTTTCAGTTATGGTTCCTTTTTCAGCGCCAGCAAGAACGGTCCCCGTCCGGCTGCCGAAGAGCTGCAGCCTTATCTGCACGCTCCCTGGAACCTGGAAGCTTTCAAGGAAGGCCATGGAAAACTTACCGGTGAGATTTGGCTTATGGCCGAAGGCCGTGCCATCTACGGCGAGCCCATCATCTACAACTACGGCCTCATCGACTATATGGACTGGGGCGAGAGTGCCCGTCAGGGTTGGGGCCCCGAAAACCTCAAGACTTATCCCAGGGCTGATTATGAGAAGTATTCCTGGGCATTCTGCCAGTTCGGCTGCGCCGGATTCATCGACATCGGCCTCCGTTCCGATGTGAACAATCGTGGGAACAATCACTACACCATCGTTATGTGGGAAGAACTTGCGGCCCGTGCCGACTGGACCATGATGGATCCTGCCGCGTGCAACCATGCACCTATTGTTAGTGCACCAACACTTGACCTGAATGCTGCTCCTGGTGAGACAGTCGACCTGAAAGCATCGGCCAAGGATCCCGATGGAGACAGGCTAAATGCACAGTGGTACGTCCCTGCCGCTTCCTGCACCTATATGGAAGGCAAAGCCGAGGGGCTGGAGGTCCAGGCCAAGGGCTGGGAAGCATCTTTCACGGTCCCTTCAGACGCGAAATCCGGCGATAAGCTGGTTGTCAACCTTGAAGTTCACGATGAAGGTGTAGAACGCCCGATGACTCGTTTCGCACAGTATGTCATAACCGTTAACTAAAGACAGGCTTTCAACGATGAAAAGAGTATTCTTCGCTACACTAGCGGCCATGATTTGCCTGGGGGCATCCGCTCAGCAGAACCTTTTCCCCTCGCAGGACCTTCATTCGGCCATTGTTCATGATGATGGTTCCGTAACCTTCAATTTCCTGGCCCCCAAGGCGCATAAGGTTCAGATTGTGGGTGACTTTATGGAAGGGGAGAAAGGAACCAATGTGGGTATGGCATCCAGCGGCATCGTGGATATGACCGAAGGGGAAGGCGGTGTCTGGACCTATACTTCCAAGCCGCTTGTATCCGAGTTGTACAGTTACACATTCTTGGTGGACGGTATCGCCACCATCGACCCGAACCATCCCTATGTGTTTCGGGATTTCGCGACGCTCACCAACATCTTCACGGTCCCCGGCGGAATGGGCGACCTATACAGTGTGCAGGATGTACCGCACGGGAGCGTGACAGCCGTCTGGTATCATTCCGACGGTCTCAAGATGGACCGACGCATGAATGTGTATACTCCCGCAGAGTATCTGGCGAACCCCAAGAAGAAGTATCCGGTACTGTACCTGCTGCACGGAATGGGTGGCGACGAGGATGAGTGGAAGAACTTCGGTCGTGCCTGCACCATCATCGACAACCTCATTGCCCAGGGAAAGGCCGAGCCGATGATCGTCGTGATGCCCAACGGCCACGCCGGTATGAAAGCCGCCCCCGGAGAGAGTTCCATGGGTTACTACAAGCCTTATCATTTCCAGGAAGGCACCATGGACGGTACTTTCGAGAAGTATTTCCCGGAGATTGTGACTTTCGTGGACAAGAACTACCGCACCAAGGCCAATAAGGCCAATCGCGCCATCGCCGGTCTTTCCATGGGTGGCTTCCATAGCGCCCACATCAGTGCCAATTATCCCGACCTTTTTGCCTACGTGGGTCTTTTCAGCGCAGCAGTGGGCGTATCGGACACCTCCATTTCTCCCATGTATCAAGACTTGGAAGCCAAGATCGCCACTCAGTTCAAGAAGGGCGTGAAGCTTTACTGGCTAGGCTGCGGCAATGTGGACTTCCTATATAACAACAACAAGGCCTTCCGTGAAAAGTTGGATGCCAACGGCTTTCCATATGTTTACAAGGAAACCGACGGTGGCCACGTATGGAAGAACTGGAGAATCTATTTGGCTGATTTCGCACCCAGACTGTTCAAATAATGAAAAGGACATTGATCATTGCGGCCGCGCTGATAGTTCTTACCGGCTGCATCAAAGGCCCTGAAGATGGAGTTTTTGTTGCGCCTCGCACCATTGTGACCTGTGACCCGGAGCTGGACGACAACAATTCCATGGTCCGATTCCTGCTGCATGCCACAGACTTTCAAATCGACGGCCTGGTATACACCAGCAGCCGTTTCCACTGGTTGGGAGATGGGAAAGGAACGACCCAGTTCATCCCCGGCGGCGAATACGACAACATGGGGCTGGGCCCTCAGACCTCCTGGCGTTTCAACCCTGAGGAGCGCTTCATCGACGACATCATCGACGCTTACGAGCAGTGCTACCAGAACCTCAAGGTGCACGACAGTCGCTATCCCACGCCGGAGTATCTGCGCAGCGTGACCAAATGGGGCAACTGTATCTTCGAAGGCGACTATTCCTATGATACGGACGGTTCCAACCTCATCAAGGCCAACATCCTGGACGACAAGCCGGGCCCGTTGTTCATTCAGGCTTGGGGCGGCAGTTCTTCCATTGCTGCGGCCCTCCGGAGCATTGAAGATGAATACAAAGGAACGGCCGAGTGGGATGCCGTTGTTAAGAAAGTGAACGAAAAGGTGGTCCTGAATCTCTCCGGAGACCAGGACAATGCCTATAATAGCTACATCGCCGTCAACTGGCCCGGTATCTGGGTCCAGAACACCAATGCTCGGATGGGCAACTGGCGGGGAAACCCCAGCTATACCGATCCTGAGTGGACGGCCAAGTACATGACCGTGGGTCCTATCGGCGCCCGCGTACGCCTCTGGGGCGACGGCAAGCAGATGGTTCCCGGAGACATGACCGACTTCATCGGCCCCTCCGCCGGGAAAACTGCCGACGAAATGCGTGCCGAAGGTTACTATGTTTGGAGCAACATCCAGCCCAAGGGAACCCTCTACGGCGATGGTGACAGCGGCTGCTTCTATCAGCTCATCGACAATGGCCTGCGCGCCTGGGAAGACCCCACCTGGGGCGGTTGGACGGGCCGCTGGGACATCACCAAGGGTCCGGCCGAGAGCGGCCATCCGGCTTACATGGGCACCAACATTTCCGCAATGGGCCGCCAGAAGGGCAACCGCCCAGGTCCGGCGCCCTCGACCGGGACGGAGTCCTCTCCCGACATGGCCGCGATGATGGCCATGATGCGCGGCGGCGGGCCCGAGGATCACACTTTCCCTAACATGGCCCCCGAGCGCAACCTCTCTGAGGCTGCCCGCATGAAATGGTCCGTTACCCCGAATTACGAAGACGCCAACCATTACCCGGAAGTCAGGGGGCCTTTCGCCCTGACGGCTGCTCCTGGCGAGACCGTGAAGATCAAGGCCAAGGCCAGCGATCCCGATGGCGACGCCCTCTCCCTAAAATGGTGGTACTTCCCGGTTGGGAGCTATGTCCTGACCAACGCCGAGGCTCTTGCCGTTGATAGCCCCGAAACGGCGGAGACGACCGTCACGGTTCCCTCCGACGCCAAACCCGGAGACACGATCCATTTCGTGCTCCAGGCGCAGGACAACGGTGATCCGGTGCTCACATATTACCTTAGAACGGTCATAACAGTAAAATGAAAATGAAACGCCTCCTTCCTATCTTCCTGCTGGCAGCCCTGGCGTTGAGCGCCTGCTGTCAGAAACAGCAAATACAGAAACCCCGGGTAATCGTAACCTGCGATCCGGAACTGGACGACCACAACTCCCTCATCCGCTATCTGCTGTTCTCTACAGACTTTGATACGGAAGGTATTATCTACTCCAGCAGCCAGTTCCATTGGAAGGGTGACGGTAAGGGAACCACCCAGTACATCCCCGGCCGTGAGTATGCCCGGCAGGGCCGTGACCTTGGCCCCCAGACTCATTGGCGCTGGGCAGAAGGTGAGCGTTTCATTGACGAGGATGTGGAAGCCTATGAAAAAGTGTACCCGAATCTAAAGGCGCATAACCCTAATTATCCCACCCCGGAATATCTCAAGTCCATTATCCGGGAAGGAAATGTATGGTTCGAAGGTGAGATGGAACACGACACTCCGGGTTCGGATCTCATTAAGAAAGTTCTGCTGGATGGTGATCCCCGTCCCGTATTTATCCAGGTATGGGGCGGACCCAGCACCGCTTCCCGGGCCCTAAAGAGCATCGAGGAAGAGTATTCCGGCAAGCCTGAATGGGAAGCTGTGAAGGCCAAGGTGTCGGCCAAGGCCAAATTCTGCCTTTCCGGGCAGCAGGATGTTACCTATCGCGAATATGTGCAAAAGGCATGGCCCGAGGTGGAATCCATTATCCTCAATGCCGGGGTGATTTCTCTTGGCTACGGCGCCAAACGAGGCGTGCTGGACCCGGCCGATACCGTCTTTTTTTCTCCCGCCTGGACACAAGAGAACATAAAGTCCAAGGGGCTTTTCGGCCAGATGTATCGCGTATGGGGTGACGGGAAGCAAATGGCCCCCGGCGACTTTACCGACTACTTTGGCCTCAAGGGCTTCACCGCTGCCGAGCTGGTGGAGCAGGGTTACTGGGTATGGAGTCCGCCACAGCCGGAAGGCAATTTTATCAGTGAGGGCGATACGCCCATGTACCTGAATCTCATTGGCAACGGCCTCCGAGGCTTTGAAGCTCAGGAATGGGGTGGATGGGCCGGCCGCAAGCGGGAACTCTCGGCCGAAGAAAGGGAAGCCGGTTTCACGGCACCTTACGCCATGCGCGCTACCCGCGATAAAGTAATCCCTGACTTTGTGCCCGCCGTGCAGAACAACTTTGCCGCCCGTATGGCCTGGACTACCACGGCCGATTATAAGGCCGCGAACCACGAGCCCGTTGTCACTGGACCGCAGGCCCTTTCCGGCAAGCCCGGCAAGATGCTGAAGCTGAAGGTAAAAGCAGCGGACCCCGACGGGGATACCCTTTCCTGCAGCTGGGCCCAGTGGAAAGTGGACGGCTCTTATCAGGGAGATGTCACGGTTGCCGAAGGTTCCATGACTATTCCTGCTGATGCCAAGCCCGGCGACACCATCCATCTGGTGCTAACAGTGGCCGATAACGGCACCCCGCAGTGCACCTCTTACCTCCGTACGGTGATTACTGTAGAATAGTTTTATGTCAAGGTGCTTACATATCACGATCCTCCTTCTTGCGCTGACGGTTCCCTGCCTGGCGCAGCCCAAACTGACTCCGGGTACGGTGGAAGAGGTTATCAAGGCCATGACCCTGGAGGAGAAGGCTACACTCCTGGTGGGCGCCAATCAGGGTGTGCTCTACGGCGGCAGTGCCGAAGCCATCCCTTACGAGCTTCCCGCATCGGCCCAAATGTATGACAATCGGATGGGCGTTGGCGGTTCCACCTATGGTTATCCCCACCTGGGCATCACCCCTATTGTGATGGCCGACGGCCCTGCAGGGCTTCGGCTTTCCGTGACGCACATCGGGAAGGAAGGGGAATACTACTGCACGGCCTATCCGGTGGGTACTACCCTGGCATCTACCTGGAACACCGATCTGGTGCATCGCATTGGCGTGGCCATGGGAGAAGAAGCCCGGGCCTACGGAGTGGACGTGATCCTGGCCCCCGGCATGAACCTGCACCGGAACCCGCTATGCGGCAGAAACTTTGAGTATTACTCGGAGGACCCGCTGCTCGCGGGTCGGATGGCTATAGCCATGGTAGGGGGGATCCAATCGCAGAACGTGGGCACATCCGTTAAGCATTTTGCAGTAAACAGTCAGGAGACCAACCGCAAGGACAACGACGATATCCTAGGTACCCGTGCTCTCCGGGAACTGTACCTGAAGGCTTTTGAAATGGTGGTGAAGGAAGTGCAGCCTTGGACGGTAATGAGCTCCTACAACCGCATCAACGGCCCTTATACGCAGGAAGACCCCTCCCTTCTCACTACCATCCTCCGGGATGAGTGGGGATTTGAAGGTATTGTAATAAGCGACTGGACGGCCAAACGCAATACTGGCGCCCAGGTGCATGCGGGGAACGATCTCATGATGCCCGGCAACCGCGATCAGATGCAGGATATCGTGCGGAAGGTCCGTTCCGGAGAACTCTCGGAGGCCGATGTAGATGCCTGTGTGCGTCGAGTGCTACAAGTAATCCTGAAAACCAATACCTTCCTAGGCCTGAAGCCCACAGATTCTCCCGATTTGAAAGCGCACGCCGCGCTTTCCCGAGAGGTGGCTTCCGAAGGGATGGTGCTCCTTAAGAACGAGGGGAGAGTTCTTCCGCTGAAGGATGTGGAAACGGTTGACCTGTACGGTAATACTTCTTACCGTTTCATTGCGGGTGGAACCGGCTCCGGCCGGGTGAACGCCGCCTATACGGTAAGCCTCAAGGACGGCCTTTCCGGGGCAGGTTACAAGATGGACAGCCATCTGGACCACCTGTATTCGGCTTGGCTGGATTATCAGGATGCTCTCCGTGAAAAGGATAGCTTTTCCATCCTGAATCCGGCTCCGCCCGTGCCTGAAATGCCTCTGGAAAGGGAGAAGATTTTCGGAAATATTTCCGGAGACGTGGCTATCATTACCATCGGCCGCAATGCCGGTGAGGCCACGGACCGTAAAATCCCGTCCGATTTCGATTTAACCGCCGAGGAATCCCAGCTCATCCGCGATGTCTGCGATGCTTACCACGCTGCCGGAAAGAAGGTGGTGGTTGTGCTTAATGTCTCCGGTGTCATTGAGACGGCCTCATGGAAAGCATGGCCCGACGCCATCCTTCTGGCATGGCAACTGGGGCAGGAAGGGGGCAATGCCGTTGCCGATGCGCTCTCCGGCAAGGTAAATCCTTCCGGGAAGCTCACGATGACCTTCCCGCTACAGTATTTCGACCATCCTTCTTCCTATAATTTCCCGTTCAACTACGTGGGACCGCCTTCCTTCGGCCCTACCATGTCGGTGACAGGAAGGAAGGAGCCTCTGGTAAAAGATGTGGACTACACCCTCTACGAGGAAGGTATCTATGTGGGATACAGGTACTTCTCTTCATTCGGGAAGGATGTGTCCTACCCTTTCGGCTTCGGTCTCAGCTATGCTGCTTTCGCATATTCCAGGCCATCAGTGAAGGTATCGGCCGATGGCTTTACGGCCACCGTCAGCGTTACCAATACCGGTCCTGTGGCCGGAAAAGAAGCCGTGCAGCTTTATGTGTCGGCCCCCTCCGGTGGAATGGAAAAGCCCTCCCGAGAACTTAAGTCCTTTGCCAAGACGCGGCTGCTCCAACCCGGCGAAAGCGAAACCCTCAGTTTCTGTGTTAGCGCCTACGAACTTGCCTCGTTCAATGAGGCAGCATCGGCCTGGGAAACGGCGGCGGGGCAGTACCGTGTCCTTTTTGGCGCCTCGGTGGAGGATATCCGCTGCAATGCTCCCTATAAGCTTACGAGGGCACTCTCATGGCCCGTACACAGGGTGATGGAGCCTTCCCAAAAACTGGACGAATTAACCCAACAAACCAAGTAATATGAAGAAAATCATTGCTTTTGCAGCCGCCGTTCTGGCCCTTGCCTGCACGCTCCGCGCCCAAGAGGTGAAGGAGCAAGATCCTGCCGCCCACGTGGCTCGCGTTTTCCCTATTTCCGTCGAGCATCTATATTTCCACAGCAATGTGTTGGGCGTAGATAAGAACTTTTCCGTGATGCTTCCCAAAAGCTACACCAAGGAGCCGGACCGCCGCTATCCGGTTGTCTATATGCTTCACGGCGCCGGAGAGAATGACTGGGAATGGGCCAATATTGCCGTTCCTATGATCTCGGAGGCCATCACGATGATTACCAACGACGGTACGGCTGCCGAGTGCATCGTCGTGTTCCCCAATGCCAACGAAGCCGGACACATGGGTTATTTCAACCAACCCGACTGGAAATATGAAGATTACTTTTTCCAGGAACTTATGCCATTGGTCGACAAGCGTTATCGCACCATTCCCGATAAGGGTCACCGGGCAATCGGCGGACTGTCCATGGGCGGTGGCGGATCATTCAACTATGGCATGCGTCATCCCGAACTCTTTTCCAGCGTTTATGCCATCAGCGCCGCAGTGAGCCCTGCCGCTTTCTCTTCCGCCGAAGCCAATCCTGGCGTCCTGCCCGCCACCATGAATGGCGGTACTTATACCGGGGAACAGGTAGAGGCGGCCAAAAGTGTGTACTTTGTACTGGACTGCGGTGACGACGACTTCCTTTTCGATGCAAACGTTGCGACCTACCAACAGATGCGCAAGAATGGTATGACCGTGCAGTTCCGCTGCTTTGACGGAGCCCACGCATCCTATTACTGGTACGATGCTCTCCGCCGAGCCCTTGCCTACATGAGCCGTCACTTCTCCACTCAAATGCCATAAATAGTGAAGGTTTACCCTTCACAATAATGAACAATTACATTTTGGTTCTCTTTTGGGAAGAGGGCGAAGCTATCAGGCTTCGCCCTCTTTGATATGAACATCTCATTCTTTTTTTTGAGACACAAGGCAAGGGAAAAGACGCCGTCTGATGACATGTACATGTTCTCGAACCCTTGTAAACGACTAGTCCCTTTTCCTCTCAAATCTTTTCTGAGGTGATTGTCAACCGCTTACGCAAATAAAAAAAATTAAAAAAGTTTTTGCTTTTTAAAATTTTTACGTATCTTGCACCCGGAAAAGGTTAGGAACGCAGTGTTACGCACCCTTAAT
>JAEEGF011140492.1_pt1 | contig 22507 bp, 15 predicted proteins | sample 9134171 | NCBI WGS metagenome assembly JAEEGF01 (sample SAMN16246542, study PRJNA631951) | gut metagenome | biome: gut microbiome; feature: rumen; material: AP-attached | host: Bos | place: Iran: Karaj | collected 2018-10 | reverse complement strand
AATATCATCGATGAGCTTAAGATCACCGGCGGCTGTAACGTTCAGTTTGCCCTTCATCCCACAAGTTTTGAGTATTGCGTAATCGAGGTTAACCCCAGAGTCAGCCGTTCTTCAGCCCTTGCTTCCAAGGCTACAGGATATCCCATCGCCAAGGTTGCAGCCAAGATCGCTCTGGGTTATACACTGGATGAGATCAAGAATGCCATCACGGGAAAGACCTACGCCAGCTTCGAGCCCACACTGGACTACTGCGTAGTTAAGTTCCCAAGACTTCCTTTCGATAAGTTCATTACCGCCAAGAGAACCCTTACAACACAGATGAAGGCCACCGGCGAGGTAATGAGTATCTGCACCAACTTTGAGGGTGCCATGATGAAGGCTATCCGCTCTCTGGAGCAGCATGTGGACTGCCTTACAAGTTATGATTTCTCAGAGCTTGATGATGATGAGCTTAAGGACAGGCTCAAGATCGTAGATGACCAGAGGATCTGGGTTATCGCCGAGGCCCTCAGAAGAGGCTTCAGCTATGACGAGATCCATGAGATCACAATGATCGATCACTGGTTCATCGACAAGATCCATACATTGGTCAAGATGGAGCTTAAGCTCCTTAGACTTGGCGAGAAGAGCACTATTGCCCGCCATAAAGTAACATCAGAAAATGTATCAGAGTTTGAGGAAGCTAAGAAGATCATTACCGCTGATACTCTGCTTAAAGCTAAAAAGCTTGAGTATCCGGACAAGGTAATCAGCAGACTTACAAGATTCTCAGTAGATACCATCAAGGCTCTCAGAGATCTCTACGGAATCAAGGCAGCTTACAAGCTTGTTGATACCTGCGCTGCAGAGTTCGAAGCTGAGACTCCTTACTACTACTCAGTATACGGAGATGAGAATGAGGAGAACGAGGCAGGACTTAAGAGCAGCTCTGATAAGAAGAAAATCCTTGTTCTTGGTTCGGGACCTATCCGTATCGGACAGGGTATCGAGTTCGACTATTGCTCAGTACATGCAACCTGGGCATTTAAGAAGGCAGGATTTGAGACAATCATCATAAACAACAACCCGGAAACAGTAAGTACTGACTTTGATATCGCAGATAAGCTCTACTTTGAGCCTCTTACTCCAGAGGATGTTGAGAATATCGTTAAACTTGAAAAGCCCGACGGAGCTGTGGTTCAGTTCGGTGGACAGACAGCAATCAAGCTCACTCAGGACCTTATGGAAATGGGAGTTAAGATCTACGGAACAGATGCCAAGGATGTAGACGCAGCCGAGGACAGAGAGATCTTCGACCAGATCCTTGAGCAGACTCAGATAAGGCGCGCTCAGGGTGCCACAGTATTTACTGCTGAGGAGGCAAAAGTGGTTGCAGGCAGACTGGGCTATCCTGTACTGGTAAGACCTTCCTACGTTCTGGGCGGACAGGGCATGCAGATCGCTCTTTCCGATGAAGAGATAGAAGAGTTCATGAACATCATCAACAGATATTCCCAGGATCACCCGATCCTTGTTGATAAGTATCTTCAGGGAATCGAGACCGAGGTTGATGCTGTTTGCGACGGCGAGGATATTGTTATCCCCGGTATCATGGAGCATATCGAGAGATCAGGAATCCACTCCGGAGACTCTATCTCTGTATATCCTGCCCAGTCTCTTTCAGCTAAGGTAAAAGAGACCATTGCGGAGTACACAAGAAGACTTGCCAAGGCTCTTCATGTAATAGGACTTATCAATGTTCAGTTCATTGCGGTGGGAGATGAGGTTTACATCATCGAGGCTAACCCCAGATCCTCCAGAACTGTTCCATATATCAGCAAGGTAACAGGTATTCCTATCGTTGATTTGGCAGCCCAGGTAATGATGGGCAAGAAGCTCAAGGATCTTGGCTATACTCCCGGACTTCAGCCTGAGGCAGGCTATGTAGCCATCAAGATGCCTGTATTCTCCTTCGAGAAGATCAGAGGCGCTGAGATCAGCCTTGGACCTGAGATGAAGAGTACCGGTGAGTGCCTTGGAATCAGCAAGAGCTTTAACGAAGCTCTCTATAAGGCTTTCCTTGGAGCAGGCATCAACCTTCCCAAGTACAAGCAGATGATCATCACTGTTAAGGATTCAGATAAGGGCGAAATCATCGACATCGCCAGAAGATTTGAAAAGCTGGGATATATCATTTACGCCACAAGATCCACAGCGGACACTCTTAACGACAACGGTGTTAAGGCAAGAAAGATCAACCGTATCAGCCAGGAGTCACCTACGGTCATCGACCTTATCCTGGGCCACAAGATCGACCTTGTTATCGATACTCCTACTCAGGGCCGTGACAAGAGCCGTGACGGATTCCTTATCCGCCGTACCTCCATCGAGACCGGTGTTAATGTAATAACAGCCCTTGATACCGCAAGAGCACTGGTAACCAGTCTTGAGAACGAGAGTACCGAAGAGACACTGCAGCTTGTTGACATCGCGAAGATTTAACTTACAGGTGAATATATGAAAATTCTGGTAATCAACGGACCAAACTTAAATTTCCTTGGCATCAGAGAGAAGGCCGTATACGGCAATCAGGACTACGACTATCTCTGCAATATGATTCAGGAGAAGGCTGACACGGAGGGCGACGAGGTTGAACTGTTCCAGTCCAACCACGAAGGCGCCATCATAGACAGACTTCAGGAAGCGTACTTTGATGGGACAGAAGGCATCGTGATAAATCCCGGTGCCTATACCCATTACAGCTATGCCATTCATGATGCATTAAAGAGCCTTGAGAACATCACCAAGGTGGAGATTCACATCTCCGACATCCAGTCCCGGGAGGAATTCCGCAAGGTTTCCGTCACAGCACCGGCCTGCGACAAGCAGATCTACGGCCACGGCCTTCAGGGCTATCTTGAAGCCATGGACTTCATCAAAGAATGAAAAGAGGGGACTCACCCCTCTTTTTATCTGAAAACAAATAAAAATTTATCAATATTTAATTAGCAAAAAGTCTGAAAGTATGTTGAGATAGTATATATACGAATGCGCTTTTTAGCATTTTTGAGAGGATGGAGTACTGTCTTGCAGAAAAAAGCAGGCTTTTATTTAATACTTAGAGCCTTTGAAGCAGTGGTTTTGGTGCTGGTTTTAGTACTGATACCACTTTTTGGCATGCTTGGGAGAGCCTCCGGAGAAGAGCTTATCATAGGAGTTCCCACGGACAGATGCCCTGTTTTTTACATTGATGAAGATACGGAAGAGATTATCGGAATCGGTGTGGATCTTATGGCTGAGGCTGCTCAAAATGCGGGCTATACAGCGGCTTTCGTTCCTCTGAAGGAAAGTAATCTCAAGGATGCTCTGGATAATCCCGAATATGATCTTATAATGCCCTTTGGAAGCGCTGTGGAAAGCTCAGCCGGGCATTATTCCATAGTAACAGCCAATCTTACCCAGACTCCCTTTGTTCTTGTGACCAAAAATAATCGTGTACTGCCTCCCATGAACAGCCTTCACATAGGCATGATCAAGTCTCTTGGAGGTGCTGCGGAAACTATAGAAACTCTGTATCCGGGAATGGATATCTATATGTTCGATACTATGGATGACTGTGTAGAGGCCCTTCGCGTAGGTGAGGTGGACGCTCTTTTGCATAATTCCTATGTCTGGAGCTATGTGCTTCAAAAACCGTCATATTCGGACCTTTCCATTCAGGCTGCAGCCATGTTTTCCATGGATTTCCGCGCCGGCACCCTTGACTCTGTAGAAGCCAGAAAACTGGTAAGGCGCCTGAATGAAGGAATAAACAACATACCTGAGACCAAAAAGCAGGCCATTGTTCTGGATTATACCAACAGAAGGCTATATAAGAAGACTATTGCTGACACAATCTATGAGATTGGACCTTTATTACTTGCCATAGCGGTTTTCTTCAGCCTTATTATTGTCATCATCGTCATGAGACTTCGCTATGTTCATTTGGAAAACGAAAAGAAGATACAAAAGATGATAGACCACGATCCACTGACCGGAGCACTGAGCCATGATGGTTTTGTAAAAGAGGTGAAAAAACTCCTTATGGAGCATCCGGATATTCCTTACATGATCTCTTTTAACAACATTAGAGACTTTAAGTTTATCAACGACACCATGGGAAGGGATGCTGCGGATGAAATGCTCAAGTTCTGGATAAGCAGGTCCCTTGAGATTTTATCAGAGGAAGAGGCCATAGGCCGCCTTGAGAGTGACCATTTTGTTGTGCTCAGAAAAATCGGCGGAAGTGAGAAAATGGCTCTCGATGAGCGGCATGTCTTTGAGCCCTTAAGAAACTTTTTTATTGACAGAGGAAAAGACTTAAAGGTTCGCCTCTGCAGCGGAATCTACGTCCTGATGCCTTCGGACTATCAGCAGATAGATGTGGAAGTTATGCTGGATAAGGCCAGAATGGCTGAAAAAAAGGTCCATAATGGCAAGAAGGATGGCTACGAGTTCTATAACCCTGTTCAATGGGAAAAGAGTAAGCGCACTGCCTATATTATCAGCAGATTCCCTGTGGCCCTGAAATCCAAGGAGCTGCAGGTCTGGTATCAGCCCCAGGTTGATTATATTTCAGGTAAGATCATCGGAGCGGAGGCTCTGTGCCGATGGAAGGATGAGCAGATGGGCTTTATCTCTCCTGCAGAGTTTATTCCTGCCCTGGAAGAAGCGGGGCTTATCTATGACCTGGACTGCTTTGTATGGAACAGGGTGTGTCAGGATCTGGCCGGCTGGAACAAGATTGGAAAGAAAAGGAAGATATCCGTCAACCTCTCCAGAATGGATATCCAGAAAAACAGAGAGCTTCCGGTTTATTTTTCCGACCTTATCACAAAATATGATCTGACTGCTGATCAGCTGCGCATTGAGATCACAGAGACCTCCTATGTGGAGGATCCTGACCTTCTTATCAGTACTACCTATAAGCTTCGAAGTTATGGTTTCCAGGTGGAGATGGATGATTTTGGAAGCGGCTATTCTTCACTGAATATGCTTAAAGAGGTTCCCGTGGACAGGATAAAACTGGATATCCGGTTCCTGGCAAACACCGGCAATCGCCGCATGGGAGATATAATTTTAAAGCATATCATCATGATGGTCAGGGATCTTGGAATGGAGATCATTGCAGAGGGCGTGGAGGAAAAAGAGCAGGCTGAATACCTGAAGGAAATAGGCTGTACCGAGATGCAGGGCTTCCTCTTCTACAAGGCACTGCCTGAAAATGAATTCACTGCCCTGAAGTTTTAGAAAAAAATAAAACTTTCGGAAACTCTGTTGACAAGTTCAGATGCTGAGCGCATAATATGACTGTTGGTCGTGCTACGGACCGATAAATACTAAGAAAGCGAGGTAAGGAATTATGACAAATGTGGCAAGAAGATATGACAACCATTATATTTCTAGGACTTTACCTCGGGAAACTGTGTTTGGATAAGGGAGCATTCCATATCTGAATAGTTTATTGTGATAGTTGTACCCCGGTTAAGTCTTTAGACATAGCCGGGGTTTTTTGCGTCCTTTTTCTGATTCGGCCGAAACGCAAAAAGCTGTCACATCCCGGGGAACCTGGAAGCACCAGGAAACAGTAATTGAGGAGGAACAATGAAGACACTTACAAGTTATGTGCGAAAGCACTGGGCGACCTACACCATGGCTGTGATATTCATGCTCTTTGCCATTGCACTGGACATGATATATCCGAAAATAACTGAAATTATAGTAAATGAATCCATAGTCGGAAGAGATTTTCACAGGCTTCCCCTTTTCCTTACGCTTATCATTCTTATCGGAATCGGACGAAGCATCTTTGGATATTTTAAGGAATTTACTTTTGACAAGAACTGTATAACCATAGGCACAGAGATGAGAAAGGACCTGTTCAATCACATTCAGGGCCTGTCTCTGGACTATTTTGACGATACCAACACCGGCGAGCTCATGGCCCGTGTCAAGGATGACGTGGACAAGACCTTCCAGATGGTGGGCATGGAGGCCATGATGGGCATGGAAGTAATCCTGAACGTGGTTCTGGTTTTATACTTCATGATCTCCATCGACCCGCTCCTGACCGTCGTTCCCGTCATCGCCATGGCAATCTGCGGAACCATCGCCATTGTCATGGAGAAGGAGCTGGACAAGGTCTACGACGAGATCAGTGAGGAGAACGCAACAATAACCACCATCGCAGAGGAGAACCTGGCAGGTGTAAGGACCGTTAAGGCCTTTTCCAGGGAAAAGATGGAAATTGAGAAGTTCATGAAGCACAACAGACGCTACTATGAGCTCAATATGAAGGAAGCCAAGGCTGATGCCAAGTATTATCCCATTTTCCAGCTCTCGGCAATGCTCCTTCCCGTTATCTGTGCAGTCCTGGGCGGAATTGCAGTTGTTAACGGCAAGATGACACTGGGAAGCCTTACAGCTTACATCATCTACAGCCGCAGCTGCACCTGGCCCATGGAGGAGATCGGCTGGATAGTTAACGGCTTCACCAGCTCTTTTGCCTCACTTAAGAAGATCAAAAAGATCTACGAGAACCACTCCACACTGGAGAAAAATGATGACCCTGTGACCCTGTCGGGGATCGACGGCAGCATTGAGTTTGACCATGTTTCCTTATCCTTCGGAGATAAAGAGGTTCTTAAGGATATCAGCTTTAAGCTCTCTTCCGGCAAGACTCTGGGAATCATGGGTGAGACCGGCTCCGGCAAGTCCACCATCATCAACCTTCTCCAGAGATTCTATGACCCCACCAAGGGTGATATCCGTATCGACGGAGTAAAGATCAAGGATATGGACCTTAGTCAGGTGAGAAGCGCCTCCGCAGTAGTTATGCAGGATTCATTCCTCTTCTCGGATTCCATTGTTGAGAACATCAAGATGGGAAGAAGAGATGAGATGACAGAAACAGAAATAGAAAGTGCCGCAAGAATGGCTCAGGCCAGCGACTTTATTGAGAAGCTTGAGGATTCCTACGAGACCGTTATCGGAGAAAGAGGTGTAGGCCTTTCCGGAGGACAGAAGCAGCGAATCAGCATCGCAAGAGCTATCTCCAAGAAAGCACCGATTCTGGTTCTCGACGATTCAACCTCAGCCCTTGATATGGAGACAGAGGCGGAGATACAAAAGACCCTGGATACCATCACAGGAGTAACCCGTGTCATCGTAGCCCACAGAATATCCGCTGTAAGAAATGCGGATGAGATCCTTTTCCTTAAGGACGGGCAGATCGCGGAGAGAGGAACCCACAACCAGCTGATGGCAAAGAGGGGCTTATATTACGACACCTATGTGGCACAGTACGGACAGCTTGAAGAAAGGAAGGTGAGTGCGTAATGGCAGCTAATTCATTTCGCGAAGACGAGACCATTAAGAACACGGACATGAAAAAGGTCTTCGTCAGAATGATGGGCTATCTCAAAACTCACATAAAAGAGATAATACCGGTTTTGATCTCACTGGTGGCTTGTGTGCTGATCAATCTGGTTAGCCCGCTTTTTATGGAATATGCAATAGATGTTCATGTGGCAGGCAGAAACATTAAGGGCCTTATACTTACGGCGGGACTTATTGTTATTCTGGGCTTTGTATACGCAGGCTTTGTTAAGCTTCGTATCTACTTCATGAGCAGAATCGGAAACAAAATATTACTGGACATCAGACAGGAGCTCTATGAGCACGTTCAGACCCTGTCACTGACATTTTTTGACTCAAGACCCACAGGTAAGATCCTATCAAGGATCATCGGTGATGTTAACTCCCTGAAGGAGGTCATGAACAACACCATCACCAATCTGATCCCCAACTTCGTTACAGTCCTCGGCGTTGTGGTGATCATGATGATCAAGGACTGGAAGCTTGCCCTGGGCACCCTTTGCTCCATGCCCCTTATGATGGTGAGCATTTTCTGGATCAGGGGAAAAAATCACAAGGGCTGGCAGGACGTAAGAAAGAAGTCCTCCAACTTAAGCGCCTACATCCATGAGGATATCGCAGGAATCTCCGTGGTTCAGAGCTTCAATGCTGAAAAAGAGACCAAGAGCACCTTCAGGGATCTGGCCAACGAGCACAGGGATGCCTATATCAATGCCTGCATGTACTCGGATCTTTTTGGACCCGCCATCGACATGAGCTGGGCCATCAGCAGCATGGTAATGTACCTGGTGGCAGTGGTATTTCTTGGATACACCGAGGCCAGCGTGGGCATGATTGTTGCCTTTGCAACCTATGCCAATATGTTCTGGAGACCTATTATGGGCCTTTCCGGATACTATAACCAGCTGGTCACCAATATGTCTGCTGCAGAGAGAGTATTTGATCTTCTGGATACTCCCGCGGATATCGTTGATAAAGAAGGTGCAGAGGAACTTCCTGAGATAAAGGGAGAGGTTTCCTTCAAAAACGTTGGCTTTACCTATGATGTTGGAACCAAGGAGGAGACCAAGGTTTTAGAGGATGTATCCTTTACCGCCAGGCCCGGAGAGACCATTGCTCTTGTGGGCCCCACCGGCGCCGGCAAGACCACCATCGTCAACCTTATCAGCAGGTTCTATGACATTCAGAAGGGCCGCATCCTTATTGACGGACATGACCTTTCCGAGGTTACTGTCGAGAGCCTTCGCCGTCAGATGGGTGTTATGACTCAGGACAACTTTATCTTCAGTGGCACCGTCAGGGAGAACATCCTTTATGGCAAGCCTGATGCCACTGATGAGGAGATGATAGAGGCAGCCAAGGCTGTCAATGCCCACGACTTTATCATGAAGCTGGAAAATGGCTATGACACTGAGCTCAAGGAGAGGGGCGCAGGCCTTTCCATCGGACAGCGCCAGCTCATTGCCTTTGCCAGGACCATGATCTCAATGCCCAAGATCCTCATCCTGGATGAGGCCACCAGCAGCATCGACACCCATACAGAGATGCTGGTGCAGAAGGGCATACAGGCTCTTTTGTCAGGAAGGACCAGCTTCGTTATCGCCCACCGCTTATCAACCATCAAGAATGCGGACAGGATCTTTGTCATTAACAAGGGCGGTATTATGGAGAGCGGAAGCCATGAACAGCTCCTTAACAAAAAGGGCGCTTATTATGATCTATACATGGCACAATTTGCTTAAAAGCTATTGCTAATAACAGGCTCTGAGGGTATCATAAAAGTGTTGCAATATTCGGGAAGAGACTGATTTAATCAGTCTTTTTCCGAATATGCTCTTAATTTACAGACTATTAAGACTTGTAGGGGGCAGCGTATGAATGAGAAAGTAGATAAGCTACGGGGGAGCATGGAAAAGAGAATAGTAGGAAAGGAGCAGGTGATAGACAGGCTCATTATTTCACTACTATCCGGCGGCCATGTTCTTCTTGAAGATGTGCCGGGTGTGGGAAAGACCTCCCTGGCCAAGGCACTTTCTGATTCACTGTCCCTTTCTTTTTCAAGGATTCAGTGTACACCGGATACAACGCCTTCGGACATAACAGGCTTCTCTGTCTATGATCCTTCCAAGGCATCTTTCAATGTCCTTCCGGGACCCATTGTTAATAACATAGTGCTGGCGGATGAGCTTAACAGAACTTCGCCCAAGACCCAGTCTGCGCTTTTGGAGGTTATGGAGGAGCACAGGGTTACCATTGACGGCACCCCCATTCCTGTTCCCGAGCCCTTTATGGTCATCGCCACCCAGAACCCTTCTGAGATGGCGGGAACCTATCCAATCCCGGAGTCCCAGATGGACAGATTTATCATGAAGCTCTCTGTTGGCTATCCCGACCCTGCAGCTTCCATAGATATGACAGGCCGTTTTCTCGAGGGCCATCTTCATGAGAAGCTGGCGCTTGTGCTTACAGACAGGGATATCTGCGACATGAGGCAGGAGGTCAACAAGGTCACCATCAAGGAGGAGCTTAGGGCCTACGCCGTCAATATCGTTGAAGCCACCAGGAAGAATGATCTGGTAGCCTGCGGAGCATCTCCGAGAGCTCTTTTGTCCATGATCCGCTGCAGCCAGGCCATCGCCTACATGGAGGACAGGGACTACTGCGTGCCTGAGGACATTGCGGGGGCTGCGGAGCTGACTCTTCCCCACAGGCTTGTACTTACCACCGAGGCCAAAATGAGCCGCACCACCAAGGATTTTCTCGTAAGGCAGATTCTTGAGAGGGTGAAGGTATCATGAGCATTTCTTTTAGTAAAAAAGGATTTTTGCTTTATCTTTTGATTCTGATCGGAAGCCTGGTCCTTTCGTCCTTCTACGGAGGGCCGGTTTCCTTTGTGATGCTTTATTCACTGCTTTTGATCATTCCCATTTCACTTATTTACATATTCATCAATATCTTTTCCGTGTCCCTCTATCAGGAGATCGAGGTCCACAAACTGGCTAAGGGCGATACCCACAACTACAGGGTTCTGGTGGAAAACAGCGGTATTCTCCCCATCCACAACATGACCTTCGGCCTCTACCGGGACAGAAGCGAATTTGTGACCCTGAGGGACGGGGATATGGTGTCATTAAATATCCGGGAGAAAAAAGAAATAACCTCCGGCATCAGCTGCAAATACGCCGGAGCCTACAATATCGGGGTGGAGGATCTTTTTTTTACGGACCCCTTCAGAATCATGAAGCTGAAGTACCCCGTGCCCTATTCTTTCAGAGCCATAGTAAGTCCCAGAATCACTGATATTGCCGATGATTTCCTTGACATCGAGAACATGGTAAACAGCAGCGGCTTAAAGAGCGAGAAGGTCTATGAGGAGACCCCCGGAAGTGATATGAGGGCTTACCGGGTAGGAGACAGCCTCTCCGCCATCAACTGGAAGGTTTCAGCCAGGGTTTCGGAGCTCATGGTAAGGGTTCCTGACAAGATGGAGAAAAGAACCGTCACACTGATTCTTCTGGCGGTGAACATTCCTGAGAGGGAGCAGGATACGGAGTTTTTGAAAAAAAGAGATTACTTCCTGGAATTTGTTGTTTCCGCGGCCTGGCATTTTGGCCAGCAGGGGATTCCTGTGAAGCTGATCTATCCCGCCGGCACAGTGAGGGAGTCGGTGGTGGATTCTTATGATACGTTCCTTGAGTTTTACAACATTGTGGCTGACGGCATCTTCTACAGCACCGACAGCGACTACGACAAGATGAAAGACATTGCGGATTCAAAGGGGGACACCTGGGATGACATGGATATCAGGCTTCTCATCAGAGAAGATAAGGAGCCGGGAGACGATTACTGCACTATTATCGACTGAGCTCAAGATCTGTATGTTCATATTTGCCCTGACCTATGTGGGCCTTTGGGGGAGCTGCCTTGTGTGCGACAGCCTTCGGGAGGTCTATGGCAGCGGCTTTGTTTTTGCTGTGCTTATTTCTTTTGTATTCTACGGCTGCCTGGAGCATCTTTTCAGGACCTTCGCCGGGGGCGTCATCTCGGCCCTGGTGTCTGTTTTTCCCTCCGCAGTTCTTTTCTTTCTGGTAAAAGATATTGAGGAGTACCCTTATCTTCAGGCCGCCTTCATAACCGCCATGATCCTAAGGCTCTTTGTGAACTTTGTGCCCTTCAGGGAAAAGGTGATCCTCTTTGGTAGCTTTATTGTGACTGCAGTAGCGGTGGCTCTTCGCTTCAACTACGGAGCTTTTCTGGAAGAGGGCAAAGTGGAGACCATAGTCTTCGCCTGTCTTGCCATGCTGGTCCTGTCAGGACTTCAGTATCTGATAATTGAAAAGGGGAAGGAACCCTTTCCCTATGCCTTCTTCGCATTGATGGCTGTCGTGGTGGTTCTTTTGCCGGGAAGGGAGGAACCCATCAACTGGAATCCCGTTGTGGATGCGGGAAAGAGGTTTGTGCAGAAGGCTGAGGATATCTACAGCGACGCCTTTTACTTTGCTTCTGATATCCTGAAAAATGATAACTATACCACAGGCTACAGCAGCCTTGGTCTCACCGGTGGAAGCATCTCGGAAAAGACCAAGACGGAGCTCTTTTTACGGACCAAAAGTCAGACCTACGTACTTTTTAAGGACAAGGAAAACGGTAAGCTCATGAAGAGAAGAAGATCTGTTTACCTTGTGGGGGGAAGGGGCGTAGATAAGGAGAGACTGGTTGATCTTTTGTCCCTGTACTACAGAGCGGGAGCTACCAAGGAGCTGACGGACGCTTTTTCCCAGAAGACCTCATTGGAGATTGAATACGGATACCTTCACACCGGGGATGAGATAGCACCCATGGGCTGCGTTGAACTTAAGGCTTCCGGAAAGCCTGTTGTTCAGGGCAGCAGCACCAGCCCCCATAAAAAGGGCTATAGCCTGGAGGCTACCTATATTGATATCGACTATGGAAGTCCCTATTTTATGGAGGTTGTAAGAAACGCCGCTTCCTATGGGGATGAAGCTATTTCCTATCAGGAGCTATGTAGTTATGGAAAAAAGATATACACCATCAATCTGGATTACATCATTACAGAGGAGGAGTATGCTGCCATGACAGATTCAGACGGCAGCAGGGCTCTTTACCTTGATACCACGGGCGCCGGCCCGGAACTTTCGGAGCTTGCGCACAAGCTTACGGACGGCCTGGACAACGATTATGACAAATGCAGGGTCATTGAAGAGTACCTGAGGCAGTTCCCCTATAACCTTGATATGGGAGAGACACAAGTGGAGGATATGTCCACCCCGGAGGGCATGAGCGCTCTTGCCAATGTTCTGCTTTTTGAAAGAGGAGAGGGCTACTGCGTCCACTATGCATCAGCCATGACCATGCTCCTTCGTCTTTCCGGCATTCCCGCAAGATGTGATGCGGGCTATTCCTACCTATATCCCTTCGAGGTACAGGATGAATACAGAGTGGAGGCTTCAAGAGCCCACACCTGGCCCGAGGCCTATATTGAAGGCGCCGGGTGGATTCCTTTTGAACCCACGGGGGCATATCTCTCCGCAGGGGACAGAACCTGGAACCGTGAACCCAAGGAGACTCAGTCTGTGGAAAACGTGGGACTGGCAGAAGGCTATCTGGAAGGACTTATGGAGAATGTGCCCACAGTCGTCACTGAGGGCCCGGGAGATATTTCAGAAGAACCGGTGGAAAAGGGCATCTACAGATTTATAACCATTGTGGTGGCGGTGATCCTCAGCGTTCTTTTCCTGTTCCTGGTTCTGCTTCTTGGAACCATGCTGGTGAGGGAGGCTCTGTACAAAAGGGCGACCTTCGAAGAGAAGCTTCGAACTGACGTGGAGCTTATAAAAAAGGATATAAGAAAGCACTCCGACAGCTTCTTTGACAGAGGTCTTTTATCGGATTATGAAAAAAGAGCGCCTGAAGTCATGAGGCAGCAGATAGGGGAGATATTCGGACTGTATTACAGGGCAGAATATGCCGGTCCCGGCAGCAATGCAATATCGGAAGGCGACAGCAGGAGAGCGCTGGAGATAAGGAAAAAGCTCCATGAGAGCTATAAGAATAAGCCAAAGAAAAAACAGCAGGAATCATAAGATTCCTGCTGTTTTGCCTTTTGCGAGAACAGCCAGATGCTGTGTTGCTCTGGACATTGCGGTATAGAGGCAGTGCCTTCCTATCTCATCATCGGGATAGGATTTATCATCTGCGTCCGGCAGAATAACATGGTCAAATTCAAGACCCTTGGCGTATCTAAGTTCAATTAAGAAGGCGCCCTTTTCAGGAAGAGAGCAGTTTTCTGAGATGACGGGAGGACATTTCTTACCCAGGGCTTCGCTTATGGCTTCAAGGTTCTTGCTGTTTCTGCAGATTATGGCGGTGAGGCCTTCCTTTTTGCCATATTCATCACTGAGGCAGGTAAGCTCTTTTATCAGCTCCGCATCTGTCTTGCAGGCCTTTACTATGGTCTTTTCTCCGGGACGCTGCACTGAGGAAACCAGCATTTTCTTTTCCTCGGGAAGTATTGAAGCGAACATTTCGGTGACCTCCGGTGAGCTTCTGTAGCTGGTAAGAAGAGGGAGCTCAGCGAAGGTCTTCTTATCCTCGGAGAAGAGTTCTTTTATCTGGGCGAAGCTAACTGTGCCTTCCCTTATGGCCTGGAATTCATCCCCCAGCAGCATGAAGCGGGCATTGGGGAAGTACTTCCTGAATACCATCAGCTGGGCCATGGTGTAATCCTGAACCTCGTCGATCATCACGTAGCGCATATTGCGGTCGCAGACACCGGTGAGTTCCATTCTTGTGTAGAACCACTCAGCGGCGGTTACCTTGCGGCTTCCCAGTATCCTCTGGGCCACATGGGCCGCGTTGACAAAGCCGCAGTGCCTTATGCAGCTAAGGGCGCCTCCGAAATCATTCTCCAGGCGGTTATCCTCGGCGTGGTCGGATCTTGCAGTGTTGTCTGTCTCCTCCTCGTCGCTGCCGGTATCCATATTTCTCATGGCATTCTTGGCGGCATTTTCAAGCTCATCCGCCACGGTCTGGATAAGCCTTACACCCAGCGGGAACTTGGAGAAGCGTTTTACCACATTGAAGACATCATTTTTGGAAAGGACAATTCTGTCCTTCTGCTTGATATCAAAAAAGTCCTGAACCTGGGGCTTGAGATTTGGAAGCTCCTCATGGATCTTCTGAAGGCTCTCAGCCTCTGTGTAGTCATATTCACCGGAGGCAAAGGGGATATCCACGTGCTCTGCAAATTCCTTCCAGGTAAGGGTCACGGGATTGGTCTCTCCAAGGTCCGGAAGAACGTTGTCGATGTAGTCCCTGAATATGGGATTGGGGGTTATGAGGCACACCTGATCCGGCCTAAGGCTATTTCTTTTCTGGTAAAAAAGATATGCGATACGCTGAAGAAGCACTGAAGTCTTGCCACTTCCTGCGATACCGTTTACCAAAAGAGCGGAAACATCCGGATAGCGGATAACTGCATTCTGCTCCTTCTGGATGGTGGCTGTGATGGCCTGCATCTTGTCGGAACGGATCTGGGACAGGGAGGCAAGAAGCATGGGATCTTCGATGGCTATCTGGGTATCAAAATATGCTTTTAACTCATTCTTATCAATATCGAACTGCCTGCGGAGCTTAAGATCCACCGGAATTACTCTGTCCTCCACGGTGTACTGGGTGCGGCCGTTCTCCTGGTTGTAGTAAACCTCTGCAATGGGAGACCTCCAGTCCACCACCAGCTGATCGTAGCCGTTCTCTGAAATGGCAGCCCTTCCTATATAGTAGCTCTCGGCCTCGTCCTCCCCATCAAACTGCACTGAAATCTTGGCAAAATAGGGGGATTCCAGAAGCTTTTCCACAGTGGCAAGGCGCTTGCCCAGTGAGGAGCTCTCTACGTTATAGGTGTCGATATAACGGTTCCAGACTTCGATCTCAGCCAGGGTTTCCATGGTGGTCTCGATGTCCGCATAGTCAAAACGGATGTTGTCCCTTATATCGTTCTTGTCGTCAACGGCCTTTTCGTTGAGGGCGCTGATCTGTTCCTTCAGATCTTTTTCTATATTAAGCAATTTATTATAGGTCTTGGTAAGATGGGCCTGTTCTTTTTCGAATACTTCTTTTTCCATAAAATACTCCTTTGATCACAGAGTCCTGTAACTGTCCTATCAGTATAACATGTATCGTCATATAATGCCTCATTGTTTATCGCTGGCAGTCGTTATATAATTACAATATATGGGGTTTTTATTGGGGGAATAATGTCTAAACTTATCTATGACAATCCACTTTCAAGTGAAAAAGATATAAAGGATTTTATCCTGGAGGGCAAAGCGGACATCAGCTTTGATGGCGGTGTCATGCGGCTATCCAATAGGAACTCTTCTGAAGGCCAGACAGCCAGATTCGTTTTATGGTGTCCCAAGGTATTTCCTGCGGACATTAAGATAGAATGGGAGTTTAGGCCTGTGCAGGAGCCCGGTCTTGCCATGCTGCTTTTTGCAGCCAAGCCAAGAACAGGAGGCGGCAGCATTTTTGACAAGGAGCTCCGGGAGAGGACAGGGGAGTATGAGCAGTATCACAGCGGCGACATCAACACCTTTCATCTTTCCTACTTCAGACGCAAAGAGGCCTATGAACGTTCCTTCCATACCTGCAATCTCCGTAAGAGCTATGGGGCATATCTGGTGACCCAGGGAGCAGATCCCCTTCCCGATGCTTCGGAGGATGCCCAGTGGTATCAGATGGAAGTGGTCAAAAGAGGTACAAGAGTCAGCTTTTATATAAACGAGCTTAAGATATTTGAGTTTTATGATGACGGAATGACCTTCGGGGACATTCTTACCGGCGGCAATATAGGCTTCAGACAGGTGCCGCCTATGGTTGCTGAGTACAGGAACTTCAGGGTGACCTGGATTTAAGCTTTTTTCAGGGGTTTTTCGGAAAGGGGAGGAGCAAAATGGCATTTAGGATCAGTGAACTTACAAGTGCAGTCAATTCATATCTTAATTCCATATCCAGCGTAAATAATCAGGGCTCGTCCATCGGAAGCGAGCTGAAGGGAATCTTTCAGAAATACTTCAGTAAGGCTGTTTCCGACGCCAAGGTAGAGATGCCTGATCTTAGCACCGAGATTAAGGAAAATATTGCCAGCCACAATTTTGCTGCGGGAACCTCTGCCCAGATCAATGAGCTCGCCAGACAGGAAGACGCCCTTAATACCGTCTCCAAGACAGCAGCCGGCTCAGGCTTCTCTGAGAAGGCAGCTAAGAACACAGACTATGCCACCAATCTGGCCAACCTCATCACGGCTTCCAAGACCAGCAGCAACCTTGAGATTGCAGATGCCCTGGCTATCATTATGAAAAATAACGGTCAGACCACGGACAACGCAGATGCCTATAAAGGGCTTCTTGGCACCAACGCCCTTCGTGACCTCTCCGATTCATCTTACTTTTACACCAACATGATCCAGAGTTCCTTATTCAAATCCTCCGACGAAGAAGAGGAATCCTCCTCCGGCAACAACGACGCCTTTTCCGGTACATCTTTGAACCAGCTCAACGAAAACGCCCTCGTCAACGCCACCCTCGGCACCACCACAACCGAGTCTTCCTATTATCAGTCATTAATCAAAGCCTACCAATCCATGCCCACCGAATCCATTTTCGGCGACTTTTTACTCTAATAAATCTAATTGCTAGGTATATTAAAATCTATCACCACCTAAACTATGTCTGTACATTTCCGTTTCCACTCTCAAAAGGGAGACATCCCTTAAGCTTCTTGATGATAATCTCAACTATTATTTTCTGCCGGTTTTCATAGCAGTAAGTTTTGAAATGATTTTGGAGGAGGGGGCGGGCCGGAAAGCCATATTTACGAATCATGTCGCACGAGGACATGAAGTGCTTAGATAAAAAATCACCCTGCCCCGAGTGCTTTGAATAACATGAAATGAGGGGCGGGGTTATTTTTTATCTTAGCAATTCAGGACGAGCCAGCAGTGAGTAAATATGGCTTTCCGGCCCGCCCCCTCCTCCAAAATCATTCCAAAACGTACTCTTTGGAGCACTCTCAGAAAAAAATAGTTGAAAAATCATCAATGATAGTTTAAAATGTGATAGTTGTTTGATGTGAAGTAATTAGGAGGATTTATTTTATGATTTCTGCAAGTGATTTCAGAAATGGTGTAACCATCGAGATCGATGGCAATGTATGTCAGATTATAGAATTCCAGCATGTTAAGCCTGGTAAGGGCGCTGCTTTCGTAAGAACCAAGCTCAAGGATATCATCAATGGCGGTGTTAAGGAGACAACCTTCCGTCCTACTGAGAAGTTCCCTGCAGCTCGTATCGACAAGAAGGATATGCAGTATCTCTATCAGGATGGTGATATTTTCAACTTCATGGATCAGGAGACCTTCGAGCAGATCGGTCTTACTTCAGAGCAGATCGGTGATTCCCTTAAGTTCGTTAAGGAGAACGAGGTATGTAAGGTAATGTCTTACAACGGCAACGTATTCGCTGTAGAGCCTCCTATGTTCGTAGAGCTTACAATCACAGAGACTGAGCCTGGCTTCAAGGGCGACACAGCTACAGGTGCTACTAAGCCTGCAACTGTTGAGACCGGTGCTAACGTAGCAGTTCCTCTTTTCGTTAACGAGGGCGACGTTATCAAGATCGATACCAGAACAGGTGAGTATCTCTCAAGAGTTTAATTATCACTTTTTTTACCATATCTGACACGTGTATTCATAAATTTTTATAGAAACTATTTTATATGAACTGTAAGACAATAAAGAAACTGTAACAGGCTTCTTTATTGTCTTTTTTTGTCCAAAAATCGAAAACTAAAAACAAAAAATTTAAGGAGACAGGTAAGATATGGATATTGTTACTTTTGGAAATATATTAAAAACAGAATTGGAAAACAGGCTGGGAGATGACTATTTCATCACTCTTCAGGAGGTTATCAAGAATAACGGGATTGTCCACAACGGCGTCACAATTAAAAAGAATGGCTGCAATGTTGCCCCTACTATTTATTATGATGAGCTTCTTCCCATTTATGAGAAGGGAGAGAGCCTGGATAAGATTGTCGGTGCAGTGCTGAGCCTCTACAAGGATACAGATTTGGGCGGGAATATGGATTTTGGCTTTTTCAAAGATTTTGACGCAGCCTGCCCGACCCTTAGCTTTAAACTTGTCCAGGCGAAGCCCAATGAGAAGAGACTAAAGGACGTTCCTGTCAAACTTTTTGAGGACCTTTATATGATTCCCATCTGTATCATCAGGATAAAAGGAGAGGAACAGGGCAGTGTCACCATCACAAGGGAGCATCTGAAAATGTGGGAGGTTTCTGAACAGGAGCTGTGGGAGAATATCATGGACAATACCACAGTGGTGTATCCGGCAACGGTTCGTCCCATCGCCGAGTATTTAAGAATGCCTGACATAGGACTTCCTGACATTCTTGATGATGTGTATGTTGTAACCAATGAGTCCTATTATCATGGGGCTGCCGCTGTTTTATATCCCGGTGTTCTCAGGAGGATAGCTGAGAAGGTGGGGGATGACCTCTTTGTGATCCCTTCCTCTGTCCATGAGATGATAGTTATGCCGAGCCTCAGATGCCAGATTCCTCCGGAATGTTTAAGGGCAATGATCTGCGAAGTAAATGACAGCGTCATTAGGGAGGAGGATGTACTTAGCCCGAGTCTGTATTATTATTCAAGACAGAGGGAGGAACTTAAGATCTGGGATCTTGACCTGAAGCTGGCTTGAGATACATAACATAGACAGCCGGGGGGCACATATGGTATTATATTCGGGTACGTTATGCACCCGTAGTCTAATGGATAGAACGGAGGCCTCCGACGCCTTTGATGCAGGTTCGATTCCTGTCGGGTGCATTTACAACGTTCCGAATTTTTATTTGTCTTTTGATTTAGAGGTTTTAAGTTTTATGAAGAATAAGAAAAAGTCTCCCAGTTCCTGGAGAAATAATAAAAAATCCATATTTGCCATCCTTGGTGATAATAAGAAGTATCTCATGCCTGTTATTTTTGTGATTGCGGTGGTTGCCACAGTTTCTATCGCACTGACTGCCAATCGCAGGGCCAAGGAGGAGTCTCAGAATCCTGAGGCAGCTGAGCTTGCTGCAACCTATGAGGTTCCTGAGGTTCAGATGGAAGAGAATGCTCACAGCGAAGTGAATGCTCTTATTGAGAAGTACTATGCCGCTTCCGCAGAGGGCGATTCCGAGACCATCGCGCAGATCTACAAGGGCCTTGAAGATACAGAGCTTCTGAAGGCTGTAGCTGCAGCGGATTATATTGAGGACTTTGAGAATATTACTGTATATACCAAGCCCGGACCATTACAGGGCAGCTATGTTGCATATGTATACAACGAGGTCAAGCTCTATGATTATGACAAGGCTGTACCCGGTCTTGAGACCTTTTATATCTGTACCGATGATAATGACCAGCTCTACATCAACGGTGATGTGGCAGATGGCAATGAGATTGAGTATTTGAGACAGATCAATGTTCAGGCCGATGTTATCGACCTCAACAACAAGGTTGCATCCAAGTACAATGAGATGGTTAGCTCAGATGAGACACTGGCTGAGATTCTGACCCAGATGAGATCCGGGCTCCAGGTATCCGTAGGAGAGGCCCTTGCCAGCTCAGAAGCCAGCAGCAATGCAGCTGCAGCAGCTGAGGAGGCATCAGCAGAGGAGGCCGCATCCGAGGCTACATCTTCCAATGTGACCATTGTGACAACACATACCATCAGAGCTACAGATGTAGTCAATATCAGAAGCTCTGATTCAGAGACTGCGGATATTATCTCCAAGACCACCAAGGGACAGGAGTTTAAGCAGGTTGAGGCTTTGGCCAATGGCTGGAGCAAGATAGAGTACAACAACGGATATGCCTATGTTAAGACCGAGTTCTTCGAGGTTGTGGGCGAAGAGTCCGTAGAAGTGGCCAATGAGGAACAGGAAGAGACAGCCGCTTCTGATAACAAGGATAATAAGGAAAACCAGGATAATAACAGCACTGCTGCAGCTGCCACTGCCAAGACCGGCAAGATGAAGGTTACAGATTCTGTAAGACTTCGTAAGAGTGAGAGCACAGAATCAGAGATCCTGGCTACTCTTTATGCAGGAACAATTGTAAATGTTAAGCAGCAGTATGCTAACGGATGGTCCAAAGTAGAGTATAATGGAACTACAGGATACATTAAATCTGAATTTCTTGAGTAATAATGTCTTTATGGGGAGTGTATGAGGAAGAGGATTGTTATCTGGCTTGTTCTAGTGTGTTTAATATTCGGGGAAACTGCTCTTTTTTGCCGTGCCGAGGAGAATGACGGTGAGGATCTCAGTCAGACCATTGATAACATGAGGCAGCAGGAGCAGGAGACCCAGAACGCCATTTCCAACCTGGAGAAGCAGACCAAGGAAACCCAGGACGCTATAAGTGCCCTTCAGGGTGAGAAGGAAAAGACCAGGGAGAGCGTTAACAATCTTCAGAATCAGAGCACTCAGCTTCAGTCTACCATCAATGGCTATTCTGCCAAGCTGGATTCCATAAACGAAGAGATAACAGTGGCAGAGAATGCCATGGCAGAGGTGTCCTCTGAGATCGTGGAGCTGGACAGACAGCTTCAGGAAGCCAGGGATGAGGAGCACAGACGCTACGAACTTCTTAAAAAACGTATACAGTCTACTTATGAGAACGGCGGCAATCAGGGATTGGCACGCCTTCTTTTAGAGTCCGGGTCATTACAGGAATTTCTGACCAAATACGAATACCTTAATGCAATAGTTGAATATGACAGGAAGCAGATCGCTGAGTATCAAGCCCTTCAGGCTGATATAGAGGCCAAATCTGAGATAGTCCATGAAAAGGAAAGTGAGCTGGATGCTTATCAGACACAGCTTGATGAGAAGCATGAGGAGCTTTCGGGACTTACTGCCCAGGTAAAGGGACAGCTTTCTTCTACCCGCAGCAGTCTTTCCTCTGAACAGAATAAGCTGGCGGATTATGACAATAAGCTGGCTGAGCTGGATAAGAAGATGAAATCCCTTCAGGCCAAGACCGCAGAGGCCCAGGCAGAGCTGGCTAAGCAGATAGCAGAGCGCCTTGCCCTCACCAAAGAGGATACTTCAGGAGCATATTCCGCTTCCGAATCGGAGCTTATATGGCTTGCGGCCACGATCCAGGCTGAGGCCGACGGAGAGTCCTACACAGGTAAGCTGGCGGTGGGCTCAGTTATCATGAACAGGGTTAAGAGTTCAGCTTTTCCCAGCACGGTAGTTGCGGTTATCACCCAGAATATGCAGTTTGCTTCCTACAGATCCGGCAAGGTTGAACTTATCATGGCAAGAGGCCCTAACTCCACCTGCATAAGGGCGGCCCAGGAGGTTCTTGACGGAGCCAGAGTCGGGGACTACCTGTTTTTCATGACCAAGTATTATGCTGATTATTATGGCATCAGTGAATATACAATGATAGGCAATCATGCCTTCTTCTACAGATGGGTTACTATCCCCAAGCCTGAGCCCCAGGAGAATCCTGAGGAGCAGCCCTCAGAGGAACAACCTTCGGAAGAACAGCCCTGTGAAGATAGCGGAGATAATGGGGATGGAGGCGACGGCGGAGACGATAGTGGTTCCGAAGAATATTATGAAGAGCAGCCTTCTGAAGGAGAATCATAATTTTTTGATTTAATGTGATAAAGTCTCTTGCACTTTAAAACATCAAAGTGTATAATACTCCAAGACAGTGATGTCTGCGCAATGGGGCGTAGAGACCTTTAGTTTTCTACGCTCTTTTTTCATACCTAAAATCAAATGAAAAAAGCCAAAAATGGAAGGAGAAAAGAAAAAATGTCTTACGTTGATGAGATCTACAACTACGTTGTAGAAAAAAATCCAGCTCAGCCTGAGTTCCACCAGGCAGTTAAGGAAGTGCTTGAGTCACTTCGTGTTGTTATTGAGGCTAATGAGGAAGAATATCGCAAGGATGCTCTTTTAGAGAGACTTGTAACTCCTGAGAGACAGATCCTCTTCAGAGTACCTT
>JAEEGF012352834.1_pt1 | contig 22517 bp, 20 predicted proteins | sample 9134171 | NCBI WGS metagenome assembly JAEEGF01 (sample SAMN16246542, study PRJNA631951) | gut metagenome | biome: gut microbiome; feature: rumen; material: AP-attached | host: Bos | place: Iran: Karaj | collected 2018-10 | reverse complement strand
CGGCACGCCGCCAGATTTACATAAGGATTGCCTTGTAGTGTAATGGTAACACAACGGTTTTTGGTGCCGCATTTCCTGGTTCGAGTCCGGGCAAGGCAACCAAAGAAAAAGGAGATAGACCCAGTGTCCGTCTCCTTTTCTTTTTTTTCTGCATCCCGCCCGTGCGTGAGCGAGGATGCCTTCAAAAACCTCTAACTTTTATAGCATGAGTACAAAAAACACAAAGGCAAAGCGTTAAACAGACATTAACGCTTTGCTGCGGTAGCCCATAGCAGAATCGAACTGCTCTTTCAAGAATGAAAATCTTGCGTCCTAGCCGATAGACGAATGGGCCGTACCTGGCTGAACCATGGCGCCGTGAGGCACCACGCTCCTAATTGCTTAGGCCTGGTTCAGCTTGTTGATGTGCTGAGCGAGTTTTGACTTCAGGTTACCAGCCTTGTTCTTGCTGATCACGTTCTTACCTGCAAGTTTGTCGAGCATGGCGACTACCTTGGGCATAGCCTCGGCGGCTTCCTTGGCGTCGGTCATCTTGCGGATGTTGCGCACGGCATTGCGCATGGTCTTGCTGTAATAACGGTTGCGAAGACGACGGGTCTCGCTCTGACGGATTCTCTTAATTGCTGATTTATGGTTTGCCATAATAAAATATAAAACTTTGATATTTAGTGATTAACGTAGCCCATAGCAGAATCGAACTGCTCTTTCAAGAATGAAAATCTTGCGTCCTAGCCGATAGACGAATGGGCCATTTTGCGAAAATTTTCCGCAAAAGCGACTGCAAAATTAGTAACAATTTTTGAATTGGCAAAATTTAACCCGCCGAAATAGGAAAAAAGTTGTGTTTTTTGAGTTTTTGTGCCCCGTGATTGCCAAATAATGAGTAAATTAGCGCCATGTATGAGAAGTTGAGGGGCATTGTGCTCAACACCATCCGCTACAGCGACAAACATAATATCGTGCACATCTACACCGATGGGCGCGGGTTGATGTCGTTTGTTGTCCCCATCGGCAAGACCCATGCAGCAAGGATGCGCAATGCGATGCTCATGCCGCTGTCGCTGGTGGAATTGGAGGCGGGTATCCGCAACGGGCGGGACTTGGCTGTGATGCGTGAACTGCGCCGCAACTACCCATTAGCGACCATCTATAGCGACCCGATCAAAAATGCCATTGCCCTTTTCATCAGCGAGCTGCTCGCCCACGTCATCCAGGAACCCGAGGGCAACGCCTACCTGTTCAGCTACATCGAGCAATCGGTGAAGCTGCTGGAGGAAATGCCTGGGCAAGTGGGCAATTTCCACATCTGTTTCCTCTTCCACCTGGGCGCGCATTTGGGCATCCAGCCCAATCTTGAGAGTTACCACAAGGACTACTGGTTCGACATGACCGACGGCGTGTTCGTGCCATCGGCAGTGCGGGGACATGCCCTGTTGCAACCTCAGGAGGCCCAAGTCATCCACCTGTTGTCCCGCATGACATTCAGCAACATGGGGGTGTTCCGCTTCAACCGCGAGGAACGCAACCGCATGCTCGACCTCATCATCAGCTACTACCGCCTGCACAATGCCGCCATCGGCACCCTGCGCTCCCCCGACATCCTCAAGCAACTGTTCGTGTAAAACAAGTTCCAAAAGCATTGGCTTTTGGAACCTGAGTTTAAAGTTTAGGGTTTAGAGTTTAAAGGCATATCCTGAAAACCCAATACCTTTTTAGTTGATTGTGGGGTTACCAGCTGCCGCCACCACCGCCACCGCCGAAGGAGCCGCCGCCAAAGCCGCCCCATCCGCCGCCAAAGGAGCCACCGCCGCCCCATGAGGAGCCGCCACGACCCCAGTCGCTGCCGCTGGTGAAGATGATGGGTCCGCCCCAAGTGCCGGTGTCACGGTTGTTGCGGTTGCCGTTATTCCCGTTATTGCTCTTGTGTACCAAATAGAGGAAGAGCACAAAGATGGCAATGAACATGAGAAGTGCAAACAATGCCTGCTCGTCATCACTCTGCGCATAATCCTCCTCGTTGTACTCGCCAACGGCCAGGTCTCGCACGACCTGGGCACCAGCCCACACGCCACCCAAGTAGTCGTTTTCCTGAAAATAGGGAATCATCTCCTGGTTAACGATGCGGGTGCAAGTGGCGTCGGTGATAGCGCCTTCCAAGCCATAACCCGATGCGATAAAGGCTTCGCCCTTGCTGTCAGGCGTCTTGGGCTTGATCAGGATAACGACACCGTTGCGATATTTTTGGGTACCTACGCCCCATTGCTCACCGATGCTATAGGCCATCTGAGCCTTGTCATAGCCTCCCAGGTCATCCATCGTGACGACGCAAATCTGGTTACTGGTCTCCATGGCAATCTTTTCGAGTGAATCCTCAAGCCACTGGCAGTTACCAAGGATGCCCGCATAGTCATTGACCAACCGTGGTGGATTGGGACGCGGCGGCACCTGTGCCATCACCGTGAGAGCGGTAAGGCACAGCATCAATGACACCATCAGGCGCAACGTTACTTTATTCCATGTTGCCATAGTCATCATTGTTGTCGTCCAGTTCGTCGCCATCTTCAAGGTCGTCAAATGACACCTCATTGCTCAATTCGTTCTCGTCGTCTCGCTCGCCAGGGAAATACTGCGACAAGCGCTCTCCCATGTGGGAGATGATTTCACACAGGCCGTCAACGGGCCGACCCGCCTTGAGGTACCTACCCAGTTCCTCGACCTCTCCATCCCAGAAGCCCCGAGGCACCGCCTCGTTGATACCCGTGTCGCCCAGAATCGCAAACTTGCGGTCCTCATAGGCGACAAAGATCAACACGGCATTGCGGCGCTTGGTTGTGTACAGGTGCAGGCGGTTAAATGTCCTGGCCGCACGCCTCATGACATCACCGCGGCAACGCGGCGTCACATGGACACATATCTCGCCCGTGGTGTGACGCTCGGCTGCGGTAATGGCATCGGCTATGCGCCGTTGTCCTTCACTGGGGATAAAATCGGCCAGTGCCATCGGTTACTTGCCTTCGCTGGTGCCAAAGTCTACCTTGGGAGCCTTGTCAGCACCCTCCTGGGCCTGGAAGTAAGGCTTCTCACCAAAGTTAAATATGCTGGCAATAATGTTGGTGGGGAAGGTGCGGCGCTTGGTGTTATATACACGAGCCACCTCATTGAACTTGTTGCGCTCAACCGAGATGCGGTTCTCGGTGCCCTCCAATTGGTTTTGCAATTCCAGGAAGTTCTGGTTGGCCTTCAGGTCGGGATAATTCTCGCTCACGGCAATCAGTCGACTCAATGCGTTGGTCACGTCACCCTGAGCGGCCTGATACTTCTGCAGGTCCTCGGGAGTCATGTTGGTGGGGTCGATGGTCACCTTGGTGGCGTTGGCACGGGCCTCAATCACGCCTTCCAGGGTCTCCTGCTCGTGCTTGGCATAACCCTTAACGGTCTCTACCAGGTTGGGAATCAGGTCAGCGCGGCGCTGATACACGTTCTCCACTTGAGCCCAAGCGGTCTCTACGCTCTCTTGATCTTTTACGAGTCCGTTATAGCCGTTCTTTACCCAGCCAAACAAAGCGAGGGCGATAATGCCCAGGACAATAAGTCCGATACATCCTTTTTTCATTTTCTTTATTTACTAATAAGGTGAATAAGTTTATTATCTAACTCGCAAATGTACTAATAACCTTGTAAACCACTGCAAGACTTATGCCATTTTTTGAAAAAAACGCCTTTAAAAACCCCAAAAAAGCATTTCATACATTAATCCCACCATTACATCCAATATGATTTAAAATGTTTGGAATAGGGGATTTAGCCGCCATAAATTTGCATCATCAAACAAAAACAAATAAATCATTAACAACTAAAAAGTTTACAATTATGGCAACCAAGAATTTTAACAACGTGAACACCCGCAACGGTTTCAACGAGAGTGTAGCAGCAGTCATCAACGCATTCCAGACCCGCCTGGGCAAGATGGCACGAGTGGCAACCCTGATGGCTGTCATGGGCCTCATCTCAGCAGCCCCCGCAACGGCACAAGTGAAGTTAGGTTTCAAGGGCGGCATCACCACATGCGAGTTGAAGGACAAGAACAGCATCCTGGACAGCAACAAGCACACCGCCTACACTGGTGGTCTGATGCTTGACCTGAACATCCCCAAAGTAAATCTCGGTCTTGAGGTATCGGCAATGTACCGTTTCTCCAAGAACAACAAAATCAGCGAGAGCAGTGAATCATCCAAGCGTCACGTCATCGACATCCCCGTTTATGTGAGATACCGTCTTGCCATTCCCGCTGTTGAGAAGATTGTAGCCCCCATCGTCTTCACTGGCCCCAACATCTCTTTGGTAGTCAAGGACGACAGCAAAATCAAGGATCCCGAAGATTCCAGAGCCCGCCTCTCATGGGACGTTGGTGCCGGTGTAGACCTCTTCAAGCACGTGCGTCTGACAGCCAGCTACGGCATCGGCATGAACAAGGTCAAGGAATTAGTCGGCAAGGAGCACAACGACAAGCCCGTCGAGGGCAAGGACCACTGCTGGACCCTGAGCGCCGCCATCATGTTCTAATTCTCCAAACATCATAACTGCAAAAAGCCGCCTGAGAGAAAAAACTCAAGCGGCTTTTTATAACCCCAAATACCTAAAACCTAATACCTAATCACTTAATGCCAATCTCAATCCGATACCATGACTAGTATAAGAAGGAATTACAGAATTACGGAAGGACACGCGGCAGAACCACTCGTCAAAGTACCAATTGCCGCCGCGATAAACACGCTCGGATCCTGTAACCGGGCCAGTGGGATTGGTTTGGGCACCTGAACTATAGCCTCCATACCAGTCCTGTACCCATTCATGGACGTTGCCACTCATGTCAAACAAGTCCAGTTCATTAGGCATTCTCGTCGCCACAGTGTGGGTACCATGCTCGCCACTACCCCTTAACTCCCAAGAGTCGTTATAAGAATACCACCCTACCGTAGCGAGGTCATCGCTACCTGCATACTTGTAGCCCATACCCATATTGCCACCACGGGCTGCAAATTCCCATTCAGCTTCGGTAGGCAAGCGGAAGGCTCGTTCTGTCAATTGATTCAATGTGGTGATAAACATTTGGCAGTCTTCCCAAGATACCCGTTCTACTGGATGTTGATAGCCAATAAAATAGCTGGGATTGTTGCCCATCACGGCTTGCCATAGTTCCTGAGTGACCTCAGTCTGCCCGATGCTGTAAGACGACACGGTTACCTCATGGGCGGGTTTCTCGCGACTACTGGGGTCACTACCTTGTTCAGGAGTGGCTCCCATCGTAAATGTACCACCCTCGACCCGCACCATGACAAACGTCACTCCATTAACGGTAAACGTTTCCACAGGGTCTTCCCCCACAGGAGGAAACTCGATACCGCCTAACAAATAATCGATAATCATGGTCACATCAGCGATTGACAAGGACCCATCTTGGTTGACATCAGCCACAATGGCGTTAATCCCTATGTTGGCGCCCAACAAATAGTCGATGAGCATAGTGGCATCGGCAATAGTGACATTGCCATCGCCATTCACATCACCTTGTGGCACCGATGATGCTCTCACATCAAGCGGCCATGACAACAACGCCAACAGTACTGAAAATATGATGCAGTAATGTTTCATCGTGACAATGGTTCTTTTCAATGAATGCGGATAAACTTCCTGGCACTGCGCGTGTTGTCTGAATTGGTGGTCACCTCGATGTTGACTCCATCAAACGGGCGGTTGCTTTCATGCCCCCTCATGTTGTAGTAACGCACAGCCGACTTGCCTTGCGGCTTCACCGATGGGGCAGGTGTTTCAGGCACTTCCTCGATGGCGGTCATGGGATCATAACCCGTGTCATCGATTGGCTCAAGATAGAAGGAGCGTAAGGGTTCATAACCTTTTTCTTCCATCAACTCATCCCAGTTGGCAGGCAACTCTACCTCGGCAGTGGACATGCCGCCCCCTGGCATGGTCTGTATCTTGTTACGTGAGGCATCGCCCGTAATCAGGAATGCCGTCTGGCCCTTTTGCATCGTGGGGATGGTCATCATTTGGGCTTCATCACTAGCATACCACTCGGGGGTGGGTGTCATAGCGGCATCTTCCTCTTCCTGCAATTGTTCCATGTATTCCTCCAGCGAGGTGTGGTCAGGATTAATCGCACTGCCAGGGTTTGCATAGTAGTGGGCATAGGCGCGTTCATACAGCGGTCGCCTTGCGGTGGCGATTAGTTGGTCTTCCAGGTTATCGACCGTGCCGTATCGGTCTTTGAGATGTGCAGCGACCTCCTCGGTCATGAGAATGGCGCGGTTGGTGAACTGCACTCCGCTGCCCAATGCCAACTGGCAACGCTCGGTGATGTCCCAGGCCAGCAGTTGCATGATTTTCTCTCCATCGGTCGTGGCGGGCGGCATATTATTGCCCCACAATAGCGTGGATGCCACGGTAATGGCACTACTATTGAGGTCGATACCTTGTCTCACATGGTAAGGATTCCACCCCACACGCAGGCAGGCTTCATCGTCCTCGGCAAGGCACCACGAGACGGGATAGCCAAACGTGCCCATACGGTCTTGTTTCACATAGTATCCTGCAAGATTGAGCATTGCCAGGTTCATGAAGCGGCCGATGGCGATATTGGCGGCCTCGTTGATTTGACCCTGGCCATGGTCAAGGCCCAGCTGACGGGCCACGGGGCCGTTGGCCCAGCAATAGGGAATCCAAGCATGGGTGCTGCCCAATGTGCGGCGGAAGTCGCCCGAGGTCATCGCCTTGGTCAGCGCAATCAACAGGGGCATATATTCAGGCTTGCAACCTGCCATCACACCGTTCACTGCCACATGCCACACCAGCGAGGAGCGATAGGACGGTGACAGCACGGCGATGGTGCGGTTCCAGCGGTAGTCGGTATATTTCATGAATTCCTCAACACGCGCCTTGGTGGGCGGGATAATGGGCATACCATCGCTCCACATCATGTCGCGGAAAAACTCGTTCACCTCGTCGATGGTGCCGCTGAAGACAGGTTCCTGAGGGTCGGCGGCTTCGGGATGCGAGTTCTCTTCAATCTCTTCTTGGGTGATTTCGTCACACAGCATGTCCATGATTTGGGGCCACAGCACTTCGCGGGTGTTGCGCTTGAGCTCCTCCTCGGTGTGAGAGGCGAAAGCACCTGGATAAACCGCTACTCGCAGCACGGGGACACCGTTGTTATAGGCGGTGGTCTTGGCCTGCGTGTCGAAACCTGGCGCCGCAATCATCACCGACGGAATGCCGATGTACTCGGCAGCGATACATGAACCAGTCTCCTTGGGCGTGCAAATGCCGCACCCTCCATTTCCCGAGATGACCGCATCGACACCATATTCAATCAGGCGCTGCTGGAACCGCTCGACTTGAGGTTTGCGGGAACGCGGGCCAGGGAACAGACCAGCAGAGCCGATTTCGCTCAGGACATAGACCGTGGTCGTAGGGAAATATTCCTGAATGAGCCTCTTGAGTTCCATGTGGGTCACACTGGCCATGAACGAGCCACCCACAAGGGCGATGGTCTTCCCCTCGAAGGTGTCAAGTCGGGGAGCCATCTCAATCATCTCGACCGAAGATTGCCCCATGGGCGACAGCACATCATAGGTGCCCTGTGTCTCGTCTCCACCACAGTCGCCGCTGGGGTCACAGGTTTGAGCACCTGCATTTATTGCAAGGAATAAAATGCTCGCAATAAGCATAAAACGTTGAAAAGATTTCAGCATCATAATAAAAAATGAGTTTTGAGGTTTTTACATTAGAAAGATGCAGGAATGCCAGGAAAGTTAAATCATGTGACCGAGAAAAAATAATAGCTCCCCCATTTAACTTTGGGCAAATTACGGCATCATATATCATGTATGGCAACTAAGACCGACGACAACTTGTTGCAGCAGATGCTATTTGACCCATCGCGACGCGAGGAAGGGTTCAAAATGCTCATGCGCCAGTATGGACGCGCCATTTATTGGCACATTCGCCGCATTGTCGTTGGGCACGAAGATGCCGAGGATGTCTTTCAGGAGACTTGCATTAAGGTGCTGGGCAGCATCAGTTCCTATCGGGGTGACGGTTCATTAGCCACCTGGCTCTACCGGGTGGCAACCAACGAAGCCCTGCAGCACCTCAGGCGGCAAGCCCACCTGTTCCAGAGCATCGACTCGCTGGGAGACACGTTGACCGAGAGGCTGAAGGCCGAGGCTACACTTCAGGATGATGAGGCCGCCACCATCTTTCAGAATGCCCTGCTCACATTACCCACCCAGCAGCGCATCGCTTTCAATCTGCGCTACTACGATGAGCTGAGCTATGACGAGATTGCCCATATCACGGGCAAAAGCGTGAATACGCTCAAGACCAATTACCACTATGCCACCGAAAAGGTGAAGAGTTACATTAAAGAACACTCGAGATGAATGACTTATTGAACGACATAGGCAAGAAGATGCCTTACCAAGAAAATGAAGCCTATCTGGATCGCCTGATAGAACAAGCAACGGAGCAGGCCATCATGCAGGAGCGCAAGAGGAAGAATTCCCGACGCCTTGCCATGATGATTACCTCGGCGGCTGCAGTCGTGCTGCTCGTTGTGGGTGTTGGTCTGACAGTCATCAACCACAGCAGCAAGACGGCCACTCCCATCCAACAGACCGAGAGCCCGATGGATCAGTTCCTGGCTTCCCTGAGCGACGAGGAAGTGGCCCAGTTACCCTACTATGAGATTGAAGAAATACCTGAATACTAACCCAAATAAAACAATAGAAACGATGAAACAGTTCATGATATTAATGATAGCGGCTCTTGTCAGCCTCACAGCGGTAGCCGGCGACGGGAAAAGCGGTTCTCTCAACGAACGCTTCTATCAGGCCAAGGTGAGGGAGTTGACCTATCGGCTGCACATCACCACCGAGCAGCAAAAGAAGTTTGAGCCCATCTACCGTGCCTATTGCGAGGAGATGACCGCCTTGTGGAACGAACGTTCAAAGCCCATCAAGCCCAGCACGAGCACCGATGCCGCTGCCAAGGCCAAGCGCAAGATGGAAATGCAGCAGCGGGCGCAAGGCATCCGCATGAAATATATCGACAAGTTTGCATCCGTGCTCAATGCCGATCAGGTGGATAGGATATACGAGGTCGAGAGTATAATCCAAAAGAAACTCAAGGAACGCCGCAACCAAGCCCGCAACCAATAAGTACAAGCACAATCATATAAAGAATGCCGACAAAGAATCATTTCCTTGCCGGCATTCTTATTACTTCTGCCTCAGACCTAAAGCCTAAAAATCAATAATTCTCGGCCTTGATCTGGAAGTAGGCTTTGGGATGGTTGCACACGGGGCACATCTCGGGGGCCTTCTTGCCGATAACCACGTGGCCGCAGTTGGTGCACTGCCAGATGGTATCGCCATCGCGCGAGAACACAATGTCCTGCTTGATGTTGTTCAACAGCTTCAGGTAGCGCTCCTCATGCAGTTTCTCGATGGCGGCAACGCCTTCCATCTGCTCGGCAATCTCGATGAAACCTTCCTCGCGGGCTTCCTCAGCCATACGCTTGTACATGTCGGTCCACTCGAAGTTCTCACCGGCTGCAGCATCTTCCAGATTCTCGAGAGTGCCCTTCACTGCACCACCCTGCAGGAGCTTGAACCACAGTTTAGCGTGCTCTTTCTCCTGATTGGCAGTCTCCTCAAAGATGGCAGCGATCTGCACATAGCCGTCCTTCTTGGCCTTGGAGGCATAGTAGGTGTACTTGTTACGGGCCTGTGACTCGCCGGCAAAGGCTTCCATCAGGTTCTTTTCGGTCTTGGTTCCTTTTAACTCTTTCATTTTGATTGTGATAAATTAGTGATTAATTGATTTCATTATTTCCCGCAAAGATAGTGATTTTTTGCAGTCTATCTTCCAAGAAACATCACTTTTTATTGCCAATTCCACTAATTATTGATTACGACCCAACATTTTCAGTAACAACTCCATTAGTAATAAACTTATTACTAACAATATTGTTACTAATAAACATATTAGTAATAATTTAATTAGTAATAATTTAATTAGTAATAACTTTGTTACTAACAAAATTATTACTATCTTTGTAGCGAAAAAAACTACAACTATGGCAACAATGATTAATCCGTTTATTTTTGGAAAGGCAGCAGAGGGTGATTATTTCACTGACCGTCAGGAAGATGCAAAGCGATTGACAGCCAACCTCACTCATGGCATCAACACTATTCTTATATCACCGCGCCGCTGGGGAAAGACTTCATTGGTCAAGAAAGTAGTGTCTGATATCGACAATACAGATATTAAGACAGTATTCCTTGACATATTCCAGTGCAAGTCAGAATGGGAGTTTTACCATGCCTTTGCAACTGCAGTCATCAAGCAAACGGCATCTAAACTTGAAGAATGGGTCGAGATGGCCAAAACACTGTTATCTAGCATATCACCCAAATTCACTTTTGGCCCCGACCCCATGAGCGATTTCTCTATCACGTTTGATTGGGATAAGCAAGATGACTCATTTATGGATATTTTGCAGTTACCCGAAAAGATTGCCCAAAAACGAGGCGTACGACTTTTGGTGTGTTTGGATGAATTCCAACAGATGGCAGAGTTTACTGATTCTGTCACTTTCCAGAAACGTTTGCGGTCTGTATGGCAACATCAACAGCATGTCACCTATTGCATGTTTGGCAGCAAGAAACATCTTATGGAGAATATGTTCAACGATCAAAGTATGCCATTTTTTAAATTTGGCGACTTGATGTTTCTCAAAAAAATTCCTACCCACGAATGGGTAGCCTTTATCTGCGCCAAATTCCATGAAACTGGCAAGACCATTACCGAACAGCAAGCAAGGAAGATCTGCGAAACGACCGAAAACTTGTCTTCCTATGTCCAGCAACTTTCATGGATTGTGTGGTACAAGTCAGGAGATGCCGTGGCCAATAACGACATTAATGAGGCCATTGATGACCTGCTAGAACAGAACAAAGTATTCTTTCAGCGTGAAGTCGAGCAACTCACTGAACTGCAACTGAATTTCCTGCGTGCCATGGCCAATGGTATAACAAACGGCTTCAGCCGCAAGGAAGTCATCAAGAAATATCGACTTGAATCCTCGGCCAACATACAGGTAATCAAGAAATCGCTGATAAAGAGAGACCTCATCGATGTGGAAGGCGACAAAATCACTTTCAACGACTCCTTCTTCAAACTGTGGCTCAAGCGGCAGCGTTACTACAGCTGAACTTGTGGGTTGCTTTCTAGAACTCGACCCCTAGTTTGATGGACAGGCAGTGGTAGGGGTTGTTCTGCCAGTTGCCGGCTTCATGGTGCCAGATGGCGGATTTCTCGTAGCTGAAGGCTACAATATCAGTACTCTGCATGCTATATCCTATCGTGGCATTGATGGCAAATCTGTCGGTTAGGCCGACGCGGCAGCCCAACGAGGGGTTAAGCATCATGCCGAATGCTTTGCCACCGAAGGTATATCCCACTCGGCAATCCAAAAAAGGAGAAAACCTGCTTTTTAGAAGGTCAAGCCTGATATCTGCGAACACGGGAAAGGTATAGAAGTCAGATTTTTTACTCATGTAGGCATTAACAGCAGCAACATAATCGCCATAAATCGAGCTCGGAACAGAGCTATAGATGTCAAATGGCGGGGCCTTAAGATGCTTTTTGTGGATGTATCTCATGCCCACGCCAGCACCGATGAATAGCCACGGCTTGAACTGATAGCCATGGGTTGTACTGAAACCAATGTGATCCTTAGACATCTCGTCAACAGAAAGAAAATATTCCAGGTCGACGAAGCCACGGTAACCCTTCTGCGGTCCCTTGCCAGGTGTGAAGTCACTGCCCAGCGTCTGCTGTGCCTGCCAGTTCTCCTTAGTAATCTGCTTGATACGGTCCCAATAGATGGTCTGCAAGGTGCCGTCTTCTTCCTGAATGACCAAAGAGTCCAGTGGGGCATAAGTCACAATCTTGCCCCTCACTTTGTGGCCATTTTTCAATTTCACCACCTCTTGTTTCTCTTTCTTATTCTGCGTTTGCGCTTGAACAACCATGCCTCCCAGCAAACACAAAATCAATAAAATGATTGTCTTTTTCATCTCTGTAATGAATTAATCGGCTCCAGAAGTATTCTGATTTGCAAATATACATAAATATTTTCGCAAAACTTTTACCCCCCCATTTTAACATTTTGTTAACACTTCTTGAGCTGGCATATTACTATGAAAGCTGATGAAAATAGAAACTAGTGCATGATGCTTTAATTATTGCTGAGGATTATATCGAGGATGGCGTTTATATCAGCAATGCTGACTTCGCCATCACCATTCACGTCACCAATGATGCTCTCACCAGGCACGGGAATCCTAGTATGACCGTTATTGCCACTCATGACCACAATTTCAATTACATTATTGGCATCGGCAATGTTGACTTCGCCGTCACAATTTACGTCACCGGTTAGATTCTCAGAATTCAGCTGCTGTATATTGATGAACTTGTTCCAAATCTGGGCATTCCTATACTCGTCCACAACTGCCGCCGGAACTGATAGGGTAGCAGTTTCGTAGCATTGTTCATCGAAACAGTTCTCTCCTCCCATCACTGGTGGCGTTGTTGCTAAACATGTCACACTCGTCAGCGAGCAGCAATCATAAAAAGCTTTGTTGCCAATCTCTCTGACTGAGTTGGGAATGGTTATGCTCGACAGATTGCGGCATCCAGCAAACGCCGAAGCCCAAATACTGATCACAGAATTTGGTATGATTACGTTCTCCAGGCTTGAGCAATCCTCGAAGCCGCCGCTGGGAATAGCTGTAACGGAGTTGGGGATTGTCACGCTCATTAGGCTACTGCAGTTGTAGAACGCTTTTTGACCCAAATCAGTGACAGAGTTGGGAATGATTACACTCGACAGATTACGGCATCCTGCAAACGCCGAAGTCCGAATGCTGATCACAGAATTAGGTATGATAACGCTCTCCAGCCTGGAACAACTCTCGAAGCAGCTTGGGGGTATTGCTGTAACGGAGTTAGAGATGGTCACACTCATCAGGCTGCTGCAGTTGTAGAATACGCTTTGACCCATTTCGGTGACCGAATTAGGGATGATCACATTTGTCAGGCTGGTGCAACCTGAGAATGCGCCAACGCCGATGGTTGCAACAGAATTGCCTATCACCACTTTCATCATGCCCGAGCAATTAAAGAATGCATTAGTTCCAATGAAAATGACCGAATTGGGAATGACCACATTCTTCAATGCGCGGCAATTCAGGAAAGCCTCATCGCCGATTGTGGCAACGGAGTTACCGATAGTCAGTGCCCCAAGGTTCTCGCATTCATAGAAAGCGCCTTTAGCGATGGTAACGACTTCGTCGGGAATAACAACACTCGTCAGGCCGCTACAATAATAGAACGCATATTCGCCTATGGAGATAACAGAACTGCCAATGTCAAGGCTAGTCAAGCTCCAGCAGCGGTAGAAGGCGTTGTCACCGATTGAGGTGACTGAATTGGGGATGCTGATACTCGTCAACTTGCGGCAATCATAGAACGCATTTTCTCCGATAGAGGTAACAGAATTGCCTATGGTCGCCCTTGTCAGGCTGCTGCATTCATTGAAGGCATATTTACCTAATGTTATGACAGAATTCGGAATATCCACAGTGGTCAAGCTTGCACAATTGGAAAACGCCTTGTCTCCGATATCAGTGACTGAATTAGGGATATTAACGCTCGCCAGGCTGCTGCAACCATAGAAACAGCTTCTTGGTATTGCTGTGACAGAATTGCCAATCACCACGTCCTTCAACCCGATGCACTCATAGAAAGTACTATCACCCATGGCGGTGACCACGTTGGGGATGGTCACACTCGGCAGACTGCGGCAAAAGCCGAATGCCCACACTCCAATTTTCTTGACTGAGTTGGGAATGGTCACACTTGCCAGGCTATAGCATTGATAGAAACAGCCTTTAGGTATTGATGTAATAGAGTTCGGGAGAATTACACTAGACAGATTCACGCAATTCTGGAAAGCATAATTGCCGATGGAGTCTATTGAATTGCCGATATTCAAGTTCGTCAGGTTCTGACAACCATTGAAGGCCCTCTCACCAATCTGGGTGACAGAACTGGGGATTGTCACCCCCGTCAGCCCACGACAACCCTGGAACGCATTCTTACAGATGGCCGTGACTGGGGCCGACAAATTACGGGTTGAGTAAATGGGATTACCTTGCTCGTCATATCCTGATATAAAAGTATATTCACAGGTTACCGAAGAAGCGATATCGGCCACCCCACTGAAGCCATTGTTCATACCCACTTTGGCGTCAACGCCCACGGCATTGTCGCCAGTGCCAGTGAAATAAAACTCATAATTGATTCCATTATAAGTAATGGTCTCATAACCTGCCGCAGCTTGAAGTGCGGTAACCATGGTCAACAACAGTGTTGTCAGTTTTACTATCTTCCTCATAATGATATCTCGTTTTTTGTGATTAATAGGCTATCAATTTCACTTGCAAAGATATATCTTTTTTGCCAAAAAAACCCCCACATCCCCACCTCATTTTCAAAATCATAAAGTGCTGAAATTCTTTTATTTAAAAAATAAAAATCTCATTTTGCTCTCACTTGCGTTAATAATCGGTTACAGATAGTTGATATTTCAATGATCCGAGGCCTTGTCATCATTTCGATTGCTTTGATTCTGAAACATCATTGTGCAATTGCTGTGTGCTCCACTGGCTGTTGAGCCAAGCCACTTTTTTATCGAAACATGGTTTCTCAAATGCTCTCATGCGGGCTGTGATATTGTCGCTGCTGTATTGCGGCCAACGCTCATGGTCACAGTTGCCAGCAGCCTCAATTCTTGCTGTGAAATCGGCCATAAAGTTTTCCATAGCAGGATAAACTTCTTCAAAGAACCTTGTCCAATGATACCTTACACGCTCTTGAAAACGTGGAAATTTGGCAATTTCAGCTATCCACCTTGAGCGACAGTAGTTAGGTATATTCTCATAAATGAACTCGTTAAACTGATAAGTAGAGCCATAACGATAGAATGAACTGCCACAATCCCACATCGGACCAAAAATCAGTTTTGTGTCCTGCCCCTGATGTTTGTACATGAAGCAACTGCCTGAGAAAGCCTCTGGATTGTCAATCACTTCATTAACAATGTAAAATACTGCCAGAGAGTCGATGTCGATATAATCTTCCCACAACGTACTGCTCTTATCGCTACAATAAATTGCCTCATCAGCCTCCATCAGGAAATGGGTGATATAATCGCGTTGCTCAAAACTCAGATGCTCGGGAGAGTGCGGCGTCACCCAAAAAGGCATGCCGTTGCCTTCAATAAACGTAATATTATCAGGCTCAATATAGTTATCGATTTCCAATAGCCAGCCGCCTGTAATGACCACGGGGTCTGTCTGATAATCTTCTTGCTTCACAATGTTGACACGGTCCCTAGCGACTCGTATTTGTTCGGTCAAGAAATACAGACCGATATAATCATCGTTAAGCACGACCTCGACAGGCTGCATGCGAGGGTTCCAAGCCATGCCCAAGCGGCGTCCGATTTCAAAAGGTAGCGCATCGTTTAATTGGCCCATCCAGTATTGAGCATTAGCCATTAGCACCCAGTGACGACTCGATGGCATACCCAATACCGCATGTTTCTGGTCAAATTTGAGCCTATAGGGTTTCTTGTCAAGATTTGTCCATGTAGCATTGCCTCGGCCCTTGATTTGCATACCTAATGGAGCGCTCTTGGATCCGATAGATTCAAATTGCTTGTCTCCCAAATTTTCCAACCACCATTCGGCATGGACATACTCCTCCTTGCTTTCTATTGCACAGCCTGCATCGGTATTGATGAATAGCACTGGCAAAGTGCCCGAGTAGGGTGCGTCTATATTAATGGTGTCTTCGGGTGTGGGTGGTTCTGGTATGGGCTCTGGCATCACGACCTGCTCAATACAGCTTGCAAATAGCATCACCAGAATAAGAAATGGTGTGAAAAGGATAACTTTGTTCATGATGTAACAACTATTATAAGGTTTATAAAACAATCATTTATCACTCTTGCAAAGTTAGAGACAGCAACTGTTAAATCGGCTCAATAATTGCAACATTCCGACCTCATTTGAATAAATACAAACTCCATTAAATCAACCAGTTAAATAATAAAAATCTCATTTATGCCTCATCAACATCTCTAATTGGATCAAAAGTGTTAATTTTGCATTACTGTTTCACTGCTTTTTGACCGATTGGCCTTTAAACTGACACAAAAAACCATATCCAATGATACATTTCAAGCACATCACCATTGCACTCGCAGCAATCTTTTTCCTATTGCTGGTAGGGTGCCAACACAACAGTGTGACCATGCAGGAACTCTCCCGCATCGACTCGATGGTCTATCACCAACAAGAAAAGGAGGCTTTGCCCTTGTTGCAGCAGATGAACACCGAGCAACTCAGCAAGGAGGAACGAGCCTACCACACCGTGCTGTTATCGATGGCGCTATACAAGAACTATATTCCCTGCACCAGCGATTTAGCAATTAACGAAGCTGTGAGCTATTACAAGAAGTCAGGTGACGCCTTGAAGTATCTGAAATCCCTCATCGCCCAAGGGTGCGTCTGCGAGGACATGGGCAACCTTGAAAAAGCGGTTCAAAGCTACCATCAAGCCGAGGCGCTGCCCTTAACCACCGATAGCGCTATGATGGCCTATGCCAAACTAAGGTTGGGCACTCTTTACCAATCGCAGGTCATTGGAACCAACACCATAGCCCTCCAGAAATACAAGGAAGCATTACCTGTTTTCAAGGCAATTGGGGACAATCATTATGAACTTGTGTGCTTGACAAGTATTGGTGGCATTTATCGAAACATCGAAGAGAAGCAGGATTCGGCCGTTGCCTATTTAGAAGACGCCATTGCGTTAGCCCAAAAGCTGGGTGATCAATACCACATTTTTGCCAATCGCTATTCTCTTTCAGAGTATTATCTGGTACGAAAACATGACTATTTGCTCAGCAAGAAATATGGGCTGCAAGCCATATCGGCCGATGAAGGCATCATTGACCATCCCCGTGCCCATTATCGGCTTGCCTCGTCATATTTATTATTGGGTCAGCCTGACTCAGCGATTTACTATCTGAAGAGGGCTCCTCAAGCCAATAGCGTCAGGGATAGTATCCTTTACTTTGAACTCATGTCAGAACTGGAGGGCCGGTATTGGAAAAATGAAGGAAAATCGAAATACTATTTAGAACTTGCGCACTCCATCGCAGACTCAGTGACTATCAACGGACTGAATCACCGACTTCTAGCCACAGAAAAGAAATATGACGTCCAGCTGGCAATGTTGAATCGGTTGAAAAGTGAATCCCGATTGAAAGGAGCATTATTGATGGCGTCCTTGTTAGCGTTGAGTTTGCTGGTACTGGCATTTATGGTATGGAGGTACAAGAATCAACTGAAGATGAGGCAGCATGAGGTCGAGATGCTCAAGGCCGACCTTGACGGCTCACTAGCAAGTCTAGAGCAAATGCAGAAACGGCTTGATGCCCGCAAGCTGAGCGATGAAGGCAATGAGGGCCAAAGTGTCGAACTGCGTGCCATCATTAGTCAGCAAATCGGTGCCGTGCGCCAGCTGATGGAGTGGTCCCACCAATATGGCAATGACAAATTTGCCTCCAAGTTCAGGGAAATGATGACCATGCGCGACATGGGTGAAGACAGCAATTACTGGACACATCTGCAAAGCCTTGTTAACGAATTGCACGACAATGTGCTGGTCCAGGCCCAAGAGGCTGCTCAAGGCGCGCTCAACGAGAGCGAACTGAATCTGTTAGCGCTGTATTGCTGCGGCTTCTCGCGAACGGTAATCATGGTGACGATGGGTTATAGTAACATTGGCACAGTTTATAACAAGAAACTGCAAATCGCCAAGAAACTTCATGTTAAAGACTTGGATGACTTCGTGAAGCCCTACCTCAGCAAGGAATAAGATTATATCAGTTCGCTCAGCTTATCGTTAGCTGCTACTCCGTGAATTCGGGGCGGTGGGGGTAGTGGTTGCGCAGGGATTCAAAGGTGGCGGGGGCGGCTTTCAGGGCGGCGGTGTCGGCGAGGATGTCGTAGCTGGCGGTGATGCCTGCGAGGGTGACGTCGGGGGCGCCTGTTGCGGGGGCGGCAATCTCGGGGACGGGGATGTCCCAGCCGTAAAATTCATTCAACGCCTCAAGCATCATGGCGGTGCCGCGTTGCTTGCCTTCGGCGCTATAACCGGCAATGTGCGGGGTGGCGACGATGGCTTTTTCCAGCAGTTCACGGGAAATGTTGGGCTCGTTCTCCCAGCAGTCGAGGGCTACGTCACCATGCCACTGCAGCAGGGCAGCATTGTCGGCGATGGGGCCTCGGGCAGCATCGATGAGCAGGCGGCAACGGGCCAGTCCGTTAAGGAAAGTCTGGTCGCACAAGTGCCACGTGGGCCATTGCCCGTCGCGCGTGAACGGCGTGTGGAAGGTGATGATATCGCAACGCCGCTGCAACTCCTCCAATTGGAGGAAAGGCTGTTCAGGAGGCGTGCCCGTTTTTTCCGCCATCTCCCTGGGCGGGTCGTTGAGCAGGACAGTAAAGCCCAGTTCCCTACCCCAACGGGCAACGATGGAACCGATGTGACCCACGCCGACGATGCCCAGAGTGAGGCCATTGGCAGTGGAAATATCGCGGGCCTGCATCCAGGCATGAATGGCAGCGAATACCCATTGGGCGACAGCGGGGGCGTTGCAGCCCGGGGCGTTGCGCACGGTGATGCCACGGGCAGCGCAGTAGTCCAAGTCGATGTGGTCGGTGCCGATGGTAGCCGACCCGATGAAGCGTACGCGGCTGCCGTCGAGCAGGGCGGCGTCGCAGCTGGTACGGGTGCGCACGATGAGGGCATCAGCATCCCTGACGGCATCGCTGGTGATTTCGTTTGGCTCCAGGTATATGACCTCGGCACGGGGCTCAATGAGGCCCTGGATGTGGGGAATATGGCTATCGACTACAACTCTCATGGTCTAAATACATTTAGTGCGTAGAACGCGATACAACCTGCCATCAGCAAGAGAATCAACACATACCTGAGTGGTGCTCTGCCCAGGGTGTGGGCATGGGCAATCTGGATACTCACCATGAGGCTGAGCAGGGGCAGGAACACCCCCACGTCGCTATAGTCAACGCACAGGGCAATGACCATCGACACCAGGACGAAGACAAAAAAGTAATTATTCACACGCGTCTGCATCCTGTACTTCATGATGGTCATCAGGTTAATCACTGCCAGCACGATGCCCACGACCGAAGTAACCAGCGACAGCACGAGCAGGAGACTCACGGGCGTTTGCCCCATCACGGTCCAAATGCCGTGCATGTGCGGGGCGATAAAGTCAGCAGGAGCAGCCAGACCCAAACCCATGACAATCCAGAAGGGGGTGATAATGCCAAACAGCATCGCCAACAGCCCCTTGAGGTTGAATACACCCATATTGAAGAAACCCAACAGGAAGGCGGGCAGCAGCATCAGGAATCCATAGTGGAACATGCTGCCGGTCACCACCAGGGCAATGATCAAAAAAATAATGCGTTGGGAATGACGGTCCTGAAAGGCGGCAAACAGCGGCAAGGTCGCCATAGCGGTCACCAGGCTCAACAGCGTGCCCGCATTGTAGGCCACCAGCCCCGACGGGTTGGCCATCTGCAGCAGGAAAAAGGCCGATACCATCAGGTGGGTCACCAAGCGTACATAACTGAACACCTTGTTCAGCGCCAGCACGATGCCTCCCGTCACCAGCAGACACAACACATTGACCGCTGCCGAGAGTGCCGGACTGCCGATGGCTGTCCCCTGGAGCTTGAAAAAGATTCCAGAGCTCTCATCGACATGAGGTTGCACGCCCATCGACAAGGCCACAGCAGTCGCTACCATGAGCGCCAGCGCACACAGTATCATGAACGGTCGCCCGTTAAAGTACTCGTTGATATGCTCGCGAGTCGTCATTTCTTCAAGAGAAAAAAACAACTTAAACAACTTGAACAACCTGATAATCTATTAATTGTCCTAGTTGTTCAAGTTGTCTTTATATCCACGCTACTCTCTGGATAGCATTGTTTTTATTGTACTTATTGTTTTTCTTTTATTCGTTATTGTCTTGAGGATTCTGGTCGGTGGGTTCGTCCAGGTCACGACGTTTCCAGCTCTTGCGGCGACCGTGGATGATGGGAACCTCCTTATCGGCGCCCAGTGTGGGCTTGCGTTCGCGTAGGATGCGCTTGGCAAACATCTCGGTATGGCGGAATTCCTGGTCGAAGTCGTCGTCATAGCGGCCCTTCTTGTCGCGATTATCCACATCAGACATCATGCGGCGGTCACGGGCCACCTGTGCGCGGCGCTGACGTTCCTCGTCGCTCAAGGGTCCCTCATCACGGGACGGGCGGCCACCATCAAAGCGGCGGGGCGGACGCTCATCGCGGCGGCGACGGTCATCATCAGAGCGGCGGCGGGGGCGGTCACCATCCCCTTCAAATCGGCGCGGACGGTCACCACGATCGCCCTTGTTGTAGTTGCCCTTGCTGCGCTCGCTGGCACGGAAGCCCTCGTTGCGGATGTGTTCGCCACGTTCCCGCAGTTCATCGTAACGCCCCTCAAAGATGACGTACTGCAGCAATTCGCAGTCCAGTCCGCCATTGTTGAGCGCATATTTTACCGACGGCTTGAGCCCTATCTTGAAATATTGATCCTTATCGAAACAGATGAGCCAGGCGTTATACCCCTTGAAGGTGTGCTTGAGCGCGAAGCCCAAGTCACTATAGAACTGGTCGATATCCTCGATGGACAGACGCTCGCCGTAGGGCGGGTTGCTGATCAGGGTGCCCTTCTCGGGGACAACGGTGATATCCTTCAGGTCGCGACGCTCCAGCTCGATGTGCTTGATCATGCCGGCGTTCTTGACATTGGCGCGGGCGATGGCGATGGCCTTGCCCTCGATGTCGCTGCCGTAGATCTTGTGGGTAAATTCCCGCTCCTTGCTGTCGTCGTTGTAGATGTTGTAATACATCTCCTCGTCATAGTCGGGCCACTTCATGAAGGCGTAGTTGTTGCGATACACGCCAGGAGCGATGTTGGCAGCGATGAGCGCAGCCTCGATGAGGAACGTGCCCGAGCCGCACATGGGGTCAACCAGGTCGGTCTGGCCGTCCCACCCGCTCAGCAGGATAATACCCGCTGCCAGCACCTCGTTGATGGGCGCGTCGGTCTGCGCCACACGCCAGCCACGCTTGAACAGCGGGTCGCCGCTGCTGTCAAGCGACAGGGTCACGTCACGGCCCGAGATGTGCACATCAAGACGGATGTCGGGATTGTCGAGGCGGATGCTGGGGCGCTTGCCATACTTGTCATTAAAGAAGTCGGCAATGGCATCTTTCACACGATAAGTGACAAATCGCGAGTTGGAGAAATTTTCACTGTAGGCCGTCACATCGACCGAAAAAGTCGTATCGACTTTCATCAACTTTTCCCAGTTAAAGGTCTTGAGCTGCTCATACAGGTCGTCGGCGCCCGCCGAATTCAGCGTCAGGAAAGGCTTGAGCACACGGATCGCCGTGCGGCACGCAAAGTTGGCCCGATACATCATTTCCTTGTCACCCCTGAAGAAAACCACGCGGTTACCCTCGGTAACATCCTCGGCGCCCAGGGCGCGCAACTCGTCGGCAAGCACCCCCTCCAGCCCGAGGAAGGTTTTGGCCGTCATGTCAAATTTGTCTGTCATCATGTTCAATTTAGCTTAGTCGTGCCGCAAAGGTACTGCAACGTGAACACAAAACCAAATTTTGTGCAAGCCAAATGCCATGAAAACTTGTTTTCAAGGGCTGAGGCGCAGCCAAAATTATTGAAATAAATTTGAGTTTTGTGAACCTTCAAAAATAAGAAAACAACAAATACAACAAATACAATTTTTATTTAAATCAAACGCGGATTACGCCGATTTTCACGGATTTAATTAAATAAATAATCAGCGTTAATCAGCGTTTGAATCATTCCGCCCGATAAAACAAGAAGACAAGAAAGACAACAAGGACAATTTTTTTATATTTATTTGATAATCAATAATTTGTATTTCTTGTATTTCTTGTCTTCAAACTTCAAGAAGCTGGATAGCATAGTATTTATTGTACTTATTGTCTTCCTTTTCCTCCGCAGCGTGGGAGAATGGATGGCGGATGCATAAAATAAAGGTTGTCTGAGTTGTTATTTAGTTGCTTCCTAAGTTATTATGCAAGTATTTTGATGAAATTTTTCGTCAAAATGTGCGATATTGTTGAAATCGGCACAAAAGTCATCTGATTTGCCTCGTGAAGCGCTCGTCGGGGCTCTGCCCCTTG
>JAEEGF010733570.1_pt1 | contig 22518 bp, 17 predicted proteins | sample 9134171 | NCBI WGS metagenome assembly JAEEGF01 (sample SAMN16246542, study PRJNA631951) | gut metagenome | biome: gut microbiome; feature: rumen; material: AP-attached | host: Bos | place: Iran: Karaj | collected 2018-10 | reverse complement strand
GACAAAAGTGTAAACCGAAGCAGGAATAAAGTCATAAACTGACAACCTGTATAGGAATAAAAACAATGAAGTGTAAACCAAGTTAGGAATAACAAACAATACTGTCAACCAAATTCAGTACACTACAGTCTTAGGAAAAGTTGCAGAAATCCAGTACTTTTCCGTCAGTTTTCCTAAGGATTTCCGCAACTTTTCTAGGTGATTTCCTCAAGAAGTTGCCGTGATTTCCTGAAGAAATTGCGGTGATTTCTTGCAATTATTGCCGTGATTTCCGCAAGAAGTTGCCGTGATTTCTGAAGGGATTACATGAGTCTGACGATGTCTGAGCAAAGCTCGGCAACGGCCGGGCGGTGGGTGATGAAGAGCATGGTCTTGTCGGGGAAATCGGCAAAGAGGCGCGTGAAGAGGTCACGCTCTGTCTGTTCGTCGAGGGAGGCGCTGATTTCGTCTAACAGCAGGATGCTGCCTGGTCGCAGCAGGCCACGGGCAATGGCGATGCGCTGGGCCTGACCCTCGCTGAGACCACTGCCGCGCTCGCCCAGTTCGGTATCGAGACCATTGGAGAGTTCGAAGACGAAGTCGGCGCAGGCTGTATGTAGCACGTGGCGGAGCTCGACGTCGGTAGCGTCGGGCTTGGCCAACAGCAGGTTGTAACGGATGGTGCCGCTCATGAGGGTGTTGCCCTGGGGGACGAAGACGAAATGGGGGCGGGTGAGTTCGCTGACTTGCTGGGGGGAAGAAGACTCTCCCCCAGCCCCTCCCTGTGAGGGAGGGGAGTAGATGGTAATGGTGCCCTCGTTGGGAGTGATGAAACCTAACATGAGGCGGAAGAGGGTGGTCTTGCCGATGCCTGTAGGTCCCATGAGAGCGGTCTTCGAGCCAGGACGGAAGTCGTGGGTGAAATGATGGAGCACTTCGCGGTCGCCCGAGGCATAGCGGAAGGTGACGTCGTGGAGGCCTACCCCAGAGCCTAGCCCCTGGCCTACCCCCTGCCCCTCCCCAAGGGAGGGGGGATTGGAGGATGGATTCTGTTGCGGGAGTATCTGGTCGCCCCTCCCTTGGGGAGGGGATGGGGGTAGGCTCGATGGTGGGTTTAACTCGTTGAGGCGGTCGATGCTGGCGGTGGCGTGAATGAGTTGCGGAACCATGTTGATCAGCGAGAGGATGGGGTTCTGTATCATGCCTACCAGTTGGAGGAACGACGTCATGACGCCGAAGGTGATGGTGCCGTTGCGCAGTCCGATGCCGCCCCAGATGAAGGCCAGCATATAGCCCAGTCCGAAGGCGCTGCCCAGCATGATGCGAGTGATGACGGTGAAGCGTGTACGGCGCATGACGTTGCCACGTAACTGCTCCTGCATGTTGTCAAGGCGGTCGGTCACCCATTGTTCGCTGCCTAACGAGCGCAGCACGGCATTGTGCTCCATACCCTCCTGGACATGCATCTGGATGCGGCTCTCGTCGCGGCGGATGTCAAGCGTCATCTGGCGCAGACGGTGCGCTATGAGTTTGCCGAAGACCATCGCAAAGGGTGTCAGCAGCAACAGCGCCCATGCCAAGACGGCGTCGAACGACCGCATGAGCATGAAGGCTCCGATGAGCTGGAGCATGGTGATGAGCATCGACGGCAGCACGCCGGTGGTGGCACCGCTCACGGTATCGATGTCCTTCGTGAGTCGTGAAGTGACGTCGCCGGAGTGCATCTCCTGGTCGTCGAAGAGCTGTCGCTGGAACAAGCGGCTGAAGGCTTCGAGACGCATCCTATTGGTCTGGCGCACGCTGGCGGTGGTGGACATGTAGAAATAGACCTGTCTGAGCAGGATGCCACACATGACGACAGTCACCAGAAGCAGGATCATCTCCACCAAGTCGCTGTCCGTTCCCGTACGGATGGTCTCGTCGATGAACCGCTTGCTGAGCCACACCATGACAAGGCCAAGGACTACCTGACCTACTCCCACGATGATGCGCACCAGCGAGTTAAGCCTGATGCCGCGGGTCTCCCGCCAAAGCCATACGACGTAACTCAATTTACAATTTGACGATTTACGATTTACAATTTATTTTTTTATTCTTTTATTCTTCCACGACTCCTACTTTCTGCCACTCGCCAACCATTGCCTCCACGTCTTGCTTGGCCTGTTCGGCCGTCACGTCGTACTCCTCGCAGAGGGTGTCGGCCAACTGGCCTATCGTGAAGTCGCCCAGACTGGCAGCCTTCTCCCACAGCCAGGCTGCCGTCTCGTTCAGGCACAGCAGTCGGCCGAAGTTAATGGCATCGAGTCCTTCACCAACAATAATACGTTCGCCGCACACCGTGCGCAGCACAAATCCTTTCTTCAATTTCATCTTTTTCCTAATATTTTATTCTTGATTCTTATTCTTTCGTCCGGCATCGTAGCCATTTTGTATAGCAGCAGCAGATATCTCCTGACGGGGCGCAGCCAGTACCATAGCTTAGCGGCAAGGATGCGCCACCGACAATATAAATAGTGCTTGCCGCCCCGGGCATCCACCACATAGTCGGCCTTTGCCCTGACATTGGCAACGCGACAATGTTCTACGCCACAGACGTTGCCGTCGCCCTGCAGTACGACCTGGTCACCGTTGATGCTGATGATGCGATGCACCACGTAGCGACAATCCTCGACCCATGCCAGCACGACGTCGCCCACGGCGGGGATGCCGGGTTTGACAAGGATGACACTCTCCCTGCTTCCGATGATGAACGGCAGCATGCTGCGCCCCTTCACGGGGAAGGTAACACTCAGTCCGTCGTCGACCAAGGCTATGGCACTCTCTATAATCTCGTTGTCAGACACTTATGGAATTTTCTATCGTTTCTTGGCACAGGCGGGCAGCGGCTTCGTCGGGCAGACAATCCAGATGCCAAACGGGAACGTGCATGGCAAGTTGGTTCTCCGTATCGTGCAGGCCATCGGCCACAGCGGTATCCCACCGTTTGCCGGAGATGCTGGGCACTATGGCAGCGTAGGCCGCAATGCTGCGCAGACGTTCTATCTTGTTATACGGCGCCTGGCTGAGCAGCACGATGCCACCCAGGGGCAGGCTCATGTTGCGGTAGCAAGGTGTCTTGCCGCTCCACGGCGAACCATAGACAACGGCACCGTCGGGGAAGACGCGCACCACGGGATTGTCGTCGTTGACGAGTTCCGTGCCGCTGATATAGCGCATCCAGAGTCTGGCGTGGGTACTCTTGCCCGTGCCGCTCTTGCCAAGGAACATATATCCGTGGCCCTCATGACCCACGATGGCCGAATGGAACAGCGCCGTTCCCTTGTCTGCCGTAGCCAGCGCGAACATCACCATTAGCGCATTGTTGACGCCGAAAAGTTCGTGACTCTCCGTCCACACCCTTGTCTGACGGTAGTCGGGCGATGCCAGCACACGTGCCGAGCGGTCGCCCCATAGCAGGTATTCGAAGTACGACAGTCCGTCGGCAGTATGTCCGGCGACTATCTGCGAGCCGTCGTCGTCCTGTGAGGTCTCTACGGTGATGTCAGTGGCAGGAAACGGTTCGTCAGCCACCACCGTCAGTTCAAAGACCAACGGCCCGTCGGCTTGCTCGACGAGGAAAGGCTCGTACTGCGTCATCTGGGCCAACAATGCCTCATTGGCATTGACGGCAAACAGATGGTCGGCCACCTTATATATCTTTCTAAGTAACATTCCTATTTACAATTTTCAATTCTTAATTCATCATTGCCGTCAGGCAACAACTCCTAATTCAACATTCCTAATTCAAAATTCTTACCTTCCTCGTTTCTCCCCTCGCGTTCCTTATTATATATATACCCGGCGACAAGGCGTCGAGAGTCGTTCCAACCATCCTGCCCTGTAGCGTATAAACAACATACGAAGCGTCGTCTCCTATGATCGTGATGGGATTGACAGCCGTACTGCCGCCCATGAAGTCGAACGAAGCCAGACCGTCCGTTATGCTGATGGCGGTGATGGGTTTCGACATCAGCTTATCGCCGTCGATGTTGGGGTGGATGAGAGATGCTTTCGGAGCCGACGTGTTGGTCAGTGCGTCATTGAGCTGAAAGGGATAGGGCCACGTACTACTTGAATAGACTGACGACCTGTTGTTGGCAGGGAAGATGGAGTAACGCTTGAGAGTACTGCTGTTTGGAACGCCATTCTCCCATACTTTCTCGTCGTAGTCGATGTGGAACACCACGACGCCGCTGCCTGGCAGCGACTGGTCCCAACCCGTCTGCTGGCGGTTCTCAACGATGTAGTACTCGTTCTCGTAGCCGTCGTTGCGGATGAGGTAAGCCTCCCCACCCTCGCCGAGGGCCTTGATATCGCTCAGGGTTGTCGGTTCGGTCAGTTCCTGCACATCGAGCCAGCCTAACACCATGCGCTCGTGGGCTGAATAACCTGGCGGACAATAGCCTCCCTGATTATTGTTGCCATAGTCCATGACGTCCCAGGTTCCCACCACCTGTGAGCTGCTGCCATAGTAGAAATCGGGCAATCCGATACAATGACTGTACTCGTGGCACAGCGTGCCGAAGGCGTAGCTGCCCTTGGCGGTGAGTTCACCAAAACAGCCGTAGTTGTCCACCTGAAGGTTCCAGCCCGTATCGCTGAGGTCGTAGGGATGGCCCCACTCCTTGAAATAAGGCTCCTCGCTCATCTCGGTGAGGTTCCATTGGTTTGGCCAGATGGAGTTAGAGCCGCCGCCATCGTTCTGTCCCTTGCCGGCAAAAAGGATAAACACCTGATCCACAAAGCCATCGCTATTCCAATCGTACACCGACCAGTCTTCCACCTGATCCTTCATAGCGTCCAGCAGGTGGGTGAGCAACAGTCCGCAGCCGGTATCATCGGCATACCACTCGCCATCCTTTTCGTATTTGAACTCCGAACTCCGATAGATGGCAGAATTCTTGTCAAGCTTCACATGGTAGAGATCGAAGTGCAGACTGAACTTGCCGTAGCTTTGGTCGAAGAAGTAGTCGTGCACAGAGCCGTAGAAGGGAAGTTCGCGGAAGTCCTCCTGATTGAAAATCTTGTCCCACTGCTCTAACGGATCCTCATCCTTGAAGGTCTTGTCGCTGAACGACGCCAAAATCACCAACTGGCGGTATTCGCCAATAAGCGGTGCCCGCTGAGCGTTGAGCTTTGACTGCAACGCCATACTGCGCATTGTCTGGGACGTCTTGTCAGGATGAAGAGAACTGAAGGGAATATGTCGACAGCCCTGTCTGCCGACAGGGTCGTTGGCAAATGCTGTCAGCACCATGCAGGACAGCAACGCCAAGAGTATGTTTCTTTTACTTTGCAATGTACTTTCTGAAAGTGCCATCCGACTGACGAACGATGTAAATTTGTCCAGTCCGCTGGACATTGACAGGCTGACCTGTAAGATCATACACCTTATTATTATATAAGTGGTCTCCCGCTGTGACAGTGGCAATGGCTGACGTGCCGCCCATGAAGTCGAAGGACACCGTACCGTCTTCATTCTGGACGATGTTCGTAATCGGCTTACCCATTAACGTCCCTTCCGGATAGTGCATGACGGCAGCAGGAACGGACGTGTCAGTCAGCTCATCGTTCACCAGTTCTTCCGTAACATACGGATAGGGTGACGTGCTGAGATGACGGTTATTCATTCGGCCGCTGTTCGCATACGGGCTCACGCCTCCAATCTCTTCGTCCCATGTATCATAGTCCTTATTGTCAGCATGAACGAGTTTGAAGCGGCGCTTCGCCCTGTCGTTGTTCACCGAATTACTGCTCCAGGCAGACCCGTCGTAGTTAACGTGGTAGATGACCAGTCCCTTGCCAGGAGCTCCTAAGTCCCAGCCATCCTGTTGACGGTTCTCCAAAAGGTACCACTCAGAGGAAGAGTGCTTGATGCGATAGATTTCGCCACCATCTGCAGAGGGTTTCAGGTCTTTAACGGTAGTCGCTTCATCCAGTTCCTGGAAGTCAGCCCAACCCAACAAATACTTCTCCAACGGCGTATAGTTTGGAGGACAAAAGCCGTAGTTGGTGAAGTTTCCACCATCCATCAGGTCCCACTCGTCACAAACCGAGTAGCCTGCGCCATCCGTTGTGGGATAGATGTCAGGCAGACCCAGACTATGTGAGAACTCATGGCAGATGGTACCCAATCCACAGAGAGCTTTGCTTGTCAATGGCCAATGTTCGCCACTGCATGTGTAATTACTAATTTTCTTACCGTCGGGGGTATTAACGGTGGAGAAGGAACTCGTGTTAGGCCAGATGTGACCATAGCAAGACTCTGAAGAGATGTTGCCAGGCAGACCGGCATAGACATAGATGACCTGATTGACGGAGCCGTTGTTGTTCCAGTCGTACTGGCTGTAGTCCACGTCAGGATTCGCCTCCAGCACCAACTTTGTTGCCGCAATCAGGGTCGACTGACCAAGATTCTTGGTCTTACTCGTAGGTTCGTCGTAGGGCTGGGCTTTCTCCTTCACCAGGACGGGACCATAGACATCAAAGCTAAGGTTCAGCTTGCCACCAGACTGGTCGCGGAAATAGTCAGCAATACAACCTTGGCTGTTGCGCTCATGATGGTCAGGCTCGTTAAACAGCTTGTCGTAGTACTCCAAAGGACTCTCCATCGTAAACTTCGTGTCGTCTGAAGTGTCGTCAGGCGTTTTTTCATCGAACTCAATCAGGATGACCATCTGCTTGTAAATCCTGTCGGCATCCCAGTTCTTGTTGATGGCAGGCAGGCGGCGGGGCGCTCCACGAGTAAAGGCTTCACCCTCCGGAGCCGGTGTACAGTCGCCATGCACCACCTTCCAGCCGTCCTGACCCATGACGGGCAAGGACAGCAGGGTGGCTAAAAGCGTCGCAATGAAATAACTTCTCATTTCTTTCATTTCGTTCATTTCTTTCATTTCCTCGGGCACCAGGGCTTCAACTGCTTGAAGAAGTCGTTACCCTTGTCGTCGACCAGGATGAAGGCGGGGAAGTCCTCAACATCAATCTTCCAGACGGCCTCCATGCCCAGCTCGGGATATTCCACACACTCAATGCTCTTGATGCTTGACTGAGAGAGAACGGCTGCCACACCGCCGATGGTTCCGAGATAGAAACCGCCATGTTTCTTGCAGGCCTCAGTCACCACGTCGCTGCGGTTGCCCTTGGCAATCATCACTAACGAAGCGCCATTGGCCTGGAACTCGTCTACATACGGGTCCATACGGTTAGCCGTCGTGGGACCCATCGAACCACAGGGATAACCCTCTGGCGTCTTGGCGGGACCGGCATAGAGCACGGGATACTTCTTGAAGTAGTCGGGCATGCCCTCACCGGCGTCTAAACGGGCCTTCAGCTTTGCATGGGCAATGTCGCGAGCCACAATAATCGTACCCTTCAGATTAACGCGAGTCGAAACGGGATACTTGCTCAACTCTTTGCGAACGGCGTCGATGCCCTCGTTGAGGTCGATCTCGATACCCTTGCCGCCTTCACCAGGTTTGCGCAGCTCTTCATGAATGAGTTCCGTAGGATTGGCGTCCATCTTCTCCAACCAGATACCGTCGGCATTGATCTTCGCCTTGATGTTACGGTCGGCCGAACAGCTGACACCCATACCGATAGGACAGCTTGCACCATGTCGTGGCAGACGTACAACACGGATGTCGTGAGCCAGATACTTGCCGCCAAACTGTGCACCAAGACCTATCTTCTGAGCCTCCTTGAGGAGTTTCTCCTCTAAATCGACGTCGCGGAAGGCACGTCCCGTCTCGTCGCCCGTGGTGGGCAGACCGTCATAGAACTTAATCGAGGCGAGCTTCACCGTCAGCAGGTTCTTCTCTGCCGAGGTGCCGCCAATGACAAAGGCAATATGATAAGGCGGACAAGCTGCCGTGCCGAGGCTCTTCATCTTCTCTACGAGGAACGGGATCAGCGTACCCTCGTTCTGGATAGTAGCCTTGGTCATGGGGTAGAAGTAGGTCTTATTAGCCGAGCCACCACCCTTGGCTACCATGACAAAGCGGTATTCTGCACCCTCGGTAGCCTCAATGTCAATCTGTGCAGGCAGGTTGCAACGGGTGTTCACCTCGTCGTACATATTAAGAGGTGCATTCTGCGAATAGCGCAGGTTTTCCTGCGTAAAGGTATTGTAAACGCCACGGCTCAGGGCTTCTTCATCTTCAAAGCCGGTCCACACCTGCTGACCCTTCTCACCGTGGATGATGGCGGTACCAGTGTCCTGGCAGAAAGGCAGGATACCCTTGGCGGCCACCTCGGCATTGCGCAGGAACTGCAGGGCGACATACTTGTCGTTCTCTGAAGCATCTGGGTCGGTAAGCACCTTGGCCACCTGCTCGTTGTGCTCACGGCGAAGCATAAATTCCACATCGTGGAAGGCCTGCTGAGCCAACAGCGTCAGGGCTTCCTTCGACACCTTAACGATGGTCTTGCCCTCAAACTCGGCGGTGCAGACACCCTCCTTGCTCAACAGACGGTACTCGGTCTTGTCTTCGCCCAGCTGGAACATCGGGGCGTACTTGAAATCTACTACGTTTGCCATATTCTGTATCTGTTTAATTATTTGTATACTTTACTTCTTTACCTTTTTACTTCTTTACTTTTTTACCTTTAATTTGCCTTTTTACTTTTAATTAGTAGCCAAAAATTTCTTCTATTGTCAAGCGTCGGATAGGCGCGATCTTCTCTAACGAGGGAATATCGAGTTCTTTCTCGTCGCCCAGAATGATGTAGCGATACGGCTTACGAGCCATCTGCTGCTCCTCGAAGCGTACAATGTCCTGCAAAGTGACACCAGGAACTTGCTCATAAATCTTGCGGTTCAAGTCGTAGTCTATACCTAAGCGCTGGGCACGCAGCCAGGCAGAAATAACCCCGAACTTTGTGGTACGCTGGCTGGCAAGTTGTTTGGTGACGGCCTCCTTGGCAATACCGAAAGCGGCCTCCGACTGCGGAATGGTATCGAGAATCTGGTGGAACTGACGGATGCAGTCCATCATCTTGTCATTCTGGGTGATGATATGCGTGAAGTAGTATTCCGTCTTCTCTTTCTTGGCCGGACTCATATAGGCGGCATAGGCATTATAGGCCAGTCCGCGAGCTTCGCGCAACTCTTGGAAGACGATACCGTTCATGCCACCGCCATAGTACTCGTTGAACACATCCTGTACGCCACCCTCGGCAAGGTTCAACGGACGCTTTTCGTTATGGTACATGCGCATATAGATGTTCTTGGCATCGTAAGGAGCTATCCAAATCTCGTTCTGCGGCGTAGGCTGCTCGGTAAAGGGCGTACCCTCAGGAACGGCAGATAACTGTTTGGGGGTCTTATGCTCCTTGGCAATGATTGCCGACAACTGCTGCTCAGTCATCGGACCATAATAGAGCACGCTGTGCTGCAGCTTGTTGAGGTCTTTCAGTAAGCCAAGTAACTGCTGGGGATCAGCCTCGCGCAACTGCTGTGCCGTCATGTCGTCGCGGCGCATGTTATGAGGGCCATAGACGGCATAGTAGTACAGGTATTCGAAACAGGTGCGCTGGTCTGTCTTCGCATCGTCGCGTTCCTTCAGCAACAGGTCAACGTACTGCTCGTAGGAATCCTTGTCGGCCTTGGCCTCCTGCAGCACTTCCTCCATAAGTTTCAGGGCGGCAGGCATGTTCTCATTCAGACCGGAAAGCGTGACGGTGAGGTTGTCGTCATTGACGTTGACGCTGTAGCTGCAGGCGAGTTTATAGAACTGCCGCTTGATGTCGGCAGCCGACAGTTTCTTCGTGCCCACATATTCTAAATAGTTGCTGGCTACGTCGTAACGGTTGTCGTCCTCATGACCGAACTCATAGCGGAACTGGAGGGTGAAGAGGTCGTTCTCTGTGTTCTGCTTGTAAACAAGGGGTAAGCCCTTGTTCACGAACGAACGGGTAAGGTCTTTCTGGAAATCTACGAACTGAGGCTGGATGGGTTCTACCTTCGACTGCTGTACGTCCTGTACGAAGCGGCTCACTAAGTCACGGTTGGTGGGAATAGGTGTAATGGCGGGCTTGTCAATCTTCTTCTGCAACGTATCGACGCCCTGCTTCTTGAACACGGTGGCATAGCCATTGGTAAAGAAACGATTGGCGAAATCTACTACCTGCTGCTTGGTCATACCTGCCATGCGGTCTATCTGGCCAACGCTCTGTTCCCATGAAGTGCCGTTGATGAAGGCATTCATGTGGCGGCGGACACGCCAGCCATTATTTTCGAGAGCCCTCTGGAAGTTCAACTTGCGGTTGTTAATGACCGAAGGCAACAAGTCGTCAGAGAAATTACCCTTCTTCAGGTTGTCTATCTCCCCTAACATCAAGGTGCGCACCTCCTCCAACGACTGTCCTGGTTTGGGCATACCGATGAGGAAGAACATCGAATAGTCCTGCATGGTATAGATACCGCCCTGCGCTACCTGTACCTTCATATCCTGATTCAGGTTAAGATCGAAGATGCCGGCCTTGCCATTGCTCAGCATATCCTCGATGATCTCCAAGGTATCGCACTGGAGGTTGCTGGCCTTCTTGGCCAACCAACCCACCCAAACCTGCTCTGCCTGCTGACCAACCACCGAGGTGTCGGCAGGTGCCGTCAGCGGACGCTGCTCGGGGAAGACAGGCTGTGCCACCGTTGCCAAGGGCTTTCCGTCTGCTCCGCAAGCGGGTTTCCACTGTCCGAAGTAACGGTCGATGATGGTCACCGTCTTGTCGGGATCGAAGTCTCCAGACATACAGATGGCAACATTATTAGGTACGTACCACTTATTGAAGTAATTTTTGATGTTCGTGATGGAAGGATTCTTCAAGTGCTCCTGTGTACCGATGGTGGTCTGTGTGCCATAAGGATGAGTCGGCGTCAGCTTTTTGCCTATAGCACTGAAAACCTTGTCGTTATCGTCGGTGAGGTAGATGTTATACTCCTCATAGACAGCCTCCAACTCGGTATGGAAACCACGGATAACCATGTGCTGGAAGCGGTCGGCCTGAATCTTGGCCCAGTTCTCAATCTCATTCGACGGAATGTCCTCGGTATAGCAGGTCACATCGTTCGAGGTGAAGGCATTGGTACCCTGCGCACCGATGGCGGCCATCAGCTTGTCGTACTCATTAGGAATGAAGTACTGGGCAGCCACTTGCGACACGCTGTCGATACCGTGGTAGGCAGCCTTACGTTCCTCGGGGTCGGTGAGTTTACGATAAGCTTCGTAGCGCTGTTCAATCTCATCGAGCAGCGGAGCTTCTGCTGTGGGGTTGATGGTACCAAACTGCTTGGTGCCCTTGAACATCAGGTGTTCCAGATAGTGTGCCAAACCCGTAGTCTCGGCGGGGTCGTTCTTAGAGCCCGTCCGCACGGCGATATAGGTCTGAATGCGTGGTTTCTCCTTATTGACGGAGAGATAGACCTTCAGTCCGTTGTCAAGCGTATAGATACGTGTCTGGGTGAGATCACCCTCAACAATGTTGTACTTATAGTCCTTGGCCTGTGCGTTCATCCCGAGCGCCATCAGACATCCCATCAAAAACAGCTTGCAGTTCATCTAACCTCAAAATTTAATTATTAATTTTTAATCTTTACTTTTTTACCTTTAAATCAGTCTTCGTAGTCGATTTCGTGGTCAAGTTTCGAGATAAAGTCGTCATAAACATCCTGTTCGACATCGCCCATCTCGAACTCCTTTTGAGCATCCTTGCGGATTTCGGCAATCCAGGCACGACGGGCACGGACATAGTCTTCGCGGATTTGCTGCATGGCAGCCTCATCGATTTCCTCAATGCCATAGTAGTCGAGGATGAGCTTATAAGTCCACACCCACTGATACTCGCGGTAGTGTTCATTAATCTCGTAGAAACGGGCAAGCACTTCCTGGATGCTCTCGATGCTGCCACTCTTGATGTCGTCGATGAGTCGCTGCTCCTCGCTGGCGGGCAAAAGCAGTCCACTGAGGTCGTTCCAAGTGCCTTCACCTATAGTAGATGTCGGTTTGCCGAGGAAACGACACTTGACCGCACGCTTCAGCACAGCTCCCATGTAGATACGCAGGGCAATGTCATAGTACTTGATGCCCTTCTTCAGCGACGAAGCATTGATAATGTATTCCTGGAAATTATAGGATGACACATTGGCACCACCGGCCTGACGCAGGTTCTCGAGGATCTTCTTACCTTGTACTATCTCGCCTACAGTAAAGGGACTGAGCCAGTCGAAGTTGATAATACTCTTCCTACTACTGGCGGCACGCTTGTCGCGCTTGGGCCATTTCTTGATGTCACGATAGAGTCCCACCGTGGTGATGTTACGGCCTGGCACGATATACATGGTCTCCCCGTATGCCATCAGGTAGGCGAAAGGCAGACAGCGCATGTCGGGATGGTTCATCAGTTTGCCGAAACAGACTGAGAAGGCACCAATCTTGGCCGGCATCAGCACATAGGCACCTGATGCCGTCTTCGTGCCGCGCTCCAGGGTTCCATAGTGCAAAGGACCCATTTTGTATGCATGATTTGAGAAGTTGGTGTTCGAACCGGCATTGTAGAACGAGAACTCGCCACCGATGAGCAGGCTCGATTTGTGGTGTGAGGCTGAGAAAGGTCCGCAGAAGGCGGCACAGGCCTCACCGTTGGCCATGAAACTGTTGGCAAAGAACACACTGGCCTCGGCTGTAAAGCCGTTGGTAATCTGGCATGCTTCGCCTACAAAGCAATCCTGCATCTTGACGCTATTGGTGATGGAGCAGCCATTGCAGATGATGCTGTTCTCACAGATGACGCCCGTGCCAATGTACACCGAGTCGTCTTTAGAACTCAGAATGGTACAGTCGCTCAAGCGTGCAGCACCATTGATCTCGCAGTCGTCGCCCACCACGGTATTGGTAACCTCCTTGGAGTTGATGATTTTCACGCCATTGCCCAACGTACCTCGCTCAGGCTGCGTAAAACGTATCTCTTCGTTGATTAGTCTGGTGATATTGTCCTTCAGCTGCTTGTCCTTAAAATACTTCACCATGAAAGCTGCCAGCTGAGAGTTCAGTTCGCGGAACAATATCAGGTTACCGTCGCCCATCTCGTTGAGCACACTTACCAGATGGCCCTCGCCGTAGGTGGCACCTTCAGTAGTCTCCATGGTTGAGATATTCGAGATATAGCAATCGTCGCCAATAGTGTAGTTGTTGATGAAGTTGCCCACCTTCTCGATGAGGCAGTTGTCGCCCACGGTGACATTACGCAATGTAGCATCGTTGATGCCGGAATGTTTGGTAAAACCCTTTGTCACCTCAACATGTTTTTCGAACACGCCGAGACGGATGTCGCCATAGAACACGACACGATGGAAGCCATAAGGTGAAAAGGCCTCAGCCACCTGCACGCGATTCCAATCCTCCGCCCAGCAACTATTATTTTCAAGTACGGTAATCTCCTCTTGTGTCAATAATCTGTAGTCTCTCATAAATCTATTGTGTTAGTTAGTTCAATCTTCTATCTGATACAGGAAGTCGTTATAAGGGTATTTCTGCACATGCAGCTCACGAACCTTCTTATATAATATCTCACGCAACTCGTCGATATTCTCCTTGTTCTTGGCTGAAATGAACAACGGGGCGGGAGCAAATTCTTCACTTTTTACTTTTCCCTTTTCCCTTACTTTCGCCATCCAAGTCCGCTTTAAATCGTCCAACGAAATATTCTCGCGGGTTGGTGGTGTCAGGTCATCCTCATCCTGCGGTGTCCAAGTATAGGCGTCAATCTTGTTGAAGACCAGCATAACGGGCTTGTCGGCACAGCCTAAGTCGGCGAGCGTCTTCTCCACTACACTAATCTGTTCTTCAAAATCAGGATGCGAGATGTCGACAACATGTACTAACAAGTCGGCCTCACGAACCTCGTCGAGGGTCGACTTGAACGAGTCCACCAGATCGGTGGGCAATTTACGGATGAAACCCACCGTATCGGCCAATAAGAAAGGTAAGTTATCGATAACCATCTTGCGCACCGTGGTATCCAGCGTTGCAAAGAGTTTGTTTTCGGCAAAGACGTCGCTCTTGGCAAGCAGGTTCATCATCGTGGATTTACCAACATTGGTATATCCTACCAATGCCACACGAATCAGTCTGCCGCGGTTCTTGCGCTGCGTCGTCTTCTGCTTGTCAATCTCTACCAGACGCTCTTTCAACAGCGAGATGCGCTGGCGGATGATGCGCTGGTCCATCTCCAACTGTGTTTCACCAGGACCACGCAAACCTACCGAGCCCTTACCGCCGCCGCTTCCCGAGCCACCGCCCTGACGTTCCAAGTGTGTCCACAGCCTTTGCAGACGTGGCAGCATGTAACGGTATTGCGCCAGCTCCACCTGAGTCTTGGCCTCAGCAGTCTGGGCACGCATAGCAAAAATGTCAAGGATAAGACTGGTACGGTCAAGTATCTTGACCTTCAGTTCACCCTCAATGTTACGTATCTGCTTGGCCGACAGTTCATCGTCGAAGATTACCATACCAACCGGTTGTGGCGTCTGTCGTCCATCCTCAGGTTCGGGCGAACCGGCATCCAGCCAGTCATAGTAAGCGTCTTCTTGCTGCTTGATATATTGCTTGATTTCATCGAGCTTGCCCTTGCCGACATACGTCACCTGACTGGGGCCCTGCACCTTCTGCGTGAAACGCTTCACAGTGACGGCACCAGCGGTGTCGGCCAGAAACTCCAGCTCGTCTAGATATTCTTTTGTCTTCGCCTCATCCTGCTGCTGTGTGATGAGTCCCACCAGCACGGCAGTCTCGGCTTTGACCTCAGAAATAACAAATTCCTTCATAATCGCTGCAAAGATACACAAATTTAATGAAGAATAAAGTATGAAGAATGAAGAATTAGGATGCTCAATAGAGCCTTTTAACTTTTTTTGGCTCTGGTTACTTGAAATTATTCTTCATTCTTCACTCTTCATTCTTCATTTTTCATTACCTTTGCAGCCGACTAAGTAAAAAACTTTATATTTTTAAACTTATGAGAGTAATTATTGAATCCGACTATCAGAAGATGTCGCAATGGGCTGCCGAGCACGTTATCAAGCGTATTAATGAGGCAAAGCCCACAGCTGAAAAGCCGTTCGTCCTGGGTCTGCCGACTGGCAGCTCACCCGAAGGGATGTACGCGTGTTTAGTAAAGGCCAACAAAGAAGGCCGTGTATCGTTTAAGAACGTGTTGACGTTCAACATGGATGAGTATGTAGGACTGCCCGAGGATCACCCCGAGAGCTACCACTCGTTTATGGCCCGCAACCTGTTCGACCACATTGACTGTCCTAAAGAGAACATCCATATTCTCAATGGCAATGCCCCCGACTTGGCTGCCGAGTGTGCACACTACGAGGAAATGATTAAGGAAGCCGGCGGTATTGACCTCTTCCTCGGAGGTATCGGTCCTGACGGACACATTGCCTTCAACGAGCCCTATAGCTCGCTGACCAGCCGCACCCGTGTGAAGACGCTGACCACAGATACTATCATTGCCAACTCACGTTTCTTCGACAACGATGTCAACAAGGTTCCCAAGCTGGCTCTGACCGTTGGTGTTGGAACCGTGATGGACGCTAAAGAGGTGATGATTCTGGTAAATGGTCATCATAAAGCTCGCGCCCTGAAGGCTGCCGTCGAAGGTGCCGTGACGCACGAGTGGACTATTTCTGCCCTGCAGATGCACCAGCATGGCATTATTGTTGCCGACGAACCTGCCTGCGATGAACTGAAGGTCGCTACTTACAAGTACTTCAAGGATATTGAGAAAGACAACCTTCTTTAAAGAAAGGTAAAAAGGTAAAAAAGTAAAAAGGTAAAAAAGGCTGCGCATCACTTAGAGAATAAGTTGGCGCAGCTTTTTTACTTTTTTACCCTTTTACCTTTTTACTTTTTGAGTTTGAAGGAGTTTTCAATGCTTGAAAGTTCGGCATGGAAAGCCTTGTCAATCTTCAGGCGCTGTTCGACAGTCGAACAGCTATGGATGACTGTTGAGTGGTCGCGACCACCAATAAGCTGGCCGATGCGAGCGGCTGGCATCTTGGTGTACTTCTGTGCCAGATACATAGACACCTGACGGACTAAGACATAGTCGCGCTTCCGTGAACGACTGAAGACGTTCTGCTGGGTGACGCCATAATGTCCGCAAACCTTTTCCAGAATATCATCTACAGTCAGCGGCTTATTGTCAATCTTGACGGCACGCTGTATGACACGCTCAGCCAGATGTATATCAATATTGGAATTATACACCACGCTATAAGCCAACAGTTGGTTGACAACACCTTCCAGATCGCGCACACTTCCATTAGCGCTTTCAGCGATAAACTGGATGACATCCTCAGGTATCTTCAGACCGTCGCGGCGACATTTCGACTTTAAGATATCGATGCAGAGTTGTGTGTTAGGCTTCTCCAACTCAGCAATCAGACCACAGGCAAAACGTGTCAAGAGACGATCCTTCATGCCTTGCAGGTCTACCGGCGGGCGATCAGAAGCCAAGATTATCTGCTTACCGTTACGGAACAGGTGGTTGAAGACGTGGAAGAAGGTGTCCAGCGTCTTGGGCGAGGTGGCCCACTCCTGAATATCGTCGACAATCAGTACGTCAATCGTCTGATAGAAATGAATAAAGTCATTCACCGTATTGCGACGCGTGGCATCGGTAAACTGCACTTGGAAGAGGCGTGCCGAGACATAAAGTACGCGCTTCTGCGGGTACATCTCCTTACAACGCACACCAATGGCATTGATGAGGTGCGTCTTGCCACAGCCGGAAGGTCCGAAGACAAAGAAAGGATTGAACGTCGACTTCCCTGGATGCTCGGCAATGGTCAGACCGACCGTACGCGGCAACTTATTGGAGTCGCCCTCGATGAAGCTCTGGAAGGTCTTGTGCTTGTCTAACTGAGGATTCAGATCCTGAGGCACGGCAGCATCAAGAGCCGTCGGAGCCTTGTTTGCCCTTTCAGTCCTTGCAGGTTCTTCAATGTTGACAGGCTCACTACCCGCTTCGTCAATAGTCAGATGGTGCTTCTTATCTACCACAATACGGTAGTTCAACTGCACCTGTGCGCCAAAACAACGACGAAGAGCCATGCTCAGCAACTGAACATAGTATTGCTCCAGATACTCATACACGTACCGGCTTGGTACCTGTACAAGTAAGGTCCGGCTGTCTTCATCGTATTGTTCGAAGACGAGTGTCGCGAACCATGTTCTGAATTGCTGCTCTGTGACGTTTTCCTTTATCAGTTTAAGGCAGTTGTCCCAAAGCGCCTTTGGACTCTTCTCCATGCGGCGTACGTTATTTACTCTAGTAATATTTTACGAAACGGTCTTAATTAATTTCGAATGCAAAGGTCGTACTTTTTTTCGAGATATACAAATCCGAATTTTTATCCACATTCTTTATCAAGGCGTGTAACTCGTTAGTTCTTCGCACTTTAAATGATTTTTCAAAAAATTAATCATTAACACCTCTTGCAAAAATACAAATTTTTGACAATCAACAACTTAAATCCTCATCGCTCACAAGACTGAATCTGTGCATCCTATCCATTTATAGGACTTCGAAAGTCACCAAAATCAAGCACTTGTACACATCGTGTCATAAAAAAAACACGACCTCTTTTATTTAGACAAATTAAAAATTATGAACTATTTTTGCTTATCTTTCCTTCCAAAAATCGAGAAGTGTACGTAACGTTTTGGATGTGCTTTGAGGTCTATCAGAAGTGAGTCAGCATCGGCTGCTGTACTGGACAGATGATCGTAGAGCGAAGCGTCGCGCATCAAGAGTCCAAGAGTGCCTTCGTTGCTGTTCAGTTTACGAGTCATTTCGTTGACGTTGGCCAGCGTCTGGTTAATACTGGCAGTCATGGAGGCTACGTCAACAGACGCCAGATTACCGGTCAGCTGCTGGGTGTTGTCAAGCACGCCATTAGCCTTTGTCATCATCGCAGGCACTTCGCGGCTCAATGAAGCCGAAAGCGACTTCAGTTCGCGGCTGGTAGCATCCAAGTTGCCAGTCATGCCTTCTACGTGGTGTAAGGTGTTGCGCAGGGCAGGGTCGGCCAACAGCATGTTCAGACTTGACATGATTGAGTCCAGCTTAGGCACGATGGATTCCAGCGCCGGCAACATGGCGCTCACCTTACCCATCACACCTTCTTCCTTAGCGCCAGGAATGGTATCGCCCTCGGACATCATGTGCAACGGGTCATTACCCAGCACGAGGTTGATCTTGATATTACCCAACAGGTCGCTCGCAATCTCTGCTTTAGAGCCTACTGGCAGTCGCATGTTGTCGTCTAGTCCCATGACGGCCACCACCTTTCCGTTATTCTTATAGTCGTAGATGATGTCCCTGACGACACCGACACGATAGCCGTTGGCATAGACAGGCGATGAGGACGACAGTCCACTGACATCGTCAAACGTGATATAGTAGTTGTCGTCGGTAGCGAAAATAGGCAGTCCCTTCAGGAAGTTCAGTCCCAAGAACAAGACAACGATACCTACTATAGCGACTAATGCTATTTTTACCTCTTTAGTAAAGAAACCCATATAATATACAATTTGACAATTTACAATTTACGATTTACTTCTTAGCTCTCCTAAACTCTTGAATAGCCTGCTGCACATCCATCTTCTCACCATTTTTGAAAGCGATGACAAAAGCCTGCGGGAAGCGGTCGGCTATAGACTTGCGCAGCTGATTAATCTCAATATAGTTGACAGATGAGCCTACTGTATATTTATACATTCCGCCCTCCTGATAGAAATCTACGTTCTTGAGTCCTTTCAGCTGAGGATCGTTGGTTTTCAGCTTATAGCCACTTGCCATAATCTGGACTTTGAATACGGGAGCTGTCGCCGATGCTGCCTGCGGGGCAGGGGCTGGTTTGGCGGCTGGCGCTGGCTGTGCAACGGGAGCAGGCTGGGCTGCGGGTGCTGATTGGGGGGCAGGCGCAGGTTTAGCTGCTGGAGCTGACTGAGCGACTGAAGTTTGCTCAACAACAGGAAGGAGCTGAACGAATGGTCCAGAGTTGCCGTTGGGCATGGCAGAAATAATGGAGTCTGCACTTGGACTGGTATTCTTAACCTTTGCGGGTGCGCCCCTTCCCTCACGAGCATCGGCCAATTCCTGGGCAATCTTGCTTCTCTTTCGCGACGAAGAGGACTGCACTTGCTGTTGAGCTGTGGGCTGAACAGGCTGAGCTACCGGCTGGGCTACGGGTTGAGCCACCGGCTGGGCTACGGGCTGAGGCACTTGAGCTACAGGCTGTACTGGCTTTACTGGCTGAGGTGCCGGCTGAGTCACAGCCTGTGTCTGTGGCTGAGACTCCTGCTGCGGCTGGTAAGTGGCAGGCGTAGAATTGGGAACATGCTTCTGCTTATAGTCCAAGAAAGCCTGGTAGATACCTAATGCCAGGCGGCCCACGCCGGCATCGGAGTGCAAGAACTGCTCTTCGTCAGGCGTTGAGATGAAGCCCAACTCTATCAGACAGCTGGGCATGGACGTCTCGCGGAGCACCAGGAAACCAGCCTGCTTGACACCTTTATTCTGTCGGGCGGCAGCCGAACAGGTTCGTTTCTGTACATATTTTGCCAGTTCGACACTCTGGGCCATGTTGTGGTCCTGTATGAACTCGAACATGATATAGCTCTCCGACGATTTAGGGTCAAAGCCCTTGTAGCGCTGCTTGTAGTCCGCCTCGTACTCGATAACGGCATTCTCTCGCATAGCGACATCCAAGTTATCGGAAGCACGGTGCATACCCAGAGTATAGGTTTCCATGCCTCTTGCCACACGCCCCTTTGGAAGCGAGTTAGTATGGATGGACATGAAGAGGTCGGCCTTGTTGCGGTTAGCAATGTCCGCACGGGTATGCAACGGAACAAAGACGTCAGTTTTGCGGGTATAGATAACTTTCACGTCGGGACAGTTGCGTTCGACCAGTCTGCCAAAAGCCAGCGCCACGTTCAGGTTGATGGTTTTTTCCTTAGTAATGCGGCCTATGGCGCCGGCATCGTTGCCGCCGTGTCCGGCGTCGATAACAAGCGTAAAGCGCGTCTTTGCAGCTTGCAAGGGTAAAGAAGTAAAAAGGTATAAAGGTAAAAGCAATAGCCATGCTCTTACCGTCCACCTTGAATAACTTTTCTGTTGTCTCTTCTCCATTATATACCCTATTGTTTCTTTTTTACCTTATTACTATTTATCTTTTTACCTTTTTCACCTTTATCTTGTCAGATGGAGTTCCACGCCAGCGCCGGCACAGTCGCCACCGATGGGAGGATTGAGCTTGGTGATTTTCAGCATCAGTTCAGTCACCTGTGGGAAGGCGTTGAAGACGGCCTCCCCCACCCGACCGGCTACACGTTCTACCAACTGTGACGGGATGGCCATCTCGCGCTTGATGATGTTGTACAGTACGCCGTAGTCCAGCGTCACTTCCACCATATCGTGCTCGATGGCTGCACTGACGTCTATCGTAGCCCGTGCCGACACCAAGAACTCCTGTCCTACCTCCTGTTCCTGCGGCAGCACGCCGTGGTAGGCATAGAAGCGGGCATCATTCAGATAGATATATGATTTCTCTAACTTCAATTTTTAATCTTTTTAATCTTTTATTTTTTTATTCTTTTATTCTTAACATTCAACTTTCCGAACTCTCCGGCTCTGGAGCCTCAACGACTTCCTCACCTAAGTATTTCTTCAGGGCACGCTCCACACCAACCTTCCACGTATTGATGTTCTCCGACTGCAACTGCAGCGACGACACCAGTTTGATGACGTGGTCAAGGGGCATGCGATAGCGCAGCACACCGCTGATGAGCTTGGCATAGTTCCAGTATTCGGGGTTGAACTTCTCGCTCAGGCCTTCGACGGTGGTCTTGTAGCCGCGCTTGTTCTCAAACTGGAAGTCGTAGCGCTTCGTGCCGTCGTCGTTCACCTGCTTGATAATCTTTCCCTTAGTCACAGTCTTGGGCAATACGATACCCTCCTCGTCGTCCTGCAGACCGGTGAATATCTCGTAGGGATAGCCATCCAACAGCCCTACAAAGGCCACCCACTTGTCTTTGTTGTTCTGGAATCGAACCACGTCGCACTCCAGTTCCCTGGGGCGCACCTCTGTGACTTCCGGACGCATCTGCTGGTCCACACGGCGTATGGCAGCATCGGCGGCAGCAACAAGTTGTTCCTTTTCCTCGGCGCTAAGAACCGTCATCATTCGGTCCAGAATCCCAGCCGCTTTCTCCTCCGACAGCACACTCTCCGCATGCTGGCCAGGCATAGCCAAACGACGGGATATACGCCGTATAACCTGTTCGTAAGTATTGGTATTCATTGACAATAAACGTTTATTGGCTGCAAAGGTAATATAAAACTTTGAACTTTGAACTTTGAACTTTGAACTTTATGGTTTCTCCCTGCGTTAAATTTTCTTAAGAAGTAGTCACAAAGTTCAAAGACTTCGTACCTTTTTGCTTCGCAAGAAAGTACTTCCGTTCGAAAATGCAAAAAAAATTTTGCATTTTGCTCACTTATTCATACCTTTGCAGCATGAAGAATCTGTTGACACGGCGGACTATCCGCCAATATTCGCTCCGAGATGTGAGCCCTGAGCTCCTGAACCGTCTCATGACAGAGGCCAGTCGTACACAAACCATGGGCAACCTCCAGCTCTACAGCGTCGTCGTTACCCGCAACGGCAGGATGAAGGAGCGGCTGGCACCAGCCCACTTCAATCAACCGATGGTGATCAGCGCCCCCGTGGTGCTTACCATCTGCGCTGACTTCAACCGAACCTCAACGTGGGCACGATGCCGCAACGCCAATCCGGGCTACGACAACTTCCTCTCCTTCCTCAATGCCGCCACCGACGCCCTGCTCTATACGCAGACTCTCTGTAATCTGATGGACGAAGAAGGACTGGGCTACTGCTACCTCGGCACCACACTCTATCAGCCACAGCAGATCATTGACATCCTGGAGCTGCCCCGCCTCACCATGCCCGTCGCCACACTCACCGTAGGCTGGCCCGATGAGAATCCGCCCCAGACAGATCGTCTGCCTTTGGAAAGCTTCGTCCACGAAGAGACCTACCACGACTACCTCGGCACAGACATCGACACCTATTATAATAATAAAGAGCAGTTGCCCGAGAACCAGGACTTCGTCCGCATCAACAAGAAAGAGACGCTGGCGCAGGTCTTCACAGACATTCGTTACACCCGTCGCGACAACGAAGCTATGTCCGAGACCCTCATCAATACCCTCAAACGCCAAGGCTTCCTTGACTTCCGCCCATAAAGTAGGCTACTTCCGCAACTTTTCCTAAGGATTACCTGACGTGTACTGAATAAGTTGACACTTTTGGAATCAAAAAAGTGTATCAGTATGCGACAACATGGAGAAATGACAGACGAGAAAAGACTTGCATTATTAGATGAATTCTTGTACTCTGGCAAGTCA
>JAEEGF011624136.1_pt1 | contig 22519 bp, 15 predicted proteins | sample 9134171 | NCBI WGS metagenome assembly JAEEGF01 (sample SAMN16246542, study PRJNA631951) | gut metagenome | biome: gut microbiome; feature: rumen; material: AP-attached | host: Bos | place: Iran: Karaj | collected 2018-10 | reverse complement strand
ACCATCGTCGCCGAGCGCGTTCTGGTTGTAATGGCTGTATGCCATGTTCATCTCAACATTCAACCAAGGCTTGATTTGGTAGTCGGCCTTGACACGTGAGGTGAGACGCTTGTAGTCGGAAGCGGCTGTGATACCCTGGTTGTCAAGGTAGTTGAATGATGCGTAGTAGTTGCTCCTGTCTGTGCTTCCTGATGCGGCAACTGTGTATTCCTGGCGGAGAGCGTTGTTGTAAATCTCATCTTCCCAGTCGTCAGGGATAAGGTAATACTGCTGTCCGTTGCGGGTCACGATGTTACCAAGAGTGGCATTCGGGTTGAGCTTGCCGTTAGCACCAATCATATACTGACCAGCAGGCACATTATATACATTATATCCAAGACCGAACTCTGAGTCGTCGATGAGCACTTCGTTTGACCATTTCCATGCTTCTTCAGGGCTATAGCCCAGGGTGTTCTGAGCATAGTTGTTCAAACCATTGTACCATACCTCATAGTATTTGGCAGGGCTCTTGATTACCTTATACTCTGGCATTGCCTTAGAGTTCGAACCCCATTTAGCGTCAACTGTGATTTTGGCTGCCTCACCTTTCTTTCCTTTCTTGGTGGTGATGAGGATCACACCGTTACCACCACGGGCACCGTAAAGTGCGGATGATGCGGCGTCCTTCAATACAGTCATGCTCTCAACGTCGATAGGGTTGATCTGGTTGATGTCACCGTCGAACGGGGAACCATCGACAACAATCAGCGGAGACAGACCTGCGTTGATGGAGTTGACACCACGGATGCGGATGGTCGGGGTTGATCCCGGCTGACCGGAGGCAGTGTTGATCTGGATACCGGAAGCCTTTCCTTTCAAGGCATCTACGGCGTTGGTCACCTGCGTCTTGTCGATTTCAGCGGCACCAACAACAGCAGCAGAACCTGTGAAGGTTGATTTCTTGGCTGTACCGTAAGCAATAACCATCACCTCGTCGAGCTGTTTGTGGTCAGTCTTCATGTAAACTTTCATGCCAGGGCTGATTGCCGCATGTAATTCTTCCATGCCCAAATAAGTGATAGTCACTGCTGACGCACTGTTTGGCACATTTTGAATCACGAAGTTACCGTTCATGTCGGACGTTGCCCCCACAGAGGTGCCGTCAACGCGGATGGTAGCTCCCATGATTGGTTCGCCCGTCTCCTCTTCGTACACTGTACCGTTGACGGTTTTTTGGGCGAATGCCATACCCGCTGACAAGAAGCAGAGGGTAAGAATCAAGCATAATTTTTTTCCCATTCCTTTTAGTTTTAGTTAATAATTAAAATAGTATTTTTTTTCTCTTTTTATTATTTTCTTCCATAATAACAGGGATAAGACAGATAATTAACCCCGAAATATAGGATTGAATGAACGCTTTCACATTATATATAATTAATCACCTCGTTAAGCAAACGTCAGTCTGTTTTCAGTTTTGTTTGCAGTTAGAGAGATAAAAGCGGTTATATATTAAAGTTTCTTAGTTATTCGTGCAAAATTATGAAAAAAATCTTAATTGACCAAAATTTTTAACAAAAATGGCGCTTTTTTGAGGAGATGGCTATATTTTGGGCGTTTTTTTAGCTGTTTTGAATATTTTTTGAATATAAAATGCATATTTTTGTTGCATTTTGCGTGATTCACTATTTGCAAGTTTTTTTTCAGCGAAAATGGGAGTTAAAATGGGAGTTAAAATGGAAGTATTTATGTAATTCACAATTAATAATACATAATTAGTAATTATTACTGAACAGAGTAATATCCCATTAGTCTGTAGGGACTTACTTTAGCTTCGCTGATTTTTCCCTTTCCATGGCATAGATTAAGCAAGCTTATCTCTGCTCATTTAGTTTCTCTGAAAATGCTTCGCCATGGAAATGATTAAGTAAGCTTATCATTTCTCATTTGGCTTAATCGCATTTTGGAAAAGTAAAAAAAATTCTGTATGTCCGAAAATAAAATAGAAATTAAAGATGGAGTAAAAAAAGGAGTTAAAATACGCGAAAACAGTTTAATAACTAATGAAATAAAAAAATGAAACCAACAAAAAACAGACATTATGTGCGAATCCGTGAGCGGATGCTGGCTCATGGAAGGAAATCTCTCTATCTTGATATTTACATAAAAGGTGAGAGGCGCTATGAGAATCTTCATCTCATTCTCGAAAGGGAAACCGACCAGACGACTAAAAACTATAACAAGACAATTTGGAAAGAAGCTGCTGAACGCCGTGCCCAGAAAGAGGCGGAAGTTTACAAGGACAGGATTATAGTCCGGACAACAAAAGAGAACATGCTTCTGACCGATTTGCTTGAAGAATTTAAAGAATATAAAATGCAGACAGGACACAGTGAGTCGGTTATCCGTAACATAGACAACACCATTCTTCATATCCGCCAATATCACAAAGAAGACATCAAGCTGAGGTCGGTTAGCAAATCCTTTCTGGCCGGATGGATTGACTATCTGGGAAATAAAGCATTAGAACAACGTCATGGCGGATTGAAAAACATCAGGAAAACAACAGCGAAACTGTATCTTGGCGTTCTGTCTGGTAGTCTGAAAATGGCTTTACGGAAAAAATACCTGACATGGAATCCCATGAATGAAATAGTCAGGGAAGACAGGATTTCATTAAAAGCAAGCGGTAAAGAAAGATCATACCTGACGGTGGAGGAATTAACCCAAATGATGAACACCCCTATCCGAAATATTGTCGTGAAACAAGCGTTTCTGTTTGGATGCTTCACAGGATTGAGAATATCAGATATCAGCTCATTACGATGGGACAACATCAAAAAGCTGGGTGAAAACCGATACCTTACAGTTGAGATGCGCAAAACCAGGAAAATGCTGACCATAAAACTGAACAAAAATGCGGAACGATGGCTTCCAGAACAAAATGGAAACGAACGGGTTTTTCTGCTGCCCAGACATCTTGGCGGTGTGAACGGATGCATCAAATCATGGGCGAAAAAGGCAGGAATCGATAAAGACATCTCATTCCACACATCGCGGCATACCTTTGCCACGCTTGAACTGACATACGGCGCAAGTCTATATGTTGTGAGCAAACTGCTCGGACACGCAAGCATCAGCACCACACAAATCTATGCCGACATCATCGACAAAAAACGCGATGAGGCGCTCGACCTTCTCGACAGCGTGTTTGACTGATTCTGTTATTAATATTGTTATCCATTTCTGATGATTATGTGTTGTGTTCTGTAAAAAAATTGTTTATTATCAACAGTTTGCGCTTTAAACTCTCCCTATTCCTTTAAGTTTTTAACTAAAACTTAAAGGAATGGGAAAAAAATTATGCTTGATTCTTACCCTCTGCTTCTTGTCAGCGGGTATGGCATTCGCCCAGACAAACGTGACCGGCAAGGTCATTGAGTCAGATACTGGCGAGCCAGTTGTGGGAGCAGCCGTCCTTGTCGTTGGCACACAAAACGGTGTGATGACTGACGTGAATGGTAATTTCTCCTTAAAGAACGTTCCAGGAAACGGACGCATACGCGTGTCGTATCTGGGACTTAAAGAAACAGAAGTAGAAGTGAGACCGAATCTGCTCATCCGCATGGAAGCTACTGATGCAGCACTTGACGAAGTTCTTGTGCTTGCTTACGGCTCTCAGAAGAAGGCCGCTTTCACCGGTTCGGCCTCAACAGTGAAAGGCGAGGCACTGGAGAACACGAACGTGTCGAATATCTCCAAGGCACTGGAGGGTGCAGTAGCCGGTGTTTACACCGCTTCTGCCACAGGTCAGCCTGGTTCGGAAGCATCCATCCGAATACGTGGTATCGGCTCAATCAGCGCTAACCAGAATCCGCTTATCGTGCTTGACGGAGTACCCTATGACGGAGCACTCGCTTCCATACCTACACAGGACATCGAAAGCCTGACCATTCTCAAGGATGCAGCAGCTAACTCCCTGTACGGAAGCCGTGGAGCCAATGGTGTGATTATGGTGACGACTAAGAGCGGCCGTAAAGGAAAAGCTCATGTGGATTTCAATGCCAAACTGGGATGGAATGCGCAGGGTGTGCCGTTTTACGACATTGTCAGGGATGCCGGAGAATATTATGAGATGTCGTATGAGGCCATACGCAACCAGCTTGCGCTGAGCGGAATGGGATTTGCGGCTGCAAGCGAGTATGCTGCCGAAAACCTTATCGCTGGATACCTGAAATACAACAAGTTTAAGGGCGTGGAAGACAATGCGCTTATAGATCCCGCAACGGGTAGGCTTAATCCTAATGCCAAGTCTTATAAATGGAATGACGACTGGACAAAAGAACCGTTCCGCAACGGATTCCGTCAAGAATACACTGCGAGTGTTTCGGCAGGAAACGACATCACGAAAGTATATGGTTCGCTCGGCTACCTCGGCGACAAGGGATATGTGAAGAACTCCGACTTCAAACGTTACAACGGAAAAATCAAAATTGACCAGATGATCGGTCAGTATATCCGCATCGGAGGCAGTGTGGGCTACACACGTACAGAGTCCAACCAGCACCGCAACGAGGGTGAGGCAAGATACGGAAACCTGTTCTACTTCGCACAGGGAATCGCACCCATCTATCCTGTCTATCTGTATGACATCAGCAACGGCTCCCTTCTGCTTGACCAGAACGGCAAGCGGCAGTATGATTTCGGCAGGGAGTATCTGCGTCCCATGTCGTCGGAAGCAAACCCTTATGCCACCACGAGGGAGGACATCCTGCTCTATAACCGCGACTATGTCACCACCCGCGGCTATTTCGAGGCAAACTTCCTGAGAGACTTCAAATTCACCACTAATCTAGGCTATGACACCCGCAACATCGGGACAACAAACTATTACACACCTATCGGAGGTGACGCGCTGACAGTGAACGGACGCGGCTATAAAACAACCAGCCACAGCTCTTCACTCGACGTGCAGGAGCTTCTCGACTGGAATCACTCGTTCGGCGACCACGCACTCCATCTGCAGGCAGGACATGAGAACCAGAAGAACAAGACAGAGTATCTCAGCGGCTCAATGATTGACTTCATAGAATGGGGAAATCCAGAGTTCATCAACGCGAATACCTATCAGACCCTGACGAGCTACACCTATGAGATTACCCGTGATGCTTATTTCCTCAGAAGCGACTACAACTATCTTGACCGCTACTATTTCAATGCGTCTGTCAGACGGGACGGAAGCTCCATCTTCTCGAAAGACAACCGATGGGGAACATTCTGGGCACTTGGTGCCAGTTGGAGACTGAAAGAGGAGCCATGGCTGAAGAATGTTAACTGGGTGAGCAATGCTAAGCTGAAAGTGAGTTACGGAACCCAGGGTAACGACGACATCAATCTCATCCACGCTTACGTTGATCAGTATGCTGTGACACGCTCAGAGGGAGGAGCAGGCTTTGACAAGACACAACGCGGGAACGCAGACCTGACCTGGGAGAAGAGCAAGAACTTCAACCTAGGATTAGAGGCCGGCTTCTGGAGCCGACTGAACATTGAGTTCGACTTCTTCATCAAGAAAACCGATGATCTCCTTTACCAAAGCCCTCTTGCCCGCAGTGAGGGAACACCGAGCTACATCTGGCGCAATGAGATGGATATGAAGAACACCGGTATAGAGCTGACAATCAGCGGAGACATCATCAAGACAAAGGATTTCAGATGGAATGCCCAACTTAACTTCATGCACTACAAGAATAAGCTCACCCGTCTGCCCGCATCCAAACCGAAGGAACTCTATCCCGATGGCTACGCAGCCGGCTCGTACTGGAGGAAAATCGGTGGTTCACTCTACGACTTCTACCTGTATGAATATGCAGGTGCAGACCCTGTGACAGGTGCTCCGCGCTACAACAAATACGCAGACCACTACTACGACCTGGAAGGCAACCGAATCAGTGCTGCAGAAGCTGAGACACTGGGTGAAGGCAACTTCAAGCTTGTGGAAGACGAATGGGACAGCTATGTCAATCTCACCTCAGACACAAAGCAGCGCCAGACACATAAATCGGCCATACCCGACCTGATTGGAGGATTCTCCACGGGAGTGGAATGGAAAGGATTCGACCTCTCAATCGCAACGGCTTTTCAGCTGGGAGGCTATGTGATGGACGACCAGTATAGTGCGCTGATGAGTGTATCCAGCGTTGGTGAGGGAATGCACAAGGATTTGTTCAACCGCTGGACACCTGACCATACAGACACCCGAATTCCGATGCTCGTAAGCTCAGACCAGGACGCATCCATTGACGCCTCTTCAGACTTTTTCCTGACCAAGGCATCGTATTTCAGCCTGAAAAACATCACGTTCGGCTACACGTTCCCTAAGACCCTCGTGCAGAAATGGGGCATCGACCACCTTCGCCTTTTCTTCTCCGGCGACAATATCTGGCTGCGCTCAAAACGCAAGGGACTCGACCCCCGACAGAGTTTCAGCGGAGCAACGGCAATGGGAGGCTACTCTCAGCTCAGCTCCTACTCGTTCGGTATCAACTTGTCATTCTAATCCATCATGTTTACATCTAATAATAAAAACAAGCACAATGAAAACAATAAAAAATCTATCAATCGCCGTCCTGACAGCCGTATGCCTGAACGCTTGCAGCGGAGACTATCTCGACACAGAAGACCATTCCGCTCTTGAGCCGGACGCTGTGGCTGAGGCGGCTGGAAGAAACCCCGACCTCTTCCTCAACGGAATATGGGCGTGGCTCGTTGACTGGGGTACAATTGCCACAGCACACGACGCTTTCAACTTTATGTCCGTACTTCTTGCCGGCGACTGTATGTCGCAGGACATCGCCTTTACGGCAAACCATTATTTCATCTATGACTACCAGTTTGATGACCGCATGGAGAACTACCGCCGCGTGAATGTGAACTGGTCAACATTCTACACTGCCATCTCAAAGTCAAACGAAGTAATCAACATCTATCCTGACGGCGGAGAGACTGCTGACGAGAAAGGTCTGCTGGGGCAGGCGCTTGCTGTGCGCGGCATGTCGTACACTTATCTTGTACAGCTATTCACACATTATCTTGATGCATCGGGCAAGATTGACCGCGCGGCTCCCGGTGTGCCAATTATGCGTACTATCGCAGACGGCTACACGATGGACGAGATTGCCACTTTCAAAGGACGTAACACCGTTGGCGACGTGCTCGATCAGGCAGAGAAAGACCTGACTAAAGCTGTGGAGTTGCTTGGCGAGGGCTATGAGCGTCCGACTGACGAGAACGGTAAGGACTATATCGACCTTGGAGTGGCAAACGGACTGCTTGCACGCTACTATCTGCTTGTGCAGAATTGGGAAGGGGCAGCAAAGGCGGCTAAGGCAGCAAAGACCGGCTATTCACAACGTGATGCAGCTGGTCTCAAGGACGGCTTCATGGATGTGACTGCCAGTGATGTGATGTGGGGATTCAACCATACTGCTGACACAGAGACCACCTTCGCTTCTTTTTTCTCCCATATCTCTGCCATTGCCCCTGGATACTCCGGCATGGGCTACTGCACCAAGGTGATGGATGCATGGCTTTACAACCAAATTCCCGACAATGACTACCGAAAGGCTCTTTTCAACGGTCCTGAGGAGAACAGTGCACAGAAGTCGGTGGGAGCACAGATGCCTTACGCACCGCTGAAATTCGGTGACAAGGGGGACTGGACGATGGACTACATCTATATGCGAGCAGCTGAGATGGTGCTGATTGAGGCTGAGGCTCTTGTCCGGCAGGGTAAAGGCGGAGAAGCTGCCAACGTGATGAAAGAGCTGATGTCAAAACGTCAGCCCGGCTGGAATCTCACCAATGTGACACTCGACTACATACTGCTTCAACGGCGCATTGAACTCTGGGGAGAGGGATTCGCATTCTTTGACCTCAAACGTAACAACCTCGGAGTGGACCGCACCTATCAGGGCAACAACCACTTAGCAGGATATCAGCTCGTGGTGCCCGCACAAGACGTGAGATGGACTTATCAGATTCCACTTGCGGAAATACAGGAGAACGACTTGATTTCCGAGGAAGACCAGAATCCGTAATGTCTGCATGAATATTTCAGATTATTAAATATTTAACCATAAGAAATCATGAAAAGAATCAGCTATAAAACAATAGTCTTCCTTGTTTCCGTCCTTACCCTGATGGGATGCAACGACACAATGGACGACAAAGCCGACATCGACGGCAAATATACGAAGAAATTCGACACCCCCGTTTTCGGCATCAGTGAAATCAAGGATGTGACACACAACAGTGCTGTTGTGACCCTCAATCTGAGCGCACCAGAGAATGTGGTGGAACAAGGCATTCAAGTCAGCAGCTCGTCTGATTTCACCGAATACGAAAACTACTGGGTTGAGGGTGATGCTGTGGCTGACGGAGCCGAGGTGAATTTAAACGGTGGGTTAGAGCCTGAGACAACCTATTACATCCGCCCCTACATCTTTACTGTGAACGAGGAGACAGTCTATGGCACCGCAACCACATTCACAACCGGAGAGGCTCCAGCTTGGATTCCAGCCTACATCGGAAACTACACTTATACGATATTAGAAGATCTTGCCGGCTATGTTGACGAGGATCTCACTCTCAATATTCTGGCCACCGACAACTCTATGTTCAAGATTGAGCACTGGGGCTACGACGTGGATTTCATCTTTAAGATGGATGAAAAGGGAGAACTGAGCGCAGAACCTCAACCCTTTGGAACAGATTACTATGATTATGGACCTATTTATATATGCACTGCAAACAACTACTGGTCGAAGGATTCCTATGATCCGGAGACTGACGTGAGCTACTATGACAGCTCAACGGGAACATTCAATCTGAACCTGGTTTACTTTGTCAGTGCCGGTTATATCAACTATGGCGTTGAGACTTTCCAACTCACAGGAAAAGCCGAAAGCAAACAGCGTTTGGATGTCAGCAAAAAAAGCATCCCTGTGACATTCTCAAAAAATATAAAGATTAAGCCTCAAACCAAACGTTGACTCTCTGTTGTTTAACTACCTTACTGGTGGACGTGCGCTTAAAAAGAGCGGACGTCCGCCGTCGGTTTAGAATCATCCACATGACAACTACAGTCCGGTTTCATCGAAATGAAGGAGAGACTGACTGTTATCCATTAAAGATAAATGATGAAGAATAGTATCATATCAGTTGTTTTATACACATTCTCTGTTGTGAGCCCGGTGTCGGCAAAACCTGTTGACAGAGGATTGGCACGAGCCATGGCTGCGGATGTGATGAACTCTCTGACAGGGAAAACCGCCTCAGTCGTGGATGTGCAGTCATACACAAACAGGCAAAGCCGCCATCAGAAGATGTCATTATACCAACATCCGCCATTCTATCAGTTCAACAATGCCGACGGACGTGGATTTGTCATCATATCCGGCGACGATGCTTTCCCTCCAGTTGTTGCATATAGTCTCACCAGCACACTCAGCAACGGGGCTGAATGTCCTCCGGCGTTCACAAGATTCATGGACGCCTACACTGCCTACGTTGACGAAGTCAGGACAGGAAAAGCCGTGGTGCCTGTTTCCAAAGAAAAGGGAGACATCACGGGCGAGGTGGTGACTGGTCCGTTTCTCACCTGTCAATGGGGACAGAACAGTCCATACAATTACTACTGTCCCAACCAATGGCCGGTAGGATGCGTGGCAACAGCCATGTCGCAGATTATGTATTTCTGGAAATACCCGTCTGAGGGCAAGGGCGAAATTATCCACAATGTGGCTGGGGAGAACGTGACAGTGAACTTTGGGGAGAGCCGTTACGACTGGTCAATCATGAAAGACAAGTTCGGAGCAACGGAATGGAAAAAGGAAAGCGGAAAAAATGTGGCGAAACTGTGCTACGACTGTGGAATAGCCTGCTACATGGACTATAATGAGTCGGGAAGTGGCGCCACAATCGTGGATGCATACAATGCTATGTTCACTAATTTCGGCTATAACGCTGAGACGATGAATCTTTACCTCCGCAACGCGATGGAGAGCGGTCAGACATGGGAAGACATTCTCTTTGCTGAACTCGATGAGGGACGTCCTGTGCTTTATGCAGGGGTCTCAGCCAGCGGAGGCGGAAGCGATGCGTCAGGACATGCTTTTGTAATTGACGGTTACGACACCAACCGTTTTGTTCACGTGAACTGGGGATGGGACGGTGATAATGACGGCTATTACGACCTTACATTACTCAATCCAGCAGCCTACACATTCTCTGACAAGCAGGAGATGGTGACAGGAATCATACCGGATCCTGAGGGCACCCACAGCCAGCGAAAACAGTTCAGAATGCTTATGACCGATACTTTGGCACAGATGAAAGCCACGAACCCGAAACTGGGCAGCAATTTCATGCTGAAAATTGGGGGAATCTACAACCATGCTCCATACGCGGGTACATATACGGTCGGTGTCATGTTCTACGACCGGACGGGACACTTTGTGCAAGAGGCGACTGTGGCTTCCGACGACCTGACATTCTCCTTGTCGAGCAGCTATGGAAAAAATCCTTTCGGAACTGTGAAATGTATGCTGCCTGTCACAATACCGGACGGCTACTATTATTTCTCTGTTGAATGTCGTGAAAAAGGGTTTGAACAGTTTGTCAAACCTTATACGTATGGTGGCGATTCCGCTAATCAGTTATGGGTGGAAGTGAAAGAGGGCGTCATCAGGTTTGGTCAGACACCTCCCTCTTTAATTGGCGATGTCAACGAAGACGGTGAAGTCAACATCAGCGATGTCGTGGCAGTAATCAACGTCATGGCAGGGACTGCCTCCTACTTGCATGCTGATGTCAATGCCGACAACGACGTGAATATCAGCGATGTGGTCAACGTCATCAACATCATGGCTGGACAGTAGAGACGCGCTGTAGTGCGTCTTGTAACCAAAACCGCATACATAACCATCATCAAATATATACGCACTGAGAAACAATAAATTCGGTATTCTTGAATTAGTATGAAATATACAGGCTAAATGTCTTTTGCTATTACTAAACTTTAATAAATTCTTTTATTATGATTAGAAAAATCCCGATTTTAACATTTATGGCTCTGGCTTTTCATACAGGCTTATGGGCTCAGAGCCAGGGAAGCGTGATGAAAGTCACACTTGCTGACGGTACGGTTGACGAGTACCCCTTGTCAGCCAGACCCAGTGTGACGGTTGATGACCAGACCGTGACGGTTGAGAATAAAGGTGAGACAACCACGTATGGCATCACTGATGTTAAAAACTACACTTTCGCTTCCTCTTCTTCAAACCCTCAGGAGTTTATCAGGTTTATCGACAACAACAATTTGCCCAATGTGGTGTTTCCTCTGTCAAGAGTCAGGAGCATCACATCCTCCACTCGTGAGCACTCAAATTCCCTGTCGGAGATTCTGCAGGAAAATGGAAACATCTCGCTTTTTGTTGCGGCTCTGAATGCCACCGGTATGGTTGACTCGCTCAAAACCTTTGAGGACACCTCGTATTCGGTGGGAAAAGACTCCATCGACTGGACCAACAACCGACTATGCATTCATGCTTCTGTTGAATATGACAACGTGGCGTATATGGAGCACCGCTATATCAAGCATACGGTCTTTGTGGAGCCAAATGACGTGTTCGCCAGATATGGCATAACCAGCCTTGACGACTTGAAACTCCTTGCCGCTCAGATTTACAACCCCAAGTATCCTGAGGATGCTTCAGTCACAGACCTGACCGACCGCCGTAATTCTCTCAACCGGTTCGTGTCCTACCATATTCTGCCGTTTCAGGGCACTTATTACAATCTCACCTGTGTCGATGGTCCGAACAGCACGCTGGCACGTAACTTCAACCGCAGAGAAATCGACATCACCGACTGGTATGAGACCATGATGCCTTACTCCACCATGAAATTCTCCTTCCCAAGCGGATCGGAAAACGGACTGTATATCAACAGGCGAGGGGTACAGAGCCGCCCCGACGGAAGAGGATTCAGATACCGTGGAGCCAAGGTGCTTCCCGCATCAGATGTACCTTTGAATACGTCAGCGGTCAACGGCTTATATCATTATATCGACGACATCATCAGCTATGGCATTCAGCCTGACGGAACCGACATTCAGGCCTACGTGTTCTCCGACCGGATGAGGGTTGACTGCACCACGTTGTCGCCCGATTTCATCACCTCCGGAGCAAGAGGACATTACACTCGCTCCAATATCGAAAACGGCAAATATGGAAGGGGAGGACAGGGCTCTGTCGCAGCCAACAACGTGAACACCTGCCTTGGATTCAAGGCGGGGTCGGCAGCCAATTTCCAATTCACCGGCAATACGCACATGCATGTACGTAACCGTGTGCTCAACTTCTGGTCATACGGAGGCGACGAGGTGCTGATAAAGGGCCGGTTTGACGTCACCGTGAAACTGCCTCCGGTTCCGGAGGGGAACTATGAGCTGCGGTTTGGGTGCCAGACGGACTTTTCTTCCAGAGGAATCATCGCCTATTTTATTGACGGCGAGTTTGTGGATATGGTTGACATGCGCCCCTCAGGCAAAGACCCCAAAATCGGAGTGACAAGTGACGAAGATCTGGGTGGCGACGAGGAGATGACATCTTATTTCGACCATGTGCTTCATAACAGGGGGTGGATGAAGGGACCTGCGTCTTATTGGGCTAATTGGTCTGAGTCCGGTGACTCAGACGGCAAGACCGTTTTCCGAGACACATACATTACTTTAAGAAGAGTAATCGGACGGTTTCATTCCGACGGAAAGTCCGACCACTATCTCAGGCTGAGACAGATGATGGAGAGTGAAAATAATGAGCTGAATTTCGACTATATCGAGATTGTGCCTGAATGTGTGTATGGCAATCCCGATTATAATGAGGACCGGCTGTGATTTAACTAACCGTTTAAAACTGATGCAATATGAAACGATATATCATTTTACTGACAGCAACAATCCTGTTCGTCCCGGCAATGGCTCAGAATCCATCGGAGACTTTCTTTACTGTAAATGCGCTTACAGAGGACGGAAGAGACACCACTTTCGTCGTCTCGTCGGTGAAGAGTATCTCCTGTTCTTTTATCGGAGGCAATGGTCCTGTCACCAACCCGACGACTGGCGAGACAATGGATGTGGATAATGTGGATCTCTACGCTTACTTGGATGAGGTTACTTCCAACAGTGCGGTTGTCAAGACCGTCATGAATGTGGATCTGTTTAATGCCATGATGGGCTATTGCGTGTCAATGCAACCGAATCAGAAACCGTCAGAATCAGAATTGTTCAAAGATTACATGTATCTGCAGAGCCAGACTACAGAAACTGTGAACGGCCTGTTGTTTGGTGAGTGTACGTGCAGCATGACCGACATGATTGAGCGTTTAGCAGATAAAACATGGAAACCGGAGACGGTTTTTAAGCTCTATAGTGGCGGAAGGTTCTACCTCTCATTCACAAACTTGGAAAAAAGCACAACCTATTATATCCGTCCGTTTGTCATTTTCAACAACTACGGTATTGGCCGTCAGGTGATGTTTGGAGGTGACATGGTTTTCACAACACTTGATAATTGAAATTAGCCATGAAGAAATTATTTTTTACCATAATGTGTCTGTTTCAGACTCTGATAGGTTTCTCACAGAGTGATAACGAGATTTTTTATGATATTGCCGCAAATCATCGGACGGACTGCAACGTCTATCTGAACTCAGCATGGAACCTTGACTATAATGTTTTTCAGTATGCTGATTTTATCAGGCAGATAGCTTTGGTGCCATCCGACGCGGCGTTGAGAAAATTTGTGGATCCTGTGACGTATGGTTCCGGCGAGCTTGAGCTGTGGGAATTGAATTACGACAGCGCGTCACGCAGTCTTTACGCAGACGTCTATGCATGCCAGCAGAACAGCGACGGAACCTATAGCCGGACTGGAGATGTGAAACGGCAGGTGAACCAGCGTGCAGCCGGCTTTAACAGCCGCCTTGAACATATCATGCAGAACTGCATCATTTTGGAGCCGTATGTGGAAGGAAAGCGATTCTATAAAACACTTGGAAACAACTATGTATGCATAGATAAAGCAGGTGGCGGATACAACGTGTCGGCATCGATGCAGTCGAACTTGGACATGCCGGTTGCATCATCATCAGACAATACGCTCGGTAACGGACTGGCCATCTATCTTGACTCCCCGCCGCTGACGGGCATGAATAATGTGGCGAGGACATTGGCACAGCACGAAGAATTTTCCGAGTTCCTCTATATTATGAATATGTCAGGCCTGTTAGGTACATCTACATCCGACCGTCTTTCGCCGGCCGACAGAGAATACGGGAATCTTGTATTCTCGAAGAAGACGGAAGGAATACAATGGAAAGTTTTCCCGCTTCTGCAGTCATTCCATTACACCCTCTATGTGCCGACAAACGACGCGATGCAGGAGGCTTATAGGGCAGGACTGCCTTCGAAAGAAGACCTCCTGGTTGCCGAGCAATACGACAGCGAACATGAGAATGAAGGAGCACCGACGGCTGATCAGCTGAGGGCTGTCATGAAAGACTTTGTCTTGTATCATCTGCAGGAACAGTCGCTCTTTCTCGATAAAGGGTTCAAGTCGGGTTATTACACCTCTCTGGTGTCGAAATATTTCAAAGAGTATGATGATTCCTATGAGGAGACCACATTGCCTGGAAGTCCTTACCGTATGCGAATATATGTTGATAACAAAAGCCTGACGATTACTGACGCGAGAGGCAACAAAATCCATGTCGTCACACAGCCGGGACTGTATAATATCATGGCTAACGAATACTGGATTGGCAGTGACATGATAAAACACGAGTCGTTCGTCGCCGTACATGCTATCGACAAACCGCTCCGTTTCTCTTCACGTCAGTTTACCGATGACCGGACCGGCGACGACGAGGTTGTGATGGAGAGTGACGTGAACGAAGACGAGAAAGTCGATATAAGCGACATCGTGGCCGTCATCAACACTATGGCGAGAACATCATCCCTCAACAAGGCGGATGTGAATGGAGACGGGACAGTGGATATCAGCGACATTGTGACTGTCATTAACTCAATGGCCAGCAAGTGAATACAGCAGGCAGGAATCCTGCAGACTTCTATTTAGCTTTTCATCTTTTTTTTGAGGAAAAGTCTGGTTTTGCCACAAATTTGTCATAAATTTGTGGCAAAACTTTATCGTTGCCGATAACGCAAAATGCTAATACTTGGAATGAAAAACGTAGGCATCATCCGTACCATCCCACAGAAATAATAGTCTGATTTTTGGATTTCATCCCCGAATTGCTTAACTTTGCAAAAAAAACGAGAAGACGAGTGGGCGAGATTCCATTTGCTTTTCATTTGCAATACTATCGTCCACGAGCCGCAGGCTCGTTAACTCCCTTTCCGCAGGAATTAACTCCCATTCCGCAGGAATTAATTCCCATTTTTCTCAGAAAAATTAACTCCCATAAAAACAATGAGCAATATTCTAAAAATCATGGCTATCAGCGCATTTTTGGCTGGCGGACAGACAGAGGCTTCCGCACAGAACGACCATTTTGAGTATAACAACGAGCGGTTCGCCGACCTGCAGATGCTACGTTATCAGGTGAAGGGGTTCGACCAGCTCAGCCTTAAGCAGAAGACGTTCATATACTACCTCACAGAGGCAGCGATGTACGGACGCGACATCCTCTTCGACCAGAACGGGAAATACAATCTTCGGATTCGTCGCATTCTCGAGGATATCTACACATCCTATCAGGGAGACCGTGCTGGCAAGGACTTCAAGGCTTTTGAGGTCTATCTCAAGCGTGTGTGGTTCTCCAACGGCATACACCATCACTACGGCTGCGAGAAGTTCGTGCCCGAGTTCTCGAAAGACTGGTTCTGGAAGGAGGCTCAGCATGTGATGACCACCGACAATGCACTGCGTCCCTACGAGGCTCAACTGCCGGAGATTGTCAACGTGATGTTCAACCCCGAGGTGATGCAGAAGCGTGTGAATCTGGCTGAGGGACAGGACCTCGTGCTTACCTCTGCCTGCAACTACTACGACGGTGTGACTCAGGCTGAGGCTGAAGAGTTCTATGGTAAGATGAAAAATCCGAATGACCCGCATCCTGTGATGTTCGGCATGAACAGCCGTCTCGTGAAGAAAGACGGCAAGGTACAGGAGCTGGTGTGGACCACCCGCGGCCTCTATGGCCAGGCGCTCACGAAAATCGTGGATTGTCTGCGAAAGGCACGTCCGTTTGCAGAGGATGCCGACCAACAGGCGGTCATCGACAAACTCATTGAGTTCTACACCACTGGCAATCTCCACACCTTCGACGACTACACCATCCTCTGGGCTGCGAACACCGCGCCGCAGGTGGATTTCGTCAACGGATTCACAGAGAGCTATGGTGACCCGCTTGGCATGAAGGCATCGTGGGAGAGTATCGTCAACTTCAAAGACCTTGACGCCACCAAGCGAACAGAGACGCTCTCAGCTAACGCCCAGTGGTTTGAGGACCATTCACCCGTGGATAGCCGTTTCAAGAAAGAGAAGGTGAAGGGGATCAGCGCGAAGGTGATTACAGCGGCCATCCTTGGAGGAGATCTCTATCCATCGACTGCTATTGGCATCAACTTGCCCAACAGCGACTGGGTGAGGAAGGAGCATGGCTCGAAGTCTGTCACCATCGGCAATCTCACCGAGGCTTATAACCTTGCTGCAAAGGGTAATGGATTCCGCAACGAGTTTATCGACGACAAGGAGGTGATACGACTCGTTGACCAGTATGCCGACATCACAGACGACCTCCACACCGACCTTCATGAGTGCCTCGGACACGGAAGCGGAAAACTTTTGCCTGGTGTTGATGGCGACAGCCTGAAAGCTTATGGATCAGCGCTTGAGGAGGGTAGGGCAGACCTCTTCGGGCTCTATTATGTGGCCGACCCGAAAATGGTTGAGCTGGGACTCACTCCTAATATGGAAGCCTATAAGGCACAATATTACACTTATATGCTGAACGGTCTGATGACACAGCTTGTGCGCATTCAGCTGGGCAACGACATAGAAGAGGCGCACATGCGTAACCGAGCCTTCATCGCACGCTGGTGTTATGAGAAAGGACAGTCCGATAAGGTGGTGGAGCTGGTGAAGAAAAACGGAAAGACCTACGTCAGAATCAACGACTACGAGAAGCTGCGCGGACTGTTCGGGCAGCTGCTCGCTGAAGTGCAGCGCATCAAGAGCACTGGTGATTTTGCTGCTGCTCAGGCTCTTATTGAGGGTTACGGCGTGAAAATCGACCCGGAACTCCACAAGGAGGTGCTTGAACGATATGAGAAACTCAACCTCGCGCCATATAAGGGATTTATCAACCCGGTCTATACGGCTGTGAAGGATGCCGACGGTAACATCACCGACGTGAAAGTGTCATATACCGAGGGATATGCGCAGCAGATGCTCCGCTATTCCAAAGACTATGCCACATTGCCCCTCGTGAACAACTGACAACCTCAAAAAATATTAGAATTTCTTGGATTTAAACAAAGGAGAGACCCCAAAAGGAGTCTCTCCTTTGTCTGTTCGCCTTCCTGTCTTCCAGCCTTCTTGTCTTCTTTTAAAAAAACTAATACAACATCCCGAACATCCAAAGCGGTATTTTGTTGCCGTGTCCCGTCTCCACGTCGTCTATGGCAAGGAAACTGTCGGCGATGTCTTTTATCTGGTCGAACGACTTGTGCCGTCCGCCCACCTCAAACAGCCACCGTCCGTCAATCAGGAAGTCACCGGTGGTGGGGTAGGTGACTTCGCCCACTGCGTCGGACTGATTGAGGAAGAACGTCTCACGTATCGTCCCTACTTCCGTTTTCACGGCCAATGCATACATTAGGTTCGTGTTATCAAGATAAATTTTGTCCGGCTTGGCGAGGTTTCGCATCCTTTTTTTCTCTGTGGTGAGCGTGCGGATGAGCGATGCGCTCTCCAAAAATCCCAGCATTTTCATCCCCTGCTCACGGTTCGTCTCTAAAACGTTGTACAGCTCCGACATGTTAGGTGTCTGAGGAATGCTTTTAGCCAGAATCACCAGCATCTGCAGAGCCTTACGGATGGTGGCGTGTGTCACCGGCTCAACATACGGCAGGTCCTCGTAGAGAATGGTCTTCACCACCGACTGAAGCCGGTCGCCGAATCCGTCTGCCTCCCGTTTGTAGAACGGATAGTAACCGTGGTGAAGATAGCTCTCAAAGAGCTGAAGGATTTTCACTTTCTCTGTCAGTCTCATGGCAATCTCTTCGTGGCTAGCCAGCAGATCCTCCAGTTTCAGTGGGCTGACGGCTATCCCTTTGTCGAAGAGCAGAAACTCCCTGAACGACAGCCCGCGGAGCGTATAGACACGCTGCCGTCTCGACAGATCACCCTCATCTGCGCTCATTTTCAACATTGATGACCCTGTATAGACAATGTGCAAATCTTGGTATTCATCTGTCATGTTCTTGATGAGGGTCTGCCAGTGTGGATACTTGTGAATCTCATCGATGAAGATGTGTGTGCCCCCATGCGTATAGTGGTATTCTACCACCTCCGACAGCGTGTGTGTGGTGAACCACAGGTTGTCTAACGATACGTACAACGCCTGACTGGGCGATTTTGTGAATGTCTCCTTGATATGCTGAAGGATCAGGGTCGTCTTTCCTACCCCCCTTGCTCCTTTGATAGCAATGAGCCAGTTGTCCCAGTTGATCTCATTATACAGATGTCTATGGATGCTGGTCTTCACCCCTTTCACCAATCTTGCAGATGTCCTGTACAAGCTTTCTATGCTGGTATCTTCCATTGTTTCTGTTTTTTGATATTCGTTTCCTGTTTTTGCAAAGGTATAAACAATTTTCGATAATTGAAAATTTTATTTAAAAAAATTATTCAAATTTGATTTTATTAATATCAAAGCTTTCTTAATATTGATTATTTTATTTTATTTGATATTCTATAATTGTGTTTTTCTGATTTCAAGATTTCCTATGATAGAAAATTACTATAGAAAAGTCTTTTTAATATTGAACACTTTACAAATAAAAGATTCCTTAAAATGCATATATTCTATAAAAAAGACCTTCTAAGATTGAAAACCATCTAAATAAAGACTTTCTAAGATTGAAAAATTATATTTTAAAAGACTTTACAAAATTGAAAACATCTTGTAAAAGACTTCCAAGATTGAAAATAGTCTAAAAAAGATTTTCCTAGATTGAATTTCTTATGAATAAGAATGTCAATAATTGAATGCTTGTCAAAAAAGTTGTTCCGAAACTGAGATATTTATGTTGATGAAAGGCCAGATTTTTTTAAGCATTATGAGCATAGCAATTAATTAAATGAGAAATCGTTGATTAGTATGATATATTGCGGGGTATTTCGGTTTTTTTTATTAATTTTGCAACGAAAAACAAAGACAGGCTACATGACGAACAGAGAACTCATTAACGGACTGAAAGCCGATTTCCGGGCTTACATGAATGGCGTGGCATCGGCGGCGATGTGCAATGCGGGCATGACCGCCGACTACCGCGTGAATTTTGGTGTGGAGCTGCCCAGAATCACAGATGTGAAAAACGAGTTGGAACAGCGTCTGGATTCCGATTCCGGAGTAGATGAAATGTTCAGGGCAAGGCTGGCTCAGGATTTGTGGCATGAGGCGGTGAGGGAGTGCCGTATCATCGCCCTCATGCTCTACCCGAAACAGCGCATGGACATCGATCTGGCTGATGTCTGGGCAGAAGACATACGTACTGTGGAGCTGGCACAGATGGCTGCGCTCTATCTCTTTTCAAAGATGCCTCTTGCCTCTGTCGCTGCATTCAGATGGATAGCAGGAGAGGACGAGATGAAGCAAGTCATCGGATTCTACACGGTATTCCATCTGGTCCGAGACGGACAGCTGGCTGAACGGTCCAGGGATGAGCTGTCCGACCAGGCAGATGCTGCTGCAACATCCGAGAATCCCCAGCTCGCCGCTGCCGCCATGAAAGTGAAAGGGCTGCTATAAAGATTTCAGTTTTTAGTTGCCATGTGGGCGTTTTTTTACACTTCTGTTTTTAAACTGGACTTTTTTGAAATAAATGGTAAATGGTAAATCGTAAATGGTAAATGTTACGTTGTAAATGGTAAATCGTAAATAATTATCACTTTTCACGTATCAAGCTTCTTTTTTTCGTTTTTTTTCCTTAATTTTGCACTCGTTTTGAAGATACAGCCGTCTGAACTATAGGCTGAACGCACCCAAACACCACCACTGATGGAGAGAGAAGAGAGATTTCAGGATGCCAAGGCAATACTTGCCAGATATGTCCAGGAAAACCGAATGAGGAACACCCCGGAAAGGCTTGCCATACTGGAGATGTTCTATATGGAGGAGAAAGAGTTCACCCCACAGCAGGTGTTTGAGACGATGAAAGAGCGGTTTGCTGTCAGCCGTGCAACGGTCTATAACTGCGTACAGCTGCTCTATAAACTTGGACTCATCATCAGAATAGAGATTGACAACCAAATCAAGTATCAGGCGTGTTTCGGAGAACGTGAGTATTTCCGGACGGTATGCACCAGATGCGGAAAATGCCGCAAGTTTTTGGCGGCAAATCTCTCTGCCGCGTTCAACGGAGTGAAATACAATAGGTTCCATCCTGAGCAGATTGTCGCATCGGTATATGGAATCTGCTCATCCTGCCAGTCGAAAGCAACCAGACTGAGGAAGAAGCTGGAGAAGGAAGATGCATTCAAGGAGGAGCTGCGAGAACTTCAAAAACGAAAGAACTAATTATATTATAAATAAGGTCAGGAAGAAAGAGGAGGATGAGGCAATCAAATGCTCCTGCCGATTGTTTTCCTGATGAAAACAGACTGAAAGAATGAAAGTCGATGTGCTTTTAGGCCTCCAGTGGGGCGACGAGGGAAAAGGAAAGGTGGTTGACGTGCTCACACCTAAGTACGACGTTATTGCGCGTTTTCAGGGCGGACCCAATGCGGGACACACCCTTGAGTTTGAGGGACAGAAATATGTCCTCAGGTCCATTCCCTCGGGAATATTCCAGGGCAACAAGCTTAATATCATCGGAAACGGTGTGGTGTTGGCACCAGATCTCTTCATGGATGAGGCTAAAGAGCTGGAGAAAAGCGGTCATCAGCTTAAGCAGAGGCTGCATATATCCAAAAAAGCACACCTCATTATGCCTACTCACCGTCTGCTCGATGCTGCCAACGAGGCAGCGAAAGGAAAAAACAAGGTTGGAACCACCGGAAAGGGCATCGGGCCGACATATACCGACAAAACCTCACGCAACGGACTGAGGGTCGGTGATATCCTCGACAACTTCCAGCAGAAATATGCGGAGCATAAGGCCAGGCATGAGCAGATGCTCAAAGCACTGAACTACACCGATTATGACATCACCGAGGTGGAGAAGAAATGGATGGAGGGAATTGAGTATCTTCGTCAGTTCCAGCTTGTCGATTCAGAGCATGAGGTTAACAGGCTGCTCAAAGAGGGAAAGTCTGTATTGTGTGAAGGAGCACAGGGAACCATGCTCGACATCGATTTCGGCAGCTATCCGTTTGTCACATCATCCAACACCATTTGTGCGGGAGCTTGTATCGGACTGGGTATTGGACCAAACAAAATCGGTGATGTGTTCGGAATTATAAAGGCATACTGCACCAGAGTGGGAGCGGGGCCATTCCCTACTGAGCTATTCGACGAGACTGGAAAGAAAATACGTGACCTCGGGCATGAATATGGTGCTGTCACTGGAAGGGAGAGACGCTGCGGATGGATTGACCTCGTGGCTCTGCGTTATGCCATCATGGTCAGCGGTGTCACCAAGCTTATCATGATGAAGAGCGACGTGCTCGATGCTTTCCCTGTGATCAAAGCCTGCACTGCCTATCAGCTTAGCGACGGAAGTGTCACACGTGACTTCCCCTTCGATATCAACGAGGGAATCACACCGGTTTATCAGGAACTGAGAGGATGGAACACCGACCTCACCCATGTCACCGACAAAAGCCAGTTCCCTAAGGAACTCAACGACTATATCCAGTTCCTTGAGAAAGAGCTGGAGACACCTATCGTTATCGTTTCTGTCGGTCCCGACCGCCATCAGACCATCGAGATGTAAGCATCATTGAAATTTATGGGAGTGCCACCCATATTATATATATAATGTATATGGCACGTTTTTATTAATCCTTATCACGCCTTGCCGGGTCTCCGAATGTTTGGAGGCCCGCTTTTGTTGCTCCCATCATCCCCATTGCTCCCATCATCCCCATTGCTCCCATCATCCCCATTGCTCCCATAATTTTTGTTATCTCCTATCCCCTCCTATAATATCTTATAATCTCCTATAATATCCTATAACTTCCTATAACCTCTTATAGCCTCCTATAATTGTCACCTCGACACTCAAAATTTG
>JAEEGF012082938.1_pt1 | contig 22524 bp, 20 predicted proteins | sample 9134171 | NCBI WGS metagenome assembly JAEEGF01 (sample SAMN16246542, study PRJNA631951) | gut metagenome | biome: gut microbiome; feature: rumen; material: AP-attached | host: Bos | place: Iran: Karaj | collected 2018-10 | reverse complement strand
CAATTTTTCTAAAGAAAAATTGAGTACAGCAGCGATATGAATAAAAATCATTTTTCTGCTGTAATGAATTTGTCGTCAGACAAATTCATTATCTGTCGAAGGAATATTTATATTCCTTCGACAATTACAGCAGACATATGGATTGCATTCATTTAAGGCACAAAAGGGTAGCAGATGAGATACCATGACATCACAAAAGATGATATGAAGAACGGGGACGGACTGCGGGTGGTGCTGTGGGTGTCCGGATGCGAGCACGCATGTCCGGGGTGCCAGAATCCCATCACCTGGGATCCGGACGAAGGACTGGTCTTTGACGAGGCGGCGAAGACGGAGCTTTACGAGGCGCTGGGACGGGACTATATCTCCGGGATCACATTCAGCGGCGGAGATCCGCTTTTCCCGGGGAACCGGGTCGTCATTCTGGAGCTTCTCCGTTCGATCCGAACGGATTTTCCCGGGAAGACGATCTGGCTCTACACCGGATATCTCTGGGAGGACATCTGCCGGCTGGAGCATATGCGTTACCTCGATGTCCTCGTGGACGGACCGTTTCTTGAGCGGCAGAAGGATAACCGTCTCTGCTGGAAGGGAAGCAAAAACCAGCGCGTCATTGATGTTCCCCGTTCGCTGGCCGAATGTGTCTCGGACGAAGGATTGCCGGTAAAGGAGCCGGTGCTGCATTGTGAAGACTATTTTTATCTGAGAGAGGAAGGAAATTACAGCCATGCAAAGGGTTGCTCGATTTGAGAAAGTAAGCTTTGAGAAATTCGCGGAAGGGATGCTTGATTTCCCCGCATATTCCGCACAGCAGGTGCGCGAGATCTATGATCGGATCACGCTTCCCGTACGCGCTACGGCGGGTAGCGCCGGATATGATTTCAAAAGTCCCATTGATTTTACGCTGCAGCCGGGAGAGACGATCAAATTTCCCACCGGTATCCGTTCCTGCATGCTCGAGGACTGGGTGCTGTGCATGTTCCCGCGCAGCGGCCTGGGCTTCAAATACCGCCTGCAGCTGAACAATACGGTCGGCATCATTGACAGCGATTATTATTACAGTGACAACGAGGGTCAGATTTTTGTGAAGCTGACCAACGATTCCAACGAGGGCAAAACCGTGGAGATCCATGCCGGGGACGGTGTACTGCAGGGGATCTTCCTGCCCTACGGAATCACGGAAGATGACGATGTAAAGAGTGTCCGCAACGGTGGTTTCGGAAGCACCGGGCATTGAGGATGGTATGAAAGAACAGGACAGACTGGAAATGGAACGACAGCTTTCGCAGCTGTCGGAAGCAAAAAATCTGGTAACAGATCTGACACTGAAGCTCGGGCGCAGACCCACCGCTTGTGTGGTCACCTTCGGATGCCAGATGAACGCGCGGGATTCCGAGAAGATCTCGGGTATCCTCGCGGAGGCCGGGTATGAACTGACGGAGGACGAGAATTCGGATTTTGTACTGTACAATACCTGTACGGTGCGCGAGAACGCGAATCTCAAGGTCTATGGAAGACTCGGTGTCTTAAACGGCTACAAGAAAAAGAATCCGCATATGAAGATCGCGCTCTGTGGCTGCATGATGCAGGAGGAACAGGTCGTGGAGAAGTTGAGGAAAAGCTATCGCTTTGTGAATCTCATCTTCGGAACCCACAACCTCTACCGCTTTCCCGAGCTGCTGGTATCCTGCCTGTCGCAGGAGGATATGATCATTGACATCTGGAAGGATACGGAACGCATCGTGGAGGACCTTCCGGTCCGCCGCAAGTATCCCTTCAAGTCCGGGGTCAATATCATGTTCGGTTGCAACAATTTCTGCACCTATTGCATCGTCCCCTATGTCCGCGGAAGAGAGCGAAGCCGGGAGGCGGCGGATATCCTGAAGGAATGCCGCGCGCTTGCGGCGGACGGCTGCAAGGAGATCATGCTGTTGGGACAGAATGTCAATTCCTACGGGAAAAATCTGGACGATCCCATTACCTTCGCGCAGCTCCTTTCGCAGGTGGAGGAGATCGACGGGATCGAGCGGATCCGTTTCATGACCTCCCATCCGAAGGATCTGTCCCCGGATCTCATCCGCGTGATGAAGGAGAGCAGCAAGATCTGCCGGCATCTGCATCTGCCGCTTCAGTCCGGCTCCACCGAGATCCTGCGCCGTATGAACCGGCGCTATACCAAGGAGCAGTACTTAGAGCTCGCGCTCCGGATCCGCGAGGAGATACCGGACATCGCTCTGACAACCGACATCATTGTCGGATTCCCGGGAGAAACCGAGCGGGATATCGAGGACACCCTGGATGTCATCCGTCAGGTGGAATATGACAATGCCTTTACCTTTATCTATTCCAAGCGCTCCGGCACGCCCGCTGCGGATTATCCGGAGCAGGTATCGGAGAGCTTTATCCAGGAGCAGTTTGACCGCGTGCTGAAGCTGGTGCAGGATACCGCCAGAAAGCGCGTCGCCCGCTACGAAGGACAGGTCATGGAGGCCCTGATCGAAGAGGTGAACGAAAGCTCCGAAGGACTGGTGACGGGACGACTTTCCAATAATACCATCGTACATCTCCCCGGAGATGCATCCCTCGTGGGCAGCATTGTGCCCGTGCGCCTTTCGTCCTGCAAAGGATTTTATTATTTAGGAGAAAAGATCTGACATGCCCGAAATATCTGAAGTCACTCCCATGATGCAGAACTATCTGGAGACGAAAAAGCAGTATCCGGATTGCATTCTGTTTTATCGGCTGGGAGATTTTTATGAAATGTTCTTCGAGGATGCCAAGCTGGTATCCCGGGAACTGGAGCTGACCCTCACAGGTAAATCCTGCGGGCTGGAGGAGCGCGCCCCCATGTGCGGCGTTCCCTATCATGCGGCGGAGATCTATCTGAACCGTCTGGTGAACAAGGGCTATAAGGTCGCTGTCTGTGAGCAGATGGAGGACCCGAAGCTGGCCAAGGGACTGGTCAAGCGCGAAGTCATCCGCGTCGTAACCCCGGGCACCAATATGAATACCAACGCGCTCGAGGCCAGCCGCAACAATTATCTGTTCTGTATTTTCTACGAAAACGGGAAGATCGGTCTGTCCATCGCGGATATTACGACCGGGGATTTCTATCTGACCGAGGTTGAGGATCTCCCCAGACTCCGCGATGAGATCATGAAATTCGAGCCGAGCGAGATCGTCTGCAACGAGGCCTATCTGATGAGCGGAGAGTCCATCGACGTGCTGCGGGAGACCTTGCACGCACCGATCGATGCGCTCGATCCTCATTTTTTTGATGACCATGCCTGTGAAAACATTCTGAAGGAGCATTTTCATGTCAGCTCCCTGATCGGGCTCGGGATCGATGAATTCCCCCTGGGCGTGCTGAGCGCCGGCGCCCTGATGGGGTATCTCAAAGAAACCCAGAAAAACGATCTCGCCAACATCACCGGCATCACGCCCTATCTGTCCAGTCGTTACATGTTGCTGGATGCCGCCTCCAGACGCAATCTGGAGCTCACCGAGACGCTTCGTGACAAGCAAAAGCGCGGATCCCTCCTCTGGGTGCTGGACAGGACCAAAACCGCCATGGGCGGAAGACTCCTGCGCACCATGCTCGAGCAGCCGCTCATCGAGGAAAAACAGATCCTCCGAAGACTGGATGCCCTGGAGGAGTTTTCCAAAAATCCCATGAGCCGCGACGAAATCCGCGAGTATCTCGGACCGGTTTATGACCTCGAGCGCCTGCTGTCCAGGATCACTTACAAGACGGCCAACCCCAGAGATCTGATCGCCTTTCGGACCTCCGTCTCCATGCTTCCCGCCATTCTGACAACGCTGTCGGATTTCCACTGTGAGGAGCTGTCGGACATCCGCGAAGAAATAGACGCCATGGAGGATCTCTGCTCCCTGATCGAACGCTCCATTCAGGACGAGCCGCCGCTGAATATCCGCGAGGGTGATATCATCCGGGACGGCTTCGACGAGGATATCGACCGCCTGCGCGCGGCCAAGCACGACGGCAAGACCTGGCTGATGGAGCTGGAAGCCTCCGAGCAGAAGCGCACGGACATCAAGACGCTGCATATCAAATATCACAAGGCCTTCGGATACTATTACGAGGTGACGAATTCCTATAAGGACAAGGTTCCGGAGGACTATATCCGCCGTCAGACCCTGACCAATGCGGAGCGCTTTACCAACGCGCGTCTGAAGGAACTCGAAGATACGATCCTGAATGCGGAAGAGAAGCTCACCGGTCTCGAATATGACCTTTTCTGCCAGATCCGGGACAGCATCGCACAGGAGATCGAACGGATCCAGCGCACGGCGCGGGCACTTGCAAGGCTGGATGTCTATGCATCGCTCAGCCTCATCAGCGAGCGGAACCACTATGTCCGTCCGTCCCTGAATTCCAAGGGCGTCATTGACATCTCCGAGGGCCGGCATCCGGTCGTCGAGCAGATGATCGAGAACGATCTGTTTATCGCCAATGACACCTACCTCGACGGCGGGAAGAATTGTGTCAGCATCATCACCGGTCCCAACATGGCCGGCAAGTCAACCTATATGCGGCAGACGGCGCTGATCGTGCTCATGGCCCAGATCGGCTGCTTTGTTCCGGCGAAGAAGGCAAATCTATGCGTGGTGGACCGGATCTTTACCAGAGTCGGCGCATCCGATGATCTGGCCAGCGGACAGTCGACCTTCATGGTGGAGATGAACGAAGTCTCCAACATCCTGCGAAATGCCACGCCGAACAGTCTGCTGATCCTCGATGAGATCGGGCGCGGAACCTCCACCTTTGACGGACTGGCCATCGCATGGGCCGTGGTGGAGCATGTCAGCAACCGGAAGATCCTCGGCGCGAAGACGCTTTTTGCCACCCATTATCACGAACTCACGGAGCTGGAGGGCAAGATCGACAATGTGAACAATTACTGCGTTGCGGTGAAGGAATCCGGCGATTCCATCGTCTTCCTGCGCAAGATCGTCCGGGGCGGCGCGGACCGAAGCTACGGCATCCAGGTCGCCAAGCTGGCCGGTCTGCCCGACATGGTCATCGACCGCGCGCGGGAGATCGCGGATCAGCTCTCCGACAACGATATCACCGAGAAGATCCAGGCGATCACAGTGGCGGACAACAGCCAGGCTCCGCGGACAAAGGTGCGCTCCATGGACGAAGTGGACCTCGGACAGATGAGCTTTTTCGATACGGTAACTGACGAAGATGTCATAGAAGAGCTGATGAATGTGGAGATCACGACCCTCACACCGCTCGATGCCATGAATACGCTGTACCGACTGCAGAGCAGGCTCCGAAACCGCTACAAGCCGGGAGAGTAAGCTGCTTTCCAGCAGGCTTACCAGCAAGCTTTCCAGCAGGCTTACCAGCAAGCTTTCCAGCAGGCTTCCCAGCAGAGCTTCCCCGCAGACCTTCCCTGCACAGGAGATGAAAAAATGATTCGTGTTCTGGACAATGAAACCATCGACAAAATCGCCGCCGGAGAGGTGGTGGAACGCCCTTCCAGCGTCGTCAAGGAGCTGGTGGAAAACGCCATCGATGCCGGTGCTTCCGCCATCACCGTAGACTGTAAGGACGGCGGGATCGAATATATCCGTGTGACGGACAACGGGAAAGGCATCGCGTCCGGAGAGCTTCGCACCGCTTTTTTGCGTCATGCCACAAGCAAAATCCGGAATGCCTCCGATCTGCTCGATCTGAATTCCCTCGGCTTTCGCGGGGAAGCGCTCTCCAGCATCTGTGCGGTCGGCAAGGTGGAAGTCATCACGAAGACGGCGCATGCTCTGACCGGGACCCGGATGGAGATTGACGGCGGAAACGAGCTGAGCTTTTCCGAGATCGGAGCCCCGGAAGGGACGACGATGATCGTCCGGAACCTCTTTTACAACACACCCGCGCGGCGTAAATTCCTCAAGACCTCCAACACGGAGGGAAGCTATATCTCCGATATGCTCGAGCGCATCGCGCTGTCCCATCCCGAGATTTCCTTCCAGGTCTCCGTCAATGGCAAGAACCGGTTTCACACCTCGGGAAACGGCAATCTGCAGGAAGTGATCTACCGTATCTACGGCAAGGAGGTTGCTTCCGCACTGATCCCGGTCGACACGGAAAAATCCGGCATCCGGATCCGCGGATTTTTAGGGATGCCGGAGCTGGTGCGCTCCAATCGCAATTTTGAAATCTATTTTGTCAATGGCCGCTATGTGGTCAGCGATCTCATCGCGAAGTCCATCGAGGAGGGGTACCGCGAGTACCTGATGCTGCACCGTTTTCCGCTTTGCTTTCTGCTGTTTACCCTGAATCCGCACCGCGTGGATGTCAATGTGCATCCCACCAAGCAGGAGGTGCGCATCCAGGATCAGAACCTCTTTTTCGCGACCGTCTCCGAGGAGATCCATGATCTGCTCAGGCACCGCGAGATGCTCCCCGGACATGTCCTCGAGACAGACGCGGAGCGAAAGATAAGGGAAAAGCAGGCGATCCGTGAGGTGCAGTCCGGAAAAAATCCGGAGCCCTTTGAAGGAAAGCGAAGAGAGGAGGTCCTTCCGAAAAAGCCGGTTCCTTCCATGGTTGCGGAAGGATCTTCCTACGGCCCTTCCTTCGAAACCTCCAAAGCAGCTTCGGAAGCAAAGCCGGCGGCTGCAGAGAAAGTGACGATCAAATCGGACGGATTTTTCTTTACCGAACCGGTACTGCAGGAGGCGCCGAAGCCTCTGACACAAGGTGCAAGCATTCCTATCGCTTCCGAAAAGATGCAGGCACAGAGCTTTCCTTCCTCGTCTGAACAACAATCGCAAGTCACGGATTCTTTGTCCGAGCCGGTGGCTGAACCAGTCGTGGCTTCTTCCTCCGGGCAGGTACAGGAACCGGTGATGCCACCTGCGCCCGAACCGGTACCGGTGCAGACGAATCTGTTTACCGACCGTATTCTGACCCGTGAGCACCGGAAGGACTTCCGGATCATCGGACAGGTCTTTGAATGCTACTGGATCATCCAGTACGAGCGCAAAATGATGATCATCGACCAGCATGCCGCCCATGAGAAGGTCAATTATGAGCGCATGGTGAAACGATACCGCGAGAAAAACGTGCTTTCCCAGAGCCTGCTTCCTCCCATCGTCCTGACCCTTACGGCGAAGGAGGAGAGCATGTATCTCGAAAACGCGCAGGCTTTTACAAACATCGGCTTCGAGGTGGAGCACCTCGGCGGAAGCGAATACGCACTGCGCAGCGTCCCGGTCGATCTCTACGGCCATTCGGAGCGCGAGCTTTTCCTGCGCGTCCTCGAGGAGCTGGCGGATGGGAATACCCGCGGCAGCTACAAGGTCATCGAGGAAAAAATCGCAGGCATGGCCTGCAAAGCCTCGGTCAAGGGCGGCGATAAAATATCTCTGCGCGAGGCTGAGGCTCTGATCGATGAACTTCTGACGCTGGAAAATCCGTACAACTGCCCCCATGGCCGGCCTACCATCATCGTGATGAGCGAGACGGAGCTCGAGAAGAAATTCAAACGGATTGTGGAATGAGAAGTATGGAAGAGAAGAAAAAACTCGTCGTGCTCACCGGTCCTACCGCAGCCGGCAAGACAAAGCTTTCCATAGCGCTCGCTAAGGCGATCGGAGGGGAGATCATCTCCGCTGATTCCGTGCAGGTCTATCGCCGCATGGACATCGGCTCCGCCAAGATCCGCCCGGAGGAGATGTGCGGCGTCCCGCATCATCTGATCGATCTCCTGGAACCGGACGAAGACTTCCATGTGCTGAAGTTCCAGGAGCTGTGCAAGGAAGCGATGGAAGAGATCTACCGTAAGGACCGTATTCCGATCCTGGTCGGCGGCACCGGCTTTTATATTCAGGCCGTGCTTCGGGACGTGGAGTTTTCCGGGGAGGAAAACGATCCGGCCTACCGCGAAGAGCTCCGGCAGCTGGCCGAGCGGGAAGGAAACGATGCGCTGCACGCACTGCTGGAAGCGGCGGATCCGGAGGCGGCCCTGGCCATTCCGGCTGGCAACCGAAAGCGCATCATCCGCGCGCTCGAATATCACCGGCTGACCGGCGGCAAAATCTCCGAGCACAACCGGGAACAGGCCGCCAAAACCTCCCCGTACCAGTATGCCTATTATGTTCTGAGTGACCGGCGGGATCGCCTGTACGAACGGATAGGTCAGCGTGTGGATGAGATGATGGAAGCGGGACTTCTTGCAGAGGTAAAGGCGCTGAAAGCGGAAGGCATCCCAAGGGAGGCAACCTCCATGCAGGCCCTCGGATACAAGGAGATCTACGACTATCTGGAGGGCTTGTGCACGCTCGAAGAAGCCGTCTATCAGATCAAGCTCCGGACCCGGCATTTTGCGAAGCGGCAGCTGACCTGGTTTCGGCGCGAGCCGGATACGGTCTTTTTTCAAAAAGACGAATATGATTATGACGAAGAGGCGATTTTGAAGGCCATGCTTACAGAACTCCAAAATCGCGGAATCATTCAGGAGAATACATGAAGGAACTGAAAGAAATATACCGTTCGCTGGGCATCAGCGAGCAGGTTTTTACCATCGGGGAGGAGATCCTCGAAGGCCTGCGGGAACGCTTTGACCGGATCGACGAAATCGCACAGATTGGTCAGCTGAAAGTCCTGAAGGCCATGCAGGAGAATCAGGTCGGTGAGGCCTGCCTGCTCGGGACCACCGGCTACGGCTACAATGACATCGGAAGAGATACGCTGGAAAAAGTCTACGCCTCGGTCTTTCATACCGAGGATGCGCTGGTGCGGCCACAGATCACCTGCGGAACGCATGCGCTTGCCCTGGCACTGATGAGCAATCTGCGGCCGGGAGACGAGCTGTTAAGCCCTGTAGGGAAGCCCTATGACACGCTGGAGGAAGTCATCGGGATCCGCCCCTCAAAGGGTTCGCTCGCAGAATACGGCGTCACCTATGCGCAGGTAGATCTCCTGGAGGATGGCTCCTTTGACTATGAGGGAATCCGTAAAGCGGTCACACCGAAGACAAAGCTTGCCACGATCCAGCGGTCCAAAGGCTATGCCACGCGGCCGACCCTTTCCGTGGAGCGCATCGGCGAGCTGATCGCTTTTCTGAAAGAACTAAAGCCCGACATTCTGTGCATGGTGGACAATTGCTACGGGGAATTCACCGAGCTTCGGGAGCCCTCGGATGTCGGAGCTGACATGATCGTCGGGTCTCTGATCAAGAATCCGGGCGGCGGACTGGCTCCCATCGGCGGTTATATCGCAGGGCGCAGGGAATGCGTTGAAAATGCGGCCTATCGCCTGACTTCCCCGGGACTGGGCAAGGAGGTCGGCGCTTCGCTGGGCATCCTTCCCGCTTTTTATCAGGGCTTTTTCCTGGCACCGACGGTCACGGCCTCCGCGATGAAGAGTGCCATTTTTGCCGCCTGCCTGTATGAAAAATACGGGTTTGCCTGCTTCCCGGACAGCAAAGTCTCCAGGCATGATATCATTCAGTCCATCACACTCGGAAGCGCCGAGGCTCTGGAGTCCTTCTGTCAGGGCATCCAGGCAGCCGCACCGGTAGATTCCTATGTCACCCCCGAGCCCTGGGACATGCCCGGTTACGATGCCAAGGTCATCATGGCGGCCGGCGCCTTTGTCTCCGGATCGTCGATCGAGCTTTCCGCCGACGGCCCCTTGAAGCCGCCCTACAATGTCTATTTTCAGGGTGGTTTGACCTGGCCGCACGGGAAATACGGGATCCTGAAATCTTTCCAATCTCTGGTGGATAGAGGACTTGTTTTGTGCTAAAATAATCTGACGGGCATTTCGCGGGCACGAAACGCCCGGATGAGGAGGACAGTGTGAGAAAAGTAGACTGGATATTGATCGTACTTATTTTGATCGGCTATGTGTTCGGCAATCTGATCGGATCGCTCTTTCCGGATACCTTCCTGAATTACGGAGGGACCTTTGGACTAACGACTCCGGTGGAGCTGAATCTCGGACTGATCCAGCTGACCTTCGGCCTTGTTTTCAACATCACCATCGCCGGAGTGATCGGCATGATCCTCGCCTTTGTGATCTATCGTTTTATTAAGTAAAAGGTCCCTGCCCCGGAGAAGGGAAAGGAGACCAATTGAATCAGGAACTATTTGAAAGTGCAGCTGCAGATCAGGAAAAGCCCTATGAGCGTTTCCTTCGTTTCGGGCCGGAGAGTCTGACGGAACGGGAGCTTCTGGCCATCATCCTGCGCACCGGAACCCGCGGTGAGAGCGCCATGGATCTGGCCGGGAAGGTTCTATCCCTCGGAAGCTACCCCCGGGAGGGCATTCTGGGACTCATGGATATTTCCGTGGCGGATCTGATGCAGATCCCCGGGATCGGAGAAGTCAAGGCGGTGAAGCTCAGGGCCATCTCCGAACTGTCCAAGCGTCTGCACATGGCACGCGCGAAGCTGGGACTTACCTGTCACAATCCGGCGTCCGTCGCGTCCTACTTTATGGAGGAGCTACGGCACCTCCATTCGGAAGTCGTTGTTCTGGCATGTTTTGACGCCAAGCAGCAGCTGATCTGTACGAAGCAGATTTCGCGTGGAGGCGTCAATTTTTCGTTTGTATCCCCGCGAAGCGTGTTTCTCGAAGCGCTCCGGGCACAGGCGGTCGGGATCATTCTGCTGCACAATCATCCGAGCGGCGATCCCACACCGAGCCGGCAGGACCGGGAGGTCACGCAGCGGCTTCGGAAGGCGGGCCGGGAGATCGACATTCCGCTGCTCGATCACATCATCATCGGAGATAACTGTTATACCAGTTTTCTCGAATCGCATTTACTGGAAGGAGAGGGGTAGAACCCCGTACGTTTTATGGCAGCCAACGCATTTTGTATCGACCTGGGGACCAATCATATCAAGATCTATTCCAACGCCACCGATCAGATCATGGTCCAGAAGAATATGATCGCCATCAAAAACGGCACCGATCTGTTCGCATACGGTGATTCCGCGTTTGATATGTATGAGAAGACACCGGCCAATATCGAGATTTCCTTTCCGCTTTCAAACGGCGTGATCTCAGATCTGGGAAATATGGAGACGGTCGTAAAATACATGATTTCCGACCTTCAGGACGGCGCGATCAAGCCTGCGGACTTTCTGATCGCGGTTCCCACCGATGTGACGGACGTGGAGAAGAGAGCCTTCCTGGACCTGCTCAAGGAAGCGGGTGTCAAGGCGCACAAGATCCTCGTCGTGGACAAGGCCGTGGCGGACGGTCTGGGCATGGGCATCGATGTCACTACCTCCCAGGGTACCTTCGTTGTCAATGTCGGTTTCGAGACCACCGAGATCTCCATCTTAAGTCTCGGCGGAATCGTGCTGAGCAAGCTCATCAAGGTGGGCGGGCTGAAATTCGACGATGCGATCCGCAACGCCGTGCGCGCCGAGTACGGGCTGTTGATCGGTGGCAAAACCGCCGAATCCGTCAAGAATTCCCTGAAGGATCTCGAGAAGGAAGGCCGCGGCGCCGTGGTGTTCGGACGGGATATCGTGACCGGTCTTCCGGTGGAGCGCGAGATTCCGACCAAGTTGATCGTAAAGGCCCTGGGGGAGCATTTCCGGGCGATCATAGACAATATCAAGCAGATTCTGGAGAAGGCTCCGCCGGAACTGAGCGCGGATATCTACCGGAACGGGATCTTCCTGACGGGCGGTGCCAGCCAGGTAAGCCATCTGGTGGAGGATATCGCGAACGGGACCGGTCTGAAGGTCAATATTGCCGATGAGCCGATCACCACCACGGTGGAGGGACTTTCCAGAGTCCTGCGGGAGAGCAGGTTCCAGGAGATCGCATATCCTGTGGAAGGAATGAGCAGATGAGTCCGGTAGTAAAGCCTAAGGGGGAGAAATTTACGATACCCGGTAAATATCTCCTCCTTATTTTCACTTTTATCTGCATACTGTTGATGATCCTTACCTACGGAACACCGCTTTTTGACGGTCCGTTCCACGGCGCGGTAGGTTATATTGTCGTGCCCTTTGAGAAGGGGATCGGCCGAATCGGAGAGTGGATGAGCAATCGCCGCGATCAGCTTCGGACCGTGGAGAGTCTCCTGGAAGAGAACGCGCTCCTTCGCGAGCAGCTCGATGATCTGACCGAGGAAAACACGATCCTCAACCAGGAAAAATATGAGTTGAACGAGCTGCGGGATCTGCTTCTTCTGAGCGATGAGTACGATTCCTATGATAAGGTGGGCGCCAGAGTCATCGGGAAGGATACGGGGAACTGGTTCACCTCCTTCCTCATCGACAAGGGAACCAACGACGGCCTCGAAGTTGACATGAATGTCATTGCAAGAGGCGGACTCGTGGGCCGCATCACGGCGGTCGGTCCGAACTGGGCCCGGGTAGTATCCATCATTTCCGACGGAACCAACGTAAGCGGCCAGATCCTTGCCACCGGCGATACCCTGATCGTGTCAGGGGATCTCGAGCGGATGCAGTCCGGCAAGATCCGCTTTTCCCAGCTCAGCGACAGCACCGGTACGGTTCGCGCCGGGGATAAGATCGTGACCAGCCAGATTTCCGATAAATACCTGCCGGGTCTTCTGATCGGCTATGTGGAATCCATCCGCTGGGACAACAACAATCTGACCAAATCCGGGGAACTGACCCCGGTGGTCGATTTTCAGCATCTGAGCGTTGTATTGGTCATCACGGATCAAAAAGATCTGGGTGAACAGGAATGATAGGATGAAAAAGATACTGATCATTGTCATAACATTTTTTGGATTTCTGCTGCAGTGCAGCGTTTTTCCCCGCATCAGTCTCGGAGGAATCGTCCCGAACCTGATGGTCTTTTTCGTCAGTGTGTACGGCATTCTGTACGGAGAGCGCTACGGGATGGTCATCGGCTTTGTCTGCGGACTGGTGATGGACATCTTTTTCCTGGATTTCATCGGATTAAACGCATTGATCCTGCTGTATCTGGGGTATCTGAACGGACAGTTCTGCGGCATGTTCTATCCGGAGGATGTACGGCTTCCGATGGGGCTGATCCTTCTGAGCGACCTGTCCTACGGGATTTTGTTCTATATTTTTGAATTTCTGATGCGCGGAAAGCTGAACTTTCCGTATTATCTCGGACATGTGATCCTGCCGGAGATGCTCTATACGATCCTGGCCGGACTGATTCTGTATCCGATCTTGCTGGGACTGTACAAGATCTTTGAGAAACGTGAAAACAGGAGCAACTGATCGCTGTGCTGGAAGAATTAAAAGACAGGCTTATCAATATATTTACCAGTCGGCTGACCCTTTTTTACCTTGTGATCGTGGTGCTGGCCGGGGTCCTGATCCATCGCTGCTTTACGCTGCAGATCCTGCACGGACAGGAGTATCTGGACAATTTCGTCCTGGAGCAGGAGAAGACGCGCAATCTCGCGGCCACGCGGGGCAATATCTATGACCGGAACGGTAATCTGCTCGCGTACAGCGAGCTGGCCTATTCGGTTAAGATTGAGGACACCTTTGAGACCGGAAGCAAGAAGAATGCCGCGCTCAATGAGATGATCGTCTCCCTGATCCACATGGTGGAGAAAAACGGGGACAGCATTAACATGGATTTCAAGATCTATCTCGACGAGGACGGACGCTTTGCCTATTCGGTCAGCGGAGCGCAGCTGATGCGTTTTCTCGCGGATATCTACGATCACACCTACACGGAGGATCTGACGGAAGAGGAGAAGGCCTCCACTCCGACCGAGGTCATGGAATATCTCAGCCGCCCCACCGGGAAAGGGTATCATTATGCCATCGGTTCCTACGCGAACCCCGATGACAAGGACAGCTGGCAGCCTGGGGAGGGTCTGACCAGGGAAGAGTGGCTGGGACTCATCAATGTGCGTTTTGCCATGAGCCAGACCGCCTTCCGCAAATACATCGGAACCATCATCGCTTCGGATATCTCCAACGAGACCGTCGCGGTCCTGATGGAGAATGCGGATCAGCTCCCGGGCGTGTCCATTGAGGAGGATACGGTCCGGAAATACGTCGACAGCTTTTATTTTGCCCATCTGCTCGGATATACGGGCAAGATTTCCTCCGATGAGATCGACAGTCTCAATGAACTCGCGGTATCGGAAGGTAGAGCGGCCGACAGCTATTCCGTCACCGATGTGGTCGGCAAGAGCGGCATCGAAAGCTACATGGAGACCACGCTTCAGGGGCAGAAGGGTTTTGAGCGCGTGATGGTGGATACCACCGGCAAGGTGATCTCCGTGCTCGAACGCCAGGAGCCTTCCGCCGGCAATGATGTGTATCTTACGATCGATCACGATCTGACGATCGCCGTATACCAGATCCTCGAACAGAAGCTGGCCGGTCTGATCTCCTCCAAGATCATAGATGCGAAGGAAGATACCTCCGGCGCCACGTCCTCCGAGATCAAGATTCCGATCTATGATGTCTATTTCGCGACGATCGACAACAATATCCTGAACTACCGCCATTTTGCAGCCTCCAATGCAAAGGAGACCGAGCGGAAGGTCCAGGCGCTGTACGACGAATACAAAGCCCGGGTCTATGATACGCTGCTGACCGAGATCCGTGATACGCGAACGTCCTATGTGGATCTACCGCTGGAATACCAGGTGTATCAGAGCAATCTGGTTTCCCTGCTGCAGAAAAACAATGTGATCATCACGGACGCGATCGATGTAAATGACAGCACCTACATCGCATGGACCCAGGAGGAGACCATCTCCCTGGGCGAATATCTGGACTATTGCATCGCAAAGAACTGGATCGACACCTCCAGGCTGGAGCTGAATGAAAAATATGCCACCTCCGGGGAGATCTCTCTGGCCCTTCAGGACTATATGATCAAGACGGCCGATCAGACTTCGGATTTCCAGAAGAAAATCTTCAAATACATGCTTCTGGGCGATGTGATCACGGGCAAGGACATCTGTATGCTGCTTTACGAGCAGGACGCCATCGAAATCCCCATCGATGAGATGGAAGCGCTCGAATCCGGGCAGATCAGTGCCTTCAAATTCATGATGAACCGCATCACCAATATCGACATCACACCGGCCCAGCTGGCGCTGGATCCCTGCAATGCGTCCGTGGTCATCACGGATGTCCATAACGGTCAGGTGCTGGCCATCGTGTCCTATCCGGGCTACAACAACAACAAGATGGCCAACACGATCGACGCGGACTATTATGCCCAGCTCATGAGCGATAAGGCAGCCCCCATGCTGAACTATGCGACGCAGTACAAGGCGGCGCCCGGATCCACGTTCAAGATCGTGTCCGCCACGGCCGGTCTGATGGAAGGCGCGGTGGATCTCGACACCAAGATCGATTGCGTCTATCTCTTTGAATCCGTCACACCTTCGCCCCATTGCTGGTCAAGATACGGACACGGCGAAGAAAAGTTGGTGACTGCCATCCGCGATTCCTGCAACTACTTCTTCTATGAGGTGGGATTCCGGCTGGCCACCGACGGACAGGATGCGGAGGGTGTGCCGATCTACAATGACTCGAAGGGTCTGAATACCCTCTACAGCTACGCGGATGAGTTCGGCCTCTCCGAAAAATCCGGCGTGGAGATCTCGGAATACGCGCCGGATGTCTCCAATTCCGATGCGGTCCGTTCCGCCATCGGACAGGGTACCAACAGCTATACCACGACGCAGCTCGCAAGATATGCCGCAACGATCGCCAATTCCGGAACCTGCTATCAGCTGACGCTTCTGGATCATACGACCGATCCCAACGGCAAGACCCTGACCGCCTTTTCTCCGGTCGTGCGCAATCAGATCAATCTGCCGCAGAACTACTGGGATGCGATCCATGAGGGCATGCGGCTGGTGGTGGAGAACAAGAAGTATTTTTCGGATCTGGCCGTTCAGGTGGCGGGCAAGACAGGTACCGCCGAGCAGACCAAATCGCGTCCGAACCACGCGCTTTTCATCTGTTACGCACCCTCCGACCAGCCGGAGATCGCGATGGCGACCCGGGTTCCGTTCGGTTATTCCTCCGACTATGCGGCGCAGATCTCCCGTGACATCATCAAGTATTATTACGGGCTGGCGGAGACCGACGAGCTGCTGACCGGTACGGCGGATACGCCGGATGCGGGTATCACGAATGAAATGTAAGAAGGAGAAATATGGATTCAAAGTCTGCGATTACAATTAAGTCATATGGGGACGGGCTGCGGATCGTGATCGATCCGGAGGCTCCCTTTGAGGTGGTTTTGAAGGCGGTAGAGAGGAAGTTCTCGGAGAGTCGGGATCTGTTCGGAGATAACTCCCTTGTATTGTCCATCGTGGGCAAGACGCTGACGGATCTGCAGGAGCACGAGCTCGTAAAGACGATCGAAGAGCACTCCGGCCTGGATATCATCTGTGTGATCGGAGAGGACGAGGAGACCGGTCATCACTTTACCCACATCGTCGGCGAATTCGAGCGAAAGCTCAATCCGCAGGAAAAATGCCGGTTTTACCATGGCTCCGTCATCAACAAAAGTTCGATCGATTTTGAAGAAAATGTTGTGATCCTCGGAAATGTGGGAATCGGGAGCCGGGTCTCCTCCAAGGGAAGCATTCTGGTTCTCGGAAGTCTTCTGGGAGAAGCGTATGCCGGCGGAGCGACCAATGAATCGGCCTTTGTCGCTGCCCTCGAGATGTCTCCGGACGTATTGGAGATCGGCGGCGTGGCCTACCGCGCACCGGACAAAACCCGCTTCGGACTGCGTCCCAAAAATGTTCCCAAGATGGCCTATGTCAGCAATGGCATGATTATCACGGAGGAGCTGACCCTCACCTCCATTCAGAGACTGTATGAGCTTTAGAAACTATCGCCTGCGAGACTATGATTTCAAGTTAATAATCCTTGTCCTCGCCCTGTCACTATGCGGGGTATATGCCATCGGAAGTGCCGAGCCCTCCCTTCAGAACAAGCAGCTCATCGGCATGATCAGCGGCTTCGTCATCCTGCTGATCGTCAGCCTGATCGATTACCATTTTGTCCTGAAATTCTATTGGATCATCTACGGCTTCAACATCGTTTTGCTTCTTCTGGTGCTTCTGGTCGGTGAGTCCTCCCACAATGCGCAGCGGTGGCTCAAGATCGGCGGCATACAGTTCCAGCCCTCGGAGCTGGCCAAAATATTATTGATTTTATTCTTTGCGCAGTTTATTATGAAAATGCGTGAACGCCTCAATACGATTCCCGTTCTCGCAGCATGCGTCGCATTGCTTCTGGTTCCCTTTGCACTGATTCACGAACAGCCCGATCTGTCCACCAGCCTGGTTCTGGTCTTGATCTTTTGTATTATCATGTATGCCGGTGGATTAAGTTATAAGATCATTATCGGGATCCTGGCCGTGGCGATTCCGGGGATAGCGATCATCGTTTCTCTGGCGCTGAAGCCGGACAGTGATGTGCTGAAGGATTACCAGAAGAATCGTATTCTGGCCTTTGTATATCCGGAACAGTATGCGACGGAGGAAGCGTATCAGCAGCTCAATTCCGTTACCGCCATCGCGTCGGGGATGCTCGATGGCAAGGGGTACAAGAACAATGAGATCACTTCCCTGAAGAATGGCAATTTTCTCTCGGAGGACCAGACGGATTTCATCTTTGCTGTGATCGGAGAGGAATTCGGGTTCAAGGGGAGCGTGGTGATCATCGTTCTGGAATTCCTCATCGCACTCGAATGTATCGCGGTCGCCAGGCGAGCCTCGGATACGGCCGGGGCGATCATCGGGGCGGCTATGGGCGCATTGATCGGCTTCCAGGGGTTTTTCAATATCGGAGTGGCCACTTTTCTGCTTCCCAATACGGGATTGCCGCTTCCTTTCGTGAGTTACGGACTGACCTCCCTGTGGAGCTGCTTCGGCGGCATCGGGTTTGTAATGAATGTAAGGTTGCAGGCCAAGCGGGGAAATCTTACCTCCATAGAGGAAATTTTGTAAGCTTTGGGGAATACAGACATAGAGAGAGGGTAGTAGCAATGAATATCGCATTTATCGCACATGATGCAAAAAAGAAACTGATGCAGAATTTCTGCGTCGCTTATCGGGGGATCCTGAGCAAGCATGAGCTCTATGCGACCGGCACCACCGGACGTCTGATCGAGGAAGTGACAAATCTGTCGGTTCACAAGTTCCTCGCCGGCCATCTCGGAGGAGAGCAGCAGATCGGGGCCCAGATCGAGCAGAATCTGATCGACCTCGTGATTTTCCTGCGCGATCCGCTCTCGCCCAAATCCCATGAACCGGATCCGGGCAATGTCATGCGCCTTTGTGATATGCACAATATACCGCTTGCCACCAATCTGGCGAGTGCGGAGCTTTTGATCAAGTCCCTTGACAGAGGAGATTTAGAGTGGCGTGAAATGTACAAATAAACCGAAGCGCACCTTCGCGCTCCTTATGGCTGCGGCCCTGGCTCTCACCGGCTGCGGCAATCTTGAATATACCTCTCCCTACCAGGTGAATTCCGGCGTCAGCAGCATCAATGTCCTGATGTCGGAGAGTGAAGACCGCTCCAGGCCGTTTGCCTCCGAGCTCTGTGTCCTCACCCCTGAGGATCTGACCGGAGACGGCAGTTTGGATCTGAGCACTTCCGAAGCTGCCGTTTTATTTGATTTATCGCAAAAGGAAGTCCTCTATTCCAAAAATGCCTTTACGCGCATGAATCCCGCCAGCATCACCAAGATCATGACGGCGCTGGTCGCCATCGAGAACGGTTCCATGGACCAGGTCCTGACAGCGACCGAAGCGGTCAAGATCGATGAGGTGGGCGCGCAGCTGGCCGGAGTCAAAGTAGGAGATACGATGACGCTTTATCAGGCGCTGCGCATTTTGCTTTTGTATTCCGCCAATGATGTCGCGAATATGATCGCCGAGAATATCGGCGGAAGCGTGGACGGCTTTGTGGATATGATGAACCGGCGCGCAGAGGAGCTCGGCGCAACGGGGACACATTTTGTGAATGCCCACGGACTGACCGATGAGAATCATTACACGACGCCCTACGATCTGTATCTGATCTTCAATCAGTGCATCAAATATGAGGATTTCAACGAGATCATTTCCACCACGAATTACGAAACCACGTATTATGACAAAAACGGGATCGGCGTGGAGATCTCAGTCAAAAACAGCAACGGCTATCTGCGTGAACGCTATACCGCACCGGCCAATGTCACCATCATCGGAGGCAAGACCGGGACCACCCAGGCGGCGGGACACTGTCTGATCATTTATTCCAAAAACGGAAGCGGGAATCCTTATATTTCCGTGGTCCTGAAGGCCGAATCCACGGACGCTCTCTACGATGATATGAACGATTTGCTGCAGCTCATTGTTCATTAACTTAGGGTTGTCTTTCGACCCGATTTCCCATATAATAATAGCAGAGTCGTAGGCGCCGCCGGCGCAACGGGTTCTTTCAAAAAAATACATAAAGGAGGACGGTCCGATGGTTCAATTGATTGTAGGTCAGAAGGGGAAAGGTAAGACAAAAGAGCTTCTTGATAAGGTGAACCGTGAGATTCAAACCGCATCCGGCAATATCGTTTATCTGGACAAAAGTGCCAAGCACATGTACGAGCTTAACAATAAGGTTCGTATGATCGATGTTTCCAGGTATCCGATCGACACTACCGCTTCCTTCCTTGGTTTTGTATCCGGTATTATCTCGCAGGATCACGATCTGATGCAGATGTACTTTGACAGTTTTCTTAAGATTGCTGTTGTAGAGCCCAGCGATCTGGTCGATGCCGTGATGAAGCTTGATGCGCTGAGCAAGGCATTCCATGTGGACTTTATTTTGAGTGTGAGCCTTGATGCGGCAGAGATTCCCGATGCCATCAAGGAGAATATAATCATCGCGTTATAAACTGAGATTGACCCAGATGGAAAGCCTCGGCATGGTCCGGGGCTTTTCCTTGATTATCAACATGGACAGAGAAGAAGAAAATATTGTTTCCTTTCCTCACAGGCCGAGGATCAAAAAACTGAATATCATTACCGCCTTTTTGTTTCTGGTCTTTCTGTACATGCTGGTCGTGGTCTATCTCTATTTCCATTCGGATCCGATCGTCCGCTATGAGGTGGCCGAAGGTTCCCTGTCCGAGAATACGAATTATCGTGCGCTCGTGCTCCGGGAGGAGACCGGCGTGGGATGCAATGCCGACGGATATGTGAACTATCTCGCCCGGGAGGGACAACGGGTCGCCGTGGGAGATACGGTTTACACCGTCGATGAGACCGGCCTTCTGAAGCAGTACCTCGAATCCGCCAGCCTGGCCGGGAATACGCTCACTGATCGCGAGCTTACGGATTTTCGGAACGATATCACGAATTTCTCCGGAAGCTTCGATCCCAGGCATTTCTCGCAGACCTACGATTTCAAATACACGGTCAAGAACGCGGTTTTGAAGCTCGCCAACACCAATCTGCTCAACCAGTTGGAACTGTCCTCACCGGACGGATCCAGCGCCTTCCGTTTCGGCTATTCCGCACTGAGCGGGATCGTATCCTACTGGCAGGACGGTCTCGAGGATCTTACGCCGGAGCAGGTGACCGGCGATCTGTTTACTTCGGATACTTACGAAAAAAAGCAGCTTCTTTCCAATGAGCTGCACAACCAGGGAGAGACGGTCTACAAGGTCGCGACGAGCGAGAACTGGTCCCTCATGATCCCGGTGGAGGAAGAGGTCGGAGAGCGCCTTCTGAAGGAGGATTACGTGAAGGTGCGTTTTCTCAAGAATCTCTTCGAATCCTGGGCCAAGGTAAGTCTGGTCCAAAACGGGGAAGAGCTTTTTGCGCAGCTTTCGCTCCACGATTCGATGAACACCTTCGTCACGGACCGTTTTCTGGATGTACAGCTGATCCTCGATGAACAGACGGGACTCAAGATTCCGAACAGTGCCATCACGAACAAGGAATTTTTCCTGCTGGACGAGAATTTTGTCTACCACAACGACGAGACGAATGCATACTATGTCAACCGGCAGTCCTTCAGTGAAGCCGGAACATTGACCAGTTCCCCGGTCACCATCGAGATCTACAGCTACAGCAAGGAAAACCGGCAATATTACGTAGACGATTCCATCCTTTCGCACAATGACATTCTCTACGCGGAAGACGGACAGACGACCTTCGTGGTCAACCGGGTCGGATCGCTGCCCGGTGTCTACAATGTCAACAAAGGCTATGCGGATTTTAAGCAGATCAAGGTTCTGTATTCCAACGATGAGTATTCCATCGTGGAGTCGCTCACGGATTACGGACTCAGGGTCTATGACTTCATCGCGCTCGATGCGGACAGTGTCCAGTCGGATGAATTCATCAACGACTAAAGACGCGGCTTTGCGCAAATCTTCATTGACATAAAGGCGCAAAACATTGATAATATTCCTGTGAAAGTCCTCTCCATGGGAATGACGGCGATGATCCGCAGCATTGGAAGAGGGCGCTTCTTATGTATGAACGGGAACGAAAAAGAGAGTACAGAGGGTTAAAATGAGTACGCTTGACAAATTTATAAGTTTTATGAGCATCAACAATGAGAACGATGAAGCCGGTGATGCGTATGACGACGAATACGATACGGAGGAAGAACCTTACGTTCCGCGTCGCAAGGGAGCCGCTCAGCCACCGATGAGAGAGGAGGAGGAGGAGCTTTCCGAGTACGGCGAGGAACGCATCCCCCGCAGGATCACTCCCAAGGCTACACCGTTCCGCAGCAAAAAACCGGTAAAGGAGAATACGATGAGCACCTCAAACATGGAAGTATTTGTATTAAAGCCTACCTCGCTGGATGATGCATCACAGGCTGTGGACGCACTGCTCGACGGCAGAAGCGTTGTACTGAATCTGGACAACATGATCAACAACAAGGAGACGATGCCCAACGCACAGCGCGTCTTCGATTTCGTCAAGGGTGCTACCTATGCGCTGAACGGCCGCATGGAATCCATCTCCAATTATGTATTCATCATTACGCCGGAGACCACCAATATTTCCGGGGACATCAGCGACAATGCGTCGGATGATATCCATATTTCCGATTCCGGCAATCTGTTCTGATCCTTTTTTCTGGGCAAACGAACCTTCCCGGTATTTTTCCCGGGAAGGTTTTCTTTAGGAGATTTTTATGTCAAATCGTTTGACGGTCAATTTCAAAAACAAACCCTGCTACGATATCGTCTTCGAGGATTCCTTTGCGCCTCTGGCGGAGGAACTGCGTGCGCTCGGGTGTGAGACCCGCAAGATTTGCATCGTCACGGATTCCAATGTGGCCCCCCTGTATCTGAAGGAGATCAGCGAACTGCTGATGGGGGTATGCCCGGAGGTCTGTGCCTTTCAGATTCCGGCCGGGGAAGAACACAAGACCCTCGATGAGATCCGCAGACTCTACGCATGCCTGATCGAAGCACATTTTCACCGGCAAGATCTGCTGCTCGCCCTCGGCGGGGGAGTCATCGGAGATATGACCGGTTTTGCGGCCGCAACTTTTTTGCGCGGGATCG
>JAEEGF010425947.1_pt1 | contig 22530 bp, 17 predicted proteins | sample 9134171 | NCBI WGS metagenome assembly JAEEGF01 (sample SAMN16246542, study PRJNA631951) | gut metagenome | biome: gut microbiome; feature: rumen; material: AP-attached | host: Bos | place: Iran: Karaj | collected 2018-10 | reverse complement strand
GTCGGCAAGGGACTGAGCCTGAAGGTCGTCGCGGAGTTCCTGATGTGGGGCAGTTTCCTGATCCTGCCGCTCGCCCTGCCGCTCGCCACCCTCCTCTCCTCGATGATGGTGATGGGCCAGCTGGCCGAGCACAGCGAACTCACCGCCCTCAAAGCCGCCGGCGTCTCGGTCACGCGGGTGATGATGCCCATCATCTTCGCATCGGCCCTGATCACCGTCGGCGCCTTCTTCTCGTCCAACAACCTCGTCCCCTACTCCTACAACAAGATCTACACCCTCCACGACGACATCCTCAAGACCAAGGATGAGATCAAGATCCCGGCCGGGACCTTCTACGACGGCATCGAGGGTTATGTCCTGCGCACGGAGTCCACGGACGACAAGACGGGGATGATGCACGGGATCATGGTCTATGACCACAGCCGCGGCCGCGGCAACGTCGGCCTGATGCTGGCGGACTCCGCCCGCCTGAAGATGTCCGACACCAAGGAGTATCTCACCTTCACGCTTTACAACGGCACCAACTACCAGGAGACCAATGCCATGAAATACAGGGACACGTCCCTGGAACTGCAGAAGATCAACTTCATCAAGCAGGAAATGCTGATCTCCCTGGAAAACTATGCCTTCGAGAAGACCGACTCCACGAAATACAGCGACCAGATCAAGTGCATGAACGTGGTCCAGCTCAAGCACGAGAAGGATTCGCTCCGGCAGATCGAGCGGGAGACCCGTGAACAGCAGTTCAACCGCCTGATGAGCAACGGCATCCTTTCCAAGTATCAGCAGCTGGACACTTCCTTCGTCAACCGGGTGAAGACCGACTTCCATTCCGACAGGATGCTGCAGTGGAGCGACATTTCCCGGGAAGCAAGCGCCTACCGCAACGCCTCCGAGAACGCCAACCAGATGGTCTCCGAGATCACCGCCTTCACCCGCGAGTCGTACGAGTACATGTTCTACCTCCGCCGGGCGGACTTGGAGTTCCTGCGCAAGTTTGCGGAAGCGCTGGCCTGCTTCATCATGTTCTTCATCGGCGCCCCGATCGGCGCTCTGGTCCGCCGGGGCGGCCTGGGTGTACCGGCCATCATTTCCGTCCTCTTCTTCGTCCTGTACTACATCGTGGACACGATCGGCTCCAAGCTGGCCAAGGACGGAGCCATCAACGGTGCCGAGGGCGCCTTCATCGCGACGGCCGTCCTGCTGCCCATCGGCGCCTATCTGACCTGGAAGGCGGTCAATGACGCATCCCTGTCGGGCAATGATACGATCAAGAACCAGTGGCGCAAGTTCAAGCGCAAGATCGTCGGTATCTTCCACAAGAGCCGCATCGTCTACATGGGCACGCCCGAATTCGCCGTCGCTCCCCTGGATAAGCTCATCAAGGCCGGGCATAAGGTGGTCGGAGTCGTGACCGTGGCCGACAAGCCCAGCGGCCGGGGCCTGAGCGTGAATGAGAGCGCCGTCAAGAAATACGCCGTGGAGCACGGCATCCCGGTGCTCCAGCCGCTGAAACTGAAAGATCCCGAATTCCTGGAGCAGCTGAAGGCCTGGAAAGCCGACCTCTTCGTCGTCGTAGCCTTCCGCATGCTGCCGGAGGAAGTCTGGAAAATGCCGAAACTGGGCACCTTCAACCTCCACGCCGCCCTGCTGCCGCAATACCGCGGCGCCGCCCCGATCAACTGGGCCGTCATCAACGGCGAAGCGATGACCGGCGTGACCACCTTCATGATCGACAAGGATATCGACACGGGAGGCATCATCCTGCGCCAGGAATACAAGATCGCCGAGACCGATACCGCCGGCGACGTACACGACGCCTTGATGGAGATGGGCTCCGACCTCGTCCTGGAGACGGTCAGGGGCATCCTGGACGGCACGGCCGAGACGCGCATCCAGCGCAGTTTCATCCAAGGTGCGGAGACGCTCCATCCGGCACCCAAACTGACCCGCGCCCTCTGCCACATCGACTGGGACGACACCACGCGCCACATCTACAACCTGATCCGGGGCCTCAGCCCCTATCCGACGGCCTTCACGGAGTTGACCGACGGTTCGTCCGCCCCTGTGCAACTGAAGGTCTTCTCTGCCGAAAAAATGGCATACGACGGACCCGAAACGCCCGGGCAATTGCTCACCGACGGCAAGACCTACCTAGCGGTCCGGACAAAGGACGGGGCCGTCAGCCTGAAGAGCATCCAGCTCGCCGGCAAGAAACGGATGGACGTAGGCGCCTTCCTGCTGGGCTTCCGCGAAGCCGGGAAATACCATTGCACTCCGGGCACGTCCAAGGCCGAGATCGCCAAGACGAGAGCCCCGGAGTCTCAATCCTAGCCTTTTATGAGTACAGTCACCATCGTCTGCAACGGATCTTTCCCCCGTACGGAATATCCCCTGTATCTGCTGCGGAATGCGGATTTCGTCGTCTGCTGCGACGGGGCGCTCCAGACGCTGGAAAAGAAAGGCATCGTCCCGGATGTCGTCATCGGCGACATGGACTCCGTCTGCGGGCGGGCGCTGAAGCGCTTCCCCGGCAAGGTGGTCCGGGTCGATGAGCAGGAAAGCAACGACCTCACGAAGGCTTTCCGATATGTGATGGAACAGTTGCCGGACGTTTCCGAAATCCATATCCTGGGAGCGACGGGACGTCGTGAAGACCACACCCTCGGCAACCTTTCGCTGCTGATGGAGTTCGAGAAAGCATTCGACCTTTCCGCCAGAGGGATTGCGGTCGATCTGGTTTCGGACTACACCACCGCTTTGGCATTGGGCGACAGCACGACCCTGGATGTCGGAGAGGGCCGCCCCGTCTCCATCTTCACTCCAGATCCGACTCTGCATATCCGCTCCGAAGGCCTGCAGTGGCCAACGGACGGGGTTGTATTCGACAACTGGTGGAAAGCGTCCCTCAACCGCGCCTCCGCCGACCGCATCACCCTCACCCTCTCCCACCCCGCCCCGGTGCTCGTCATCCTGGGGTAGTATTTTAGGATTGTTTTGTTATATTGCGACATAATTACAGAAAAGATATGCTGAAGAAACTCCGGATCGCCCTGGCGGCGCTCTTTTTCATCGGGATCACGCTCCTGTTCGCCGGAATCGGCGCAGGATGGTGGGGCTGGATGGCCAAGGTCCAGTTCCTCCCGGCTGTGATGCGGGTGATCGGCAGTGCCACGGCGCTCAATATCGCCATCCTGGCCGCGCTCGTCGTCCTGACGCTGCTTGTCGGCCGCCTTTATTGCTCCGTCATCTGCCCGCTGGGCGTGTGGCAGGACATCGTCAACTGGATCAGTTCCCGCCGGAAAGGCAAGAAACGCCGTTTCTACTACAAGAAGGAGAACCGCTGGCTCCGAAACGGAGTCTGGGTCCTTTATCTTGCCGCGCTGATCGCCGACGTGCAGGTCGCCATCGCCTTGCTGGCCCCGTATAGCGCCTGGGGTCGGGTCGTACGGAGCATCCTGCACCCCATGGGTATGGGCTGGGCCGTCGTTCTCGTCGCCGCCGTGACCCTGGTCGTCACGGGCCTGCTGGCCTGGCTGGGCGGACGGACTTACTGCAACAACATCTGCCCCGTTGGCACGACGCTGGGGATCTTCTCCAACTTCACCGTTTTCGGTCCCGTGATCGACGCCGACAAGTGTACCCACTGCCACGGTTGCGAAAAGCAGTGCAAGGCATCCTGCATCGACAGCGAAAACCAAAAGATCGACTACAGCCGCTGCGTGGACTGCTTCGACTGCATCGAAGACTGCAAGTTCGGCGCAATCCGCTTCGGCAATACCTGGAAGGCCGCCCGCCGCAACCGGGAGTCGGCCCAGGCAAAGGAAGCGAAACAGAACGTCGACCAGTCCAAGCGGGCTTTCCTGACCGGATCGGCCCTCGCGCTCGGTGCCGTCACCCTCAAGGCGCAGGAGCAGAAACTCGATGGCGGACTCGCCGAACTGAAGGCGAAACGCAAGCCCGAGCGTACGGAACGCATCGTCCCCGCCGGCGCCCAAAGTGTCCGGAACTTTTACGAGCGCTGTACGGGCTGTCAACTCTGCGTGGCGACCTGCCCCAACCAGGTCCTGCGCCCTTCCACGGACCTGCAGCACCTGATGCAGCCGGAGGCTTCCTATGAGAACGGTTACTGCCGCCCGGAGTGTGTGAAATGCTCCGAGGTCTGCCCGGCCGGCGCGATCCTGCCCGTCACACCCGAAGAGAAAAGCGTCACGCACATCGGCACGGCCGTGATCGACTACGACCTTTGCGTGGTGAACCGCGATGGCGTCTCCTGCGGCAACTGCGCCCGCCACTGTCCCGCCGAGGCGATCACGATGGTGCCCGTCGATCCGCATGACCGCAACTCGCTCAAAACACCTGCCGTCGTCGAAGAGAAATGCATCGGCTGCGGCGCCTGCGAGTATCTCTGCCCTTCGCGCCCCTTCAGCGCGATCCACGTCAATGGTTTAAAAGTACACAGAAATGGATAGAAGAGAGTTTCTGAAAGCCACCGGAGCGGGAGCCGCCACGCTGGGCGTCGCCGCCTGCAAGGAAGCAGCCTCCAAGGCCGGCATCGATACGTCCCGGACCGAACAAGGGCCCGGAGAGATGGTATTGAGAACCAATCCCAACAGCGGGGACCGCGTATCCATCCTCGGTTACGGCTGCATGCGCTGGCAGATGAAGAAAGATGAAAACGGACGCGACATCGTGGACCAGGACAGCGTCAACGAGCTGGTCGATTACGCCATCGCCCACGGTGTCAACTATTTCGATACTTCTCCCGTCTATCTTCAAGGCCAGAGTGAAGAAGCCGCTGCCAAAGCCCTCCTGCGCCACCCGAGGGAGAAATATTTCATCGCGACCAAGATGTCCAATTTCCAGGGACACAGCCGTGAAGCCTCCCTCCGTATGTACAACCGTTCCTTCGAAATTTTCCAGACGGACCGGATGGACTACTACCTGCTGCACTCCCTGAGCGGGGAAGGTGATTTCAAGCGTCGTTTCCTGGATAACGGCATGATCGATTTTCTGGTGGCTGAGCGCGAGGCGGGACGCATCCGCAACTTGGGCTTCTCCTTCCACGGTCCGGTCGCCGGCTTCGATTATATGATGTCCCTGCATGAGCAATACCACTGGGACTTTGTCCAGATCCAGATGAACTATGTGGATTGGAACCATGCCCAGGGCCGCAACGTCAACGCCAGCTATCTCTACGATGAACTGCAGAAACGCGGCATCCCCGTCGTCATCATGGAGCCGCTGCTTGGCGGACGCCTGAGCAATGTTCCCGGACCGGTCGCAACCCGGCTCAAAGAACAAGCTCCCGGCAAAAGCATCGCCTCCTGGGCGTTCCGCTTCTGCGGAACCCATCCCGGTGTGCTCACCGCCCTCAGCGGCATGACTTACATGGAGCATCTGGTGAACAACTGCGACACCTACTGCCACTTCAAGCCCCTGACGGAGGAAGAGCTTGCCTTGCTCGAGGAGATGGCCCTGATGATCCGGGACTTCCCGCTGGTCAACTGCACGGCTTGCAACTATTGCATGCCCTGCCCCTACGGCATCGACATCCCGGGCATCTTCCTGAGCTACAACCAGGCGGTCAACGACGGACTGGTGGCCGAAAGCGCGCAGCAGTCCGACTTCAAGCGCCTGCGCCGGCGCTACCTCGCCCTCTACAACAAGTCGGTGGAGTCGATCCGCCAGGCCAACCACTGTATCAACTGCGGCCAGTGCCAGCCCCATTGCCCTCAGAACATCCGGATCCCGCGCGAGATGACCCGGATCGACAATTATGTCGAGAAGTTGAAACGAGAGACGCTGTAACCCGCCATGAAACATATTTCCCTTTTGGCAGGCACAGTGCTTGCAGTCCTTTCATGTACTATGGAAAATCCGCTTTTGACCGAATCCACGCTCCCTTTCGGAGCGCCCCCCTTCGATAAGATCCGCAACGAGCACTATATGCCGGCTTTCGAGCAAGGCATCGCCGAAGCTAAGGCCGAAATCGATGCGATCGTCGCCAACCCGGCGGCGCCCAGCTTCGAGAATACGATCGAAGCGCTGGAAAACGCCGGCCAGACCCTGGACCGCGTCTCCGGCATCTTCTACAATCTGCTGGAAGCCGACACGGACGACGAGATGCAGCAGATTGCCGAGGATATTTCGCCCAAGATGACCGAGTACGAGATGTACGTCAGCCTCAACGAGCCGCTCTTCGCCCGGATCAAGTCCGTCTATGACCGGCGGGACGCCCTCGGACTGGACAAAGAGCAATACAAACTCCTGGAGGACACTTATAAGGATTTCGTGCGCAGCGGCGCCCTGCTCTCCCCTGCCGACAAGGAACGATACGGACAGTACGAAGAGGAACTCTCCCTTCTGGGCCTTCAGTACGGCAAGAATGTCTTGGCCGCCACGAACGCCTACACGCTCAACATCACGGACCGGGCCCGACTGGCCGGGCTCCCCGGTTTCGTCACGGAAGCGGCGGCCGAGCTTGCAAAGGAAAAGGGACAGGAAGGGTGGACCTTCGACCTCAGCTATCCCAGTTACTCCGCGTTCATGAAATACAGCACGGACCGGGAGCTCAAGCGGCAGCTTTACATGGCGTACAACACCAAGGCTGTCGGCGGCGAAAACGACAACCTTGAAAACGTGCGCCGCATCGCGGATCTCCGCATCAAGATCGCCAACATCCTGGGCTATCCGACCTATGCGGACTACGCCATCGAGGACCGGATGGCCAAGACCCCTGCAACGGTGAACGCCTTCCTTTCCAAGCTGCTGGACCCTTCCCTGCCCGCGGCCCGGAAGGAAGTCGCCACGATCCTCTCCTTCGCCCGGGAAAACGGATTCGAAGAAGAGGTCCTGCAACCCTGGGATTTCAGCTATTGGACGGAGCGCTACAAAGACGCCCACTATGCCCTCAACGACGCCCTGCTCAAGCCCTATTTCCAACTGGAAGACTGCATTGACGCCGTGTTCGGCCTGGCCGGGAAGCTTTATGGCCTGAGCTTCGAAGAGCGCCCCGACATCCCCGGTTATCATAAGGATGTCAAGGTGTACGATGTCAAGGATGCGGACGGGCGCCATCTGGCCCTGTTCTATGCCGACTTCTTCCCGCGCGAAAGCAAGCGGGGCGGCGCCTGGATGACGGAGTTCCGCGGGCAGAGCATCGTGGACGGGGTCGAGCGCAGACCCTTCATCAGTCTGGTGACCAATTTCACCAAGCCGACGGCCCAGAGTCCTTCCCTGCTGACACACGACGAGTTGACGACCCTCCTGCATGAGTTCGGCCATTCCCTGCACGGGATGATGGCCGAGGGCCGCTATGAGTCCCAGACAGGCACCAACGTCGCCCGCGACTTTGTCGAACTCCCTTCCCAGATCATGGAGAACTGGGCCTTCGAGCCGGAATTCCTGAATGGATTCGCCCGGCATTATCAGACGGGCGAGATCCTGCCCGCGGATCTGATCGAAAAGGTCAAGGCCACGCAGAACTACCTGGCCGCCTATTATCAGGTGCGCCAGCTGCAGTTCGGCATCCTGGACATGGCCTGGCATGGCCTGACAGCCCTTCCGGAGGAAGGAACGATGGCTTTTGAGAAAAAGGTGCTCACGCCGACGGCCGTCCTGCCTTCCGTACCGGAATGCTGCACCTCCGCCTCCTTCGGGCACATCTTCTCCGGCGGTTACAGCGCCGGCTATTATTCTTACAAATGGGCGGAGGTCCTGGAGGCCGACGCCTTCAGTCTCTTCAAGGAGAAGGGCATCTTCAACCGGGAGGTGGCCGCTTCTTTCCGGGAGAACATCCTGTCCAAGGGCAGCCGGGAAGACGAAGCCGTCCTGTACCGGCGCTTCCGCGGACACGATCCGCAGCCCGAGGCGCTGCTCCGTAAACTGGAAATAACCGAAACTTGCAAATGATGAAAAGACAACACATATTACCCACTCTGCTGCTGGGATGGTGCCTGCTGGGATTCAACGCCTGCGACCCTCCCGTTCAACCCGATGTCACCGACGAAAACCGCACATACACGGGCGTCAATTATTTCGCGGCCAACTGCATGTCACTCTACTACCTTTGGTCCGAAGAGATCGACGGGCAACTGACCCGCTGGCTCAGCCGGGAACTGGAGACCGATCCGATCCAGAAAGTCAAGGAAATCCGTTACAAACAGAATGGAAAGGACTTTGACCGCTGGACGGAAGTGACAGACGATTATGAGGCTTTCACCTCCGGCGTAGAAGGTGTCTCTACCACTTATGGCTGCGACATCGTGCTGATGAGGCTGGATGATACGCATGTCTGCGCCGTCGTTACAATCGTCTATAAAAACAGTCCGGCCGAAAAAGCCGGCTTAAAACGAGGAGACATCATCGTCCAGGTCAACGGATCGCCGATGACCACCCGGGATTATTATTCCATCATCACAGAAAAGTTCCTCTACAGCAGCCAGTGCAACATCACCCTTCTTGATACTGCGACCGGTAATCTCGGGAAAAAGATGTCAATGACCGCCGTTTCGATGTATGAGGATCCGGTCGTCTACCATACCATCTTCGATATTGACGGCAAGAAAGTCGGTTATCTGGTTTTTACCAGCTTCACGCTGAAGGCGATCGACACTCTGCTTGACGTCTTTGAGCAGTTCAGGAACGCCGGCATCTCTGAACTCATCCTGGATCTGCGGTACAACGGCGGCGGTTATGTGAAGACCGAGGAAGTGCTGGCGTCCATGCTTGCCCCAAAAGCCAATGTCCAGGCAGGCGACCTGTTCGAGCAGGAAATCTACAACAAGGCCCTTACGGAGTATTATATCAAGGAAAATGGGCAGAATGCGCTCAAAACCTTCTTTCAGACCAGCTTTACCTGGAAGGATGAAGGCTTCGACTGTACCTGCGATACACGCGCAAGTCATGTGAATCTGGACAAGTTGTACGCCATTATTGACTCCGGGACCGCTTCTGCTTCAGAAAGCATCCTTGTCGGCCTGATGCCCTATATGGACATCACCCTGATCGGACAGCAGAGTCACGGCAAGTTCTGCACGGGCATCATGTATGGCGCTGAAGAGTGGTATGACGACTACAAGCAGGATATGGGCGCGGATCTTTATTCTTATAAGAAGGATGTCGCCAACTGGGGACTGTACGTGATGATCGGGCGCTACGGTGACTGCAATGGCAACTGCCCCGCCATGCCGGACGGTCTCAAACCCGACTTCATATCCGAAGACCGGCCCGACCTGGGTTACGGTTTCGGCGACGAGCGCGATCCGATGCTCCGCCAGGCGCTGATTCTCGCTGGTCGCACGGACCTCAAGACCGCATCCACCCGCGCCGTGGAAGTCCCTGCGCCGGACCGTATGTCCCGCCAGGTTATCAAGCCTGTCTTCGGGAAAAGGATCCGCACGGATCTTGTCGACGGGATAAAGGAATAAGCATATGCGCAAGATACAAAAAGGGGCCGGTCCTTTCGGATCGGCCCCTTAATAATCGATGCAGGATCTACCAGAGATAATTGTCACAGAAATCCATGTACTTCTGCATGTCTTCAGACCAACCGGTCTTCTTCATGCCGACGAAGTGGAAAGACTCCTGGCCGTTGTCCCTGACGATGGTAACATCCATCTCAAGGGAATCCGCCTTGTATCCGGTAGCGGTATCGACACCGTCGGTGACGACTTTCCCGCTGATCGTAGCGGACTTCGTGTGTTTGCCCCACTGCTTACCGGCAGTCGTAAAGGCGCCATAGCTGCCATAGAGACCTTCGATGTAAGGATTCCAGGCCTTGTCAGGCTCCTCGGCGGCCACGTTGTCCGCCTTGAAAGTCTGGGCCTTGATATCTACGCTGACGGGCATCTGAACGGCATACAGACGCTGCCAGTGACGACCGGCCGTATTCATGTCAATCAGAGTGACCCAGGCGCGGTCAGACTCGTCGTTCGTCGTATTGGTGATCAACACGGCATATACGGAAAGCGTATCCGTCGCATCGGAAGGATTGAGCGCAAAACCGACAAATTTTCCGTCGATCTGGTGGACGGCCGACATTTCAGGCTCGCCGACCTTGTAAGTCTCGCAGGAGAGAACTCCGCACATTGCAGCCGCAAGGGCGATATAAGTAAAAATCTTTTTCATGATACGTGTCTCCTATTGATTACTTATGCCACCACATCTTCTCGTTCACCGGCGCAGGGGTCGGAGAATTGGGATTGTAGTCAGCAGAAGCTTTCGAAATGATGAAACGGACGGGATAGCCGGACGCAAGGATACCATGTGTATCGGTAAGGACTTCGCCGCGGGCGGGATAACCGGTGCGGTTGATGTCAAACCAAGACTCGAACGGCATGCAACGGACGTTGGCGGCCCATTTCTGGTTGATGATCTGCTCGACCATGTCCTCGACGGACCCGGCCGTGAAGGCATAGGGGCCAGCCAGGAAGGCATCGACATCCGCTTTGGCAACACCATCGTTGAATGTGCCGACACGCTCGAAAGCGGCTGCGACAGCCTCCTCATAGGCAGCCTGCGCCTTGGCGGCGTTGTTCAGGCGGGCATAGGCCTCAGCCTGAAGGAACAGGGCTTCATCGACTGTTCCGATGTAGACGGGGTCTGTCGGAGACAGGGCCAGACGGCTGGTCTCGGTAGGATCACCGGCTAAGCCATACTCGGAACCGGCGACAACGCCGCCCGGATTATTGTCATAGTAATAATACAGACGAGGGTCACTTGCGTCAAGCACATTGAGGACATCGCTGCAGCAGCGGATGTTGTTGGTCGTGTTGAGCTGACGGCGGTCACTCTCATACAACGGGGAAGATTTGGAGGCGGCATCCGAGAAGTTGTCAAAGGCCGCATCGCTCTCCAGGAAATCATTCTCTGCAAGGAGAGACTCAATCTTGGACTTGTTGGTGTTGAAATCACGCATCAAAACCTTCAGATAGAGCGTGTTGGCAAACTGGAACCAGGCGTCGGTGTCACCTTTGAAGAACATGTCGCTGGAAACGGTAGTATTGAGAACCTCATCCGCGGCAGCCTGAGCGGCATCCATCGAGCGGATCTCCTCAAGGAGCGAAATCAGCGTGGCCTGCATATCCTTACCGGAATCAAACTTGGGGGTCTGGCTGGGAGTCACATAACCCTCGGTGTAAGCCACCTGGTCATACAGGCTGGTTAACAGATACAGCGCATAGACCAGCGTCGTCTTTGCTTCCACAAGATAATTGCTTGCGTTGTCGGCCTTCTCAGCCTTCTCGATCACCTCATGGAGCGACGGAAGGACCCTCGTATAAAGATAACTCCAAGGAGCTTGGAAGGTTTCATTGGTCACATCATTGGTCATGATGGTATAATACTGGTTGGTCGTGCTGCACTGGACGACATACTGGGACCAGAAACTGCCATACAGCGTCAAGTCATATCCAACCTTGGTGACCAGGTTCAGATGAGCGGAAGGAAGCAACATCTTCATATCCGCCTCAGAGACATAATTCGGGTTCGTGTTGATATCCAGCCACTCACCGCTGAAAACGTCGGTGATATCGCAGGATGTGGCCATCAGCGCCACGGTCACGGACAAGATGATAGTATAGATCTTTTTCATAATCATTCCTCCTTTTTTAGAAGACAAGCTTCAAATTGGCACCCACCGTACGGGTGGAAGGCGCGGAGTAATACTCACCATACTGGGAAGTCAGATCGTTACCGTAGTTGGTATTGTCGGGATCGATCAAGCCCTGCTTGGGAGTCCACATCAAGAGATTTCGTCCGACCAGGCCGACAGCGACCGAAGAAAGCCAGTTGACATTCTGGAACCACTTTTCAGGCAGACGGTAAGTCAGGTTGAGCTCGCGCAGCTTGAGGTAAGTCTTGTCGAGGAGCTCTTCGCGGTACTGGACGTAGTTATAGTTGGGATAGTAGGCACCGTTGACATTGTACTGGGTCGTAACAGGGAGATTGTTCTCCACATAGGTGTCACCTTTCTTGATGACGGAGTGGGGCCAGACCCAAGGGTCACGAAGGTTGTACATCGTCTCTTCGGCATTACCGTCGAACAGGACGATACCCTTCGTAGCGGAATACATCAGACCGCCCTTGCGATAGTCGAAACTGGCGCCGAAAGAGAGGTTCTTGTAGCGGATGTTGGTATTCAGACCCATCATGAAATCAGCGTCGGCCTTTCCGAGTGTCTCATACTTCGTGTTGTCATAGGTAGGGAGACCGGAGGCGGCATTGATGATGGTGTAACCATAGTAAGGACTGCTCTTATCCTCGACCGTATTGATCTTGTAATCAACCCAGGTAGCGATAGACTCACCCAGGATCGCTTTGAGCTGGGGACCGCTGGACAATCCATAAATACTCGTTTCCGTCACATCATCCCACAGGGCCTCAACCTTGTTGACATTCTTGGAGAAAGTATAGCCGATGTTCCATTCGAAATCCTGGGTACGGACAGGCACGACACCGACCGTCAGTTCGATACCCCGGTTGCGGATCTTACCGACATTACGGACGGCGCTCGTATAACCGGCTTCAGGGGCGAGCTGAGCAGAAACGATCTGATTCTCCGTGACCTTGTCATACAAGGCGACATCGAAATTCAAACGGTTATTGAAGAAGCGGGCGTCGATACCCACTTCAGCCTCCGTGGAAATCTCGGGCATCAGTTCCGTGTTGGGAACGCGGGTGCTCTTGAGCAGACCGACATAACCGTTGAGCGGGAAAGTCAACTGGCCGAAAGAGAAGGAACCGGATCCCAAAGAATAATAGGAAGAGGTGTAGTAGGTCGGAGCATCGTTACCGGTCTTACCGTAACCGCCGCGGATCTTGAGGAAACTAAGCACATCGTTCTTCATCGCAGGGATGAGGTCGGTCAGGATCACCGACGCGTTGGCACCCCAATAGAAGAAGGAGTTCTTTCCTACAGGAAGGGTGGAGGACCAGTCGTTACGGGCGGAAAGGGTCAGATAGATCGCATCTCTCCAACCAAAGTCCACCTGGCTGTAGGCACCGATCAGACGACGCATCGACTTGCTGGAGGAAGCCTGCGGAATCGCACCGCTGGTATTCAGGAAACTGGCCCATCCGTCGATGGAAAGACCATCAAGGCTACCGGCAAGCGACTGGGAAGCACGCTGGTTCGCATTGAGACCGAGAACGCCGTGGATAGACCAGTCTTCACCGATACGATAATCAGCGTTCAAGAACACGTTACCATCCAACTGGGAAGTACGGACCGTATACTGATCGAAAGTACCATTCTCAGCAGAAGCGCCTTCATTAGCGGCATAAGAGCCAGGATTGAAAGTCCAGAGGTTGTTGAATTCCGTCTCGATATAGTTGGTCACATCGAGACCGCCGCGGGCGATGAGCTGGAGACCCTTGATGATCTGGAGACCGAACTCGGCATTGCCATAGACGCGGTCATCCGTATAGTCGCCCCAGTTGTTGTCCAGGGTCCACCAGGGATTCTGGGCATACGGAGTATAGAAGTTATCCGCGTTGTTGTAGATATTGTGCCAGTCACGCACATCGGCATAGTCGATATTGACCGGATACTGTAGGATATCCTGATAAATGGTCGATCCGTCGCCACCCTGTCCGGTCATTCCGTTATGGATCTCCTTACGGATATAGTTCATCGCGTAGTTGAGCCAGGCAAGACCTTCTTTGATCTTCGTGTTGCCGCGGAAGGAGAAGTTGTGACGCTTATACACATCGGTGTTCCCGGTCAAGATACCGTTGGAATAGATGTTTCCATAAGAAACCATGAATCCGGTGGACTTGCTGCCGCCTTGGAGTGTGATGGTATTGTTGGTTTCGAAGCCGGTGGAGTAGAAATTCTTCAGCGAATTGGGCTTGTACTCGAACTTCGTGTAGGAAGGCGCGGCATCATTGTACCAGGCAGCACCCGGACGCCACTCGACCTCACGGCCATCGAGCAGGTTACCCCAGGAACCATTCTCGGTAGGAGAATAGTTGGCGAAAACATTGGCTCCGTCATAGTCGTAGAACCAGCCCTGTCCGAACTTGTTCTGCAACTGAGGGATGCGGAGGACGCTGCTGGCCTGGACTGAACCGTCGAAGGTCACCTTCACGGCCTCGTTCTGCTGGCCGCGTTTTGTCGTAATCAAGATAGCGCCGTTACCGGCACGAGAACCGTAGAGAGCAGTAGCAGAAGCACCCTTCAAGATGGTGATGGACTCGATATCTTCAGGATTGATATCCGAAGCCTGGTTACCGAAGTCGATGGAGTTGTTCAAATCCTGCACACCCATCGTGGAGTTGGACATCGGAATGCCATCCACCACATAGAGCGGGGAGTTGCTGGAGAAGGAAGAGTAACCGCGGACGATGACTTTCTGGGAAGTACCGGTCGCACCGGCGGAAGAGATCTGGACACCCGCGACCTTACCGGAAAGTCCGGAGAGAGCGTCAGCGGCATGGCCCTTGGTGATTTCGTCCGAACGGACGGTCGTGGATGCGTAGCCGAGGGTCTTCTCCTGGCGGGTCATACCCGTCGCGGTGACGACAACCTCATCAAGTCCGATGGCATCTTCCACCATCTGGATGTTGATCGTCGGTTTTCCGTCGTAGGTGACAACGACGTCACGCATGCCGAAGAAATTGAATTTGACGGCATCTCCTTCGCGGACGGAAAGGGCATATGCTCCCTGTGCGTCCGTGACCGTGCCGACGTTCGTACCCTCGATGTACACGTAAACGCCGGGGAGCGGTGCTCCCGAAGGGTCGGTCACGGTACCGGATACTTGTGTCTGGGCAAATGCGGCAAAGGCCGCTGCTGCCAGGACACTGATCGTTAGTACGAGTTTTTTGAACATTGTTGAAATAATTAGGTTAATAAAACAGTTGTTATGTATATTCTTATAGGTCTAGCGCACGTAAGACGGACCTCTCCCGTCTGCAAATTATAGCCGCAAAGATTGCAATCTTTTTTTTGATATGCAAATCTGTAACTACACTGAATTATTGACACTTGCATATCATTTTTTGCATATTCCCTTGCTGATTCCATAAGAATATGCAACGTCAGTTACAAATCGATACATTTTAGGCACAGAAAATTATAAAACGAAATTTAAAGATTTTTTTAAAGATTTTATTTTGCTCTTCGTGTCCTTCATTCCTATCTTTGCACAAACGATCCGACCATGAGCGACAGTATCCGAAAAGCCACATCCAGAGACCTTCCCGCCATCAATGACCTGCTGCGCGAGGTGCTTGCCGTCCATCATGCGGGGCGGCCGGACCTGTTCCGGCCGGAAGGGAAAAAATACACGGACGGGGAACTGCTTGCCATCTTTGCGGATCCCCTGACACCCGTCTTTGTCTATGACAGGGACGGAGAGGTGCTGGGGTACATCTTCTGTGCCTTGCAACAGCAGGACAGCGGCAGCCTGCAAGCCGTCAGGACGCTGTATATCGACGACCTCTGCGTGAATCCCGCATACCGCGGCCAGCAGATCGGACGGGCCCTGTTCGGACATGCGAAAGCTTTCGCCCGGGAATCAGGCTGCCACAACCTTACCCTGCATGTGTGGGAGTGCAATCCGGGTGCATGCGCCTTCTATGAGGCTCTCGGTCTGAAACCGCAGTATACTTCGATGGAAATGCTCTGCGAATAGGGATTACTCCTGCATCCCCCCGGCGAGGTCGAGGATTTCGGCCGTGATCTTGGCCTGGCGGGACTTATTATATTCAAGAGAGAGCTCCTGCAGCAGGTCTTCGGCATTGTCGGAGGCCGTCTGCATCGCCACGGTACGTGCGGCGTGCTCGGCGGCAGAGGCGTCCAGAAGGACGGTGAAAAGCTTGAGTTTGAGCGTCTTGGGAAGCAGTACGGTAAGCAGTTCCTCCTTGTCCGGCTCGATGATGTATTCTTCTTCGGGCTGCTCCCCTTCCGACGGGGCGGCGGCCGCCATCGGGAGGTAAGTCTCGCATACGCTCCGATGCACGGCCGTGCTGACAAAATGATTATAGACCAGTTCAACCCGGTCGGTGCGTCCTTCCCGGAAGTCGTCGACGAGCCGGTCGGAAAGGGCTGCCGCTTCCTCGTAGGAGGGCTTGGCGGAAAGCTCCGTGAAATCTTCGGGCGAAGGATAGCCGGCCTTGCGCATGGCTTCCGCCATCTTGCGGCCGACGGACAGGACCGTGATTTCTTCAGCGCCCTCACGCTTCAGGGCATCCAGCCGCAACCGAACTTCCCGGATCGCATCGGCGTTGAATCCTCCACAGAGGGAGGAATTGGAAGCGATACAGACCAGCGTCACCCGCTTGGGCGGGCGTTGCTCTGACAGACCGGATTCCAGACGGACCTGCTTCAATAGTTCATCCAGCGTGCGTTTCAAGGATTGCTCATAGGGCAGCATCCCCTCAATCGCATTCTGCGCCTTGTGAAGCTTGGCCGAAGCGACCATCTTCATCGCAGTGGTGATCTTGAGGGTACTCTTGACGGAACCGATCCGCCCCTTGATTTCCTTGAGTGTCGCCATGGCAAGTCTACATGAATGCGATGACGGCCGCAGCCGTGGATTCGATGGTGCCTGTCAGGTCGTCATCCAGTTTACCGGCAGCCAGAGCGTCGAGGACATCCTGGTGGGATGCGTGCATCCGGTCCAGGAACAAAGACTGGAACTCGCGGACACGCTCAATGGGGATATCCTTCATCAATGCGTGCGTACCGCAATACAAGACAGCCACCTGGTCCCCCACAGGCATAGGGCTGTACTGGGGCTGGATCAGCAGCTGGTTGTTCTTGCGTCCCTTGTCCAGGGTCATCGCCGTGATGGCGTCCATGTCGCTGCTGAACTTGGAGAAAGACTCCAGCTCCTCATACTGGGCCTGGTCGATCTTGAGCCGGCCCGCTACCTTCTTCATGCTCTTGACCTGGGCGCTTCCGCCGACACGCGATACGGAGATACCGACATTGATCGCCGGGCGCTGTCCCTGGTTGAAGAGCGCCGATTCCAGATAGATCTGGCCGTCAGTGATAGAGATCACGTTGGTCGGGATGTAGGCCGATACGTCGCCCGCCTGCGTCTCGATGATGGGGAGGGCGGTCAGCGAGCCACCCGCCTTGACCTTGCCCTTCAGGGATTCCGGCAGGTCGTTCATCTGCTCGGCGACTTCCTGCTGGGCAATGATCTTCGCAGCCCGCTCCAGCAGGCGCGAATGGAGGTAGAAGACGTCGCCCGGATAAGCTTCGCGGCCCGAAGGGCGGCGCAGGATCAGCGACACCTCGCGATAGGCGACCGCCTGCTTGGATAGATCGTCATAAACCACCAGCGCATGGCGGCCCGTGTCGCGGAAATATTCGCCGATGGCGGCGCCGGCAAAGGGAGCGTAGTAACGCAAAGCGGCCGGATCCGCCGCGGTGGCAGCCACGACGATGGTATAGTCCATCGCACCCTGGCGGCGCAGGGTCTCGACGATCGAAGCGACGGTCGATCCCTTTTGGCCTACCGCCACATAGATGCAGTAGACCGGCTTCCCTGCCTTATAATTGTCCCGCTGGTTGATGATCGTGTCGATCGCGATGGCGGTCTTGCCGGTCTGGCGGTCGCCGATAATCAGTTCGCGCTGGCCGCGGCCGATCGGAATCATCGCGTCGATGGCTTTGAGACCGGTCTGGAGCGGATTGCAGACGGGCTGGCGATAGATGACGCCGGGCGCCTTGCGCTCGAGCGGCATCTCGCAGAGCTCGCCGTCGATGGCTCCCAGACCGTCCAGGGGATTGCCGAGGGGATCCACGACGCGGCCAAGCATCCGGTCGCTGACGCGGATGGAAGCGATACGGCCCGTCCGGCGGACGGTCATCCCTTCCTTGACCTGGTCGGTGGGGCCCATCAGGATCGCACCGACATTGTCTTCCTCGAGGTTCATCACCACGGCCATCACGCCGTTTTCACACTCCAGCAACTCACCGGCCTCCGCGTTGACGAGGCCATAGATACGGACCACGCCGTCACTGACCTGGAGGACCTCGCCGATCTCTTCCAGACCGACAGTCTCGTGTATGTCCTTGAGTTGGTTCAGCAGGATCTCGGAAATCTCGCTGGCTTTCAAGTTTTCTGCCATAGGCTAGACAATTCTTTTATTTTTTTCAATCCATTGCTTCCGGATATCATTCAATTGACGGGCTACACTCGTATCCATCCGGAAACCATCCACGTCGAGTACGAAGCCCCCGATCAGGTCGGAGTCGACCTCCGTACGGAATTCCACCGTACCGCCTATCTTTTCCCGGACGAAGGCTTGTAGCTTTTTCTGCAACTCAGGGCTGTCCACGGCCGTCTTGAGGCGGGCGACGTGGATGCCGGCCGCAGTCTCATACTGCTGCAGGAAGCTGCTGAAAATCAGCTTCACGAGCGGCATGCGACCGTTCTGCACGAGCAGGGCGGTAAACTTCTGAAGATCCTCGCACAAGGGTTTTGGAGCCGTGTCTGGATCATTCAGGAGGGCCTTGACCTGCGCGTACACCTGTTCCCCGTGGCCGGACTCGGTCACATATTTCAACAGGGCCGTCGCATAGCGCCGGGAAATGACTCCGGTGTTCATCTTTTTAATTCGGCTGGGAGGCCGTGACCTCTCCGATCATCTTGTCGATCAGCGCCAGTTGCGCTTCGTCGGTGGACAGTTTTTCACGCAGGACCTTCTCCGCCACGTCGACAGACAATCCGGCCACTTCCGTGCGGATGTCGCGCAAGGCGCTCTCCTTCTCTGCAGCAATCCGGGTCCGGGCCTCCTCGATCAGCTTGGAGGCTTCGTCCCGGGCCTGCTCTTTGGCATCCGCAATCATCTTATCGCGGGCCTCGGAGGCTTCCTTCAGGATCTTGGCCTGCTCGCGGCGCGTCTCCTCGATCAGCCGTTCCTGGCGGTCGGAGAGCTCGGAGAGCATCTTTTCAGCCTCATGGGCCCGGGCGATACTCTGGTTGATCCGGTCGCTGCGCTTGTCCACCATCCCCGTGATCAGCGGGAAGCCCCACTTGGCCAGCACGAAGAAGACGATGCCGAAAATCAGCGTCATCCAGACCAGCAAGCCGAAGTCAGGAGTAATGAGGGACATGGCGTCTTACTTGGCGATCAGACAGACTACGATGGCGAAGAGGCAGGCGCCTTCGACCAGGGCGGCGACGATGATGGCGGTCAGACGATAATGTCCGGCCTGTTCGGGCTGACGGGCGCCCGCTTCGAGGGCGGCCTTACCGATCTTACCGATACCGAATGCGGCCGCCAGAGCGGCGATACCCGCTCCGAGAGCGGCTCCCACTTTACCGAGCGCCGCACCGGCGGCAGCTTGAAGAATCATTGAAAGTAACATAATTTCAATTATTTAGTTGTTTATTCTCAGTTTCAGGTTCTTGTCTTGACATTCCAATGAATACCGCAGAGAGCATGGTGAATACATAGGCCTGCAGGAAAGCGACCAGCAACTCCAGCAGATCCATGAATACACCCAGCAGGATAGCCACTACGCTCATGCCGGCATTCAACCCTACACCCATCTTGGCGGTCAGGAAAATGACGGCGATCACACCCAGGATCATGCAGTGCCCAGCCAGGATATTGGCAAAGAGTCGCACCATCAAGGAAAAAGGTTTGGTGAACATCCCGATGATTTCGATCAACGGCATCAGCGGAAGCGGGACTTTCAGCCAGGTCGGCACGTCCGGCCAAAGGATATCCTTCCAATAGTGTTTATTGCCTCCTATGTTGATGGCCAGGAAGGTGCAAATCGCAAGGACCAGTGTAATGGCAATGTTGCCCGTGACGTTGGCCCCTCCGGGGAAAAAGGGCACGATGCCCATCAGATTATTGACAAAGATAAAAAAGAAGGCCGTCAGCAGGTAGGGTGAGTAGCGCTTGTAGTCCTTGCCGACACACTCCTTGATTATGTCGTCCTCGACCATCGTAACCATCATCTCCATCAAGCCGGCAAAGCCCTTGGGCGTTTCTTCGACGGCATCGTGCCGCCGATACCAGCGGGCGGTAAACAAAATCAGTAAGACCAGGACCAGGCTGTTGATCATCAGGCCCAAGACATTCTTTGTTATGGACAGGTCCAGGGGACGCACCTCTTCGCCGGCGGCATCAGTCTCAACGATCTTGCCTTCATATTTCTCCGAAGCCGAGATGTGGAATCCCTTGTAGTCACCCTCCTCCAGGTGCCGGGAGCTGAAGCAATGCCAACCGGAGGTCTTGCTGTACAGGATGACCGGCAGCGGGATGCTGACCGGCTTTCCGTTCACGGTCGTGATATGCCACTCATAGGCGTCGCCTACGTGACCGAAGAGATACTCCTGAATATCCAGGTCTACTTCGTCGTCCGCTTCCTGCGCCTTCAGGGATGCAGGGAGCAAGGCGGCCAGTAAGACCAGTATGTACTTCCAGTTTCTCATAACTCAACGCAGGCGGTCACGACATTGTCTTTCACTTTCACAAAGCCCGAAGATACGGCCACGTCACGGTCGGTCCCGTCAACGCGATAGCGGATCACTCCCTCTACCAGGGCGGAAAGGATGGGCGCATGATCCTTCTGCACGACGAAACGGCCCTTCATGCCGGGCAGTTCGACCTGCTCGACGCGGCAAGAGAGCAACTCCCGTTCGGGAGTCAGTATCTTCAATTCGATCGGCATAAGAGGTTATTTGCTGGCAGCGAGCAGTTCTTCGGCTTTCTTGCGGGCGTCCTCGATCGTTCCGACCAGGAGGAAGGCCTGCTCCGGCAGGTCGTCGACCTCTCCGTCCAGGATGGCGTTGAATCCCTCGATGGTATCTTCTATGTCCACCATCAGGCCCGGACAGCCGTTGAAGACAGCCGAGACATGAAGGGGCTGGGACAGGAAACGCTGGACCTTACGGGCACGGTTCACGGTCAGCTTGTCCTCGTCGGAAAGCTCGTCCATACCGAGGATGGCGATGATATCCTGCAGTTCCTGATACTTCTGGAGGATCTGTTTCACCCGCTGGGCGCAGTCGTAGTGAGCCTGGCCGACGATGTTCGGATCCAGGATGCGGGAGGTGGACTCCAGCGGGTCGACGGCCGGGTAGATACCCAGGGAGGCGATCTTACGGCTCAGGACCGTCGTGGCATCCAGATGGGAGAAGGTGGTCGCAGGAGCCGGGTCCGTCAGGTCGTCGGCCGGCACATAGACGGCCTGGACCGAGGTGATGGAACCGTTCTTGGTCGAAGTGATGCGCTCCTGCATCTGACCCATTTCCGTCGCCAGCGTAGGCTGGTAACCCACGGCGGAAGGCATACGCCCAAGCAGGGCGGAAACCTCCGAACCGGCCTGGGTGAAACGGAAGATATTATCCACGAAAAAGAGGATGTCCTTGGGATCGTTCGGATCCGTGCTGTCGCGGAAGGATTCCGCCAGCGTCAGGCCGCTCAGGGCCACGGAACTACGGGCGCCCGGCGGTTCGTTCATCTGGCCGAAGACCATCGCGACCTGGGATTTCTCCAGTTGCTCCTTGTCGAGCTGGCTGAGGTCCCAGTTCCCTTCTTCCATTCCCTTGTTGAAGGCTTCGCCGTACTTGATGACGTCGGACTCGATCATTTCACGGAGCAGGTCATTGCCCTCGCGCGTCCGCTCGCCGACGCCGGCAAAGATGGAGAAACCATTGTGCTTCTTGGCGATGTTGTTGATCAACTCTTTGATCAGCACCGTCTTGCCGACACCCGCACCGCCGAAGAGGCCGATCTTTCCTCCCTTCAGGTAAGGCTCCAGCAGGTCGATGACCTTGATGCCGGTGAAGAGGACTTCCTGAGAAGTGGTCAATTCATCGAATTTCGGGGGCTCGCGGTGGATGGGCAGCGTCCGGCTGCGGTCCAACTCGCCGATACCGTCGATCGGATCTCCGGTGACATTCATCACTCGGCCGCGGATCTGCGCGCCGACCGGCATGGAGATAGGCGCCTGTGTATCAATCGCTTCCATCCCCCGCCGGAGTCCGTCGGTGGAATCCATCGCGACACAGCGGACCGTATCTTCGCCGATGTGCTGCTGGACCTCGATGACCAGACGGCCGCCATTCTTCCGGGTGACGTTCAGGGCGTCGTGGATCCGGGGCAGTTCGGTCCCGGGTTCAAGCTTGAAATGGACGTCTACGACCGGCCCGATGATCTGGGAAATATGTCCGACAATGTTTGCCATTCTATCGTTCTATACTGTTGATTATCTGTTTCGCTTCCCTTCCTTCCTGGCCGGGGCGGCCACTGCCTCGGGACGTATCGCCTGGGCGCCATATTCCTCCACGGCGCCGAAAAGGGCAAGGGCCTTTTCGAAGTCGTAACGATTCATGTACATCGTCTCGGAAGACTGGAATCCAGCCAGATAGGCCTCGTCCAGGGCGCCTTCGAAGATGCTGGGATCTTCCGTGTCACGATTGCCCGTCACGCCGGTCAGCTGCTCCACGTCTTCGAAGTCCTTGACCTGTACCAGAAGCGGACGGTCGCCTCCAGGAAGGGCGATGTCGCCCAGGGGGTTCTGGAAGACGAGGTTATATTCCGCCGAAG
>JAEEGF010645470.1_pt1 | contig 22534 bp, 20 predicted proteins | sample 9134171 | NCBI WGS metagenome assembly JAEEGF01 (sample SAMN16246542, study PRJNA631951) | gut metagenome | biome: gut microbiome; feature: rumen; material: AP-attached | host: Bos | place: Iran: Karaj | collected 2018-10 | reverse complement strand
AAGAGATTATCGAGCTCGCGGGTGCGCGCAACGCAGGTGATTCGCTCACGGGCTGGAACATCAGTCGCGAATACCTCTTCAAGGTCGATCCCGACATCATCCTGGTGCGCCGGGAGGACAGCGCGGCTTTCGTCTCACGCCACCCCTACACGCAGCTCAACGCCGTGAAGGGCGGCCGTGTCTATGGTATCGAGAGCGGCTGGATCGATGTGGTGTCGCTGCGGAACATGCGGGCGGTGGACTATATTGCGGAAATTTGCGGAAATGCGGAAATGTGCGGAAAATAGGGAGCGGGCGATAGGTTATCCCAGACGTTCGGCCACGGCCTCGCCCACCTCGGCGGCGTAGTACTGGAAGAAGTTGAACTGCAGGGCTTTGGAGATGCGCAGCAGAAGAGAGCAGTCGATGGAAGTTTTGCGGAGGATTTTATAGACGTGGTTGCGGGTGCAGGGAATCTGCCGCGCCAGCCAGCTCACGCTGCGCTCGTCCCGTTTGAGCTGTTCCTCAATGAGGTGCCCGATGTGGATGTTCCCCGAATTTGTCTTGTTTGTCTCCATAAAAAACCGCGAACTTTTTGTTGAAGCTCGAGGTTCCGGAAATGACCCACACCACAAACAAGAAAGCTCACGGTCAAACGTGAGCGTTTCTCCTCTCTTGGTGGTGTGCATTGAAATTTTCCGGATTTCGAGCATCCAAAGAAAAGCGAAAACGCCTATTATAATCTCTATCTGTCTATTTGTTAATTTCTTATCTTTTGATTTGGTGAAACTTGGATTAGGCGGCAAAGGTACACATTATTCTGAATCACATACACACTAAGATAAAATTTCCTGTATAATCACCATATCAGGGGAATAGAATACATAAGTGGCAAAGATCCGAAAGTTGTAGATTGTAGTTGTCATCGGCTACAAACATTTTCTCCTGCACCTCATCATAATAGCATTCCCTTAATGGTCTTGACCCTTTCGAATAATTTGTAATATTTGTACTATTTCTTCCACTCTATTTGAATATCTAATATTTCCACATCGGCATCTGGAGTAACAGGGATGACACTACAACCTTCTTCACCTGGTCTTAAATTGTATATACGAAAGTCCCTTGTAATACCATCGCAATAGATGGTTACAGTTACACATTCAATATGGTGCTCACAGATGTTTTTCACTTCTATTCCAATCCCCATCGGGATTCTCGGCTGCAATTCAAGAGAAATACAATCCTGCCAAGAAGAATAGATCTCTTCAGGAGAGAGTTCTACCTCCGAATAATCAGGTTCGGATTCTTCATCAACTTCTTTGTAATAATTTGATGAAGAGTTATTACCACCACAAGAAATAATAATGACACTCATACTAAGCAGGAATGTCGCTGCGTAAAAAAACTTTTTCATAATTATTTGATATTAGTGTTTGCTTTTTTTCACTTTCAAAACATTCTTATAATCTCCAGACACGTATGCCTCATAGAACTCGTTTCTTGAACTGAATAATGATCCATTTTTCTCCCATTCCTTTTCCATGGCAACATCGGCAGTAAACATCATTTCAACAACCTCATCGTAGTAAGGCTTCCCCTTATGGTATTGAACTTTTTGAAGGATTTGGATAATATTTTCATTCTTGCCCGCAAGCCCATCCTTGAATTTAGCCGTTTTCAGTCCTGCCAACATGGAGTTGATGTCTTGAATATCTGACCTCAGGCTTTGACGAAGATTCACATCGTCCAAGAAGCCTTGTTCGCTTGTATTGTACGTATTGTCAAACTCGGTACGGGAAGAGAACAAGTTGCCATACTGGTTCCAGTAATCGTTTCGGCATGTGCATTGCGGGACAGTATTGTCGGCTATCTTTATAACCAACTCTGCCTCAGAATAGTTGTTGCAACGGCACTCCAACTTCAAGTTTTCCAGAACGGACTTTAATTCGGGATGTTGCTGCATATAAATACCAGCAAACATTTCAGCTCGTTCGGTCTTTAGTCTTAAGTAACAGGAATCCTGCAATTCTTTGGTTTTTTGTTTCAATTCAGTCACAATGCTATCGGCCACTGTTGACAATCTCGGATCCATGAAATATCTTGCCATGTCAACGGGTTCCAATTGCAATTTCTCAATATTGTAAGGATAATCTACAAACTGTTTGTTGCATTCCTTCCAAGTATTCTGAACCATAATATTGGCTTTCGATAGTGCAAGAGAATCACGGCGATATTGTTCGATGCTCACTTTTTCAGCGGCTAATCCATTGTGAAAAGCATTAAAAGACCATTCTTCCCCATCAAAACGGGGAGTAATAACCATTTTACCCGTTTGATCTACATATCCCCACTTCCCGTTGACTTTTACAGCTGCCAATCCTTCACTAAAATCACAAGCCCTATCGAATGAAGGTCGAATAACCACTCTGCCTGACTTGTCTATATATCCCCATTTATCATCTATATGTACAGCTGCCAATCCTTCATGAAAATCTTCTGCATAATCAAAAATCAACGGAATAACGAGCTTACCTGTTTTGTCTATAAATCCTGATTTTTCTATATTGCCACGCTCAACATCAATCCATTCTCTAAATATCACGGCAGCTAATCCTTCCGAAAAATCGTTGGCAAAATCAAACTGTTCAGGAATAATCCATTTTCCCGTAGAGTCAATATAGCCACAACCGCCAACTTGATAGTTACTGACACAAGCCAGACCTTCTTTAAATGGACCTGCTTGAATAAACTGGGGCGGAATAATCACCCTTCCTGTCTTATCAATGTACCCCCGTTCTGATTCTATATTTAAAGCCGCTTTCCCTTCACTAAAAAGACTTATCCATTTATATTGTGGTTGTATTTGTATTACGGAATTACCTTTTTTATCTATAAACCGATAAGAACCATCTTGATCACTGATCTTCACAAGGGCTAATCCTTCAGCAAAGTCCCAAGCTTTAAAAAATTGTAGAGGTATTACCACATTGCCTTTATAGTCAATATAGCCACACTTGGTATATCCGTTATCCTCTTCAATTTCAACGACGGCAAGTCCTTCATGAAAACTCATAACGTCTCTTTTTTTGAATTGAGGTGAAATCACCATTTTGCCAGTAGTGTCCACATATCCTATTTTCTTACCAACTTCCACAGCGGCTAATCCTTCGCTAAAGTCTTCCACGTAATCAAATTGTGGAAGTATAACCCACTTGCCAGTTTTGTCGATAAAGCCCCATTTATATTCTTGAGCAGGGGCTGTTGTTACGTAAACTGCAAGCAGAAGTGCTAATATATAAAACCATTTTTTCATGATTCTTATATTCATCGTTTTTGTAAATAAATCCCGTTTCCTATTCCTATTCTATGATCTGAGGTTATCGAAAAAGTAATAACAAGGCCATCGGGAAGATTCTTGAATTTGACACGTATCTCGTCACCCTCTACACGATATGTGCCATAGTCCGTATCCATGCTCTGTCCAAAAGACTCATAACTTACCACACTGCCAGTTTTCCCACGAGAAATATCATCCCCTTTGAAGTTGTATGTCCCATGGAAAGTGCCAAATTCATCCCTGTAGGAGACCGACCAAGTGCCTGTTATCCAAGAATAATCTATATCTGAAGAAGCCTCATCTTCCTCATAGAACGAATTTGATACGGATTCTTCTTGGTTCGGTTCTGATACCGATTTTTCACCACCATCACATTTGCTACATGTGTAGAAACATAATATAAAAGCCAAGATAATAATAACTGAATTAAAAAAATCTCTCATAATGTTAATTTTTATTGATAAATGTCTTGTTATTAATCAGTGCGTTTTTTCCTTTATAATTTTTTTATAATAACCCGAGATATATGCCTCAAAGAACTCGTTCCTTGAGCTGAATGCTGATCCGTTCTTTTCCCATTCCTTTACCATGGTGGCATCAGCAGCAAACATCATTTCAACAACCTCATCGTAGTAGTATTTTCCCTTATGATATTGAACCTTTTGGAGAATCTGGATGACATCTTCCTGTTTGCCAGTGAGTCCGTCCTTAAATTTTGCTGACTTAAGACCTGCCAGCATTGAGGCAATTTCTTGAATATCTGTTTTCAAACCATGTCGAAATGAGACATCATCTATAAAAACCTTTTCACTGATGTTGTATAGGGAATCGAACTCTGCACGTGAAAAATACAAAGTGCTATATTGGTTCCAATAATCATTCCGACAAGAACATTGGGGAAGAGATATGTCAGCAATCCATATTACCAGCTGTTCTTCAGAGTAATTATTGCAACGACACTCCAGTTTCAGGTGTTCCAGAACGGACTTAATTTCTGGATGACGTTGAAGATAGATTTCCGCAAACACTTTAGGATTGTCCGATTTCAGCTGCTGATAACAATTGATCATAATCTCAGATGTTTGCTGTTTCAGATTAGCCACAGTGCTGTCAGTGATGGTTGATAATCTCGGATCCATGAGATAACTTGACATAGAGATCGGATCCAACTGTATTTTTCCCGTATTATATGGATACTTCTCAAGCTGCTTGTTACACTCCATCCAAACAGTTTGAACAACATTATTGCATTTCTCATATAATTCCGAATAGTAGCGGTAATAATGCCCTAAATCAAAACCCACAAAGATTAGGCCTTCATTACACACATTAGACAAGATATTCCATTGTTCAACAAATCCACCCAAATACCCAATCCCATTATTTCTTAACAAGTATGTTTTTTTTATCCCGATAACATCATCATATTCGGGAATTACTACATATTTCCCCTTGGGGTTAATAAACCCCCATTTGTAATTCAGTTCGACAGCAGATATTCCCTCTGAAAATTCGGATGCTTGCTCATATTGTGGTGCAATCACTAAATTACCCGCCTTGTCGATAAAACCTCTTTCACCAATGTCATAAATGGGATGCCCATTATTAATGACTAATCCCAATCCGTCATGAAATTCCCCTGCATAATGAAAACTTTCTTGGTTCTCAATAATAGTGTGACCACTCTTGTCAATGTAACCCCATCCTTTGGAGCCATCTTCATTATTAATGTCTATATAGACAGCTGCTAAACCTTCCGAGAATGGTTTTGCCGCATCAAATTGAGGTTTTATTACTGTTTTCCCTGTCTTATCAATAAAGCCATACTGGATAATTTCAGCCGACCCAATATATTCTCTAAACTGCATAGCAGCCAAACCTTCAGAGAACAATGGCATAGGGTAGAAATAATCGAATATGGGTTGTATTACAGTTTCACCCTGCCTGTTTTTAAATCCAATTTTATCACCTTGTCGGGTCGATGCAGTATAAGCCCCTAATCCCTCTGAAAAATCAAGATTAACAGCACTGCTCGAATACTTTTTCCCCGACTTGTCTATAAAAAAGCTTTCCCCTTCCATTATGTCTCCCTCTACAACTTTTGCATAGCCGTCTTGAAAATCAGACGCTTGTACAAACTTTGGCTGAATGACCATTTTCCCTGCAGTATCAATAAAGCCAACATTATAGTCTTCCATTTGAACCCATGCCAAATTCTCCGAAAAACAACCCACTTCCAAATATTGTGGAGTTACCACTATCGTACCCGATTTGTTGATAAAGCCCCATTTGTCATCTATCTTCACTGCGGCAAAACCATTAGAGAACACTTTTGCATCATCAAATGTCGGAGGCACAATCATGTTCCCAGATTTATCAATCAGGGCATATTTGTAATTGCTTTGGGCAACTACACTTTGGCATAAAGCCATTATCACTAATAAAACAATACACAAACGGATTTTCGTGCACATATCTATTCTGAAATTAAAGGATATGGATAGGTGACATGGTCTACTGATTTAGAGAATTGATAATGAAACTCAATTCTTCACATCAGGCACATAATCTGGAACTTTTTTAGAATCAGTAATTTCTTTTTTGGACAACATAGAAACCATCTCTTCCACATCGGGATAATCATAATGTTCAAACCATGCGTCTTTCAAGGATTGGGAATAATCAATTGATGGTTTCCAACGATTAAGAGACATTCTTTCCAAAAGATTGTCCACTCTCCATTCCCCATCTTCTAAAGCAACCAAGAAATACAGGTTCTCTTTATTACCACAGGAGGTGAAGCTAACTTTAAAAATATAGTCTTGACCTTCTACCGGTTGAACAACAGGATTGTCCACATAGCCTTCACCACCAATCATAATCGCTCCTACAAGAGAATATGCGTTATTATAAACATTGAACCTTTTTGTACAATATTGTTCGCTTTTTTTAAGCCAACGATCCAACGTTTCTATATCTGGAGTTATTTTGTTGTATATATACAGGTTTTTCACAGGATCAATGGGGTTATTTTTAGCGGTTGACAACAACCGAGCGGTCTCATTATCACTATTCGAGTCGGTAGTGGAGTTCACTTCTGCATCGGACATTGTATCAATAGATGATGAGGTTCCGATGTCATCAATTGTTTGATTGTTGTTGCTGCGGTTTCCGCATGAGAGCAGCAATAATGCAAGCGAAAGGGAATAAATAATCTTTTTCATATTCATTTGATTTTATTTGAAACTCTTTTGAGGAAAATGTCACACTCTACTAAAGATGATATTTGCATTTATCGGTTATTGTTTGAGGTAATATTTTATTTTGTAAATGTCAACGGCATTGCCGCCGAGGTTACTTCGTCCTTGCGAAGTGGTGATGAGCGTGCTGCCATCGGGGGAAATGTCCAACCCGACAGGATAACTATCCACGTCTGCGTAACCTATCATTTTCATGGTTTTTGAGTCCACGACACAAAGACGGCTTCCAAAATTACAATCAGCAAAGATATAACGGCCGTTGGGTGAAGAAACAATGGTTCGGGCTCCCTTAAAAACGGCACACTCCTCCCATCCGCCGACAGAGGCCTTCTTGTTTTTCATATTGGGCAACACATTCAAAAATCTATCAATTCTGATTCGTTGAACAAAACCATCAGCATTACAACTAAGGTAAAGCCACCCATCTTGGATAATCAAATGTCGAGTATTGGCACGCATACCTGAAATCCTGCCGAGGTACTCTTGTCTTTGCAAATCAATCACCGCTATACCGCTGCTTCCACCCATACATCCTACTAACAGGTAATGGTCATCAGGAGTAAAAACAGTGCCACGTAAGCAATATCCACTATTGTTATCACGATCAACAGATTCCTCAAGACTAAAGTTTAGCTTTAGCTGATAATCAACGACATAAAGCTTTTCATAGTGCCAGTCGGCAGGATTATCACTTTCGGCATTAATAACAGCCACGGTGTTGTCACCCCAATGAGTTACCGAAATACGTTTCCCATTGTGAGAACAGGCTATCATCTTTGGTAATGGGCCAGTTTCCATCAAACGAATGATTGTGTCAGATTCAGTATCGATAATGGCAAGTGCAGAAGGGTCTTGCGCGTTGATGTCAAATGTACGACGATAGTAAGGTACCCAGAGGTAACGTCCGTTGTGTGAGAATGTACTTTCCACGGGCTTCCCCGAGAACTTGTTCACATTCATGCTGTCAGGAGAGTAATGTCGAAAGGGGAACAATCCACAGGGCTTTGCCCAAAGATTGCTATGTTTGGATGAAAAGTTATGGTGTATTATCTTGATTTTGCGCCAAGTGCCTGTTTCATAAACGACGGTGGCACATCCTTCAAGTGAGTTTACGTAAAATTTCTTGCCACTGGGATGAAAATTGACGGATTTAGGCGAATTAATGTCCTTGTCGAGAGTTTCGGGGTGCTGCCAGTCAAAATGTTGTATTTTGTGAATAAGCCGTAGCGAAACAGAGCTGTCGGATGACCATGTAACAGTACCGATCGCCGGATGTACCACATTCTGGGCCGGCCCTGATAAAACAAGGAAAAACAAAAGGACAAGCATAGAACCGAAGCCGAACAATCGCATTTGAGAATGGTGATTAAATGATTTATAAACACGCCTGCAAAAATACAATCAACCAGCTAATAATCAGACTAATATGTATATCCAATTCAGATACACAAGTATATCCAACTTGGATAACATTTCCGACAAATAGCATTCCTATAGTCGTACGACACTTATAGCACTGGTCTGACAGCCATTGCGGGTACCTCTACCCCGGCCTACAGCCACCCCTTCATTCTCCTCCCTTGGAAGAGTGCCCGTAGGACGGAGTGGTCGGAAGGGGTGTTTGGCTCGCGCCGGCACTGCGTGCCGCCAAATTCTTCCAAAATTCCAACCAACCCACCCGGCACATAACCTTTTTCGGTTTCGTACATTTTTTACAATTTGCAATTTTTATTACAACATCTGCAACTTTTATATCGAAAAATGTCTTTTTTATATATTTGACCTTTAATGAGTTAATACTATTTTACCATTGATTATTTCAAAAGGATTTCGTATGTTTGCAGCCTAAAAATATTAACAGTTATGATTAGAATAAAATACGGGAAACAATCAATGGCGATAGATAATTTTATATCTTTGCGGCGTTGTACTAAATGATGATGAATGATGAAAACTAAAGAACTTGAACGGATACTCAAAGCACAAAAATGCTATTTCGTGAGACATGGGAAACGGCATGACCTTTGGTACAGCCCCATCACGCATACTCCCTTCCCTGTTCCGCGCCACGGATCGAAGGAAGTCGCTGCCGGCACACTGGCTGACATTGTAAGCCAATCGGGAATTAAAATTTGAAAGACAGTTATCGATTATGGAAAATATAAAAGCAATCATAGAAGTGGGGCGCGACGGAATGGTGTCCATTCATGCCCGCAGTGAAAAACACAACTGCATGTTTCTCGGATGTGGCAACACAGAAGAGGAAGCCAAGGAGGATTTTTTCGAGTGTTGCGATGAAATGAGGGAACTGTTTCAAGAATCAGGGAAGAAACTCCCTGCATTTGAGTTTGAGTTCGCTTACGACACAGCCAGCTTCCTGCGATATTACGGCGACACCCTCACCCTTACCGGCTTGCAGAAAATCACCGGCATCAACAGCAAACAGCTGAGCCATTATGTGACTGGGCATCGGAAACCGTCGCCAAAGACGGTAGAGCGCATTCATCAGGGAGTGACCCAGTTTGCCCAAAAACTCCAACGCGCCGTGCTTGTTTAGCGACGTCAATAATTTAGTATCGGGTTTAGGCATAGCTGGAAATCTCCGTTGCCGGGCCTTTCGTATAACCCGCAAATTTTGCGGCTAAAATCCGAGGGTTAACCGCAAAAAATGTATCTTTGCCGCCGGATTAAAACGAACGGCATGTTTATTCACGAAAAAGACCATTGGACAGACTTTGTTTGGGATAAAGAGAAAGTGACCGAAAAACTCATGCAAGTATCTGAGGCTTTGGGATATATGCATGGCAGGTTGAGCCTGATCGGTCTCGACGAACAACTGAAAGCCACGGCTGAAAGTATCACCGAGGAGGTGGTTTCCACATCCCAGATCGAAGGCATTTCGCTGAACGCCAAAAGCGTACGCTCATCTGTTGCACGGCGGCTGGGTGTGCCTGCCGACGGTGTTGCGGAAAACATCTCACATGATGTGGAGGGGATTGTCAGCGTGGAACTCGATGCCACGCACAACTTCAAGCAACCTTTGTCGGAGGAGACACTGTTTGGTTGGCACAACGAACTGTTTCCTGTTGAACGCCGAAAACACTACCAAATTGATGTCGGGCAATACCGCACTCATGCGATGCAGGTAGTGTCGGGCAACATGGGACGCGAGCGCGTACACTATGAGGCGCCGACGGCATCGCGTGTGCCCGAAGAGATGGGGCGGTTTATCGCATGGTACAATGACAACCACCTGAAAGCATCCCCGCTGAAAGCGGCCATCGCACACTTTTGGTTTGTCTGCATCCACCCTTTCGATGACGGGAATGGCAGGTTGGCGCGAGCCTTGTCTGACAGACTGTTGGCGCTGCATGAAAACAGCCAATTGCGCTATTACAGCATGTCGAGCCAGATACTTGCCGACCGAGACAACTACTACCGCGAATTGGAGAGGGCACAACGCGGCACAGGAGATATTACCGATTGGATAGTTTGGTTTTTATCGACCCTGCACACCGCAATTCAAACATCGGATTCCGTCATCGGCAAAGTGCTCCAAAAAAGCTACTTCTGGCAGATTCATGCAGGAAAGCCCTACACTGAACGGCAGAAGCGGATAATGAACTTCTACTTGGACGGCTACGATGGCAAACTGACGGCAAAGAACTGGGCGAAATTAGCGGATGTCTCGCTTGATACCGCCAACCGTGACATTACGGATTTGGTACGTAAAAGAATGCTCCGTGCTGTTCAGGGGACCGTACGCAACGTAGTCTATCTTCCTTGTTTTGAGCAAGATGATGGGATTCCTTTTGAGAACATTCGATTGCTAACGGAAGACAAGCATACCTTCATCGCCATGTCTTACAACGGAAAGGAATATCGCGAGCAACTGACCGAAGGCGACCTGCAAGGCCTCCATCAGAATGAGCGCACCTTGAATGATTTGGCATACAAGTATTTCGCATATCTCGTGATATTGTAGGGTAGTCCTACGATCCTAAGCGCTCGTCCCGTCTCAGTTGTTCCTCAATGAGGCGCCCGATGTGGATGTTCCTCGAATTTGTCTTGTTTGTGGTAAATGATTGAATTTTCCCGATTTCAGTCCGCCAAAGAAAAGCGAACAGGCCTACAAGATTTAAGCAACTCGCTGGTCCATAGAGGTTCTTCAACGTCGGAAACCACACCGGCGGCGATCCGTGACAGGTCGATTTTTGCCGTCTGTAGAGACGCAAAACATGAGGGTGCGCGTGTTTGGCGCACCCTCATGAAACGGCCGCAGATACGGTTTACCCATTGACAGTGCCGGATCCACCAGAGTTGCGACCTGAGGAGGAACCGCTTCTGGCGGTGCCGAGGTAGGCGGTGGTGGAAGCCTGGCCCTCGTTGGTGCTGGAGGCACCGATCACGAAGGCATACACATACACGGTTTCGTCGGCATAGCCGGCCGGAACCGTGAGGGTGAAGTCGCCGCCGGCGCGGGTACCCACGCATTCGCATACAGCGTCACCCAAGGCGGGACAGTAGGCGCACACATACACGCGGTCGGTCAGCGCCGTGCGACGGTTCAGGGCAGCGGCGTTGCTCACCGTCACCGAAAGGGTGGTGCCGTTGATGGCAGGCGTGCCGCACGCCACTCCCTTCAGCTTGCCGTAGCTGAGTTGCAGCCCCGGGTAGTCCACCGTGAGGGCTTCGGGGTCTGTGCCGCCAATGGCCGACAGATTGTGTTTGAGGAACAGGCCGCTTTGGGTGGTGCTGTTGCTGCGTGCCTCGTGGCGAAAGCCTTCGTACACGGCGTCGTAGAGCACGCTGCCCATCCGTCCGATCATCCCAAAGCGGGCGCGTTGCAGGATTTGCGCCTCGCTGCGCGTGTCAGCACCCTGAATCAGCGCGCGTTGAATGTTCTTGCCTTTCCAATTGAAACCGACCACATTGCCGAGCTTCCCGATAAATCCTGAGGTTATACCCCAATTTGTTTTTGCCATAATACTGAAAATTTAAATGTTAAAAACTAAGGTTAATTCATTTTGGAAACCGCGAGCGCTCAAAACGATTTCCGACGGCAAAGATACAACACGGGGGAGCGTGTAAGGAAAGTTGTTAAGTCGTGCAACGTCCACACACAACTCACACATTGTCTATCAATTATTTACGTCAAAAAAAAGTTGAGTTCGAATATTGGCAAAAGGGTTAGCCGCATTATTTTTGATTTTTACTTTGAAGCCAACAGAGACACCATAACATAACGTCTATACTGCCATCTGAACACCCCTTAAGGACACCGCCATCCAATCAGTTTCTTATAAAGTGCTGTCTTCCAAGCCTTCACGTGCTGTTTGCTGCTGATTTCAGCAAGGTTTCAGCAAGAAACCAGCAAGGAGACAGCAAGGGAGCAGCAAGGGAACGGCAAGGATGCTAAAACCAAGCAGGAGCATAACTGCAATCATAATCTTTTCCATACTTGCTATTAACAGTTATGAATACCCAAATAACCAATAACCAATAACCATTAAAAAGTGTATCTTTGCCGCGCATTCTCATTTTATGATAATCATTAAATGATAATCATTTTATGGGAATGGACGTATAATTGAAGGGTTTGTTGGAAAAGGATTTCATCACGGTTGACAAGGGAGTTTATTCGGTGTATGACCAGTTCTTCCCCTTGTGGTTGAAATTCAAAGGGTTGATTTAGGAAACGGTAGGGTTACCGCAATGCGACGGCCCTACAGATACAAAAAAACGGGAAAGTACCATACTCCCCGTTCACTGCTAACTACTAACTGCTAACTACTAACTATTCCACCGCCTCTTTCAGCCTTTCGGCATTCTCCGCGACCTGCAGGGCCTGCATCACCTCCTCGATGTCGCCGTTCATGAAGTTGGCGAGGTTGTACATCGTGTAGTTGATGCGGTGGTCGGTGACGCGGTTCTGGGGATAGTTGTAGGTGCGGATCTTCGCGGAGCGGTCGCCGGTGGAGACCATCGTGCGGCGCTTGGAGGCGATTTCGTCCAGATATTTCTGGTATTCGCGCTCGAACAGACGGGTACGCAGCACGCGCATGGCCTTTTCGAGGTTCTTGATCTGCGATTTCTCGTCCTGGATGGAGACCACGATGCCGGTGGGGATGTGGGTGAGGCGCACGGCGGAGTAGGTGGTGTTCACGCACTGGCCGCCGGGGCCGGAGGCGCAGAAGGTCTCCTTCTTGATGTCGCTCTGCTTGAGTTCCACGTCGAACTCGTCGGCTTCGGGCAGCACCACCACGGAGGCGGCGGAGGTGTGCACGCGGCCCTGCGACTCGGTCTGCGGCACGCGCTGCACGCGGTGCACGCCCGACTCGTATTTCATGATGCCATAGACGCCGTTGCCGGTCACGGAGAAGTCGATCTCCTTGTAGCCGCCCACGGTGCCTTCGGTCATGGAGAGCACCTCGATTTTCCATCCCTTCTTGTCGCAGAAGTGCTGGTACATGCGGAAGAGGTCGCCGGCGAAGATGCTGGCCTCGTCGCCGCCCGTGCCCGCGCGGATTTCCATCTGGGCATTCTTGCTGTCCTGCGGGTCGGAGGGCAGCAACAGCAGGCGAATATCCTCTTCAAGTGTCTCCTTTTCAGTTTGATAGGCATCCAGTTCAGCTTTCGCCATCTCGCGGAACTCCTCGTCTTTTTCGTTGGCGAGAATGTCCTTCGCGTTGGCGATGTTGTCTATCACATCCTTATATCTCTTATAAGCGTCCACCACGGCCTGCAAATCCTTGTAGTCCTTGCTCAGCTTGACGTAGTTCTTCATGTCGGACATCACATCCGGCTTGGTGATTTCCTCGCCAATCTGCAGCCAGCGTTGGTAAATGAGCTCTAATTTATCCAGTAAATCGTTCATATATAAGCCTTTCTGTCTTTTCTGTTTCGGGCTGCAAAGATACGATTTTTTTGTACTTTTGCCGCCGATTCGCAAAAGTATGCTGAGATACATTGTCAAAAAGATCGGTTACGGGCTGCTGCTGATGCTCGGGGTGACGACACTCGTGTTTTTCCTGTTCACGGTGTTGCCGTCGGACCCGGCGCGCATGATCATGGGACAGCGCAGCGACTTGGAGACCGAGGAGGCCATTCGCAAGGAGATGGGACTCGACCTGCCTCTCGGGGTGCAGTATCTCGCCTACCTCAACGATGTGTCGCCGGTTTCCTGGCACAAGACCGACGACGCGAGCTCCTTCTTCTATCTCAATGACGATAACTATCATTACGTCAAGCTGATACCGATGAAAAAGTCGGCTATTGTGCTGAAAGCGCCATACTTACGAAGATCGTACCAGAGCAAGCGTCCCGTGACGGAAATCATCGGCGAGGCGTTTCCGAAGACGGTGCTGTTGGCGGTGGTCTCCATCGTTTTCGCCCTGATTGTCGGCATCATCATCGGCATCTTCTGCGCTTTGAAGAAGGGAACCTGGTTCGATAAGAGCGCCTTGGTGGTCTCGGTATTGGGGATGTCGGTGCCGTCGTTCTTCGCGGCCATCCTCTTCGCGTGGGTCTTCGCCTTCCTGTTGGCCGACTACACCGGGCTCAACATGTTCGGCAGTCTTTACACTGTAGATGACTATGGTTCAGGACAATACGTCAATCTCAAGAACTTGATTCTGCCCGCGTTGACCTTGGGTATCCGTCCGTTGGCGGTGGTCATCGAGCTGACGAAGAACTCGCTGTTGGAGGTGCTCTCGCAGGACTACATCCGCACGGCGAAGGCGAAAGGGTTGGCGCGGAAGACCATCATCGTGAAGCACGCCCTGAAGAATGCGTTGAACCCTGTGGTGACGGCTATCTCGGGCTGGTTGGCGGGACTGTTGGCCGGCGCGGTCTTCGTGGAGTACATCTTCGACTGGAAGGGCATGGGCGTGGTCATCCTCGATGGCCTCGACAAATACGACTTCCCCGTGGTGATGGGTTCGTTGCTGTATGTCTCCATCGTCTTGGTGATTATCAACATCGTGTGTGACATTATTTACGGGTGGTTGGACCCGAGGGTGAGTCTGTCGTAGGGACGCTTGTATGTTTCAACTGACGCGTGCCATTTTTGCCAAAAATTTTTTTTCTTGAATAAGTCGTTAATAATCAATCCAAAAAAAATATCAACGGCTTTTTGTTAATAATTATCGGCGCCGAAGAGGTTGAAGTTCCGATACAATTTTCTATTTTAGCAAACTCTAAATATAGGCTGTGTGGCTTTTGTAATGTGTTAAGAATCAGTTTTTTGAAGGATTTTGTGAGAACTGTGCAGGAACACGAGCCTTGTATTTTCGGAGAAACGGAAAAAAAGAGTATCGGAAAAAAACCAAACCTAAACCGCCATAAATTATGAACGAAGATTTATCCCTTTTCAGTGCAGCGAATGATGAAGAAGTGGAGCGTGAAGTGATGAACGAGCAGTTGCAGAAGTCGATGAGCGAGTTGATGGCCAACCGCAGTTCGGCTATGCAGAAGTACGCCCAGGACACGTCGGCTGTGATGCCCGGCACTGGGCAGGAGGAACCAGTTCCCGAACCCCACACCTTCACCAAGGAGGAGATTCTCCCTGACGTGGTCCGCTATTTCGGCGGCGACGAGCTGGCGGCGGGGGTTTGGATTGACAAATACGCGTTGAAGAACGCCGACGGCGAGTTGGTGGAGCGCACCCCGGCGGACATGCACCGTCGCATGGCCCGCGAGTTCGCCCGCATCGAGCGTCGCTACGCCAACCCGATGAGCGAAGAGCTCATCTACAGTCTGTTCGACCATTTCCAGTACGTGATTCCGCAGGGCAGCCCCATGGCCGGCATCGGCAACAAATACCAGGTGGTTTCCCTTTCCAACTGCTTCGTGATTGGCAACAGCGGCAACGCCGACTCCTACGGCGGCATCATGAAGATGGACGAGGAGCAGGTGCAGCTGATGAAGCGCCGCGGCGGCGTCGGCCACGACATGTCCGACATCCGTCCTGCAGGCAGCCACGTGCAGAACTGCGCCCAAACCTCCACCGGCATCGTTCCCTTTATGGAACGTTTCTCCAACTCCACCCGCGAGGTGGCCCAGGACGGACGGCGCGGTGCCCTCATGCTCTCCATCTCCATCAAACACCCTGATGCCGAGCAGTTTATAGATGCAAAAATGACCCAAGGCAAGGTCACCGGCGCCAACGTCTCCGTGCGCGTCGATGACGAGTTCATGCGAAGCGTCCAAAACCATACCCCCTACACCCAACAGTATCCCATCAGCGGCAACGATCCCAAAGTGAAACGGGAGATCGATGCCAAGAAGCTGTGGGACAAGATTATCCACAACGCTTGGAAGTCCGCCGAGCCCGGTGTCCTCTTCTGGGACAACATCCTCCGCGAGTCCATCCCCGACTGCTACAAGGACGAGGGCTTCGAGACCATCTCCACCAACCCCTGCGGCGAAATCCCGCTCTGTCCCTACGACAGCTGCCGCCTCATCTCCATGAACCTCTACAGCTACGTCGATAACCCGTTCACCGACAATGCGGTCTTCAACATGCCGCGCTTCCGCCAGCATGTGCAGTACGCGCAACGGCTGATGGACGACATCATCGACCTGGAGCTGGAGAAGATCGACGCCATCCTGGCCAAGATCGAGAGCGATCCCGAGAGTGAGAACGTGAAACGCGTGGAAAAGGAGCTCTGGCTCAAGATCCGCAAGCAGTCGCTGAAGGGCCGCCGTACCGGATTGGGCATCACTGCGGAAGGCGACATGCTCGCCGCCCTTGGACTCACCTACGGCACCGACGAGGCCAACGCCTTCTCCACGGAAGTGCACAAACAGCTGGCCCTCGCCGCCTACCGCTCCTCCGTCACTATGGCCAAGGAGCGCGGCGCATTCCCCATCTACAGCTGCATCAAGGAGGGACACAACCCCTTCATTCAGCGCCTCCGCGACGCCGACCCCAAGCTTTACGACGACATGATCCGTTACGGTCGCCGCAACATCGCCCTGCTCACCATCGCCCCCACCGGCAGCGTGAGCATCTGCACTCAGACCACCTCCGGCATCGAACCTGCCTTCAATGTGGTCTATAAGCGCCGCCGCAAAATCAACCCCAACGATATTTCCGTCTCCAAAACCGTAGTCAAGGACACGGTCGGCGACATGTTCGAGGAGTATATGGTCTTCCATCACAAGTTCGTGGTGTGGGCCGAGACCAAGGGCTACACGTTGGAGCAGATGAAACAGATGAGCGAAAAGGAGATCTATGCGCTCGTGGAGCAGTCGCCCTATTACAAAGCCACCGCTGCTGACACTGACTACATCAAGAAAGTCGAGTTGCAGGGTTCTGTGCAGAAGTGGGTGGACCACTCCATCTCCGTCACCGTGAACCTGCCGGCCGACATCACCGAAGAGGTGGTCGGCGACCTCTATATGAAGGCCTGGGAAGTGGGCTGCAAGGGTTTGACCGTCTATCGTGAGGGCTCTCGCGACGGCGTGCTCAACTCCCTCGACCAGTCCAAGAAGGAGGAAACGAAAGAGAAACCCAAGAACTTCAAGCGCCCCCGCGAGCTGCGTGCCGACGTCATCCACTTCAAGAACAACAACGAGGATTGGGTGGCTTACATCGGCCTTTATGAGGGCAAGCCTTACGAAATCTTCACCGGTAAGACGGGTGACGAGAGCTTCCTGTTGCCCAAGTGGGTCGATCATGGCATCATCGTGAAGAACCGCCACGACGACGGCACCAAGTCCTACGACTTTGTCTATAACGACAAGGCCGGTTACGAGGTGATACTGCGCGGTCTCGACCGCTGCTTCGACCAGGAGTTCTGGAACTATGCCAAGATGACCTCCGCGCTGTTGCGCAACGGCATCCCCGTGAACCATATCGTGAACATCATCTCCGGCCTTAACTTCCGTCAGGAGAGCATCAACTCGTGGCGCAACGGCGTCTGCCGCGCCCTCAAGAAATTCATCCAGGACGGCACCAAACAGAAAGGCGTCGTCTGCCCCAGCTGCCAGCAGAAGGACACTATGGAGTTCAAGGAGGGCTGCCTGACCTGCTCGAACTGCGGCTATGCAAAATGCGGGAATTGAGACGTGAGACCTTAAACTCTAAACCTTAAACCTTAAACTTTAACCCTTAACCCTTAACCCAAATGTCAGATTCGCAACAGACGGTGTTTTTGTACGTTCCCTGCCAGATGGATTTGTTCCAGGCGGAGACGGTGACGAGTGTCATCACGGTGCTCAACCGGCTGGAGCAATTCTGCCATTACGACAAGGAGAGTACCTGCTGCGGCCGTCGTTTCTTTATGGAAGGCGAGATGCAGTATGCCAAGGATTTGGGCTATCAGGTCATCCGTTCCTATACGGAATATTGTGATCTTCACGGCAAGAAATTCCCGGTGGTCGTTCCTGATGCTGCCTGCGCGGGTTTCATGCGCCAGCACTTCGACCTGATTTTGAAGAACGCCACGCTGCCCAGCGAGCTGAATACCTTCGTCAACAACGTGTATGAGCTTTGTGATTATATCGTCAATGTGTTGAAAGTAAACAAATTGGGTAACGAATTCCGCCATCGTGTCTTTTACTTCAAATCCTGTTCGGCCAAGCATCTCTATCCGGAGAGCAACGCCCCCGAGACCCTGCTGCGGAATACGGTTGGCCTCGACTTGATTGAGGACACGGAAGTGCGGAACTGCTGTTGCGGCGCTAACGGTCGGTTCCCCATGCTCAACCCCGATGCCGCCGAGAAGATGACCGGCGAGATTGTGCTCCGTGCTTACAACCAAGGGGCCGAGTATATCACCTCCACTGACATCCACTGCCTGCAACTCTTGGATGCCTACAAACAGCAGCACGACGTCGATGTCGGCATCATCCATATCGCCGATATTCTTCGTGGCGAAGAATAATGCGCAAATCCAAAAAAAGTGTATCTTTGCCCTGCAATATTTACGAAAGTAAAGAAGTAATCATTAAATATTTGAATATGAAGATATTAGTACTTAACTGCGGCAGTTCCTCCATCAAGTATCAACTTTTGGAGATGGAGCCGCAACCTGAGCTTTTGGCCAAAGGTTTAGTTGAGCGCGTCGGTTTAGCGATGGGCGAGTTCACCCACAAGCCGGTTGGCAAGGAGAAATGCTACGTGCAGACCCCCATCCCCACGCATGAGGAAGGCATCAAGCTGGTCCTGAACATGCTGACCGATCCCGAGCACGGTGTCATCAAGTCTTTGGACGAGATCGGCGCGGTGGGTCACCGTGTGGCGCACGGCGGTGAGTATTTCAAGGAGAGCTGTGTCATCGGCGACAAAGAGCGTGAGGAAATCGCGAAACTTTGTGCTTTGGCACCGCTGCATAACCCCGCCAGCCTCACCGGCATCGACGCGATGAAGAAGTTGCTGCCCAACGTGAAGCATGTCGGCGTGTTCGACACCTCCTTCCACCAGACCATGCCGTCGGAGGCGTACCTTTACGCTCTGCCTTACGAGTATTATAGCGAGAAGAAGATCCGTCGTTACGGTTTCCACGGCACCAGCCACAAATATGTGGGCCCGAAAGCCGCTGAGATTGCAGGTGTTCCCTACGAACATTCGAAAATCATCAGCTGTCACCTTGGTAACGGTGCTTCCATCTGCGCCATCAAGGACGGCAAATCCATCGACACCTCCATGGGCTTCACCCCGGTTGAGGGTCTCGTGATGGGCACCCGCGTGGGCGACCTCGATGCCGGCGCGCTGCTCTACATCATGGATATGGAAGGCCTGGACACTAAAGCCATGAACACCCTCATCAACAAGAAGAGCGGTCTGCTGGGCATCTCCGGCAAGAGCGTTGACATGCGCGACATCCGTGCGGGTCGCGACGCCGGCGACGAGCGCAGCACGAACGCCTTCAACATGTTCGCTTACCGCGTGCGCAAGTACATCGGTGCCTACGCGGCGGCCATGGGCGGCGTGGATGTGATCCTGTTCACCGGTGGCATCGGCGAGAACGCTTGGTTCCAACGCGAAAAGATTTGTGAGAACCTGGAGTGGCTCGGAGCCAAGATGGACCACGAGGCCAACGAGAAATACTGCGGCGAAGACGGCATCATCTCCACCCCCGATTCCACCACGAAATTGGTGGTTGTCACGACCAACGAGGAGTTGGTTATCGCCACGGATACCTACAACCTCTTGTAATAAAGAGCATTACATTAATAAAAAGAGAGCCGGCCTTTTCGAAAGGCCGGCTCTCTTTTTACGTTGTCATTCACGTGGTTATCCGCGCTCATAGAATGTTTCCCGCAGCATCCGGAAATTCTGCGGCTCCACCTCGTCGTGGATGAACTCGCGGGCCATGCTTTGACGGCCGTCGTCGGCATATTCGTACTCCGCCCAACCGGTGATCTCGCCATTTTTGTCGAACATCGTGTTCTTCACCACACGGTCCTCGTCATATTCCATCGTGATACGGCGGTAGGAATCCAAATCCTCCTCCACGACCTCCGTCTGGCGGTTCTGCTCGTCGAACGTGCGGTTCACCTTGGCAATCAGCTTCATATCGTAGTCGTAGATCAGGTCTTTCACGCGGTCGCCGTTGTCGTTGTAGGTGAACTCGTAGGTGCGGCGGTCCTTGTTCTGCACCTCGTCGCGGACATAGACAATCACTTGGCCCTTCTCATCGTATTGATAATGATGTATATACATCGCATTGCCGTAGTCATCGTTCTCCGTCACGGTGTCGGGGCGGCCATTCACGAAGGTAGCGGTCTTCTCGACGTAGTCCAGATTCCCGTCCACATAGACCTCCTGTTTCACCACGTTGCCCTCGGCGTCGTAGTAGTACTTGGTGACGTATTCTTCGGAGGCGTCGCCGTAGTAGTTGCTCTGAGACGCAAGTCGCTGGTTCTCATCGTATTTGTTCACCGTCTTCTGCAGCAGGATGTCGTCTTGGTCGTACTGTTCGGTTTGCACGAGTTCGCCGTTCTCGTTGTAAGTGTTGACGGTCAGTGTGTTAAGGGTTCCATTGGGTTCGTAGCGTTCTTCGCGGAGGATGTGGCCGTTGTCATCGTATTCGGCGTAGCCTTCCGTATATTCCACGGGTTCAATGTCTTGCGCGTCATAGCCGACTCGCTGATATTCCTTCTTGGTGATTTTGAGACTTTTCATTGTTCTGGGGTTTTAAAGTTGGGGCAAAGATACATTTTTTGTTGAAGTTATTTCGCTGCATTAACAAAATGATTGATTTTTGGCTTTTCCCTTTGAGGCCTAAATTAACGAACTAAGCCAGGGTTTTACCGATAGAAATGGTTTCTCAAGTGCCAAAAATGAAAAATAATTTGACACTTTTGCAAAAAACGAGAACAACTTATTTGTAAAAGTATTAACTTTGCAAAATCTTTTCGTACACTGTGCGAGGAGTGCGAGTTGTGGTTTAATATTCTGAAAATTAGTAATTTAAGTAATAATAAAAAACAAGAACGATGAAAAAAAGTTTACAGTGTTCCCGCAGTTTTCGGGAAAAAAGGCATTTTTTGCCAGTGTTTCTCATGTTTGCCATGGTGCTTGGCATGGGGAGCGCGTGGGCGCAACATTACGGAACAGGGAATTCCGGTTTTTTAACTTCCGGTTCTTCTTATTCGTTACCACAAGGTGTCTATAAAGTTACCAAGCTGGAAGCCTGGGGTGGCGGTGGTGGCGGCGCTAACGCTTCTGATAATAATATTGGTGGCGGTGGCGGCGGTGGCGGATATGCCACCATATCATTAGACCAAACTACCCACAAGGGTGTTACTGTTTCATATTCTGCTGCCCAACAAGTAAGTGCAAACACTAATGGACAAAATAGTACAGTTTCTTTTGGTGGTAAGACTATAACGGCTTACGGTGGGTATGGTGCGACCAGTGCTTCTGGGGCAAACGGTAGAGGTTATGCTTCCGGCACTGGCGTTACAGGATACACGGGTGGAAAAGGAGGAACTGGAGCACGCCGTAATGATACTCACAATCAAGGCGGCGGTGGCGGCGGTGGTGCCGGAAGTGCCGGAAACGGTGGAAGTGGCGAAGATGGTAAGGTTGAAAATTGTGGCATTTTGAATTTGGGTATTTGTGTTGGCGGCGGCAGTGGCGGTGCCGCAGGGTCTGGTAACGGTGGTAGAGGTGGCAATGGTGGTCGTCATGATATTGGAACGACGACTGGAGGTGCTGATGGCGGTAGTACGTTTGGTGGCGGCGGTGGCGGCGCTCGAAACAATGGTAGTGGTGGCTCTGGTGCTGGTGGTGCCGTGCGTATCTCATACCAAACGATGTATCTGAATGTTACTTTCAATAAGAATACAACTGCTGACGTATCTTACATGCCGTCCGATGCAACTATTTGGTATTACAACCAATACAATACCATTGCAATCTCTTCAATCCCGACTCGTAGCAATTATTTGTTCCAAGGCTGGTATTTTGACGCGGCGTGTACGCAAGCCCTTGACGGAAATGCCATTTGCGACAAAACGGCAGATTTCACGTTATATGCCAAGTGGGAAGAGATAACCGCGCCGGAAATGCAAAGCAAAGCGGAAAATTACATGGCTTGCCAAGGCGAAGTCATCAAAATTGAAGTCGAGGGATTACCCACAGGCTATACTTACGCTGTCTATACACAACCGACGGGTGGAACGTATAGCTACAGTTCCGACCCCACCTTCTTCCTCAAAACTACCAATTCCGATGAAGTTGCCTATGTGCAAGCCATCTCCAATGGCACATCAGTAGGTGACAGAATCGAAGTCCCTGTGTTAGCCAGTGCTTTCTGCGGCGGCAGCACTACAGATCAATCCTGCAATGGCACACTGCTCTACAATGAGGACTTCGGTGGGAACAGTACGTCTGACCCGAATTACTCCTCTTCGGATGCCAACTTCACCTCGGATATGGATTTTGTGGCAGGAGGTATTCCCGGTCGTGGCGAGTATGGCATCCTCAAACACATCCCCG